>JAEEGL011755409.1_pt1 | contig 14127 bp, 12 predicted proteins | sample 9134231 | NCBI WGS metagenome assembly JAEEGL01 (sample SAMN16246548, study PRJNA631951) | gut metagenome | biome: gut microbiome; feature: rumen; material: fiber-attached | host: Bos | place: Iran: Karaj | collected 2018-10 | reverse complement strand
AAGGCATTCTTCCCTGGTTACCGTCCTCAGTTCTACTTCAGAACAACAGACGTTACAGGCGTAATCCAGCTCCCTGAGGGTGTTGACATGTGCATGCCTGGTGACCACGTAACAATCACAGCTGAGCTTATCACACCTATCGCTATGGAGCAGGGTCTTAAGTTCGCTATCCGTGAGGGTGGCCACACAGTAGGCGCTGGTACAGTTGCTACAATCATCGAGTAATCGATTAGCGGTTAAACAAACTGACAGATCAAAGGGCTTCGGGTTTCCGAAGCCCTTTTACTTTGGGTGGCAGCAGATAACCCCGTATGCCTTCACGGCCGGAAAGAAAATGCGGCCATGATCTTCTCGAAAAGCAATTACACTAAAACCTGTAGTAAAAAGGCCTATTTACTACAGAAAAAAGTGCAAAACGGCTCGATTTACACAAAAACTTACACTAAAAAGAGCAAATCACTACAGTTTTTAGGTAAGTGACAATAAAGAGAATACTAAAAGGGCAGAAGATGCCTGAAGCACGAAACAAAAAGGGCTCCCGGATTGATGGGAGCCCTTGGTCAATGCTTTCTTGTAAGGATTACTCAGCCTGCTTGAGGTTTTCCTGCTGCTGTGCAGCTGCGAGGGCAGGTGCGACGTGTGCGGTAGCAGGAGCAGCTTCAGGTTTCTTCTCTGCTGCAGCGGCAGCGGGAGCAGGAGCAGCAGCGGCTGCAGCTGCGGGCGCGGGTGTGACGGAAGCGGATTCTGCAGAGTTCTTTTCTGCCTCAGCTTTGAGAGCAGCTTCGAACTTTGCCTTCTCTTCAGCCTTAAGAGCTGCAAGTCTTGCACCTTCTTCAGCCTGCTGTGCGGCGATGCGTGCTTCTTCTTCTGCCTTGCGTGCAGCGAGGATAGCTTCCTCAGCTCTCTTAGCTGCGAGGCGTGCCTTCTCAAGTGCTTCTTCAGCGGCCTTGCGTGCATCTTCCTCAGCCTTGATAGCTGCAAGGCGCTCATCTTCCTCTGTCTTCTTTCTGGCTGCGAGTGCAGCTTCTTCCTCAGCCTTGCGTGCGAGTTCGCTGGCTTCCTTAGCCTTCTGCTCGGACTTTGTAGCCTCTATCTCAGCTGTATGTACGGCAGCCTTAGCTTCTTCAACGGAAGCCTGTGCAGCGATGCGAGCCTTCTCGCTTGCCTGTCTTGCGGCAACCTTTGCGTCTTCCTCTGTCTTCTTGAGGGAAGCGTACTTTGCAGCTTCCTGAGCCTTCTGGTTGGCAATAAGAGCAGCTTCTTCAGCTTTCTTGGCAGCAGCCTTAGCCTCATCAGCCTGTGCAACGGCAGACTTTGTCTCTTCGGCAGCCTTAAGAGCAGCAGCCTTTGTTTCTTCTTCGGACTTGAAAGCGGCAGCCTGGATCTCTTCGGCGCGTGTAACAGCTGTCTTGGAATCTTCGAGCTTCTTAGCTGCAGTCTTTGCAGCAAGGATAAGACGCTCTTCTTCAGCCTTAGCCTTCTTTGCCATAGCTTCTGCGCGCTCTGCGATTGCAGCAACGGAATTGAGAGGCATGGTAGCGGGCTTCTTAACCTTTTCATCTTCCTGCTTCATGGCAGCCATAGCCTGGGCATGGTTAACAGAAGCGGAGATAGGACGCTTGATCGGGGGTTTGAGAGTGCTTCTCAGGGTTCCGGTGTTGTAAGGATCATCGGACTTTGTGCCTCTCTCCTGGCTCTTTCTTTCAGCTTCCATAGCTTTACGGGCAGCGATCTGAGCCTTTGCGGCTGCAGCTCTCTCTCTGGCGAGCTGCTGGGCAGGAGACTGATAAGGCTGCTCAGAAGCTGATGATGAATGAGAAGCGGGCTGGGATGAATTACCGGGCCTTCCGCCTTCATGAACAGGTGTAACATTTGTAGCCTGCGCGATGTTTGCAGGAGCCGGACGTACGGAAGAACCGTCGTGAGAACCGCCTGCGGATGCGCCGCTAAAAGCAAGACCGTTGTGACGGTCGTTCTTGTCTTTACCGAAATAACCTAATACTCCGCTCATTTTCAACACTCCCCTATAGATGCAAAAATGTAAATAAAATGTAAAGAAGTTCTTTCAACATAATTATACTTGTGAGGGAAAGAAATTCAAGACAAAAAAACACCGTTTTTTGACAAATTCAAAAAGAGAAAATGTTTAGAAATACTTTACAGCGAGTTTAACGTGCTGTATAATCCGCTGAACAAATAAATTTAGAAATATTAAACTTTCAGTTTAGAACGGGGCCGTCGGTGAACATCGGTGAGAAGATAAAAAATCTTAGATTAAAGAACAGACTGACTCAGGAGGAGCTTGCGGACAGATGTGAGCTTTCCAAGGGTTTTATCTCGCTTGTCGAACATAACCAGACTTCACCGTCGATCACGACTTTAGGAGACATCCTGGATGCACTCGGAACGGATTTCGCAAAATTCTTCAAAGAGGATGCGCCCGAGCGGGTGGTTTTCGGAAAGAAGGATTTCGCGGTAAAGACTGACAAAGAGCTGCACAATGAGATCACCTGGCTGGTCCCGACAGCACAGGAGAACGAGATGGAGCCGATAATGGTGACCATCGAACCGGGCGGATCGACTTATCCGGACACTCCGCACGAGGGCGAGGAGTTCGGTTATGTGCTCGAGGGAACCGTAACGGTAGTTATCGGGGACGAGGAGTATCTGGTAAAGAAGGGCGAGAGTTTTTACTTCACGTCGAATAAGCCGCACATGCTCGAAAACAGGGGAACCAGACCGGTAAAGGCACTTTGGATATCATCGCCGCCGAGCTTTTGATCAGAAAACAAAAAAGAGGGGAACGGAACATGGCATACAATCAGATTCTCGAGGATGATACCGGACGCGAGCACATCATTGAGATAAAGAATCTCAATAAGAGCTTTGACGGTACAAAGGTCCTCAAGGACATTACCTTTTATATAAGGAATAACGAGTTTATTACGCTCCTCGGCCCGTCGGGCTGCGGCAAATCCACTACGCTTCGTATAATCGCGGGCTTTGAGACCGCGGATTCGGGCATAGTCAATTTCGAGGGCAAGGATCTGCTCAAGACTCCCGCCAACAAGCGTAATATCAACACGGTTTTCCAGAGATACGCTCTTTTCCCGCACCTTAACGTTTTTGATAACGTTGCGTTCGGTCTCAAGATCAAGAAGGTTGCCAAAGCAGAGATCAACGAGCGCGTTAAAAAAGCACTGGAGACCGTAGGTCTTGCCGATTACGGCGAGAGATATATCGACCAGCTTTCGGGCGGCCAGATGCAGAGAGTCGCGATAGCGAGAGCTATCGTTAACCGTCCCCGCATACTTCTTCTCGATGAGCCCTTGGGAGCATTGGACCTCAAGATGAGGAAGGAGATGCAGCTCGAGCTCAAGAGCATGCAGAGGGAACTCGGCATCACATTCGTTTACGTTACACACGACCAGGAAGAGGCGCTCACGATGTCGGATACGATAATCGTCATGAAGGACGGCATCATCCAGCAGATCGGAACGCCCATCGATATCTATAATGAGCCCAAGAACGCTTATGTCGCTGACTTCATCGGCGAATCCAACATCGTTGCGGGCACGATGAGCAAGGACTATGAGGTCACTCTTTCCGGCGGCATCACATTCAAATGCGTTGACCCCATGTTCAAGGAATTCACCGAAGGCATAAACAACATCGTTGATGTCGTTATAAGGCCTGAGGACTTCTATGTTGAGGAAGAGAAGGAAGGCCGCATCAACGGAACCGTCGAGTCCATCGTATTCAAGGGCGTTCACTATGAGATGCAGGTCAAGGCTGACGACGGCATTGTCTGGATGGTCCAGAACGTTGACCCCTGCAAGATCGGCCAGCGTGTAGGACTTTACGTTGACCCTGACGACATCCAGATAATGAGAAGATCGGAGCTTTCACCCGATTTCGGTTCATACGGGATCAAGAAACCCGCAGAAAACAGTGCAGACGCAGCTGCTCCGGCAGCTACGGAAGCTCCGGCGGCAGGAGAATAAAAAGTGGTAGCGGAACTTAAGTCAAAGATAAAGGTGATGCCCCTTCACGCGTTCGTGATGATATTCGCGGCGCTGTTCTCGTTTGTCTCGATCTTCATCCCGATGTTCGAGCTTTTCGTGCAGTATGTTCCCGTCAGGAACTATTCTCTTTTCACGCTTATACTTTCGCCTTATTACCAGTCAAAGCTGAGGAGCGGCCCGGTAGACCTTAATTTCCAGACCTTTGCGGCATGGATGTTCGTCGTAAGCATTGTTCTCGCGGTCGCGTCACTGACGCTCTCTGCTTCATATCCTTTCTATTCGGAGTCGAAGGGGAAGAAGAGGACAGGATGCTTCTTTGTCCTTGCGCTTTTCGTTGCCCGCGCTGTAGTACATGCCTTTACGCTCTCGAAAATGGTCTCCGAAGAGATGATCAACAGCAACAACCTGACACCGGAGCGCCTTTATGTCGCACAGGGTTTTGCAGGCAACATACTTACGATAGTGCTTTTCATCGGCGCGGTTGCCGCACTTTACGGCGGCCTCGGCCTGCGCATGAATTATAAGCTTTTTGCATATCCTTATATCGTCTGGATCGTACTGTTCACGATACTGCCCCTGATCCTTATCTTCTTCCGTGCTTTCTTCAAGCAGGCCGCGGGCGGCGGATACGAGTTCACGACTGCGGGATTTAAGATCCTTTTCGCGAACAAGACCGTAACCACTTCGTTCTACGGGTTCAAGGTCACACTGCAGGAGTATTTCTCGATCTTCCTCAGGAGCTTTGATTATGCGGTCTGGACGACGATAGGATGCCTGCTGCTCGGATATCCGGTTGCCTATATCCTTGCTTCACGCGCGAAAAAGGCACACTCAAACGGCTCGAGGCTCCTTTTGCTGTTCGTTCTTCCGATGTGGATGAACACGATGCTCAGGACATATGCGTGGAGAGCGTTTTTCGCTGAGACGGGAGTGCTCAACACCATGCTTCAGGGCATGCATCTGATCAACGAACCGGTCCTGTTCCTCAAGAACGAGATCCTTGCGGACATTGTCACCAAGCTCGTCATGACGAACGACTTCCTGCCTTTCATGATCCTGCCGATCTATTCGGTACTGGTCAAGATCGACGGGTCGCTGTCGGAGGCTTCTCTGGACCTCGGTGCAAACCGCGTTCAGACATTCATGAAGGTCATCTTCCCGCTGTCTTTCCCGGGCGTCATCTCGGGCATCCAGATGGTATTCATGCCTTCGCTCACTTACTACATGATCCCTGACATTCTCAATGAGGGTTCCAAGACGACGATCGGAAACACGGTCCAGAACTTCATCCTCAACGAGAGCTCGACATATAATCAGGCGGGAAACGTGTTGTCGCTCCTGCTCCTGATCTTCGTCCTCTTTACGATGGGCATATTACGCGGCCAGGATAAGGACGCGGGAAGCGGAGGTATGGCATTATGAGATTTCTTAAAAGACTCGTTCCCGATATCTATCTCGCGCTCATACTGATATTTATCTATCTGCCTATCGTGGTGCTCATCGTGTTCTCGTTCAACTCGATGCCGAAGTCGTTTATCTGGGGCGGATTCTCGCTCCGTAATTACGCAAGCCTGTTCTCGGGATCTGACGGTACGGGAATACTGGACTCGCTCCTTGAGACTTTAAAGGTTGCGGCGGTCGCTTCGGTTGCCTCCACTCTGATCGGAGTCATAAGCTCACTGGGCATAGCTTATCTGAACAAGAAACTTCAGGGTCTTGTCATGACCATGACCTATGTTCCTAACGTAATGCCTGATCTCGTTACGGGCATCTCGTTCATGCTCCTGTTCTCCTTCCTCGGAGTACAGAAGAGCGAGTTTACGCTGATCATGTCGCACATCGCGCTCTGCGTGCCTTTCGCGATCCTTTCGATCAGCCCGAAGATCAAGCAGATGGACAAGAGCCTTACGGAAGCGGCGATGGACCTTGGCGCCACGGGCTTCCAGACCTTAAGGCTTGTGATCATCCCGGAGATAATGCCCGGTATCCTGTCATCGCTGATGCTTACTTTCACGCTCTCGGTCGATGACTACCTCATCAGCAACTTCAACGTCGACAGCTCGATCCAGACGCTGCCGATGATGATATATTCGATGGCTAAGCTCGGCGTCAACCCAAAGATGAATGCTCTTACCACGATCATCTTCATGGTGGTCCTCATCCTTATGGTGCTGTCGAACCTGTCGTCGTTCAAGAAGTCCAATAACAATAAGGTTAAAAGATAAAGGAGTGTAAGAAGAAATGAACATGAAACTCAAGAAGGTCCTGACATTGGTTACCATGACCGGACTCATCGCCGCATCAGTGCTGTCTTTCGGAGCATGCTCTTCAAAGACGAAGCTCATCATCTACAACTGGGGTGATTATATCGGCGAGAAGACTATCGATAATTTCAAGGCCAAGTATCCGCAGTACGATGTCGTTTACAGGACTTTCGAGACAAACGAGACGATGTATCCCAACCTTTCAAACGGCTACGATGTCATCATCCCTTCAGACTATATGGTCTGCCGTCTTATTGAGGAAGACAGGATCCAGCAGATCGACTGGAGCAAGCTCCCCAATGTCGAAAAGAACATGGACCCCATGTTCCGCAAGGTCAAGTACTGCGAGGATCAGAAGATCTCCGATTCCGTTCTCCAGTACGCTGTTCCTTATCTGTACTGCACGGTAGGTCTTGTCTACGACGCGAAAAAGATCACCATTCCCGAGGGAACAACAGATCCGAAGGTCATCTGGGCTCCGCTTTTCGATGAGGCAAACGCAAACAAGGTCGGAATGTACGATTCAATGCGCGAGTCCATCGGCGTGGCACTCAACTATCTCGGATATTCCATCAACTCCATGGATGAGGCTCAGCTGAACGAAGCCAAAGAGCTTCTTATCAAGCAGAAGGCAGGTCTTCACCCCACATACGGCGTAGACAACCTCAAGGACAAGCTTGCTTCCGGCGAGGTCTCATGCGCAGTTGCATGGTCCGGAGACCACATCAATACTCTCGACAGACTCGAGGAACTCGGCAAGAGCGACGAGATCGACCTCAGATTTGCTCTTCCTACTGATTCCAACTGGTCTGTAGACATGATGTGCGTTCCCACAAACTGCAAGAACTATCAGGGTGCCATGGATTTCATCAACTTCATGTACGATCCCCAGGTCGCACTGGAGAACTGCGAATTCGTAGGATATTCGACACCGAACGTAGCGACAAGGGCAATGCTCGATCCCGAGGTGGCAAACAACAAGTACTACTATCCTGACGAGGCAACATTCAAGACCCTCGAGTTCTACTATACATCCGACAAGATCGAAGAAAAGTATACGGAGATATGGAACACGGTTAAGGCCAGCGCTTAAACCGACCTCTCTCCCGAACATACACCGGAAAGGCCCTGCCCCAAAGCAGGGTCTTTTTCAATTGCCGATAAATCCGATTGACAAAGAAGGCAATATCCGCAATATTTTAATTGAAATGTTTTATCACGGACGGGGTTAACCATGCACATCATTATCGGGTCCATTTTACTTGTCGGCGTAATAGTTCTCAGTATCCTTCTTTTGTGCGACCTTCCCTTGGGAGAGCTCACGATGGGCGGAAAACACAAGGTCTGGCCGAAGGAGATGAGGCCCCTTGCCATAGGACAGCTGGTAGTGCAGGTCATCGCTCTGCTCGTCCTCCTGGCCGGCGGACATGTTATCCCGACATTCCTGCCTCAGGGACTGCTCAAGGCTCTGGTTATCATATTTGCGATCATGTTTACGGGAAATATCGTAATGAACGCCTTTTCGACCAGCAAAAAGGAAAAATACATAATGACGCCGGTATCGGTCATAGCGGCGGTATGCTTTGCGATCGTCGCGCTTAGGATGTGATCCGTATCAGGAAAGCTTGTTGTATTTGTAGGTGATGTCGGTTACCGATCCGTTCGCGAAAAAGAACGTCAGATCGGTGGATCCGGCCGTATAAGTGATCGAATTGCCGTTGTCGGTATACTGGCTGCCGTAAGTCTTTATTACGTCTTCAAGTGAAGCACCGATCCCGATGCCTTCGGGCGTAACGGAATTCGGGCTGGATAAGACTATCCTTGTTATCGTATATCTTCCGTCAGTCTCGGATCTTGCGTATAAAACGAAGCTCGAGAATGTATAGCTCCTGACAAAATATTCGGCACCTTTCTTATCGGTCTCCGTCGTATCGGAAATCTCACAGTCTTCAGTGATAGATCCTACTGCGGATGCGGCATCAGAGCCCGGCATAAAAAGGATATTCTGATATCTGAATGCAAATGAATTGCCTGTCTTGGGTGATGTGGGAGCCGCTATGACATTGTCTCCGGTGGAGCTTCCGGATGAGGATGTTCCGCCTGTGGTGGCTTCGTTCGTCTCGGTACGGGAAGAGGATTCATCCGGCCCCATAGTGACTATGACGCCTGCCGTCTCGCCGTTGGAAAGCGTTACGGAAGTGCCTTTCGCGGGCTTACCCGAACTGCACGCTGCCGCTGCTAACGGCAGTGCGAAGAGAAGACCGGTCAGGGCTATATTGACAGCGTAGCGCTTACAGGCGCTGCGGAAACGTTCGTTCATGGTTGAATTCTTTACTGTGCCGCAAAGAAGGTCCCGACATCGTCCTGGTCGAGGATCCTCTCTAAGGTCTGGGTAGCCGCACCGTCGGCGATAACGCCGCAGATGCCGTTCTCTGTAACTTTCTTCATGGCGGTGATCTTGGTCATCATGCCGCCGGTGCCAAGCCATGAGCCTTTGCCGGTAGTAAGATCCAGCATCTCGGGCGTAACCTTTTCGACAAAGGAAATGCGCTGGGCGTCAGGGTTCTCGCGCGGATTGGAATCGAAAAGACCGTCAACATCGGAAAGGATAACAAGCAGATCGGCTTTCGCGAGGCATGCAACGTCTGCTGAAAGCGTGTCGTTGTCTCCGAAAGTTCCGTTGTGCATGATCTCAGTTGTTGACACCGAGTCATTCTCATTGATGACCGGTACGATCCCCATCTCGAGCAGTGTCTCAATGGTGTTTGTAACGTTCGCTCTTGTAAGTTTATCGGTGATTCCGTCCTTGGTAAGGAGGATCTGGCCGCAACGGTATGAATACTCGGCAAAGCTCCTGGCATAAGCATTCATCAGCTCACACTGGCCGACTGACGCGATAGCCTGCTTCTCTCTTGTCGATTCGGGACGCTTTGTAAGTCCTAAGTATCCGATTCCGACTCCGATGGCGCCGGAACTTACCAGAAGGACTTCTTTTCCGCGGTTCATAAGATCAGAGATAGACCTGCAAAGCCTGTCTATGCTTCCGAGGTTCATTTTGCCGTTATCGTATGTAAGGGAAGAAGTGCCTACCTTAACTACTATTCTTTTCGCAAAATTGACTGCGACACGATCTCCGCCGTTAGTACTCAAATCCTCTGGTCTCCTTGGTTTACTGCCGTATTTTGCGCTTCTTATATACGCGCGCATAATTAAAGCACAGTAAGAATATACTGTAATTAATCAAATTGCAAGGTAAGCTTTGTGTATCAGCCGTTATTCTGATCTTCGGGCGGAGGCGTAGGAGCCTTCGTAGGGCCCGGAGTAGGTGTAGCGTGAACCTTACAAGGCTTGTCTTCCTTAGGCATAAGGAAGCTGCCCTTAACGAAATAATCGGACTTGATGGTGCCGTCCTTCTTGCACTCGGCGTTGGGATACATGCCCGACTTGCTGCAGTAGCTGGCCTTGACGACAGTGGCAGGTCTCTTGAACGTTGCGGCAGGGAGATCCTTATGGATAGCCTTCATGGCATATTCCCAGATCCTTCCCGCGCCGTACCAGTCCTGCTTGGGGATCTTGGTCTGCTTGAGGCGGTTGTCGTATCCGTACCAGACGGCAGCTGCGTAATACGGAGTGTATCCGCAGAACCACTTATCGATGTTGTCTGAAGTCGTACCTGTCTTACCTGCGGTATCGATCTGCTTGCCCTTGGCATTCTTGATCTGTCCGCCGTAATGACGGAGCCAGCCGGTTGTTACTACGCCCTTCAGGATGTCTGAGAGCATGAAGCAGGTCTCCTTGGAGTAAACGCGGTACTTGATGGGTTTCGCTTCAATAACGAGCTTGCCTTCGGAATCGAGCACCTTGGTGTAGCCGTAAGGAGCGGTATATGTTCCGCCTGAAGCGAAAGTAGCGTAGGCTGCGGCCATTTCGAGAGTCGTCATGCCCTTGGTAAAGCCGCCTACGGACTGTGAAGGGTGCGCGCCTTCAGCAGTACGGTCGATACCGACCTGCTTGAGATACCACAGAGCGGTGTCTCCGCCGACCTTTGTCCAGGTCTCTGCGGCTATGGTGTTACGTGATTTGACGAGCGCCTGACGGATGGTCATGGCACCGGCATAGTTACGCTCATAGTTAACAGGCCATGCCTTCTTCGGGTTGTTGGGGTCGAGATAGACCTTGCGGTCGTTGACCATGGTGCCCGGAGCGATAATTCCGAGCTCTAATGCAGGAGCGTAAGCTATCAGCGGCTTTATCGAAGAACCCGGGTTCCTGTAAGTCGATGTGGCACGGTTAAGCGAAAGGTTCATCGTCTTCTCGCCGTATCCGCCGCACATAGCTGAGATGGCGCCTGTCTTAACATTGATAACGACTATGGAGCCGTTCGGTTTCTCAGGATAGGAGACAAGCTTCGCAGGCTTGGACTGAAACAGGCTCTGGCGCTTGAAAACCTCATCCACGGAATCCTGAACGGACTTTTCCATTGTGGAATAGATGTGATAACCGCGGTTGTATACGAGGGAAGCCGCGAGGTTCTTGGAGATTCCGCGTGCTTTCGAAAGGTCTGAGATGACCTCGGAGATAACGAACTCGGTGAAGTAAGAGTTGATCTTGACCGACTTGGTGTTGCGTGACTTGAAAACGACCTCGGTATTGAGAGCGTTCTGGTATTCCTCTTCGGTGATCTTGTTCTGGTCGCGCATCATGCCGAGGATGATCCTCATACGGCGCAATGCATTTCTGCGGCCTGTCTCACGGAGAGGATTGTAGTAAGAAGGGCTCTTTGGCAGGCCTGCGATGAGAGCGCACTCGGGAAGAGTGAGGTCTCTTGCATCCTTGCCGAAATAATTCTGTGCTGCGGCCTGAATGCCTACATAGTTGTTGCCCATCGGGGCGAGGTTGATATAAAGCTCCAGGATCTCGTCTTTGCTGAGGTCCTGCTCCAAGGACATGGCTGAGAACCACTCCTGGACCTTACGTGAGGTGGAGTGTTCGTCCTGTCCGCTTATGAGCTTGACTGTCTGCTGTGTGATGGTGGAACCGCCGTATGTTGCTTTACCGCCGTGAGCGATAGCCGAAAGCACCGCGCTTCCGATACGCTTGAGGTCGATTCCGGAGTGGGAATAGAAACGCTCATCCTCAACCGCGATGATCGCCTCATCGATATATGTGTGTCTTACATCGCTGTAAGAGACGTAGATACGGTCAACGTTCTCGCTTCCTGTAAGCTTTGCCATAACGTTGCCTTCGCTGTCGTAGACGAAAGACGTCTGCGACTGTTCTGCGGAAGTCAGGTCACCGATAGACAAAGGCTTGGTGGTGGAAGCGTATCCAAGAAGCATTCCGGCGCCGAAACCGCCGAAAATAAAACATACACAAAGAACAAATACGATAATGATCCTGACACAGTCCCAGATGAAGCTGCCTGCTTCACGGATCCAGCTGCGCGAAAAGCCCGCAGCGGTGGGCTTGCCCTTAAGTCTGTGCCTCAGTTCATCGGCCAGAGCACTGTTCTCAGGCTTGACCGGTACGGTGGATCTCTGTTTTTTCTCGTTAGCTGCTGCCATGCAGTCCTCCTTCAAATTCTCCTAATTTTACCACGAGTTCGCTATAATTAAATTTAAAATTATGAGGCAAAAGGGGAGCAGGCGTTGGAAGAGCCTTTTGAAGCAGTGATCACGGGCCTTGACGAGGCGGGAAGGGGTATCGGCAGGATGCCCTCCGGCAAGACTTTCTTTGCAGAGGGCGTGTTCCCCGGCGAGAAGTGCCTTGTTCGCGAGACCTCCTCATCTTCCAGATTCTCGGTATGTGAAGCGCTGTCTGTCACAGAGATTTCACCTTCAAGGACTGAGCCTTTCGAGCCGGGCAGGCTTCTCTGCGGAGGACTTCCTTTAGCATCGCTTGCTTATCCCGCCCAGCTTGAATTCAAAGCGTCACGTGTCAGGGAATGCCTTGAGCGCATCGGCCGTTTTGACAAAGACTTGCTTGACCGGGTCATGCAGCCGATCGCAGCCTGCGAGCCGCCGCTTCGCTACAGGAATCACATGCAGTATGCCGTTTCAAACGGGCGTGTGGGACTGCTCGCTTCAGGCTCGCATGAGCTTGCTGATTATGAGAGCGAAAAGATCGAGTATGAGGTCTTCTCATTGCTTCGCGAAGCACTCGAAAAGTGCTTTGAAAGGGCACCGACAAATCTTTTCGAAGGCCTTGTCTTAAGGGCATCGCGAAGGACAAATGAACTCCTTGCAGAGTTTGTCAGCGGAAGCACCGCGCCACATGAGATCGTTATCAGAGACTGCGATTCATTTATCAAGGATGCGGGCATCAACGCATCTTTTGAAGAAGTCTGCGGCAAGGCGGGTTATAAGCTAAACGGAATCCTTTTGAGGATAAGTCCGGACAAGGCTTCCAGGCGGACCAGGGGCGGCACGAGAGTTACGCTTTCGGGAACTGACAGCTACGATGAGATCTTCTGCGGAAGAAGAATGAGAGTTAAGGCCGGATCGTTCTTCCAGGTCAACACGGAGCAGGCCGAAAAGCTTGCTGAGCTTGCATCGGAGGGATGTTTTGATGCAAAGGTGATCTACGATCTGTACTGCGGATGCGGCACGCTCGGGATAGGTATCAAAAAGCCGGGGCAGAAGATATTCGGGATCGAGACGGTGCCCGAGGCAGTGGAATCGGCCAAGATCAACCGTTCACTTGCTTTCCCGGAGGACGGCGCGGATGAGTGCTCCTACATCTGTAAGGACGTTCTGAAGGCTGATATAAAGTCACTTATCAGGAGCGGGAAATTAGAAGAACCTGACGTGATAATTGTGGATCCGCCGAGGAAGGGAATGGATCCGGGTGTGATAAACAGGATAATGGAGATCGCGCCCAGGACCGTGGTCTATGTGTCATGCGACCCTGCGACGCTCGCAAGGGACCTGAAACTTTTCGCACAGAGCTACAGAATCGGGAAAGTGACCCCAGTGGACCTTTTCCCGCACACGCCGCATGTTGAGACGGCATGTTTATTGTCCAAACTTCATGAGACGAAGCACCATATCAACGTAAAGGTGGATATGGACGAGCTTGATCTCACAAGTGCGGAAGCTAAGGCAACATATAAAGAGATTGAGGAATGGGTGCAGGAGCACTATGGATTTCATGTGACAAATCTGAACATTGCTCAGGTAAAGCAGAAGCATGGAATCATAGAAAGAGAGAATTATAATAAGCCAAAATCAGAAAATAGCAGACAACCGGGATGTCTGAAGGAATAGTTAAGGCGATAGAAGATGCTTTGAGGCATTTTCAGATAATAAAAAACAATCATAGGAGTGAAAAACATTGGAATATAGAGTAGCAACTTTGGATGATATTGATTTATTGACTGCTTCCCGTGTTAAAGTCCTAGGAGCGGCAAGTGTAATGATGGCCTTGGTTAATTTCTGGATATGAACTGAAAGTAGGTAAATGCTTAAATGGATAAGAATTCAACAACAAAAAGGTTCGATTGGATAGATATTGCTAAAGGAATAGGCATGCTGTTGGTCATTATCGCTCATTGCAGTATTGGCAGGTATTGCGACATTATTTTTTCTTTTCATATGCCGTTGTTCTTTATCTGCAGCGGGTTTACGTTGCGAGTGTCTCAAACGGTGGAGGATTTTAAAAAGAAAACGAAGCGATGTTTTCTCTATTTGATGGGCAATGCATTTGACATTTTCCTTGCGCAGAACATTTTGGAGATAGTTTTTTCCACGGAAGAAAGGTCAACGTCCGGGAATATTCTGGGCTTTCTGTCTGAATTCCTTTTAGAATTCATCGGAGGCAGCGGAACAGGAATTACGTTT
>JAEEGL010556206.1_pt1 | contig 14127 bp, 7 predicted proteins | sample 9134231 | NCBI WGS metagenome assembly JAEEGL01 (sample SAMN16246548, study PRJNA631951) | gut metagenome | biome: gut microbiome; feature: rumen; material: fiber-attached | host: Bos | place: Iran: Karaj | collected 2018-10 | reverse complement strand
TTTGACCTGAAGAAGGCGAAAGCCCGCGAGCACATCCTTGAAGCCCTGATCATCGCCGTTGACGCGATTGATGAGGTTATTCGCATTATCAGGGGCAGCCGCGACGAAAAAGAGGCGAAGGCTGGCTTGATGCAGCGCTTCGGCTTTGACGACGTGCAGGCGCAGGCGATTGTCGACATGCAGCTCAAGCGGCTGACCAATCTTTCGATTGACGAGCTGCGCAAGGAAATGGCGGAAATCAAGGAGCTCATCGCCCATCTGGAAGACCTGCTTGCCCACCACGAGAAGATCCTCGCCATCGTCCGCGATGAAACCAACGAGATTGCCGAAAAGTACGGCGATGACCGGCGTACCGAAATCGTTGCGGGCGAGGTGGAAGAAATCAACGTCGAGGATATGATAAAAGAGGAGGACATGGTTGTCCTCATGTCAAAGCTCGGCTACATCAAGCGCGTTCCGCTGACCCAGTACAAGAGCCAGGGCCGGGGCGGCAAGGGAACGATTTCCGCCAAGCTGGTGGACGACGACTACATCAAGGGGATGTTTGTCGGCTCCACCCATGACTACGTGATGTTCCTGACGAACCTGGGCAAGGCCTTCTGGATAAAGGTGCACGAGATTCCCGAATCCAGCAAGACGAGCCGGGGCAGCCACATCAAGAGCCTCCTGCAGGTGACGGCGAACGAAGAAATTACGACCCTTGTCGGCACGAAAGAAATTTCCGAGGACCAGTACCTCTTTATGGCGACTGCGGCGGGCGTGGTAAAGAAGACGTCCACTGCCGAATTCCGCAATGCGAAGACGCGGGGCATGCAGGCGGTCCGCCTTGATGACGGCGATTCCCTCGTGAGCGGCATCCTCACGACCGGCAAACAGGAGCTGCTGCTCGTGAGCCGGCGGGGACAGGCCCTCCGTGTCAGCGAAGAGGAAGTGCGCGCAATGGGCCGGGCCAGCCGCGGCGTTGCGGGCATGAAGCTGTCCGAAGGCGACGAGCTGTGTGCCGCCATACCCGTTGAGGAAGGATCGAAGATCCTTGTCGTGACCGAACGGGGAACCGGCAAGCGGGTCGAGTTCAGCGAGTTCTCCCCGCACGGACGCGGGACCGGCGGCCAGCGGGTCTTCGGCAATGTGGACGGCAAGGGCGAGATTATCGGTGCGCTGACCGTGGCGGACAGAGATTCGGTCATGTGCATTACCAGCCAGGGAACCTCCCTGCGGGTTAAGGCGAGCGATATCAGCGTGCAGGGCCGCGCTTCGTCCGGCGTTAAGGTCGTTGATGTCTCCGAGCCGGATTATGTTGTTGCAATCGATAAGGTTGCATCTGATGACGAGAACGAAAACAGTTAACGGGAAATGACAGAACTTTTAGCGCCTGCGGGCAACGTGGAGGCACTTGATGCCGCCATCGGAGAAGGGGCCGACGCCGTTTACCTTGGCCTCAAGAGCTTTAACGCGAGGATGCGTTCGTCCAATTTCTCCTGGCGGGAGTTCGAGGGGGCGGTCAAGAGCCTGCACCGGATGGGGCGGAAGCTGTACGTTACGGTCAACACCGTTTCCGAGGAAAAGGAGACGGAAAAGCTCTACCGCTTCTTACACTACCTGAACAACATTGGTCCTGACGGTCTGATCGTGCAGGACTTCGGCGTCATTCGGATGTGTCAGGAGTTTTTTCCCCAGCTGGAACTGCATGCGTCTACGCAGATGAACGTGGAAAGCGCGGAGGCGGCGAACCTCCTTGTAAAGGAAGGGCTCAAGCGTGTTGTCCTTGCCCGTGAGCTGGGGCTTGAAGAACTCAAGTCCGTAAAGGAGCGGACCAAAGCCGAGCTTGAAATATTCGTACACGGTGCCCTCTGCGTGAGCGAAAGCGGCCTCTGCCTCTTTTCGAGCTTTCTCGGCGGCAAGTCTGCCAACCGGGGCGAGTGTACGCAGGCCTGCCGCAGGCTCTACACCGCAGAAAGCCGCGGTACCGAAGAGACCGGCTATTACTTTTCTCCCTGCGATTTGCAGCTCATCGAACAGGTTCCCGACCTGATGAAGATCGGCATTGACAGTTTTAAAATCGAAGGCCGCATGAAGAGTGCCGAATACGTCGGTTCGGTCACGGCTGCCTACCGCTACGTGATGGACCACTGGGAAGGTGACCGCAAGGGCGCCATCGCCGAAGGCAAGCGGATTTTAAGCACCGACTTTGCACGGAGCAAGACGAACTACTGGTACGGCTTCAAGGACCTGCGCGAAGGTGTTGACAATGCGGGTGCCAAGATACTGAACCCGAAACAGGCGGGCGGTACGGGCATTTACCTGGGCAAGCTGAATATGCTGCGCAATGCGACCCGGGAAGAATATGAAGAAGAAGCTGCCGCTTCCACAAAGGAAATCCGGATAAAGATGGCGACGCTTTCCGGCGGCAGCTATGATCCTGACCCCGGCGACAGCATCAGGATTCACCGCCGCGACGACTCGGGCCGCGTGAGCCACAAGGTGCGTCTGGTCAAGAGCGACGACAAGGGGCGGCGCTGGATTGATATACCCGAGGGCTTTCAGGTCGGAGACGAGGTGTACCTCCTGCAGACCAAGTCCATGTCCAAGCGCTACAAGCGCGTCCTGCCGGAAGACCTTTCTTCCTTCCGCAGTCAGCCGGGGGCGGAAAAGCTTCCCATCCTGGACCTGACGCCCCTTCCCAAGGGCGGTCTGTCCTATTTCCCTGCGGGCCTCTACATCGCGGTTTCGACGACACAGGACGCGCATATCGTGCAGACCGCACGGCCTGTCCGTACGATTGTTGAACTGAACAATGAAACCGAGTATGACTTCCTGCATAAGGATACAAAGGAAAAGCCCCTCTTCCCGACCGGGCGCAGGCAGCTGTTCATAGCCCTTGATCCTTTCATGCCGGAGGGGGGAATGGAGCACTTCCGGGAGGTTCTTTCTGTGCTGCTGGAGAAGGGCTATACGAACTTTGTCGTGAACAACCTTGCCCAGCTGGAACTGCTGAAGGGAAAGGGAACGAACTTGATTGCGGGGCCCTACCTGTACAGCTTTAACCGCTGGTCGGCGAGCTTCCTTGAAAATCAGGATGTCATGGCCTTTCAGATGCCCTATGAGAACAGCGAGGCAAACCTTTCCCGCACCTTTGCGTCGAAGGCGGAGCGTTCTCGCGTCCTGGTGCCCCTCTTTGCCTATCCCGTGCTCTTCCGCATGCGCTTCAAGCTGCCTGCAAGCTATGACTTTACCTTCTTCAGCGACAAGCAGGGTATTCCCTTTAAGGTGAACTCGACGCCGGACGGTTCCTTCGTCATGCCGGAGCTGCCCTTCAGCATCATCGAAAAAACGGACCAGCTCAAGAATGCGGGCTTTGACCGGCAGCTGCTTGACTTTACCAAGACGAAGGTCGGCAAGGGAGACATCAAGAACCTGCTTGCCTTCATGAACCGGCACGAGCATGTTTCCGACTCTTCCAAGTTCAACTGGAAGGACGGTTTCTTTGATCAGGAAAAGATGGAAGCCTATAAGGCTGCCGATGAGCGCAGGGCACTGGAAGCCCGCTCCGCCGGCCCGGCGGAGCCGAAAGCCGGCCGTGCCGCCCGCGGTAATGCGGCAAAAGGCGGGCGTTCCGGTCCGAAAGCTTCCGGAACAAAAGGCGGCAGGCGGCGCTGACGCAAAGGGCTGGCGATGAAGATAGCCGTCTATGTGAACCATCTGGATCAGGAATATCAGCTTGCGTTTTACAAGGCTTTTCAAAGCCGGGCGGCGGAGCTGTCGCTGGACACAATCTGCATACAGCAGGAGCGGCTTGACGAGTTCAATGTAGAAGAAGGTCTGTGTCCTTCGTCTGCATTCCTATCCGTTGACGGGGCGGTATTCCTCTCTTCATCGCTGATGAATACGACGAATTTCCCCCTTTCTCAGGAATTGAAGAACAAGTTTCCGGGCATTCCCCTGCTTTCGGCTGGAACGGTCCTGCCCGGCATTCAGTCCGTGATGATCCGTACTAAGGATTCCATGCGGCAGCTGATGATGCACCTGCTTGAGTTCCACGGCTACACGAAGTTCATCTATGTGGGCGGCTATGACGGACACAAGGACAACGTGCTGCGCAAGACCGTTTTTTATACTGCCATTCAAGAGGCAAAGGCGTCGAATCCTGACATTGAGGCCGTCTACCTGCACGGCGGGTTTACCGAATACTCGGGGATGCAGGCGCTCGAAGGCTACATTAAGGATAATCCTGACAGCATTCCCGATGTCATTGTCTGTGCGAATGATACGACGGCAATCGGCGTGCAGAAGGTGCTCCGCATTCAGGATGACCCCCGCTGGCATGGCTGTGCGGTGACCGGTTTTGACGACATTACCGAGGCGGGCGAGGACGGTGCAAAGCTGACGACCGTCCGCCAGCCCCTGTCGCTGCTCGGCGTCTTTGCTGCCGAAGCAATCTACAAGATGCTGACGAAGGAACGGGTTGGGGACATCGTGAAGATCAGTTCCTCCCTTGTTATCCGCCAGTCCTGCGGCTGTTCCGCTCCGCAGAAAGATTCCCTGCGGAAGGGCCTGCAGCCGGATCAGGGAAAGCTGGAGCAGTATATTTCAAAAATACAGCACAGCCGTATCATGACCGAGCTGCTGGAACGCTATGTGAGCCACTTTGGCCGGATGCTGACGCAGGCGGACACGATAAAGTCCGTCGTTTCCCTCCTGCAGGCATTCCTTTCTTCGATGGAGATTCAGGATTTTTATCTCCTGCTCTTTGATGACGTTGACCTGATGCCCCGGACCGCCACCCTCATCTATCAGAAGGAAGCGGGCATTGCCAGCTTTTATGAAAAGGGCAATGAGCTTTCCCTGAAAGAGTTTTTTGCTTCCGTCCGCTTCAGTTCCAACGGGAACTCTTCCCGCAGCGTCCTCTATTACTTCATGTCCGGCCAGAAGCGCCTGGGCATGATGGTGTACAAGGACGACCCGATGATTCATTCGCAGATGTGCAACTGCGGCATATTCCTGTCGGGAGCCTTTGCCCGTATCCGCACGCTCGAAAAAGAAAAGCATGCCAATCAGATTCTTGAGGCTGAGGTCCAGAAGCGGACGCGGGAACTGGTGCAGACGAACCGGAAGCTGGTCGAGGAGGCGGAAAAGCGGATGCAGGTTGAGGCACAGGTGCTCAAGATTGGGGAACTGGAACGCAAGCGCTTCAGCATGGACCTGCACGACGACATCTGTCAGCGGCTTGCCGGCATTTCCATGATGTGCGCAGGTCTTGCGTCGGAGAATGAGAAGCTGCTGGAGCTGTCCGGCCTGATAGACGAGACCCTGCGCCGTACCCGCCAGTATGCCCATGACTCCTTCCCGATGGAACTGAACTCACTCGGCCTGGAAAAGGCAATCGGAACCCTCTGCGATACGGTGCAGCGGCAGAGCTACGGAAAGACGAAGGTGACCTACCGCTGGGAGGTGCAGGGCGAAGCTGTTCCGGATGATGACCGGATACAGGGCGAAATCAACATCTTCCGTATCATTCAGGAAGCCTTGAACAATTCGCTCCGCCATGCAAAGGCGAGCCAGATAGACGTGCGTATTACGGAGACCGGAGACGGAATGCAGCTGGTCATTCAGGATAATGGGGAAGGTAATCCCGACATAAGCTTCCCGCCTGCGGACGGCGTTTCCGAGGGGAACGGTAAGCTGGGTGTCGGCCTCCAGTCAATGCACTACCGGGCTGACCAGCTGGGGGCAGATTTTAAGATCAGTTCGGCCCGGGATACGGGAACGTCCGTTATCCTGACCTGGCGGCGTGTCAGAAGCCCGACCGTCCCATGAAGCTGCGGGCAAGCGTGAGCCGGTCTATGTACTCCAAGTCTCCGCCTACGGGAAGCCCGCTGGCAAGCCGCGTAACCTTGCAGGGGTTGCTCTTGAGCAGGCTCTGAATGTACAGGGCTGTCGTGTCGCCTTCGACATTCGGGTTCATCGCAAGAATGACTTCCTGTATCTGTTCTTTTTCCACCCGTTCCAGCAGTTCCTTTATGCGCAGGCTGTCAGGACTGACACCTTCGAGGGGAGCGATGACACCGCCGAGGACGTGGAAGAGGCCCTTGTAGTCGTGGCAGCTGTCGATGATTGTTACGTCCTGCGGCTGTTCCACGACGCATATCGTCGTACGGTCACGTCCTGCATCCTGGCAGATGGGGCAGGGGTCTGCTTCGGTCCATGCCCCGCAGATTGAGCAGGGATGAATCCGTTCCTGCAGGCTTGCAATCTGGTTTGCAAAGCGTTGCATGAAGGCGGGGTCTGCCTTGAGCAGGAATGCGGCAATCCGGCCTGCGGATTTTTTGCCGATTCCCGGGAGGCGGGAGAAGCTGTCGGTGATTTCGTCTATTGCATTCATGGCGTGTGCGCTTGCTTTTTGGCGGCCTACAGATTAAGGCCGGGAATATTCATACCGCCGACCATGGGACCGAGCCTTTCCTTTATAGCTTCCTGCACCTTTTCTATTGCAGCGTGGTGGGCTGAGCGGATGAGGTCCTGCAACATGGGGACATCGCGGTTATCAACACAGATGGGGTCAAGCTGTATGCCGGTCATTTCAAACTTTCCGTTGAGGGTAACGGCGACCATGTTGCCGCCCGACGTACCGGTTGCCTGAATGGTAGCGAGTTCTGCCTGTGCTTTCTGCAGCTGTTCTTTTAAGGAGCCCAGGTCCTTGAGCATATCAAATGGATTCATCGTGTTTACTCCTGTTCCATTGTATTTCTGTTTATTGCATTCCGAGCACGCTGCCCTTGAAGGTATCCCGCAGGATTTCCACCTGGAGGGGCAGGGTGACGGCTTGTTTCTGTTCTGCTTCTTGCTTGTGCAGCTGAACATCAAACTCGAGGGGTCGGCCGGCGGCCTTTGCAAGATAGGCGGAAATATCCTGTGCCCGGGTCCGGAGCTGCATCTGGGCGAAGGGGCTGGCAACTGTAACGAGGTATCTGTTGCCCTCGATTGCATGCTCCGTTGACTCTGACAATGCGGCGAAAAGCAGTCCGTCTGTTGCCGAGAATTCCTGCAGCATTGCCTGAAAGAGCTGGTCCGCGTCGAGGGGAAGCTGCGGCTGAGCCGCCGGGGCGGATGCCTCCCGTGACGTCGCCGTCTTTTCCTCCGGGACTGTCTGCGACTGCGCAGCAGTCGTTGGCGGCTCTATGGCCGCAGCCACTGACTTGTTTACCGGCGGTTCAGCTCCGCCATCAGGAAAAGGGGGTGTCCAGCCTATTCCCCCGCCGGGCGCCTGCCCTTCCAGTCCGCTGCTTCCCCCCTGTGCCGGGCCTGCGTTAGCAGTCATTGGCGGCTCTGCCGCCGGGCCTGCGTTAGCAGTCATTGGCGGCACAGCCGCCGCAGACCTGGCGAGCAGGGGCTTTATGCCGTCGAGTGCTTTTTTGACTTCCGCCGGTGAGACGTATTCTTTCAGCCAGGCAAGGCGGCTGACCGCCAGTTCCATCTCGTAGCGCTGGTTGAGCGAATAGCGGATGTCGCGGTAGAGCTTCATGAAAATATCGATTGCCCGTTCCAGCTGCACGGTGGACCAGGCTTCGAGGACGTCCTTTGAGAATGATGCGACGTTGTGGCCCAGCAGGGCCTCTTTCGTGACGCCGCTCTTGATGAGCAGGAGGCTCCGCAGGTAGTCGGCACAGTTGGAAATGAGCTGTTCTATGCTGACCCCGTTCTGCATGTATTCGTCAAGCCGGGTCAAGGCTTCGCTGGACTTACCTGCCGCGCACAGGCCGAACAGTTTGTTCAGGCGGTCAATACCGACGAGGCCGAGCTTGTCCCGGATTTTGGCGTAGCTTATTTCGTTACCCGAGAAGGCGGCGACCTGATCAAAAAGGGTATAGGAGTCGCGCATGGAACCGCCTGACTCGCGGGCAATCCAGTAGAGGGCTTCGTCATCGGTCGTGATGCCCAGTTCTTTTGCCGCTTCGGCAAGCTGTTCCTTGACCTTTTCCACCGGTACCAGACGGAAGTTGAACTGCTGGCAGCGGGACTTTATCGTCATGGGGACTTTCTGCAGTTCCGTCGTCGCGAAGATAAACACAACGTATGGCGGCGGCTCCTCTATTGTCTTGAGCAGGGCGTTGAAGGCGCTCGTTGAAAGCATGTGGACTTCATCGATGATGTAGACCTTGTAGCGGCAGGAGTTCGGGGGAAAGAGGACCTCGTCCTTTATCTGCCGCACGTTGTCAACGCTGTTGTTGGAAGCTCCATCTATTTCGATGACATCGAGCGAGGAACCGGCGGTTATCTCCCTGCATGCCTGGCATTCCCCACAGGGCGAGGCAGTCGGCCCCTTTACGCAGTTGAGGGCTTTTGCAAGGATTCTGGCTGTCGAAGTCTTGCCGCAGCCCCGGGGACCGGAAAAAAGGTAGGCATGGGCGATGCGCCCGGCATTGATGGAGTTTTCCATCGTCTGGGCAACGAATTCCTGCCCGACCAAGTTTTCGAATCGTTGCGGCCTCCTCCGGGTCGCAGTCACTTCATACGCCATTCCGTAAGCATAAACGAAAATACGGAATTCGGCAAGACGTAGGGCGGGGCAAGCTTGTCAGGCATCCCCTCGGGCATAAAAAAAGACCGCCTAAAAAGGCGGTCTTATCGGGTGAGCGGAACTCGAATCCGCGACCACTAGTCCCCCAGACTAGTAAGCTAACCAACTGCTCTATCACCCGGAAAGTGAAAATATAATACCAGATTGGAAAATATTAATCAAGAGGGCAGGGCCTTGTTTTTTCCGGACGTCGCGTGGTTCCTGCGGGCGGCCTTGTGGGGGCAGCCCTTCAGGCCGGTGCAGCATCCGGGGTGCTTGGGGAGCTCCCCGAAAACTACTGTTTGCTGTTCTTAAACTGGGTGGCAAGCTTGTCGCTCAGGGCCTTGACCTGTACTTCGTCCGTTATGGAGAAGAGTCCCAGCTCCTCGCTCTCAAAGTTGGACCAGTCGATGATGCCTTCGTCGTAGTGGGCAAGGAGGTCTGCGAAGTGGATGAGGCTGGTCAGCTTCTTCAATTCCGGTTTCGCCGAACTTGTGTCGTGGTGATGGCGGATGACTTCGATGATGGTTTCCGGGAAGTTCCACTTCTGGGCGACAAGGGCGCCTACTTCACCGTGGTTCACGCCTGCAACCATGCGTTCAAAGAGGTCGGGGGCGATATCTTTTTCCTTGCACAGCTTTCCCATCTTTTCATAGATGTCCGTCGTTGCGGTGACGAAAATGAGCTTTCCCATGTCGTGCAAAAGACCGCAGACGTAGCTGTCTTCGATGATGTGCTTGTCTTCCGGTGCGCGGAAATAGGACCGGGCCAGCGTGTATGCGTATGATGCAACCCGGTAGGAATGATCCCAGAGGGCTTTCTTTTTGGGATCGGATTCAACCATGAGTGCCTGCATGGATCCGACGGAAAAGAGGAGGTTGCGGATGCCCCTGATGCCCGTGAACTTAACCGCCTCGTCTATGCTGGAACAGGGGGTTGCCAGGGCAAACGCCGCGGAGTTAACGAGCTTGAGCAGTTCTCCGGTCAGGGAAACATCGTTGGAAATCTTCTGCGCAATGTCGGTCATGCTGGAATCCGGGTCGTTTATAAGACGGTTTATTGCGGTGATGTTCTCCGGGAACTCCGGCAGGCCGTCAATCAGATTGACGAACTTCTTGGACAGGGAATTGAAGTCGGCTACGCTCTTTTCGCTGAAGGGCAGGATGAGGCGGGTAATTGTTTCCCCGTTTTCGCTGATGACCTGATAGTTTTCTTCGGTCAGACCGATTTTCTTGAGCATCAGGACCATCATCGTCAGGCCCAGGCCGGCTCCTTCGGACTCGTCCAGCATGGCGGACATCCCTTCTTCCAGGCTGTCGAACATTGTTGCCCGCGTTATCTTGTCATGGATCCGCTTGTATTCGGTCACGTTCAGCTCGCACTTGTTGCGGGTTTCCAGCTTTATCTTATTGTTTGCCGCCTGCAGAGTAATCTTGATGTACAGGCCCTTGTTCTTCTGCAGTTCCAGCCAGAACTTCTGGTTGTTCAGGGTTTCGGTCTTAAAGGCCTCCATGCCTTTTTTATAGTCCTCGGGATCATTCAGATCAAGGCCCTTGTCTTCAAAGTAAACCCGCTTTGTATTTGCTTTTTTACCGTTGTTTGCCAGCTCCTTCATGCAGAAGGAGAGCGTTTCAATCATCTGCTGCTGATTCAGTTCGGAAAGGAAGGCGGTGATAACGTCGTCAACATAGGCTTCTACCTTCCGCGGAAAGGTATAGGTCGTCAATACGAGCGGAACGCCGGATCGTATCGCGTTCTGTATCATTTCGACGTTTACAGGAATACTTGATTTCGCCATTACAAACTCCCTCAGACTTCAAGCTACCGCAATTATCGGCATAACGGCATCTTTTTTCTATTGTCGTTTACGGTGCCGTTTGTTCAGCCGCCTGCCGCTGGCGGTAAACGGCAGCGCACCGACTGCCGTCACAGCTTGTCTATAAGCATAGAGCATTTTCCTGACGGTATGGGGAGTGTTTTCCGTTTTTTGTTCAGGATGTCTATCGTGAAATAGTAGAGCTTCTCGCTTTCCATCTGGATTTCCCAGCCCCTGCTCGATTTGTTGCTCAAAATCGTTATGAGGTTGCGCTTGAGGGAAAGCTTTTCGATGCCCATTATCTCAAGGTTCGGGATAACCCAGTCGACCGTTTTGCGCGGTAGGCTGATGCTCAGGCCGATAACGTTTTCAATCATCAATGCAATTGTCGAAAGTCCCAGGAAGTGCAGGAATCTCCTGCGGGGGAATCCCGGATAGATGCTGGACGTGGCCGGACCTTCCCTGTTCGGCAGGTAGGCTTCGTAGAGGTCGCCCTTTTTGGACGTATCCACCGGGCTCAGGCCTTCGAGAACATAGTAGAGGTGGCGGATGGCGCACTCGCGGGCAAAGCCGTAGCGCTGGTATTTTTCCAGCCCCTTGATGATCATGAAATCGAAGGTCGGGAATACCGAACCGCAGAATGCCTCTCCCTCTTCCCGAAAGAGCGGGTCATCCGCGCTGAGCGTGGGGAAGGGGTGTTCCGTGCCGAAGGTTTTCGGATTTGACAGGTGCTGGATCAGCAGGTCGGCCCGGTCCGAGTTGGGCAGTTCTGCCAGCAGGGGCCAGAAGCCCGCCACTGTCTTGCGGGGCAGTTGCTTCTCATCCTTGTCGAGATCGTGGTAAAAGTTGCTTTCCGGATTCCACATCAGGCGGTTGATGCGGGTTTTGAGGCTGAAGTAGAGCTTCTTGTACTGGAAGCTCAGATCCTTGTCGTTCAGGATGTCCCCGAGTGCCGACATGTGGGCGGCGTTAATCGCCATGCAGCTGTTGAAGTCGACCGGATAAAAAGACTCGTCCCGCGGAGAATTGATCATCGTTGAACTGGTATGCGGCACCGCATAGAGGCCGTTCGGCTGTTTAAAGGTGCGGTTTATCCAGTCCATATAGTTGCAGAGGGCGGGCATAACTTCCTTGATGCGCCGTTTGTTCGCCCCCTTGTGGTAGAGGTTGTATTCTGCCCAGGCAAAGAGGGGCAGGCCGATTCCTTCGGGATTGTCCGAGGTGATCAGTGGCTTATTCGTTGCTGCATCATATTTCCAGCGGATGGCTCCGTTTTCTTCCTGCCGGGCATAGAAATAGTCGATGTTCTTGTTGGCCGGAAAGTTTCGGTTCGAGTAGACGAGGAAAAAGGATGAGAAAATGGACTCGGACTGGTCTAAAATATAGCGGCCTTCCATGGGATAGATGAAGTAACCGTCGGGTGAAATTTCACCTGATGTCGGGTTTACCCAATAATCTGAAAGCCAGTTCCAAGTCTTATTATAAATATCAACAAAATCCTGATCGTAAAAGTGGATTTTGGGAAAGTCGTGTTTATTCACACTTGCTCCTGCGAATATCGCCATAGGGGGGAAACCCCGGGCGAACTATATGCTCATTTTCTGTATTATACCATATATTTCCGAAAAACGGTAGGAAGTTAACAAATAATTTTAAATTTTTCCCGGTTATGCCCTTTGCATCCTTGACAGCTGTCACGAGCCTTTATACAATCCGCAGGTGATAGTGGTGGAGCGGATGTATAGTTATAGTGTTGAAGAATCCCGAATAAACTTGTGTATCTGTGCAGTCTCGGTACTGCTGTACCTGCTCGTCTGCATACGGGGCTGTGTAAAACTGCGGCGAAAGAAGCGGATGCTGGAAGGGGAGGGTAAGGAACTCCCTCCGCCTGACAGGAAATTTATCCCTTCTGTCGCTGCATCTGCGGTATTGCTTATCCTTCCGTTTTTAGTGTATTTCAAGCCGTATATTACGGCTGTCCTGGCAGGGTGTGCCGTATTGGGGCTGCATATCACCCTGCGGGAACGCCTTGGCGAGGGAAAGGACTGAATCAGTCCCTTCTCCTCTCGGGTGCCTTACTTGCCCTTTGCTGCAGCAGCCTTAACGGCATCGGCAAAGAGCTTGTTCTGGTCGGTCCGCTCGGGGGCAGAGAAACCAGGACCGCCGTCCTTGTCGATGCGGTAGACTTCTGTCGTGTCGGTGACGTAGGCGGGGCTGTTCGGGTTGTTGACCCACCAGTCCAGGACCGAGATGATGCAGAGCGTGTACTTGAGCAGGTTCGCATTGGTTGCCGCCGTTATGTCGTCAGGGCGTTTTGCTCCCAGAAGTACGTCAAGACGCTTGGAGACCGGATTGGGAACGTCGAATGAATAGCGGTCCCAGGGGTTCAGGATGCCGAGCACGGGGCGTTTTCCTGCCTGATTTTCGTCTATGCGGCGCACAAGCGTGGTCAGGGTTGTCTTGAGGTAGTCGGCACGGATATTGAGCGGCTTGTACTTGCTGTCATTCTGCGGCTTGGTCAGCGTTGGTGCACTGAACTTGAGGGAGGGGAAGAAATAGTATTTTGCCCTCCAGAGCATGTTGTTCAGGTTCTCCTTGCCGAACTGGGTCTGCGGGTAATCCCGCTGGGAATAGGCCGTGTTGACAAACTGGCGCAGGTATTCGCCATACTGCTTGAAGAAGAGGTCTTCCCGGTAGTTGGACCATTCGGAGAATATCTGGGAAATGTCGTCGTTTGTATTGGAGAATCCCTCTGCTTCGCCGAGCTTGAAGCCGATGTTGCGGCAGCCGTGGAAGAAGTCTTCCAGAATCTGGAGCAGGACAACCAGTACCTGAATGCCGTTCATCGGGCTGAGCATGTTAAAGCCGTCGTCAAACTTATAGATGGGCTGGAAGTAGGGGAACATGTCGGGATGGTTCCCCAGGTCTGAAAAACCTGCATCCGGGAAGAGCTGTTCCAGCACCTTGAGGCCCGACTTGGCAAGGTCGTCAAACTCGCCCATCTGCCTGACCAGGGGCTTCTTCTCTTCTTTCTTTTCCGCTTCTGCTTTCTGTGCTTCTGCGGGCTTTTCCTTTTCGGCAATCAGCAGATCAAACTTGGACAGGCCAACGAACTTGAGGATTTGGCCGACCTGGCTCGTGAAGAATTTGGGGTAGGTCTCGTAGCTGTTGCCGCACATCCGCATCAGGAGGGGGTACATGCCGCGGACCATCTGGTCTACGACATAGAGCCATTCGGTAATACCCTGTTTGGCAAGGGTCTGAACCTGTACCTTGTCCACCTTGGGATACTGCACGAGGTCATTGTAGATGTCCTTGATGAGGGCTGCAACCTTCTGGTCACCGATGTAGTAGACGGTCAAAAGTTCCTTGTAGACTGCGCTCACGAAAGGAACCATCATGCCGACCGTCAGATTATTCGCATTTTCCTGCAACGCTTCGCCCATGAGCTTTATGTCGTGAACTGTCCACTTACCGACTGAACGCAGGAACTTGAACTTCAGGTCCGTTTCCGTTGCAATCTTAGCCTTGTAGGTGTCGGGCGAAATCTGGATGAATGTCTTTATTGTACTGATAAAGGCCTGCAGGTGGTCAATGTTTGATTTTATCTTGTATTCACCGTAGCTGGTCGAAAGCCTGCGCCGGTTCTTTGCCGACAGCTGGTACAGGAAATTAAAAACACCGTGATCAGGCTTAAGGTCATAGGCCTCGCTCATCATCAGCTTGTCGATCATCTTGAGGTCATGAGCCGTCATTT
>JAEEGL010195269.1_pt1 | contig 14127 bp, 12 predicted proteins | sample 9134231 | NCBI WGS metagenome assembly JAEEGL01 (sample SAMN16246548, study PRJNA631951) | gut metagenome | biome: gut microbiome; feature: rumen; material: fiber-attached | host: Bos | place: Iran: Karaj | collected 2018-10 | reverse complement strand
GCGGCAACCATCCCCGGGCGATGGGACTGGTGGCGGACGGGAAATTCCTCGCCGTCTGCAACACCTTCGCGGACAATCTCACCGTCTTCCGGGTCCTCCCCGACGGAGAGCTGGAAGCGGTATCCTCGATCCCGGTCCCCCGTCCGTCCTGCGTCAACGCCGTGTGACGGATGAGAAAACGAAATAAAGGAAAAACAGGCGTGGTCCCTTTCGTGGGATTTCGCGTCTGTTTTCCGTCAGCCATTTATGGAGGAAAATGGTTTTGGTGAGATCTACGGCCAGGATACTCCGTCGGCAGGCTCTGAAATGAACCGGTTGTCCGCGGCGGCTTTTTCCTCTTCCTGTGCGCGGCGGGCTTCCTCTATGATCTTCTGCTGTTCGAGCAGCCTTTCCATCAACTCTTGTTCCCGGCGAAGGTTTTCTTCTTCCTGCGCTCTCCGTTCGGCCTCCACGCGGTTCTTCACTTTCTCTGCTTCCAGCTTCTGCTGACTTGCGGCGAGCACCTTCTTGACGGCTTGGCTTTCCGCCGTCAGTGCGGATCGCTCATTCTCGATCCGGTTGAGAACTTCATTCAATACGGCGGATTCGTCGGAAGTCCCGTTTTCTTCGTTCATCCAGTCCCGCGTCTCGGCGATCCGGGCGAGTGCTCCGTGGACGGCGGCTGCTTCGTCTGCGAGCTCGGCCTTTCTTTCGGAGATCAACCGAATCTCTGCCTGCATTGCGCGGATCTTTTCCTCCTCGGCCCGGATCGCCTCCTCCTGTGCCATGAGCGAATCCGTCCCGCCGTCAGGTTCGATCCAGCCGGTGAGCCGCGTGCCTCCGTCCAGGATCTCGTCCACTACGATCCTGTTCTCCGCCTGGGAACTGTTTTGCATAGAGGCATACGTCGAATCAAAATAAAAGGAGCTTCCGTACCACGGATCGGCGAGAAGATCTTTCACGCTTTCCGGGATCGCCTCATCCCGGGGCGTGTCAAGGAACGCGCGGCAGACGGCTTCCAATTCTGCGCGCTTCTCGTCCCACAGCCCGATCCGCTTTTCGTCGGATTCCCGGCAGAGGGCGGCGTAGGCCCGGATTTCTTCCTCGCTCCGGGTGAAGACCGCGTCGTTCTGCGCGAGGATTTCCGTCGAGGAATAGGGGAAGTCGAGGGTCGAGAGGATCGCGGGGATATCCGCGGAGAGCCGGTCGGCGTCGATTCCGTAGGCCTGTTCTCCTTCGGCGTTCCCGGGAAGCATGGAGAGGCGGAAAAGCCCGTCCCTTTTGGTCGAGAGCGTGCAGATCCACAGGGCGGCCTCCGGCAGATCCGCGGGAATTTCGTCCGGGTCCGTCAACGGGGAGAGTACGAGGGAAAAATACTCCGAAGACGGCGAGACTGTGTAAATTTCCGAGAAGAAGTGCAGGGTGTAAACGGGGGCGGCGGAATCGGGATCCGAAATGGAAGGATCCAGTTCCGCGCAGAGACTCCACAGCGGGGGCAGGAAGAGCGTGACGAGATTGCTCCGCCCGAACTTCCAGTCGACGCGCCCGGTGTCGGTGCGGTAGTCGGCGGACGTCTTCTGACTGTAGCTGCCCGAATGGCTGTGACCGGAATAATTCGTGTCGGAGACGGTTTCGTAGACTTTCAAAAGCTCCGCGACCCGTTGATACAGCTTGCCCGCGGTGGCCTGTTCGAAGGGTAAGTGTTGTTCCCTGAACTTGTTTTGTAAGGTCACCCGGAGCGCTTCGAGATCGCCGCAGGGGTCTGCGCACAGCGCGGCAAGGTCGGGATCCGTCTCCGGCAGTTTCAGCGCGGTGTGTACGACGGGGACCGGAGCCTCTGCCGTCGCGGCGGGACTGTCGTCATAGGTCTCGATTTGTGCCTCCTCCGGTTTTTCGCTCTCCGGGACGGTTTTTGCCGGATCCGACGCGCAGGAGACGGCGGTGACAAGAGCGAGGAGGACTGCGGCAACAGTGATCCAGAGGCGGGGACGCTTCCAGTCGAGGATATTGCGGATCCGCGCTTTCACGTCGCTCTCTCCGAAGGCCAGCGGCACGGGGGAGGGGAAGCGGCGTCTCTCGGCGAAGGAGAGCAGGGAGAGGGAATAGGACCGCGCGCTCGCCCCGCCGTCCGCCAGCACCCGTTCGTCGCAGCTCATTTCCATGTCCCGGGTCATGAGCCGGAAGGAGAGCCAGACGAGGGGATTGAACCAGTGGAGCGCGAGGGCGGCGAATCCGAGAGTCTTCCAGAGATCGTCCCGGCGGCGGAGGTGGACCCTTTCGTGGCAGAGGACGAATTGCAGGGTATCGGGTTCCAGCCCGTAGGGGACGTAGATCCGCGGCGCGAAGATCCCGAAGAGGAAGGGGGAGCGGATGGCGTCGGACTGGAAGACGTTCCCCTCGAGCCGGGTGGCGGTGCGCAGTCTCCGGCTCATGGCGGCGCAGGAATACACGGCGTAGACTGTCAAAAGGACCGCTCCGAGGATCCAGACCGCCGCACCTATGGTGAGGAACAGCGCGAGGGGATCGGTCCCGGCCGCGGTTTCGACTGCCTGTTCCGCTGCGGTTTCCGCAAGATCCGCCGTCTGCCCGATCCCGGGAATGACCGCGGGGCGCGCGACGGTCGCAAGGTCCGCGGCGGCCGAATACCGGATCGGCGTCCCCGCCATGACCGGCTCGGCGGCAGGCAGAGCGGGCGCGGAAAAAGCAGGTTCGACCGGCGCGATCTGTGTCACCTTCTCCGGCACGAAGCGGAAGAGGCTGAACGCCGAGCGGAACGACACGGGGCAGAGGAGGCGGAATCCCACCACCGACCACAGCGCGTAGGAGATCTTCTTCGGAGCCTTCCTCAGCGCGAGGCGGATGAGAAGGACCGCGGCGATCACGGCGGAGGCGGTGAGGGACATGCGGAATACGGTTTCAAAAAGGATGGTCATGGCTCACCCCTCCCTGTGCTCCTCGATCAGCAGCCGGAGCGCGTCCGCCTCTTCGCCGGAGATCGTCTTGCCTCCGAGAAAGGAGACGAGGAAATCCGGCAGGGAGCCCGCGAAGGTCTGCTGAACGAAAAGCGCGCTTTCCTCCGCCCGCACCTGTTCCCGGGAGACGAGAGAGGTGACGGCGGAATTCTCTTTTTTCACGTAATTCTTCTGGATCATCTTGCGCAGCATCGTAAAGGAAGTGGATTTTTTCCAGCCGAGTTCTTCGAAACAGCGGTTCGCCAGCCGCGTCGAGGAGATGGGTTCGTGATCCCATACCACACACATGAAGCGGTAGTCGCTCTCGGCAAGTCTTCTTCGTTCCATATTGTCTCTCCGGTGAGGAAATGAGTTTACGGGCGGATCCATCCTAAACATAGTTTATCACAGTAGACTTTCCTTGTCAAGAGGAAAACGAAAAAAACTTCGGAAAAATCAAAAAATCCCGCCTCCCCGGATAATGGGGGAAGCGGGCGCATGAAAACGGATGCTTGCTTTGAAGGGAGATCAGAGGTCTTCCTCGTCGTCCAGATCGTCCTCGTCGTCGATGAGAGGCTTGTGGCAGGCGGGGCAGATCACGTCTTCGGGGTTGACGGTGTCGTCGAAGTAAACCTTGCCGCCGCAGTTCGGGCATTCGGCGCAGTAAAACTCCTCCTCTTCCTCGTCTTCCTCTTCCTCATCCTCATCGGTGTCGTCCAGATCGAGATCGTCGTCCTCGTCGTCATCCTCGTCTTCGTCGTCGAAGAGCGAACGGCGGCATTTTCCGCAGCATTCTCCGTCTTCGTCGTCCTCGTCCTCGTAAACGTATTCCTCCACGTCGCCGAGGTCATGGTCGATCTCGTCGAGGTAGTCGTTCACGGTGTCGAGCTGTTCGGTGAGGGATTCGACTTCTCCGGCGAGCGCGGCGCAGAGGTCGGCAAGCGCGGCGATGATCTTTCCCTCGGGGGTGGTGGTGTCGAGGTTCGAGCCGTCGATGAGCCCCTTGATATAGGAGCTGGTTTCCTTCGTGGTCATGAGGTTTCTCCTTTCAAAGACACGGAGACCGGAGGGAAAAGCCCCCGGCCGGACCGTGTTGATTGACATGCGGATCGGGATCCGGGCTTACGCTCTTTCGAGATATTCGCCGGTTCTCGTGTCGATGCGGATCTTGTCGCCGGTGTTGATGAAGAAGGGCACGCGGATGTTCGCGCCGGTCTCGACGGTGGCGCCCTTGTTGGAGCCGGTGGCGGTGTCGCCGCGGATGCCGGGCTCGCAGTCGGTCACTTCGAGTTCGACGAACATCGGGGGCTCGACGGCGAAGGGCTTGCCCTGATAGGAACGGATCGTGCAGATCATCTCTTCCTTGACGAACTTGAAGTTGTCGCCGATGAGGTCCTTGCCGATGGGCTCCTGCTCGTAGGTCTCCTGATCCATGAAGTAATACAGATCCCCGTCGTTGTAGAGATACTGCATGTCGCGGCGGTCGATGCGCGCGTCGTTATACTTATCGGTAGGGGAGAAGGTCTTTTCCACGACCGCCCCGGTGATGACGTTTCTCAGCTTGGTACGGACGAAAGCCGCGCCTTTGCCGGGCTTGACGTGCTGGAATTCGATGACCTGCATGACCTGACCGTCCATGTCGAACGTAATGCCGTTTTTGAAATCGCCTGCTACTACCATGTTCTTTGTTCCCGGTGGGCCGGGATACGCTCCTTTCCGATTTTCGGATATGAAATACAATACGCTTTATTATAAAAGATTTTCCTCCGTTTTGCAAGAGGGTGGACAAAGAAAAATGAAAAAATTCACGGATTGTTTGTTTTTCCCCACTTCCCCCGCTTCCCGGAGAAGGTCGGAGAGCCCTGGAACCGCTCAGCCTCCCCGTCCTCTTCCATTATATCACATCCCGCGCCGGAATGCAAGAGGGAGGATTTTTCGAGGAAAAGCCGGAACAGGTGTTTACAAGCCCGGTTTTTTATGGTATACTGAACGGGAAGAAACTCCGTCCGACGAGATACGCTGTTTTCATCAAGACGATAAAACATAAAGAGGAAGAAAAAATGACAAGCGAACTGGAACCGAAGGAAAAACAGGTCTACGATTACATAAAGGAAAACATCCGCAAAAACGGCTACGCTCCCTCCATCCGGGACATCTGCCTCGCCCTGGATATCAAGAGCACCTCCACCGTCCACACCACCCTCGACCGGCTCGAAAAGAAGGGCTTCATCCGCAAGGAAAACGGAAAAAGCCGCGCGATCCGGATCGAAGGACTGGGCGGCAAGGAGGAGGAGCACCTCTCCGTCCCCCTGATCGGCCGCGTCACGGCGGGGGATCCCATCCTCGCGCTGGAGCACTGCGAGGGATACATCCAATATCCGAAATCCGTCCTTCCCGTTCCCGGCGGCAGGCTCTTCGCCCTCCGGGTCCGCGGGGAGAGCATGATCGAGGCGGGGATCCTGGACGGCGACATCGTGATCGTGGAGCAGACCCCCGAAGCGTCCAACGGCGATATCGTCGTCGCGCTGATCGACCGGGAGGCGACCGTCAAGGTCTTCTATAAGGAGAACGGACATTTCCGCCTTCAGCCCCGCAACCGCACCATGATGCCCATCATTGTCTCGAAGCTCTCCATCCTCGGGCGAGTGGTGGCCTCCGTGCGGTATTACTCCTGAACGAAAAACGCTGTTTCAGCATGAACGGAAACGCCCCGCCTGAAAACGGGCGAGAGTTAAGGAGGAAATCATGACACCCATCCGAGTCGGGCTTGTCGGCCTCGGCAGAGCGGGAAACGGGATGCACCGCCCCGAACTGCGCGGCCGTCAGGACAAATTCCGCTTCGCCGCCGTGTGCGATATCATCGAAGAGCGCACAGCTCCCTTCGTCGAGGAATTCGGCGCGAAGCCCTATACCCGCATCGAAGATCTGCTGGCGGATCCCGAGGTCGAGCTCGTGACGATCGCCACCCGATCCTGCGACCATTACAGACACGCCCTGATGGCCCTCGAAGCCGGGAAGGACGTATTCGTCGAAAAGCCCTTCTCCATGCACGCCTCGCAGGTGAAGGAGCTCATCCGCCGCGGATCCCAGCCCGGAGGTCCCCGCCTCTTCGTCCGCCACAACCGCCGGTTCGAGGGCGGATTCGAGTGCGCGAATGAGATCATTGCATCCGGAAAGCTCGGCGAAGTCTACGAGATCAGGCTGACCCGCAACGGCTATCAGCGGCGCAACGACTGGCAGACTCTGTCCGAATTCGGAGGCGGCCAGCTGCTCAACTGGGGTCCACACATCATCGACCACTCCCTCCGGTTCTGCGGCGGCGACTACACCCGGCTCTATTCCGAGATCCGCAAGGTGGCGGCGGCAGGCGACTGCGAGGACCACATCAAGATCGTCTTCACCGGCGTCAACGGCCGCATCGTCGACATGGAGATCTCCGGCGGCGTCGCTCTTCCGACTCCCGAGTACATGATGTACGGCACCCGCGGATCCCTCGTCTCCGTCGGCGGCAAGTTCCACCTGCGCTATCTCGATCCCGCAGTCGAGCTCTCACCGGTCAAAGCGGATCCCGAGACTCCCGGTTCCGGCCGCGGTTTCGGCAATCCCGAGCCCCTCGTGTGGAAGGAGGAGGACGTCGACATGGGACCCGGCGGCACCGATCGGATCTGGGACGCCCTGTACGAGACCATCCGCTGCGGAAAGCCTTTCCCCGTTACGCTCGATCAGGCCGCGAAGGTCATCGACGTCATCGAAGCCGTGAAGAAGGGGACCGTGTTCGAGAACGCGTAAGCCTTCCGAAAAGCAAAACCGTATTTCCGTCTTATATTTCGGATCAAGGAGAAAGAATATGGCAAACGAAATCATCAAAGGAATGGGATTCCACCACTCCGCTCTGAAAGTCAGAGACCTCGACGAAGCCATCGCGTTTTACGAAAAGCTCGGCATGAAGTTCTACACCTCCTGGGGCGAGGGGAACGGCCGGATCGCCATGATGGACTTCGGCGACGGCGGCATCCTCGAACTCTTCGCGGGCGGGAACGACAACGAGACCGTCGACGCGAAATACATCCATCTCGCCCTCAGAGTGGACGATGTGGACGAAGCCTACGGGATCGCTCTCAAAGCGGGCGCGAAGCCGAAGAGCGAACCCCGGGTCGTTCCGCTGGATTCGAAGCCGGTGAAGCTCACCCTGAACTGCGGATTCGTGTTCGGACCGAGCGGGGAAGAAGTGGAATTCTTCCGCGTCGTCTCCGCCGAATGAGAGAGGAGGGACCGACATGCTCGCGACTCTTGTTTTCGTCGACGTGAAGCCCGAATGCGCCGATGCCTTCGCCGAGATCACCGCGTACAATCACGAGAATTCCCGCAAGGAGCCCGGCAACGTCCGTTTCGACGTGCTCCGGGACCGCCGCGACCCCACCCAGTTCGTCCTGTACGAAGTCTATAGGGACGACGAAGCCGCGGCCGCCCATAAGGAGACCGAACACTACAAGAAGTGGAAGGAGACCGTGGCTCCCATGATGGCGACGCCGCGCAGATCCACCCCCACCGAACCCCTCTGCTTTGACTGATCGGATTGCCGGACCCGTCCTGACCCGGGAGTCCCGCCCCGGATTCTGGGAGGCGGACGGGCTGACCCTTGCGCGGTCCCTGCTCGGCCTGACCCTCGTGAGGCGGACCGCGGAGGGGGAATGCGCAGTGCTGATTTCCGAGACGGAGGCCTACATGGGCGTCACCGACCGTGCGTCCCATGCATACGGAGGCCGCCGCACCGCCCGGACCGAGACCATGTATCTGCCGGGAGGGTTCGCCTACGTCTATCTGATCTACGGGCTCTATTCCTGTGCCAATGTCACGGCGGGCAGGGAAGGATGCGCCGAAGCCGTCCTGCTCCGCGCCGCCGAACCGCTCGACGGAAAGGGGATCCTGCTCGCGAATCTGCGCCGGGCCTCGAGGGCGAAAAAGACCGTCTTTCCCGATTCCCCGGACGGATGGAGCGCGGAGGAATGGCGGAGGCGCCTCAACGGCCCCGGCAGGCTCTGCGCCGCGATGGGGATCTCCCGGGAGCAGAACGGTCTCGATCTTGCCGCGGAGGGAGAACTCTTTTTCCGCGACGACGGATTCCGCCCGACCGGCGTGACGGCGTCCCCCCGCGTCGGGATCGACTACGCCGGGGAGGACCGGGACCGCCCGTGGAGATTCACGGCAGACGGATTCGGTCCGGACGTTTCGTTCTGAGTTTTTCCCGGACTGCGTTTTACAGCCGCGTATCCCTCTTTCCTTCGCCGGGAAAAGGAGCGCGGCTTTCCTTTTTGGCTTTCACCCGTAGGAAAAGGAGGGGCGGATCTCCATCCTTCGCCGGAATTCTTGTGGTTTTTCCCAAAAGACCGCTATTTTCAAAAAATATTTTTCACAAATCCGGCAAAATGCTCTTGAAAAAATGCGGCCGGTAATGTATAATGATATGCAGGGAAAGGATGGTGCTCAATATGACCGACGCGACCTCGCCCGGCACCGCCCGGGAAACCAGTCTCCCCGCATATCTTTTCCATCAGGGGACGAACGATTCCGTATACGACTATCTCGGCTGTCACCGGGAGAAGACGGAGAACGGGTACAAAACCGTCTTCCGCACATGGGCCCCCAATGCCTCCGCCGTCGCTCTCGTGTCCGATTTCACGGACTGGGAGCAGGGGAAACCCCTCGAACGCATCACCGAAGCGGGCGTGTGGGAAACCTCGGTGGAGACGAAGGAACCTCTCGACGGCAGTTTCTATAAATTCGCCGTGACCGGATGGGACGGGACGACGCGCTTCAAGGCGGATCCCTTCGCGTTCCAGTCCGAAACGCTGAACAAGACCGCTTCCATCGTCCGGGACATTTCCGGGCATCAGTGGAAGGACGCGAAGTGGCTCGGGAAACGATCCGCCACCGTCTGCCCCCGTCAGAGGGGATTCAAGCCGAAGGTGACGCATTTCTATTCCGCTCCGCTCAACATCTATGAAGTCCACCTCGGATCCTGGCGCACCGAAAACGGCGGAACCACCGCGAACGGGGAGAACTACATGAACTACCGCGAGATCGCCGACCGGCTGGCTCCCTACGTCAGCGACATGGGATATACCCACGTGGAGCTGCTTCCCGTGACGGAGCATCCCTCCGACGCCTCCTGGGGCTATCAGGTCTGCGGTTACTACGCTCCCACCTCCCGTTACGGGGACCCGGAGGACTTCCGCTATTTTGTCGAAAAACTCCACGAATACGGGATCGGCGTCATTCTCGACTGGGTGCCCGCCCACTTTCCGAAGGACGCCCACGGTCTCTGTGAATTCGACGGGGAACCTCTCTATGAATATCAGGGACAGGACCGCATGGAGAACGGCGGAGGGGAGGACCGCTATTTCGACGTGGGACGCCCCGAGGTCCGGTCCTTCCTCATATCGAACGCCCTCTTTTGGCTCCGCGAATACCACGCGGACGGGCTGAGGATCGACGCCGTCTCCGCCATGCTCTACCTCGGTTACGGCCGGGAGCCCGGCGAATGGATCCCGAGCGCCGAAGGAACGAACCATAACCCGGAGGCCGTCGCCTTCTTCCAGAAGCTCAACGGGGCGGTGTCTGCGGAATTCCCAGACGCGCTCATGATCGCGGAGGAATCGACCTCCTGGCCGATGATCACAAAACCGGCGGACGAGGGGGGACTCGGATTCAGCTTCAAGTGGAACACGGGCTGGGCATACGACATGTTCGATTATGTCGCCACGGACCCCGTCCACCGCAAGTACGTCCACAACAAGCTGACCTCTCCGATGATGTACGCCTTCAGCGAAAACTACATCCTCCCAGTCTCCCACGACGAATTGGTGCACGGGAAGAAATCCCTCGTCGACAAGTGCTTCGGCGAGTACGACGACAAATTCTCATGTATGCGGACCCTGCTCTGCACCATGATGACCCTGCCCGGGAAGAAACTTCTCTTCATGGGCACGGAGTTCGCCCAGTTCCGCGAATGGGACTGCGGGAACCAGCTCGAATGGTTCATGACCGACTATCCGCGCCACGTGGAAATGCAGCGCTTCGTCCGGGCGATCAACCGGTTCTACCTCGAAACCCCCGCCCTTTGGGAGATCGACGACGGCTGGGACGGCTTCGAATGGATCAGCGCGGACGAGCGGGATCTGAACATCATTTCCTACCGCCGCCGCGACAAAAAGGGCAGGGAAATCGTCGTCTGCATGAACTTTGCCCCGGTGGTGCGGGAAAACTATCCCCTGACCGTGCCGAAAATGGGACGTTACGAGGAAGTCTTCTCCACAGACCGCTACGAATTCGGCGGCAAAAACAACCTAAACGAAACGCCCGTGCGCACCAGAGCTGAGATCGGCGGGGACGGCGTCAAGCGTTCGGCCATCGAGATCACTCTTCCTGCTCTCGGCGGCGTGATTTTCAGAAAACAGCAGAACAATTCAACAGACGGAGGTCAATATGTATAAGAAACAGGAATGCGTCGCCATGCTGCTGGCGGGCGGTCAGGGGAGCCGGCTGTACACGCTCACCGAAAAGACCGCGAAGCCTGCCGTCCGGTTCGGAGGGAAATACCGCATCATCGACTTTCCCCTCTCGAACTGCGTCAATTCCGGCATCTACACCGTCGGCGTCCTGACCCAGTATCAGCCCCTGCAGCTGAACGAGTATATCGGAAACGGCCAGCCGTGGGATCTCGACCGCGGACAGAGCGGCGTCATGGTCCTGCCTCCGTATCAGGCGAAATCCGGCGCGGACTGGTACAAGGGCACGGCGAACGCCATCTACCAGAACTTCAATTTCATCGACCGGTACAGCCCCGACTACGTCCTCATCCTCTCTGGCGACCACATCTATAAGATGGACTATGAAAAGATGCTCCGGGCCCACAAGGAAAAAGGCGCGGACTGCACCATCGCCGTCCTCGAGGTCCCGCTGGAAGAGGCGAGCCGCTTCGGCATCATGAACACCGACGACGATCTCCGCATCACCGAATTCGAGGAGAAGCCGAAGCAGCCGAAGAGCACCAAGGCTTCCATGGGCATCTATATCTTCAACACCGATCTGCTCCGCGACTATCTCGACGCGGACGAGGCCGACCCCAACTCCTCGAAGGACTTCGGCAAGAACATCATCCCGAAGATGCTGGCGGACGGGCGGAAGATGTACGCCTATCCCTTCCGCGGCTACTGGAAGGACGTCGGAACCATCCAGTCCCTCTGGGAGGCCAATATGGACCTCGTGGGAGAACAGCCGGTGTTTGATCTCCGGGACCGCGACTGGCGCATCTTCTCCCGCAACACCACCGAACCGCCGCACTTCGTCGGGGAATACGCGAAGATCTCGAACTCCCTCATCACCGAAGGCTGCGTGATCGAAGGCATCGTTGAGAATTCCGTGCTGGCGAGCGGCGTGAAGGTCTGCCGCGGCGCGTTCATCAAGGACTCCGTCATCATGTCCGGCGTTACGGTCGGCGAGGGATCCACGGTCAACTACTCCATGATTGACGAAAACACGACGGTGGGCGCGGGCTCCGTCGTCGGGCGCAACAGGGCCAGCGGCGGCAAGATCACCGTCATCGGCTCCGACCTCCGCGTCAAGCCCGCCACGGACATTCCCGCCGGCGAGATGGTCGACGCGGAATGGCTGAAGACCAACCATAAGGACTGAGAAAGGACGGGACCAGAAGATATGTCTGCATACGGAATCATATTCTCGAATATTCACGACAACAATATCCCCGAGCTCACCCGCCTGCGCTCCATCGCGTCGGTGCCCTTCGCCTGCCGCTACCGCTTCATCGACTTCACCCTGTCGAACATGGTGAACTCCAATATCTACAACATCAGCGTGATCACCAGCTACAACTACCAGTCCCTCATGGACCACATCGGCTCCGGCAAGGACTGGGATCTGGCGCGGCGTTCCGGCGGCATCAAGTTCCTCCCTCCGAACATCACGGCCTACGCCAACCCCACGGCGGGCAATCTGTCGTCCTACACCCGCCTCGATTCCCTGAAAAGCGTCGCCGCCTCCATCAACCGCATCACCGACGATTACGTGGTCCTCTCCGACTGCGACGTGATCTGCAACGTGGACTTCAACGACATGATCCGCTACCATCAGGAGACCGGCGCGGACATGACCATCGCCGTGAAGCGCGTGAATCTCACCCGTGAGAACTGTTCCACCGCCGTCGTCTTCAATTCCGATGAGGACGGCAGGATCAACGAGGTCCTGGCTTATCCGGGGGATTACGAAGGTCAGGCGGACATCTCCCTCAACATGATCGTCATGAGCACCTCCTATCTGCAGCAGATGGTGCTCCAGGCCCAGACCCGCGGCTATACGAGCCTGACGAGGGACGTCATCGCCCGCACGCTCGGATACCGGAACCACCGCGTCTACCGCTATGACGGATATTTCGCCGCCATCACCTCCTTCGCTGACTACTACCGCCATTCCATGGAGATCCTCTCCGACGCCGAGGTCCGGGATTCCCTGTTCAGCGTCAAGACCCGCCCGGTGTACACCAAGGTCCGCAATTCCGCGCCCACCTACTACGCCGCCGGATCCGCAGCGCGCAACTCCATGATCGCCGACGGGTGCTTCATCGAGGGCACGGTGGAGAACTCCATCATCTTCCGCGGCGTGAAGATCGGACGGAACGCGACGGTAAAGAACTCCATCATCATGCAGGACACCATCGTTGGCGACGGTGCTTTCCTGAACTGCGTCATTACGGACAAGAACGCCGTCATCCGCGACCAGCGTATGCTCTGCGGCGCCGAAACCCAGCCCTTCTACGTCGTCAAGGGCAAAATGATCTGAACCCGAACGGAGGACGAACATGAACATTCTGTACGCGGCATCCGAAGCGCTCCCCTTCGCCTCCACCGGAGGACTGGCGGACGTGGTGGGTTCCCTCCCGAAGGCCGTCAAAGCCGAACTGGGGAAGGGAAGCGACGTGAGAGTCGTCATTCCGCTCTACGCTCCCATCCGCGAGAAATTCGCCGAACTGCTGGAGCTCGTCTGCGAAATGAACGTGCGTCTTTCGTGGCGGAACCAGTACTGCGGGATCTGGAAGATCGTGCGCGAAGGCGTGACCTTCTATTTCATCGACAACCTCTACTATTTCGACCGCGGGACCCTGTACGGCTGCTATGACGACGGCGAACGGTTCGCCTTCTTCTCGAAGTGCGTGCTGGAGCTCATGAGCGCGGTCCGGTTCTATCCCGACGTGCTCCACGCCAACGACTGGCAGACCGCCCTGACCGTGATCTACCTCAAGCGCAAGTACGCCCACCTCGAGGAATACCGGAGCATCCGCGCGCTGTTCACCATCCACAACATCGACTATCAGGGACAGTTCGATTTCTCGATCCTGTCCGAGGTGTTCGAGCTTCCGGAGTGGGACCGCTCCGTGGTGGAGTACAACGGCGTGATCAATCTCCTGAAAGGCGCGGTGGTGTGCGCGGATATGGTGAACACCGTCAGCCGCACCTATGCCCGGGAGATTCTGACGGACTACTATTCGAGCGGCCTGCACCACATCCTCCGGGAGGCGGACGCGCAGGGAAGGCTGACCGGCATCGTCAACGGGATCGACGTGGATTACTACAATCCGGAGACCGATCCCGACATCGCCGCCCACTTCTCGAAGGACGACCTCTCGGGCAAGACGGCGGACAAGGCGGATCTTGAAAACGTGTGCGGCTTCGTCCATTCTTCGGAGACGCCCATCGTCGCCATGGTATCCCGGCTCGCGTCCCATAAGGGATTCGATCTGGTCCGCCGGGTGCTCGAAGAGATCGTCACCACGGAGAACGTCCGGTTCGTGCTGCTCGGAACGGGAGAAGTCGCCCTTGAGGAATTCTTCCGGGATCTGGCGGGGCGGTATCCGGACCGGGTCGCCATCCGGCTGGAATACAACAAAGCCCTTTCGAAGAAGTTCTACGCCGGCGCGGATCTCTTCCTCATGCCCTCCAAATCCGAGCCCTGCGGTCTGTCGCAGATGATCGCTTCCCGGTACGGCACCGTTCCGGTGGTGCGGGAATGCGGCGGACTGGCGGACACCATCAGGCCCTACAACGAATTTGAGGAGACCGGAAACGGTTTTACCTTCACCAATTACAACGCGCACGATATGATGAACGTGATCCGTTATGCACTT
>JAEEGL016592246.1_pt1 | contig 14128 bp, 11 predicted proteins | sample 9134231 | NCBI WGS metagenome assembly JAEEGL01 (sample SAMN16246548, study PRJNA631951) | gut metagenome | biome: gut microbiome; feature: rumen; material: fiber-attached | host: Bos | place: Iran: Karaj | collected 2018-10 | reverse complement strand
CGCTTATGCAGGGCAAGGGCGGTCAGCTCGGCCAGCAGCCCAGCCTGCTCCTGTTCCAGGTCTTTCAGCTTGGGACAGTGACGGTAGAGTCCGTCGCGCCGGATGCGACGCTCCTCTTCGGCGCGCTGCCTGCGCTGCTCCATCAGCCGGTCGGCCGCCTGCTGCAGCTCTTTTCGCACGATCATGATTCTTCCTCCTCTGATTTGGGCCCCGTGCTTCCTTGCGGAGAAGGGGGCTCCGGTTGGGCGGCGTCCTCCCGCCGCTGCGGCGAAGATGCGGAAAGAGGCCGATCATCGGCAGCGAAATCCAGCCCTTCGGAAGGGATTTGCGGCGCAGACTCTGCCCCATCGGCATAGATTGCGCGAAAGGCCCATTCGGAAAACTCCTGCATGGAGCTTTTGGAATCGGAGCTCGGCTCTGGTGCCTTTTTCTTTTTGCCGGAGCGGCGGGGCGGCGCGGGTTCGGCCAGCGCCTGCTCGGCCGTGGTCAGCCCCTTGGCGTGCCAAGCGGTCAGGATCGCATCGATATAGGCGAAGGAGAGCTTGCCGGTGGCGTCGACGCAGCGGTTGTAGGCTGCGTCGAGCAGCTCCTCGCCGAAGGAAAAGGTTTCGGTCCAGCGGGCGATATAGGTCTGTTCCTTCGGGGTCAGGCGGCGGTCGCCCAGCCCGAAGAGACGGCGCACCATGGTCTGCGCGCTGCTGCGCCGCCGCTCGTCGGCCAGAAAGGCCTCAGCCTGGTCCGGCGTGACGATGCCGCGGCGGTGCCATTCGTCGGCCATGCTCTCGATGGCCTTGAGCGAGGTGCGGCCCCGTTCCACGCAGCAGCTCATGAGCAGCAGGATGGTCTCGGGCTGCAGCCCGTAATAGTCATAGAGAGAATAGAGCACCTCATACTCGGTTTGGGAAAACTGACGGTTGAGGATGGTCTGGGCCGCACGCAGTGCCGATCGGAGAGGGGGATTTTTATCGAGCTCGGACGAGACGGTGTCCAGTCCATAGGTAGGGCGGCGGGTTCCCGTCTTCGGCAGCAGGACGGGCTTTCCCAGCGGCGGCTGCGGCGGAGTCAGCACGACAAAGCGGCCCTCCATCGAGAAAACGCCCCGATCCAGCCAGCGCTCCACGGCGGCGGCCAGCTGCGCCTCAGTGACGCCGAGGCGCTCGCAGACGAGTTCCTGTGTGGCAGAGCGGCCGAGATGGAGCAGCAGCAGCAGGATGCGCAGCTCTTCGGCCGTGGCTTCCTGGAGATGGGGAAGCACACTGGCAGGCACGGGGAACCAGGCCTCTCCCTGAGAGAGCTGAAAATGGATGGACAAGGGCTGCGCCTCCTTTCTGTATGAGGTGTAGGGAACCGAGAAGGGGAGACTCAGAGCACCAGCTCTTCGATGGGCTCCCCGGTTAGCTTTTTCAAGGTGACAAGTCCGTTTTCGTAGATCATATAGCTCTTCTCATGGCCGCCCTTGGGCAGGGTGACCGAGCCGGGGTTGAGCAGCGTGAAGGATTCCAAGCGCTGCAAAACGGGAATGTGGGTGTGGCCGTGCAGCAGCACGTCGCCCTCGCAGAGGGCGGGAGGATTGTCTTTGTTGTAGATGTGGCCGTGGGTCGCGAAGATGCGTCGCCCGTCGAACTCGAGCAGCAGCGAATCGGACAAAATGGGGAATTCCAGCACCATCTGATCCACCTCCGCGTCGCAGTTGCCGCGTACGCACAGCAGATGCCGCTTCATGCCGTTGAGCAGTGGGATCACCCCTTTGGGATCGTATCCGTCGGGCAGGCGGTTGCGCGGACCGTGATAGAGCAGATCTCCGAGAAAGAGCAGGCGGCGGGCTCCCTCGGCTTCATAGCGGTTGAGCAGCGCTTCGCAGCTGGGGACGCTTCCGTGCAGATCGGAGGCAATGAGCAATTTCATGAGCGGTCTCCTTTCCGGGGCGGCGGCACAGGGCCGTGCGGCCCGCCGTACAGCGTTGGGTGATGGTTTCATTATACTAAGCTCCACCCCTGTTTGCAAGCGCCAAGCGAAAGGGAACCGCATTCCGCCGCGCCCCATATACTGGGGATGAAAGAACAACCAAGCGCCTGCCGCCCACCGGCGGAGAGGCGCAGGAAGGAACGAAGAAAACCGTGCAAGAAGAACTGAAAAAACCCGCGCCGCTGATGGAGCTGAAGCGGATCTCGCACCGCTATCAAACCGAGGAGGGGGAGGTGGAGGCCATTCGTGACCTCTCCTTCACGGTGGAGCAGGGGGAGTTCGTCAGCCTGGTCGGCCCCTCGGGATGCGGAAAATCCACCCTGCTTTCGATTCTGGCGGGGCTGATCTCCCCCTCGGGGGGAACCGCCATGGTCGGGGGAAACCCGGTGAAGCGGGGAAACGGCAGCGTGGGATATATGTTTCAGCACGATCACCTGTTTGAATGGCGCACCATCGAACAGAACGTGCTGCTGGGGCCCGAGCTGCGAGGGAAGGTCGGAGAAGAGGAGCGGGCCCGCGCCCGCCGGCTGCTCGAGACCTATGGGCTTGGGGAGTTTCGCCGCGCAACGCCGCGCAGCCTTTCGGGGGGGATGCGGCAGCGGGCCGCGCTGATCCGCACGCTGGTGCCCTCTCCCTCTCTGCTGCTGCTCGACGAGGCCTTTTCCGCACTCGACTACCAGACCCGTCTCACTGTTTCGGGGGATATCCGCGAGATCCTGCGCAGGGAGGGGGCCACCGCCCTGCTGGTGACCCACGACATCGGAGAAGCCGTCGCCCTGTCGGACAGGGTGATCGTACTCAGCGCGCGTCCCGCCGTGGTCCGGGCGATCCACGAGATCCTCCCCAGGGGGCTCACCCCTGCACAGCGGCGGGACAGCGCTGAATTCCATGAGTGGTTCAATCTGATCTGGAAGGAGCTGGAGCTCACATGAAGCAAACCGAAGCCCTCTCCCCGGAGCGCCTCGACTGGCTGGCCGCCCGCAGGAGAGAGGGGCGAAGAATCGCCCTCTGGCGGCTGGTTTTGATCCTCGCATTTTTTGCATTCTGGGAGATCTGCGCCGCCGCCGGCCTGATCGACCCCTTTCTCATGAGCAGCCCCTCCCGCATTGCGGCCGCCACGCTGCGGCTGGCGCGGCAGGGGAACCTTTTGCCCCATATCGTCATAACCTGTATGGAAACGGTGGCGGGATTCCTGCTCGGTACGGGGCTGGGCGCCGCCATCGCCATGCTGCTGTGGTGGACGCCGCGGTTCGCCAGGGTCATGGAGCCCATTCTCGTGGTGCTCAACAGCCTGCCCAAGATCGCGCTGGGGCCGATCTTCATCGTCTGGATGGGGCCTGGCGTGGGGGCCATCATTGTGATGGGGCTGGCCGTCAGCCTCATCACGACCGTGCTCGAGGTCTATCACGGATTCTCCCGAACCGATCCCGACAAGATCCGTCTGGTCGAGTGCATGGGGGGAAGCCGCCGGCAGGTCTTCTTCAAGGTGGTGGCGCCCTCCAATCTCCCCGCCCTGGTCAATGCCCTGAAGGTCAACGTGGGCCTCTCGTGGGTGGGGGTGATCGTGGGGGAATACCTCGTCAGCCGCGCGGGTCTCGGATATCTGATCGTCTATGGCGGGCAGGTGTTCCGGCTCGACCTGGTGATGGCCTCGGTGATAATCCTGGGGGCGCTTGCGGCTGTGATGTATCTGGGCGTGGTGTGGCTGGAAAAGCGGATCACGGCGGCCATGCTTGCGGCATAATCAAGCTTCGGAGGGATGCGTATGAGAAACAGGGTAAAGAGAGGGGCCGCGCTGCTGCTGGCAGCGGGGCTGGCTGCAGGAATGATCGGCTGCGCACGGCAGGCAGAGGAGACGAGTCCGACCCAGACGCAGCCGGAAGCGGCGCCGCAGGAGAGCGCCGTCACGCAGCCGGAGAGGGAACTTGTCACCCTTTCGCTGTGTGAGGTCACCCATTCGGTGTTTTACGCGCCGCAGTATGCCGCCATGGCGCTCGGCTTCTTTGAAGAGGAGGGGATCGCGCTTGAGCTGACCAACGGCGGCGGCGCCGACAAGGTGATGACCGCCGTGCTGAGCGGCGGGGCCGAGATCGGGCTTGCGGGGCCGGAGGCCGCCATCTATGTGTGGAACGAAGGCCGTGCCGATCCCTGCGTGGTCTTTGCCCAGCTGACCAAGCGGGACGGAGCCTTTTTGGTGGGACGGACTCCCGATGACGATTTCTCCTGGGAGAAGCTGGCCGGCAGCTATCTCATCGGCGGCCGCGCCGGCGGGGTGCCTCTCATGACGCTGGAATATCTGCTGCGCAGCAAGGGACTTACGCCGAATGTGGATCTCACGGTGGATTCCTCCATCCAGTTCAACATGATGGCGGGGGCCTTCACCGGCGGCACGGGCGACTATGTGGCACTCTTTGAGCCCACCGCCTCGCAGGTTGCGATGCAGGGACAGGGATATATCCTGGCCTCGATCGGTGCAGAGGCGGGTGAGGTGCCCTACACGGCCTATTTTGCCGCAAAGAGTTTTTTGGAGAGCCACCCCGACCTGACGCGCCGATTTGCCCGGGCCGTGGCCCGCGGGCAGGAGTGGGTGAAGGAACACTCGGCGGCCGAGATCGCCGCCGTGATCGAACCCTTCTTCCCGGACAGCGACCTCGATCTGCTGACCGCCGCGACCCAGCGGCACAAGGAGATCGACGCATGGAACGACACGCCCGTGATGAAGCAGAGCGCCTTCGACCGGCTGCAGGACATCATGGAGCAGGCGGGCGAGCTGGAGCAGCGGGTCCCGTTTGAAGAGGTGGTGGATAACTCCTTTGCCGAAGCAGCGGCCGGGGCGGTGAAGGCATAATCCCGCGGTCTTTTTGCCCCCTGCAGGGGGGCGGCAGGCGACGACAGGGAACACGATACGCAAAAAGCTGCTTCCCCGATGGGGAAAAGCCGAGCGCAAAGATCGAAACTCAGCCGAAAAAATCGAAAGGAGAGGGCGCGCTCTGCGCGCCCTCTCCTTTTTTGCAAAGTTGGTGGATCGTTTCGTGTGAGAAAAGCCCATCAATACCGGCCGATCGGCGGGGTGGCCTCCGGGGGCAGCGGGCACTCATAGGCCCCGCCGTTTTTGAGCAGCAGCTCAGCCTTGGCGGCGGCAACGGTGTCGGGGTCGTCGAGGAGACGCACGCAGGTCAGCACCATGGCCTCGGCGGCGGCGCGCATGCCCTTGTTGCCGATCTCGGAGGCAGCAAAGGCGGTGTTCTGCCAGGAGTGGCCGACGTTGCCGAGGCAGGCGGTCGCGGTGGTGAGGGTGACGGTGGGGACGGCATAGCCCACGTCGCCCACGTCGGTGGAGCCGGCGCGGTAGCGGGTCTCGTTCTTGTTGAAGGGGATCACGCCGCTGTGCAGCGGCTTTTTCACCAGCTCATCGATATCGGCGTCGGGGAAGGTCTCGGCCAGCGAGCGGCGGATCTCCACCATCGTGGTCTCGTTGTAGGTATTGAGGAATTTGGCGGCGAGGGCATAGTCCTCTTCGGTCCACGCGGGCGCGCCGACGTCCTGCAGGGCGCGGTCCATTACGGCGGCCAGCGCCTTGTTGGGAGTGTAGTCCGAGAAGGCCATCGAGACCTGATAGTTCAGGGTGGTGTCGGTCATCATGGCGGCGCCTTTGGCGACCCGCGCAACCCGCTCAAAGAGCTCCATCATCTGGGCCACCTTGGGGGCGCGCACCTCGTATTTGATCACGGCGTGCGCCTGCACCACGTTGGGGGCGGTGCCGCCGGCATCGGTATAGGCATAGTGGATGCGGGCAGAGTCGATCATGTGCTCGCGCAGATAGTTCACGCCCACGTTCATGAGCTCCACGGCGTCGAGCGCCGAGCGGCCGAGGTGGGGCGCGCCGCCTGCATGGGAGGCGATGCCGTCAAAGGCGAAATTGGCACCCATGATAGCGATGGCGCCGGTGTCGGTCACCTGGTTGACCGTGCCGGGGTGCCAGGAGATGCAGAAGTCCACGCCGTCGAAGCAGCCGGCACGGGCCATGAACTGCTTGCTGCCTGCGCCCTCCTCGGCGGGGCATCCGAAATAGATCACGGTGCCGGCGCGGTTTTCACGCACCAGATACTCCTTGAGGGCAACGGCGGCGGAATAGCAGCCTGCACCCAGCAGGTTGTGACCGCAGCCGTGGCCCGGCGCGCCGGGGACGAGCGGCGTTTTTTCGGGACAGGCCGGCGCCTGGCTCAGCGCGTCCAGCGCGTCGTATTCTCCGAGCAGACCGATCACGGGGCCGCCCTCGCCGTTTGTGAAGGTGGCGGTGAAGCAGGTCGGCATGTCGGCCACGCCGGTCTTGATGGTAAAGCCCTCTTTTTCCAGCGCGGCGGTGAGCGCGGCGGCCGAACGGACTTCTTCATAGGAGAGCTCCGCGTATTCCCAGATCTCGCGGCCGAGACGAACGGCTTCGTCAAAATTCTCGGCGACCAGGCTGCGGACCTTCTCAAGGTCTGACATGGGGATTCCTCCTTGCAGTTGAAGTGTTGCCGCAGACGCTGCGGCAAAGGGGGCGCGGTCGGAGCCCCTCCGTGCGGGAGGGAGGGACTCCGTCCGTGAGAAACAAAAAGCGATTCCTTCTGTGGCTGAAGGAATCGCTGGTTTCACAGGGCATCCTCACAGGCACAGGAAAGCAGCGCCTGTGCCGAAACACACGCGCACTACCTGTGGTGATGGAAATAAAACAGTGCGGTGAAAACAACCCTTTGCATAACAAACACCTTTCGGGAACCTGTGATTAACCCCTACTATAACACCGCGCTTTCCTGCTGTCAAGAGCTAAATTCCGGGAGAATCAAAAAGGAAAACAGCAAAAGCCGAAGAGAAGGCCCACGGCAGATCTGCCGGGGCCTTCTCTTTTGACAGAGCGGGAAGACTTTAGCCGACCACGTCGAAGCCGCAGTCTTCAATCGCGGCCTTGGCCTGCTCGCGAGCGCCTTCCTTCAGAAATTCCACCTCGGCGTCGCCGATGACAACCTGGATCACCTTGAGGCAGTCGAGCGCGCCGAGAGCCTTTTTCACCGAAGCGACGCAATGATCGCAGCCCATTCCTTCAATTTTGATGTGTTCAGACATGCAGTGAACCTCCTTTTGCCGAACTCGTTTCGTTTGCGACGGTCTATCGATGTTCCTATTATACAGGATTTTGCGGAAAAATAACAGTTGCCGGGGCGAATTTCTTTGATTAAAATAAAAGAAATAAGAAAAATCCTGCGCTTTTACGGCACAGAGCAGGCGGAAAGGAGGGGGAACGATGAGAAAACTGACCAAGGAGGAGCTGCGCCGCGCGGGGCTCGACTATGCGGCAGTTTTGGAGGAAAAGACGGCCCGCCGCTTTCTGCGGAGGGAAATCCCCCCCTTCGGCGGGGTGATCGCGGCGCTCTTTCCCTACTATGCGGGAGGGGAGCCCGGCAATCTCTCGCTCTATGCGAGGGGCAGAGACTATCACCTGTTGGTGCGGGCGCGGCTGGAGCGCGCCGCCGCAGTGCTCGGGCTGGAGGGGGCCGAGGCCTTTGTGGATGTTTCCCCCTTTCGGGAGGTTGCGCTGGCCACCGCGGGCGGGCTGGGAGAAGCGGGCAAAAACGGCCTGCTGGTGAACCGGCCGCTCGGCAGCCTCTTTTTCATCGGAGAGCTGGTGACAAAAGAGGAGCTCACGCCCCTTTCCGGCGGGCTCGAGGGGGCCTGCACCGGATGCGGGCTCTGCACGGCAGCCTGCCCCACGGCGGCGCTGCAGGGGGAGGAACTCCTGGTGGGACGCTGCCTGTCGCACATTACGCAGAGCAGAACCATCGACGAGGAGCAGCGGGAGGCGCTGGAAAAGACCCCCCTGATCTGGGGGTGCGACGCCTGCCAGCTCTGCTGCCCTGCCAATCAGGGGCTGGGCGTTACGGCGCTGCCCGAATTTCGGTCGGGGCTGCAAAGCAGCCTGACGGCGGAGGAGCTCGCAGGTCTTTCGGAGCGGGAGTTTCGCCGCCGGTTTGCGGGCCGCGCCTTCACCTGGAGGGGGGTCGCCCCGCTGAAGCGCAACCTTGCCCTGAAGGAAAGAGGGCGGGAGGGGGCAACGTGCAAAGCGCCGCCGGAGGAGGGCGGGAAAGAGCCGCCGCAATAAAAAAGCAGACGAAAAAAGGCGCTGCGCCGCCTGATTCGCGGGAAAAACCTGCCGCCTGGCTTTTCGGCCGGGCGGCGCGGCTCAGGAGGCGGACTCCCGCTCAAAGACCAGCTTCTTCTCCTCGGCTCGCACGGTCACGCGGTCGCCCCGCTTGACGCGGCCCTCGAGCAGCTCGGTGCTCAGCGCATCCTCGATCAGACGCACCACGGCGCGGCGCAGGGCGCGGGCTCCGTAAGCAGGGTCGGCCCCCTCTTTGAGGAGGAGACGCAGGGCGCTGTCTTCCACTTGCAGATGCAGGCCGGCCTGCTCCGCCCTCCGGGCGACTTTTTCGCAGAGCAGCGCCGCCACCTGCAGGAGAGCCTCGTCGTCGAGCTTCTGAAAGACCACCACCTCGTCCATACGGTTGAGCAGTTCGGGGCGCAGGGTGGAACGCAGCTCCCGCAGCACGGCCTCTTTCAGGTTCTGTGCAGCGCCCGTTTGTGACACGTCGAATCCGGCGATGCGGGGACCCTCGGTGAGCAGACGGGCCCCGATGTTGGAGGTGCAGATGAGAATGGTGTTGCGAAAATCGACCCTGCGGCCCTGCGCGTCGGTCAGGCGGCCGTCCTCCAGCAGCTGGAGCAGGATGCTCCACACATCGGAATGGGCCTTTTCAAGCTCGTCGAAGAGCACCACGCTGTAGGGGCGGCGGCGCACCGCCTCGGTGAGCTGGCCGCCTTCCTCATAGCCGACATAGCCGGGCGGGGAGCCGATGAGTCGTGACACCGTGTGCTTTTCCATATATTCGCTCATATCGAGCTTGATCAGCGCCTCTTCGCTGCCGTATACTGCTTCGGCAAGGGCACGGCAGAGCTCGGTTTTGCCCACGCCCGTGGGGCCGAGAAAGAGAAAGGAGCCAACGGGCCGGTTGGGATCCTTGAAGCCTGCGCGGCCGCGCCGCACGGCGCGGGCCACGGCGGCCACGGCCTCCCCCTGCCCGATCACCCGCCGGGAGAGGGTGGCCTCCAGACCCAGCAGGCGCTGAGCCTCGCCCTCCTGCAGCCGGCCCACGGGGATACCGGTCCAGCTGGAAACCACCTCGGCGATGGCCTCCACCCCCACCGTGCCGCTGGCGCGGGTCTTGTTTTCCCACTCCTGCCTGCGGCTCGAAAGTTCGGCCTGCCGTCGGCGCTCCCTGTCGCGCAGCGAGGCCGCACGCTCGAACTCCTGTGCTGCCACGGCGGCCTCCTTCTCCTGTCTCAGCTCGAGGAGATCCTGCTCCAGGGCCCGCAGGTCGGGAGGGCGGGTATAGGCCGAAAGGCGCGCACGGGAGGCCGCCTCGTCCATGAGGTCGATGGCCTTGTCGGGCAGATAGCGGTCGCTGATATAGCGGTCGGAGAGTCTTGCGGCGGCGGTCAGAGCCTCGTCGGTCAACTTCACGCGGTGGTGAGCCTCGTAGCGGTCGCGCAGACCCCGCAGGATGGCGATGGTCTGCTCCACGGTGGGTTCTCCGACCGGCACCGGTTGAAACCGTCGCTCGAGGGCCGCGTCTTTTTCGATGTGGCGGCGGTATTCGTCGGAGGTGGTGGCCCCCACCACCTGCAGTTCTCCGCGGGCCAGCGAGGGCTTGAGGATGTTGGCGGCATCGACCGCGCCCTCGGCCGCGCCCGCCCCGATCAGGGTGTGGAGCTCGTCGATAAAGAGGATCACGTCGCCGGCCTTGCGCACCTCTTCAAGCGCCGTTTTGAGGCGCTCTTCGAATTCGCCCCTGTATTTCGCGCCCGCGATCATGGAGGGAAGGTCGAGCGCCACCACCCGCTTGCCCCGCAGAGGCTCGGGCACGCGTCCCTCGGCGATGCGGGTGGCCAGCCCCTCGGCCACGGCCGTTTTGCCCACGCCGGGCTCCCCGATGAGGCAGGGGTTGTTCTTCTGCCTTCGGGAGAGGATCTGAATCACGCGGTCGGTTTCGCTCTCGCGCCCGATCACGGGGTCGAGCCCGCCCTGCCGCGCCGATTCGGTGAGATCCCGCGAGAACTGATTGAGGGTGGGCGTGCGGGAGACGCTCTGGGAGGCCGGCGCCTTGTCGCCCTGCGCGCGCTGGAGCGCGGCCGTCACCTCTTCGGCAAGGCGCAGAGGGTCCACGCCGAGCTCCGAGAGCAGCAGCAGGGCGGCCGACCCCGTTTCGTCGAGCAGGGCCAGCAGCAGGTGCTCGGTGCCGATATAATTGCACCCGAAGGAGGCGGCGATGGGATAGCTCGCCTCAATAATGCGCTTGCTGCGCGGCGTGAGGTCACAGGGGGCGACCGAGGAGCGGACTCCCCGCCCGTCCTGCCGTTCGATGAGCTCTGCGACGGTATCGGCGTCGGCGCCGGCCGCGCGCAGCAGGGGCTGGGTGAGCCCGCCCTCCTGCGCGGACAGTCCGAAAAGCAGATGCTGACTGCCGATAAAGCTGTGGCCCAGTTCGCGGGCGCATTCCAGGGCCAGATTGAGAGCACCGGTGGCGGTTTCGGTGAATTTGTTCAAAAAAGGGCCTCCTTTGCGGTGGAATGGGTTCGTATGCTACTATATGCAAAAACAGGGCAAAAAACCGCAGACCGCAGAGGGGAAGGTGAATGCGGCTTTCTGAACGCCGCGCGCCCCGTGCGATTCGGGCGGAGGGAAGAAACCGCAGGACAGACCGGGTTCAATTCCGAAGAGAAAAAAAGGAGGGACACCGCATGGACGGACAGACGGCATGGGCCAGGGAGTGGAGCCGGATGCGCAGGGAGGAAGAGGCCTTTTTGCAGAGGGCTTTTGAGCGGAGGGTTCCGCTTTCTGCCCTGTATGAGCGGGTGCCGAAAGGGCTTCGCTCGTCGTTGAACGGCGCGCTTGCCTCCGCGCTGGAAGCCGCCCTGCACAGAAGCGACCGAACGCCCTATGCGGGCTCGCGCAGGCGGGAGGCGCGGGCCGCCGAGCTGCGCGTCAAAACACGGAGCAGAGAGAACCGCCGGAACCTGCAGGCCCCGAAAAAGTGGGCCGACCGCGCCATCCGCCGACAGACAGCCGCCGCCGGAGCCGAGAGCGTCGCCATGGGTCTGATGGGATGGGGACTGCCCGACCTGCCGGTCTTCACGGCGCTGCTGCTGCGAGATCTCGGCACGTTGGCGCAGCGATACGGGTTTCCCACAGGGGGAAGGCGGGAGCGGTGGTTCCGGCTCAAGCTGATCGAAACGGCCCTCTCCCGCGGAGAGGCCGCGGCCGCGGGCGACCGCGCCTTAAACCGCATGATCGAGAGGGAGACGCTGGAGACAGCAGAGCCGGAGCGGCGCTGGGTGGAAGCCTCCGCCTCGGCCCTTGCCGACGAACTGCTCTGTCTCAAGTTTTTGCAGGGAGTGCCGGTTGCCGGCGCGCTGGGCGCCGTGGGCAGCACCGCGGTGCTGAACCGGATTTTGGAGTATGCCGAACTGAAATACCGGCGCAGGATGCTGCGGGCGCTGCGCAGGAACGCCTGACAGGAAGAAACCTGCCGCCTGCAGACGGGAAAGCTGAAAAACCCGATTAGCCCGCGAAACCAGAAGGATCAGAACCGGTGAACCCTGCCTGCATTTGCTCCTGCTGATGGAAATACTCGTTCACGCCGCGCATGGGAAACCCGCGCGCGACAGAAAAAGAAAGCGTCCCCCATCGCCCTAAGGCGATGGGGGACGCTTGGAGTTTGAAAGACATCTGCCGCGCAGGGAAAGGGAGCGGAACTTATTCGGCCAGGCGGGTTTCGAGCTGGTCGAGCTGCTCCTTCAGGGCTTTCGGCATCCGGTCGAACTTCGCATAGAACTCGCGCAGGCCCTTGACCTCTTCTTTCCAGACGGCCTTGTCCACCGTGAGGAGTTCGGTCAGGGCGCCGGGCTTGAGCGCAAGCCCTTCCACATTGAGGTCCTGCTCACGGGGCAGCAGGCCCACGGGGGAATCAACGGCCTCGGCCTTGCCCTCGCAGCGGTCGAGCACCCATTCGAGCACCCGCATGTTGTCGCCAAAGCCCGGCCACAGATAGTTGCCCTCGTCGTCCTGACGGAACCAGTTGACGTGGAAGATCTTGGGCCGTTCCTTGATCTTATCACCCATGGCGAGCCAGTGGGCGAAGTAGTCGCCCATGTTGTATCCGCAGAAGGGGAGCATGGCCATGGGGTCGCGGCGGACCACGCCGATCTTGCCCTGGGTGGCGGCTGTGGTTTCGCTCGCAAGGGCGGAGCCGACAAAGACGCCGTGCGTCCAGTCGAAGCTCTCGAAGACCAGGGGCGCGGTGTGGGCGCGGCGGCCTCCGAAGATGATGGCAGAAATGGGCACGCCGGCGGGATCGTCTACCTTGTCGCTGATACAGGGGCAGCCGGACAGAGGCGCAGTGAAGCGGCTGTTGGGCTGAGCGCCCTTCTCGGTGGCTGTTTTGCCATTCCAGGGGTTGCCCAGCCAGTCCTCCCCGAATTCGGGCGGGTTCTTGTCGAGGCCCTCCCACCAGACGGTATTGTCTTTGAGATTGCGCACCACATTGGTGAAGATGGTGTTCTTGCGGGTGGCCGCAAGGGCGTTGGGATTGGTCTTGGCGCCGGTGCCGGGCGCCACGCCGAAGAAGCCGTTTTCAGGATTGGTGGCATAGAGCCGTCCGTCGGCTCCGATGCGCAGCCAGGCGATATCGTCGCCCACCGTCCAGACCTTGTAGCCCTTCTTGCGATAGAGCTCGGGCGGGATCAGCATGGCCAGGTTGGTCTTGCCGCAGGCGGAGGGGAAGGCGGCGCAGATGTATTTGGTTTCTCCCTTGGGGTTCTCAATGCCGACAATGAGCATGTGCTCGGCCATCCAGCCCTCTCTGCGTCCCAGCACAGAGGCGATGCGCAGCGCAAAGCACTTCTTGCCCTGAAGGGCGTTGCCGCCGTAGCCCGAGTTGATGCTCCAGATGGAATCCTCTTCGGGGAAATGGAGGATATAGCGATCCTCCGGCGAGAGGGTGCCCTTGGAGTGCAGACAGCGCACGAAATCGCCGCTGCTGCCCAGCTGATCGAGCACAGCCTGACCCGCGCGGGTCATAATACACATGGAGAGCGCAACATAGATGGAATCGGTCACCTCGATGCCGATCTTGGAGAATTCGCTGCCGATGGGACCCATGGAATAGGGGATCACATACATGGTGCGCCCCTTCATGCAGCCTTTGTAGAGGGGGAGCACTTTGGCTCTGGCCTCGTCGGGCGTCATGTGGTTGTTGGTGGGGCCGGCCTCCTCGCGCGTGGGGGTACAGATAAAGGTGCGGTCCTCCACACGGGCCACGTCGGTGGGATGGGAGCGGTGGTAGTAGCAGCCGGGCAGCAGCTCCGGATTGAGACGGTGCATCTCGCCGGTCTGAACAGCTCTGGTGCGCAGGCGCTCAAGCTGCTCCTCGCTCCCGTCGACCCACTCGACCTCGTCGGGGGTCATCAGGGCGCGGCACTCCTCGATCCAGTCGAGCAGCGCGCGATTGTCGGGCAAATTTGCCATCAATACTCTCCTCCTTGTAAATTTGGAAGCAATGGTAACGATGGGGACTATTACAAGACGGGCTCGCCGTCAGGGTCTTTGAAGGTTTTGAGAAGATTGGTCAGGGCGGCAAACTGGGCAAGGGTCATGCGCTCGGCGCGCACATCGCGCGGGAGGCAGAGGGATTCCAGCGCGTCGCCCAGAAGGGGCTTGGGAAGGCCGCCCTGGTTGCCGAGGGCGTTGACCAGGGTTTTTCTGCGCTGACCGAAGCCGAGACGGATCAGGCGGAACATGGCCGCCTCGTCACAGCAGGAGACAGGGGGTTCGTCGCGCAGGTCCATGCGCACGACGGCCGACTCCACCTTGGGCATGGGCAAAAAACTGGAGGCCGGCACCCGAAAGAGGGTGCGGGCACGGCTGTGGTATTCGATCGCCAGGGAGATGGCCCCGCTGTCGGAAGAGCCCGAGGGGGCGCACAGTCGCTCGGCCACCTCGCGCTGCACCATCACCGTGATACGGCGCAGCTGGGGCGGGGCCTGCTCCAGCAGACGCATGAGGATGGGG
>JAEEGL014961419.1_pt1 | contig 14128 bp, 7 predicted proteins | sample 9134231 | NCBI WGS metagenome assembly JAEEGL01 (sample SAMN16246548, study PRJNA631951) | gut metagenome | biome: gut microbiome; feature: rumen; material: fiber-attached | host: Bos | place: Iran: Karaj | collected 2018-10 | reverse complement strand
TTTTTCCACAGGCGGTGATGAGCAGCGCCGTGGCAATGATGGCTATTGTTTTCTTTTTCATGCTGATTTTCTGATTTGTATTGAATAGGATTCAAAAATAGAGTTTCTATCCCGTTTTACCAAATATTTAAGTAAGTTTTTGATTAGCTGAACACAGGGGCACTTTTAATCGAACACAGAGACATGGTTTTTTTAGTCGAACACAGAGACACAGGGACACAGAGGATTCTTTTTGATGGGGTGTCGCCTGACGGCGGAAAGAAAGAACAGAAATTCCCGTAATTACCATAATTTTTCTTTTACGCCTGTACGGCGTAAATTACCATAAATCCTTCAGCTCGATTTTTCTTGAACATGAATTGCCGTGAATGATTCATGAATTAATTCCTCTGTGTCTTTGTGCCTCTGTGTTCAACTTAAAATCATATTCAATATAAGAATTACGGAAATTATGATAATTTCTGTTCTTCTAATTATAAGATGTCCTTTAGGACAGTATTATGAGTAATTCTTTCCTCTATCTTGGCTAAGCCTTGTGAGAATGTGGAACCTTTAGGCTGACTGATGATATGTGGGATGTGCATGAATGCGTGGCAAGGAAATTTTTGGAAGATTATTTTGGCAGCGCAATAAAATATACTAATTTTGCAAAACCAAATCACGATTTGGTTTTGCAAAAATTTTACACGTTTTATGGTACTAAACTATATCTGGATTGGCTTCTTCCTGATAGCCTTCATCATTGGTATAGCCCGGTTGATTTTCATGGGCGATGCCGAGGTGTTGCCGGCTATGATGGACTCTACGTTTGAATCATCAAAAACCGCCTTTGAGATTTCATTGGGACTGACCGGTGTGCTGTCGCTCTGGATGGGTATCATGAAAGTAGGCGAGAGGGGTGGGGTGGTGAACGCTTTCTCACGACTGCTAAGCCCTGTCTTCACACGCATATTCCCCGACATACCGAAGGGTCATCCCGCTACCGGCTCCATCTTCATGAATATCGCCGCCAATATGCTCGGACTGGACAATGCCGCCACTCCCTTGGGACTGAAGGCGATGGAGCAGCTGCAGGAACTGAACACCAAGAAAGACACAGCCTCTAACCCGATGATTATGTTCCTGGTGCTCAATACGTCGGGACTCACCCTGATACCCGTCAGCATATTGGTGTATCGTGCGCAATTGGGGGCAGCACAGCCCACAGATGTGTTCATACCTATCTTGCTCGCCACGTTCTTCTCTACACTGACGGGCCTGCTCGTGACTTCATTTTTCCAACGCATCAACCTGTTCAACCGTGTCATAATCACCACCTTGGGAGTGATGTGCGCCTTCGTGGCCTTTATCATCTGGGGGGTGAGCCGTATGGACCGTGAGCAAATAGACCTTGTGAGCAAACTGGTGGCCAACACACTGCTGCTCGGAGTGATTGTGGGGTTCATACTGGCAGGTGCCGTGAAGAAGGTGAATGTGTACGACGCTTTCATCGAGGGCGCCAAGGATGGATTTACCACTGCTGTGCGAATCATTCCCTATCTGGTGGCCATTCTTGTGGCAGTGGGTGTGTTCAGGGCCTCGGGAGCCATGGATATGCTCGTGTCGGGCGTGAAGAGCGCAGTGGCCTTCTGCGGCATGAACACCGACTTTGTGGAGGCGCTGCCCACGGCACTGATGAAACCGCTCTCGGGCAGCGGGGCACGGGGCATGATGGTGGATGCCATGACGGCGTATGGAGCCGACTCGTTCGTGGGCAGGCTGAGCTGTATGTTCCAAGGCTCCACCGACACAACATTCTATATACTGGCTGTCTACTTCGGCAGCGTGGGCATCAGCAAGACACGTCATGCGGTGACCTGCGGACTGCTTGCCGACCTGGCCGGAATACTATCGGCAATAGCCATCGCTTATCTGTTCTTCTATTAAAACGCCTGTAAAGGTTATTTTTTTCGCAATATGCCTAATCTGAAATCTTTGGCCAAAGACACGGCCATTTACGGACTGTCGAGCATCGTCGCCAGATTCATCAACTACCTGCTCGTTCCCATACAGACGGCCAGATTCAATGCCGCCGGCGGACAATATGGCATCATAACCAATGTCTATGCCTATATCTCGCTGCTCATCATCCTGCTCACCTATGGCATGGAGACCACATTCTTCCGCTTTATGGGCAAAGAGGGCGAGAATCCGGAACGTGTATATGCCACCACGCTGAAGATGGTGGCCACCACCTCGCTGGTGTTTGCTGTCGTCATCTCCATCTTCCTTCATCCCATCGCCTCGGCCATGGGATATGCCGACCATCCCAACTATATCTGGGTGATGTTTATCACGGTGGCTATCGACGCCTTCTCGGCTGTTCCCTTTGCCTACCTGCGTTTTACCCACAAGCCTATTAAATTCGCCTCGTTGAAGATATTCAACATCTGTCTGAACATCTTACTGAACTTGCTGTATCTCATCGTGCTACCTGCCCTGAAGCTGAATCCGTTCGGCATCTATGAGGACGGGTTCCGCCTGGATGTGGTATGGGTGTTCTACATCAACCTGTGCTGTACGGTGGCAACGCTGCTTATGCTTTGGAAAGAGCTCAAGGGCTTCCGTTTCAGCTTCGACAAAGCTGTGTGCCGCAGGATGCTTTCCTACACTTGGCCTCTGTTGGTGATGGGACTGGCAGGACAGTTGAATCAGGCTGCCTCGCAGATTCTTTTCCCCTATCTCTACATCGGCGATGATTGGCAAGCTCAGTTGGGCATCTATGGCGCATGTATCAAGATAGCGATGATAATGGTGATGATAACCCAGGCCTTCCGCTACGCTTACGAGCCTTTCGTCTTCAGCCTGTCGAAGGATAAAGACCAGAAGGAAAGCCAAGGCCAAGCGATGAAATATTACATTATCTTCACCCTGTTGGCTTTCCTGGCGGTCATCGGCTATATGGATCTCCTGCGCTATCTGATTGGCAAGAGCTACTGGGAGGGGCTGAAGGTCATACCCATTGTGATGGCTGCTGAGATTATGTTCGGCGTGTTCTTCAACCTGTCGTTCTGGTACAAACTAACCGACCGCACCATCTGGGGAGCCTGGTTCTCGGGCATTGGCGCCGTGGTGCTCATCATCATCGACATCCTTTTCATACCGCGCTTCAGCTATATGGCTTGCGCCTGGGCCGGATTCGCAGCCTACGGTGTGTCGATGGTTATCAGTTACTTCCTCGGGCAGCGTTACTATCCCGTACGTTTTCCGCTGCGGGATATTGCCGTCTATACGGTAATTGCGCTGGTGCTCTTCGTGGGAATGCAGTTTGCCAACAACCAGTTGCCTTTATGGGCCGCCCTGTTGGTGAACACGGTGCTGCTCGCCGTCTTTGTCGCCTTTATCGTAAAACGCGACTTCCCGCTGAAGAACCTACCCATTGTGGGGAAATATTTCAAATAATGCGAAATCATTAAAATTTTAACCAAATATTATGAAGAAATTATCGTTTTTGATTGCCGGTATGCTCATGACATCGGCTGTACAGGCCGACGAGGGCATGTGGACGCTCTACAACCTGCCACCGCAGGTGTATGAAATTATGCAGAATGAAGGATTCGAGATGTCGTATAATGACCTCTATTATGGTGAGAACGCACTCAAGAATGCTGTGGTCAACTTCAGCGGCTATTGCTCGGGTGTGGTGGTGTCGCCAAACGGTCTTGTATTCACCAACCACCATTGCGGCTTCGAGGCCATCCGCAGCCACTCGACCGTGGAACACGACTATATGCTCAACGGTTTCTATGCCAAGACCTATGAGGAGGAACTGCCCAACAAGGACATGTTCGTAAGCTTCATGGTGGACCAGCGCGACATCACCGACCGGGTGGAGGCACTCGGCGGCAATACCATGTCGGAATTTGACCTGGAGATTCTGCTCGACTCGCTCACCAATGCCATGAACGACTCGGTGAAACGTATCGACAAAACCTACCACGTGAGCATAGACCCATTCTATGAGGGCAACAGCTACTATGCCACAACATATCAGGACTTTACCGACCTGCGACTGGTGTTCACCATACCGAAGTCGATGGGAAAGTTCGGAGGTGAGACAGACAACTGGATGTGGCCGCGGCAGACCTGCGACTTCTCGGTGTTCCGTATCTATGCCGACCCTGAAACCAACGGACCGGCTGAGTACAGCGAGAAAAATGTGCCCTACCATCCCAAACGCTGGGCTCAGGTGTCGATGCAGGGATACAACGACCGCGACTTCGCCATGACCATCGGCTATCCCGGCAGTACTGAGCGTTACCTCTCGTCGTATGGCATCAAGCAGATGCGCGACTGCGAGAATGCCGTGCGCGCACAGGTGCGTGGCGTGAAGCAGGAAATCATGATTAAGCACATGCGCGCAAGCGAGGCCGTACGCATCAAGTACGACTCAAAGTACGCCCAGAGTTCCAACTACTGGAAGAACTCTATCGGTATGAACAAGTGTATCGACTCCATCGGTATCATCAATCAGAAAGCGGCATTCGAGCAGAAAATCAGACAGTGGCAGGACTCTACGGGATTCCTGAAATACAAACTGGATTTTGAGAAGATGGGCAACCTCTATGCCAAAAACGAGGAGCCGGTGCGCTCGTTCTATTATCTCTATGAGTCGCTCATGAGCACTTCAGAGTTTGTGAAACGTTCTCTACAACTCTACAGGGGAATGGAGGTGCTCGGACCGGAGAACAAGCCTAACAAGCAGTATCACCTCTTCCCGGACAACAGTGATGAGTGGGATCTGGCCCTCGACAAGGAGGTGCTCACCGCCATGCTCAAGACCTATGCCGAGAATGTGGGGGAGAACAGACTGCCTGCCTTCTATAAGACCATCGCCAAGCAATATGGCAACAACTATGCCGCATTTGTGGACGACCTCTACAAGAAGTCGATGATCATGAAGCCTGGCAAGAAACTCTTCTTCAACAAAAAGGCTTACAAGAACGATATGGGCGTGAAATTGGGCATCGACCTCTATGACGTGCTCGTGGACTTGCGTCAGGAGATGGCTGAGTCGCTTAAAGACATCTCGGAGCAGGAGAAGAATCTATGCGCCGCTGTGCTCCGTATGGAGCAGGACATGCCGCACTATAGCGATGCCAACTTCACCATGCGTCTGAGTTACGGACAGGTGGGCGAATACCTGCTCAACGGTGAGCCTTCAGGATACTATACCACAGCTGAGAGCATCGTGGAGAAAATGGACAAGGCAAGCCGTATCATCGACTATGAGGCTGAACCTATCATGCGCGAACTGCTCTCGGCGAAAGATTTCGGTGTCTACACCGACAAGAAAACGGGTAAAATGCAGCTTTGCTTCCTCACCAACAATGATATCACTGGCGGAAACAGCGGCTCACCGATGTTCAACGGCAAGGGTGAGCTCATAGGACTGGCATTCGACGGCAACTGGGACAGTCTCTCAAGTGATATCTTCTTCGACAAGCAGCTGGCTCGCTGCATCGGCGTGGACATACGCTTCGTGCTCTTCATGATGGACAAGTGGGGACATGCTGACCGCCTGCTCCGCGAAATCAACGCCAAGTAAAAACGCTTCTTGAAGATATATAAAAAGGCCGCTCCCCAGACATTTGAGGAGCGGCCTTTTTTATTACTGAACACGGTGAGTTTTGGGATGAACACAGAGTCACAGGGACACAGAGGATTTTTCTTTAACATGAATTCCCGTGAATTGGCCATGAATTATTATTAAATTCTCTGTGCCTCTGTGTTCGAAAAAATGGTAATTACGGGAATTTGTTCTTATTCTAAGTAGATGATGTCCTTAAGGACAGTATTATGAGTAATTCTGAGTATTACGACAATTTCTTTCCAATTTTCCATTATCATTTCTTTCTGCTTTTCAAGAGCTAAAAAGAGAACCGGCTGCAGAGACCGCTGTCTCTGGCAACCGGTTCGAGCCTATTAACTATAGGAGAGAAAAATTATCTGCTTACTACGACATTGAAGACGCTGCTGCCCACCTTCACAAGGTAGTGACCGGGCTTCACTTTCACTTGCTTGCCAGCGTCGGTGCCCACGCCCTGGTAGATGCAGGCACCCTCGGAGGTGAATACCTCGGTGCGCAGGCCTGCGGCATGGGCGATGCTGATGCTGCCATGCAGGGCCTTCACAGAAGCGCCATGGAGGGCAGTCTCTGCGATGCCCGAAACGGTGATGAAGGCGTCGTTGGAGAAGGATGACTCACCGCTGGCATACAGCACGGTGACATTGTAGGTGTGTGCTCCCTCAACGGCCTGCTGGTCGATGTACTGGGTGACATCGGCATCCGTCATGTCGATGAGCTTGCCGTCACGGTAAATCTGGAAACCGGTAACTGTCTGGTCGCCTTTCTCGAAGGTCACGACATCGAGCATGAACATCACTTTGGTCTTGGAGGTGTAGTGGATGGCGAAGTGGGTGGCACCCTCAGGCAAGTCTACCTCCACTTGGGTCCAGTCGAGCGGGGCCTGACCTTGATAGGCCACAGTCTTGAAGTTGGCTGTGTCAGTGCCTTCGTTAGAATAGCGCACCTCAAAGTCTTCCAGACCGGAGTTGTCGGTGTAGCTCCTCACATACATGGTCACCGTCTGGGCGGCACCCGACAGGGCGGGTGAGATGAGCCAGTCGTCGGCGTGTACGAACTCAGGACTGAATGCGGCGATATACTGTTCGCCGTCGGTGGGGGTGAGCTGCGGGTACATCATTTTCCAGAACTCCATAGGATGGAAAATCATGAATGCTTTCGGGTCGAAAAGGTGATCATAGGAGATGTGGGTGAAACCGGCCGTGGTCTGCAGGTCGCCGTCGATAGTCTTCCACTCACCGAAGGTGCCATCGACACCGCCGATGGAGAAAGGCTCATAGGCCTCGAAATCCTCCGTTGTCTTCTCACCCACATACTGTGGCAGGCTCCACTGCAGTTGCACGCCACTTTCGGTGGCGGTGGCGGTGAGGTTGTCGATGGCGGTAAAGCCGGGCTGACGCACCTCGACAGGAATGGTCTCCGTGGCATACTGCTGTCCGTCGGCTAAGGTCACTATGGCTTTCACGGGCAGCATGTCGGGAGCATTGATGGCGGTGGTGTAAGTGAAGGTGAAGTCGGTGTCGCACAGATAGTCCACACCCTCGCTGTTCACCGTCTCAACAATGTCATCGCCCACATAGAAGTCGATGGTGGCGGCTCCCGTGGCGGCATAGCCGATGTTCTCCATGTTCATCACGGCGGTGAGGTCCTGTCCGGCGGTGACGACGGTTGTGGCAGCCATGCTCAGCAGCACGTCGTGCTCGGCGGCATCACGAATGTTGATATTGTCGAAATAGATGGGCGACATGATATCGCCGGCGAAGCCCTCAAAGTCGACATTGATGTAGGCATACTGCTTCAGCGGAGTGAGGTCCACGCCCATACGACGCCAACCCTCGTCGCCCTCGAGCGTGTAGAAGTCGGTCTCGTCGAGGAAGAGCCGCTGGCCGTCGGGGGTGCGGGCATAGACACCTACCTTGTCGAAAAGTCCCGGTACGGCATAGTAGCTGAAGCTCAGAAGAGGATGGGTGGTGCCCTCGAGCGTTATCTTGCCGGAGTAGAATGTGCAGGTTTCGTTCTCCATATACGGACTGAAGGTGATGCAGCCGTTGTCATTGTCGGAGGAGAAGCCCCACTGCGGGTAGAATATGGCCCAACCGTCTTCTGATTCGGTGGCTCCCCAGATGGGCATGTCGGTGCCACCTTCGGTGAATGACTCATGGAAGGGCAGGGTGTATGGCTCGCCGCTGAAGAGCGTGTTGGCTGGCGTGGAGGCTCCCTCGCCGCCGGCACTGCTGGCCGATACGGTCCACTCGATGAGCTGCTGTTCGCCGGTCTGCGGCAGGTCGCCTATATAAGAGGTTCCCTCAATGCCCATCTCCACGGGCTCATACATTTCCCATCCGGCGATGGCGTAGACATTGTAGGTGAGCTGAGAGGAATCGACATAGCCTCCGTGCGCACCGGTGCTGCCGGGAGCGGTCCAGGTGAGCAGTGAGGTGCCGTCGAGGTTGTCGGACAGGTGCACGTCGGTGGGTGCCTCAGGCACGTCATAGCCTATCCAGGCCTCGCAGCTGTTGTCCACACCGCGGTCCTCGCCGCCGTTGTTGAAGGCCGCCACCGTGAAGGTGTGCCAGCCGTCGCCCTCGATGCCCTCCACCTCTACGGTGTAGATGCTGTTGGGACTCACGTCGGTGAGCGTGACCAAGGGCTCGCCGCCGTCGACGCTCACCACGACCGATGAGAGCTCAGTGAGTGGCTCACCGTTGGCTGTCAGACCAGGAGTGGTGAAGGTGATGGTGGCGGTCTTGGCACCCAGGGCGCCCGGAATGACGGTGATGGCCGTCACGGAGTCGGGAGCAGAGAACTTGGCGCCTTCCTTGATGGTGAGGCTGTCGAGCAGCATGCCGTAGGAACCTGCGAAGCTGATGGCGTGGAAGCCGTAGCGGTAGTCGCCGTCTTCGGGCACGGTCACAACATTGCTGAAGGTCTGGAACTTGTCGGAGCTGAGGAAGGTCATGGGTATCACTTCGGTATATTGTGCCGGATTATCGCCCTGTCCCAATGCCGTGGCGAAAATCTCATTGTACCACTCCCAGTAGTTTCTCATCTTGAAGGAGATGATGTACTGGCGGTCGTTGCGCATCTTCAACGGCGGGGTGATGAGCCAGTCGTCACCGTCGATGTCGGCCCATCCGTCGATGTAGGAGGCGGCTCCCTCCATGGCGTCATAGGTCCAGGTGTTGCCGTTGCTGTTGGCATCGATAACGGTGAAGAGATCTAAGGCATCGTCGGTGTCGAAGTATTGGCAGTAGGGCAGGGTGAGGGCCTCGCCCACCATGATGTTGTTGGAGCGTACGGGCTCTCCCTCCACTCCCTCGTAACAGGTCGTCACGGCATAGCTGTAGGCGGTGAGCTGGTCGGCCTGGAGCACCTCGCTGAAGGTGTCGCCCTGGAAATGCTCTGCCACCACGGTCTCGTCGGGGTAGCGGACGATGTTGAACGAGAGCTGGTCGGTGTCGATGTAGCCGCCGTTGATGCCTTTCTCAGGAAGGGTCCATGTGAGGGTGGCGGTGCTGCTGGCGGCATCGAAGGCGAGATGGAGGCCGGAAACAGCGGGCGGGGTGTCGGGACCTATCCATTGGGTGATGAAGGCCTGGGCGCCCTTGCCGGCGCTGTTCAACGGGATTACTTTTATCTTGTGGGTGCCCTGGGCGAGCGTCAGCTCATGGGCGATGCGCTGGCCGGGCTGGCCGTTGCCGGTGGCCATGGAGATGCCGTCGACGAGTATCTCATAGCCCACCTCACCCTCAAGCGGGGCACCGCTCATGGTCTGGCCAGGCAGCACGAAGCAGATGTCGCCTGTCAGGGCACCGTTGGGGAAGTCGGCGGTCAGCTCGGTCACGGCCTGGGGAGCGGCTTCCTCCGGCACAAAGGGCGCAAAGAGGCACACCACCTCCTCGAAATGTGGGAAGTCGGCCACCTTGGTGGCTTTGCCGGTGTTGGTGTCCACCTCCAGCAGCGCTGACTGGTCATTGCGGAGGGCGGCCCAGTAGAGGCGGTCGTCCTTCAGGTCGAAGGTGGCGCTCTGCAGATAGGCCTCAGGCTCGAAACCAGTGGCTCCCACCAGAGTGAAGTCGCCGCTTCCCTTGTCTATGCGGTATAGGCTGCCAGTCTGGTCGATGGTGTAGAGCTGTCCCTTGCTGTCGCAGGCCATGGCGACAATCTCGATGCCGACCGGCGCTATCGTAGTGCGCGACATGTCTGTGTAGTCGATGGTGCCGAATTCAAGTCCGGCTCCGTCGGAGGTACTGAAAATGCCATATACGGTGTTGGTGGTGGGGTCGATGGCGGTGGCGCGGGCAATGAGCTCCCACTGGCCGCTGATATCGATGCCCTCTTCATTGATGCGGAACCAGTCGTTGGTGTCGAACTTGAAGTAGAAGGCATAAAGACCGCCCCAGGGGTCTACATCGTACTGCACGCAGTGGAACACATCGTCGAGGAAGGCTCCACCACCGTTGGCATAGAGCTCAAAGTCGGTGTAGAGTTTGTCGGTAGTGATTTGGTTGCCTTCGACAAGGAAGGAGTAGAGGCCGTATTCGGATTCCCATTCACCCCAGGTGTCGCTGTAGAGGACATTACCCCAAAGTTGGGTGCCTGACGGGGTGGTGGCGAGTGGAATGGTGACAGGTGACTTGCTCCTGGACCGCAAGGTCACGGGCATGCCGGGCCGGCGGGTGGGACGCAGGGAGGTGAGGCTCTGCTTCTGGGTGCGGGCGCGCACTTTGAGGAAGGGCAGGTCGGGACCCTGTTTCTGCCGGGGTGCCTGCAGACGGCTGTGTTGCCTGAACGTGCCCCAGGCGGGCTCTTGCGTGGTCTGGTGCTTGAATGCCGTCTGAGCCTGCAGCAGGGATACGGGCAGCAGGAGGACGGCTGTAAGCAGCGTTAGTAATGCATTTCTTTTCATAAACTGTGGTTTTTAGTTATTAGGATTCCTTTCTATATGGCTACATAATAAAAAAAGCAACAGCGACAGCAGTATGGCGGTACAGCCTGCCAGACATCGCTTCCTTCACTGTAGTCAGATATCGCCGCGCTGTCTGACGCGGGAACCAATCTGGGCGTAGAGGAGCATCACCACCTCGCCTGCCAGCACAAGAAGCCATGACCAGCGCCAACCGGCAAAGTCGGCAAGGGCTCCCTGAACGAGGGGCAAGATGGCACCGCCTACCACACCTATCATGAACACGCCGGAGGCCACGGAGGTGTATTTGCCCAGATGGGCCACAGAGAGGGTGAAGATGGCGCCCCACATGATGGAGTGGAACAGGCCCACCGCAACCAGAAGCCAAGGCTCATTGAACAGGAAAGCGGCAGTAACCATGACCGAGGCCATAATGGTGGTGAAGGTGAGCTGCACACGGGGTGGAATGCGGCTGAGAGCGCTTCCGCAGAGCCGTCCCACAAGCATCAGGCCCCAATAGAGCGTGGCCATCAGCGTGATGGTCTTCACGTCGAGACCGAGGTCGGCGCGGGCATAGAGGTTGATGTTGGCCCCGATGCACACCTCGCAACCCACATAGCAGAAGATGGCCACCACGCCCAATGTGAGGTGGGAGAAACTCCACACGCTCTTCTCCAACTTCTCGCCCTTGGTGGCACGAGTGCCCTCTATGTCGGGCAGGGTGAGGTACATCACTGCAAACATCACCACCAAAATAACGAGGGTGAGTATCAGGAATGGCAAGCGCAACTGCTCTACCTTGACATCTTCAAGGGCCATGCCGCTGAACACGATGCCGGAGACGAAATAGGGTGCTAACGTGGTGCCCACGGAGTTGGCAGAGCCACCTATCGCCAGGCGCTGGATGGGTTGTGTGCCCTTGACATGGCAGGCGGTGAGGTAGGGATTGATGACTACTTGGAGTATTGTGGCGGAACTGCCGAGTACGAACGAGCCAGCCAGCAGGATGAAGAAACCTGTGGGGATGGCGTAAGAGCCTACAGAGACGGCCGACTCAGGGTAGGCCACAGTAAAGGCGGCGGAGAGGAAGTAGAGGGCCAGACCGGCCACCATCACGATGAGGCCACGCACAAGCGTGCCCTTATAGCCGTGGCCGTTGATCCACCGTGAGCCGATACCGCCACAGATGGGGTATGCCAGGAACCACGAGAAGGTGATAAGGGTGGCCAGCGTGTTTTTCAATCCCTCGGCCTGGGATAGGAAGGCCGACTGCAGGGGACCTTGCAACTGGGAGTTGACAGTGGTGAGGAAACCCACCACAAGGAATAGGAAAACCATGGCCAAGAAGGGGCCAAAGTAGCTTGTCTGTCGCTGTGTCATTTGGGTAGGTTTTTAAGGTTTTGGGCAGCCGCCTGGTCAAGGAGGAACTCGCAATGGGGATGCCGCTGCAGCAGGGATGCGGGCAGTTGGGGCGTGACAGGCCCTTGGAGCATTTGGCTGACGGCATCGGTTTTGTTGGCTCCTTTTGCCACAAGGATGATATGCTTGGCCTCGAAGATGTCGGCCAGACCTAATGTGACACCTCCCAACCATTTGTCGGCGGGCGTCTGGGTCTCACGGCGGATGCGCCGCTCCAGTTCGGTGTCCATGTCTGTGACCCAGGCGCGGCTCTCGAAGGGAGTGCCGGGCTGGTTGAAGCCCAAGTGCCCGTTCTCGCCCAGTCCGAGTATGAGCAGGTCGATTCCGCCGCGGCGGCGCAGCTCGGCTGTGAAGCGTTCGCAAGCCACGGCAAAGTCATCGCTCTCGGTGGGAAGCATCAGAAAATGGTCATCGTCGATGCTTAATCCATCGATAATCTGCGTTTTGAGCATGGTGTAGCAGGCACCGCTGTAGTAGCGTGACACACCCACCACCTCGTCGACTCCGAAGAAAGTGGCACGGCTCACATCGAACGGCTGTCCGCTCCACAACTGTGCCACCCTGCGGTGCATATTGCCGGTGGTGCGTCCTGTGGAAAGGCCCACCACACTGTCGGGCTTGTTCTTCAACTGTTCCACAATGCGGAGCGCGGCAGTCTCGTCGAAGCTGCGCTCATCGGCTTCGATTGTAATGCAAAGAGTTTTCATCGTCCGGGATTTATGGCTACCACGGCTGCTCCAAGCAGACCGATGTGTTTGGGGTTCAGCGTTGTGAGGCGCACGCCATTCGTCACGAAGCGCATGGTCTCCGCCTGAAGCAGTGGACGCATGCGATCGAGCATATAGCCGTCGGACATGATGCTGCCTCCCATCACCACGGTGTCGGGGTCGCTCATGCGCACAAGATTCATCACCAGTTGCGACAGTGCCTCAGCGGCATTGGCCACGAGGGCCTCGCAGAGAGGGTCACCCTCGCGTGACAGCCGAAACACCTCGCTGCCGGAGACACGGCCCTCTTGCGGAATGGTGAGACGGGTGTCGTAACGGTCACGCAGCAGTCGGGCACAGATATCGAGGCCCACTCCCGCTGCTATGGTCTCCACACAGTTGCGCCGCCCGCAGACGCACTGGGTGCCTACGTTGAGGTCGACGGTGGTATGGCCCACCTCACCGGCATTGTAATGACTGCCGCGGAGCGGGCGGCCGTTCACCACGGTGCAGGCGGCGATGCCGGTGCCCACGTTGATATAGACGAAGTTGTCCGACATCTGGCCCACGCCCCAGTGCATCTCGGCACGTGCGGCACTCTTCACATCGTTGTCTATATAGCATGGGATGCCGTAACGCTTCTCCATCTCATGAGCCAAGGGAATGGGGCAGGTGCGGCCGGGGTCGATTTGCTCCCACACGCCTTTGTCGGTATCCACACGGCCCAGCAAGCCCACGCCCATCGCAATGGGGCGTGCATGGGGAACGCTTTCTGTGCTCAGGTAATCATCGATGGAGGTGATGAGCAGTTCGCAGGCCTGTTGCTGGTCGAGGAAACCGGAGGGGTATGCCTTCTGCCGCACAATACGTCCGGATGCTTCCACCTCGCCTATAAGCAGTTTGGTGCCACCAAGATCGGCGCCCAAGTAGGTTGCGCAATTTTCCATGTTGAAGTAGTTTTTTTAGTGTCTATCCATGCCTGTCGGGCATGGAATACATATTTTTGCAAAGGTAGTGCAAACCGAATGGAAAACAAAGTAAAAGACGAAGTTTTTACTTTTTTTCCTGAGGTGCCGCCTACCTTCGACGCAGTCAAAGTGCAAACCGAATGGAAAACAAAGTAAAAGACGAAGTTTTTACTTTGTTCCTGAGGTGCCGCCTACCTTCGACGCAGTCAAAGTGGAAAGAAACAGAAATTCCCGTAATTACCATTTTTTCGAACACAGAGTCACAGAGACACAGAGGATTTAATGATAATTCATGGCCAATTCACGGCAATACATGTTCAAGAAGAATCCTCTGTGTCTCTGTGTTCAACTTAAAAATTCTCTGTGTCTCTGTGTTCGATTTTACATTCTCGCTTTCTGCTTGTCGCCGGCACCGGAGCCGCGGTACTTCGAGCGGGCCTCGTTGAACTTCCAGGTCACGTCGAGCGTGAAGGTGCGGCGGGCCGGGTTGTGGACGGTGAGG
>JAEEGL014224644.1_pt1 | contig 14128 bp, 6 predicted proteins | sample 9134231 | NCBI WGS metagenome assembly JAEEGL01 (sample SAMN16246548, study PRJNA631951) | gut metagenome | biome: gut microbiome; feature: rumen; material: fiber-attached | host: Bos | place: Iran: Karaj | collected 2018-10 | reverse complement strand
AGGAGGCGTTTAAACAGGGCAAAATAAGGCATATCGGCGGTACTGCACACAAGATAGGCATAGCGCGTGAACTCGCCGAATCGGGGCTGTATGAGACCGTACAGTACCCTATAAGTTATCTGGCGGATGAACAGGAAGAAGATCTGATAAAATTGTGCAACAGCAATAATGTCGGTGTAATATGCATGAAGGGGCTCGCGGGCGGCCTTATCACGGATTCGCGGGCAGCCATGGCTTATATGGGACAGTTTGACGGATTGATCCCGATATGGGGCATCCAGAGGGAAGAGGAGCTTGACGAGTGGCTGTCATACATGGATGATACTCCAAAAATGGATGAGGAGATAAGAGCCTTTATAGAAAAAGAAAGAGATGATCTTAAGGGTGAGTTCTGCCGTGGATGCGGGTACTGCATGCCATGTACGGTCGGCATACAGATAAACCAGTGCAACAGGATGAGCCTTATGCTTCGCCGTGCACCGAGTGCGGGATGGCTTAGTGATCATTGGCAGGATGAGATGAAAAAGATAGAGGATTGCATAAACTGCGGTAAATGCCTGCCGAAATGTCCGTATGAACTTAACATACCGGAGCTTCTTAAGAAAAATCTTGAAGATTACAGGGAAGTATTGGCCGGGAACCGCAAGGTGCAGTAAATACTGTCTGAGCCGGAGAGGATAAATGTATATTACGATCATAGTTTATATCATGGTTTTATCGCTTTTAATATGGGGCGGCAGATTTGCGGGATTTAAGGATGGGTTCCACGAGGATTTCATGAGCCTTGCATCAACAAAATCCATAAGGGGGCTTGCGGCGCTTTGCATCATTTTTCATCATATATCGCAGGAGACTGCGTTCAGGCAGTTTAAAGTTATCCAGGCATTTGTGAACATGGGTCCCGCGCTGGTCGCGGTATTTTTCTTCTGCTCGGGATACGGACTTATAAAGAACCTTAAGAACAGGCCGGATTATCTGGACGGATTCCTTTTAAAGCGTGTGTTAAAGGCGATACTTATTCCGTTTTATGTCAATGTTGTGCTTTATGGTCTGTTCTATCTCATATACGGAAAGGATTTTGCGCCGATACAGTGGGTTACCAATCTTTTGGGACTCACGCTCATGAACAGATATGCCTGGTTTCCGATCGTGCTTGCGCTTCTGTATCTGGCTTTCTATTTTATTTTCAGATATGTAAAGGATCGCAGGCTGTGCTATTTCCTGATGTTTCTTGTGATCGTCGGACAGGGAGTGTATTTCAGCTTCTGGGGACATTTTGCATGGTGGGCAGGCGAGGATAACTGGTGGCTGTCACCTTCCGGATTCAAAAGAGCTAAGTGGTGGATGCAGGAATTTACAACGTGGTTTTTCGGACAGTGGTGGGTCAATTCATCAATAGCTCTTTTGGTCGGTATGCTGTATGCGGAACATGAGGAAAAGGTGACCGCCTGGTTTAAGAAAAAATACTGGCTTAAGCTTTTGCTTTCGGTCATCATTTTTGTTGCGTTTCAGATCCTTACGCTCACGGTACAGTTCAGATACGGTTACTATACCGAGTATTCGGGCAAGGGTCCCGGGATAGGAGATAAGCTGCTTACATATCTGTCCCAGCTGCCGCAGATAATATCTTTTGTTATTGTGGTCTTTGCAATGAGAATGAAATACAGGGCGGATAATCCGGTGCTGCGTTTCTTCGGCAGGTATTCGCTTGATACATATTTAATGAACCTGTTGCCCCTTACATTTTTTGAATTCCTGATACAAAAGGGCACGGTGAAGACCATGCCCATTAAGAAACCGTATTATTATAATCTTGCCGCGTACATCATACTTGTGACTCTTGTCACTGTTTTGCTGGCGCTTTTGGAAAACCTGATAACGAAAAAGATTACGGACACTATTTCCTTATCCCGTGATCCTTCTCATACTTAACGATGAAATCGCGGTTGTAGGATTCGTATTCATTAAGATTTTTTTCGTCAAAATTTTTGGGATCGATCGTGCCGTTGTACCAGTTCTTTTCGTCAAAATATGCCTGCAGTGCGGGATCTGAGAATTTTCTTCCGCGGCGGGCATATATTTCGTTTCTAGCATAACGAAGATCATCGGGATCAAGAGCGTCAAGATCGTTCTCGGTCAGATATCTCGAGTCGCTTTCGGGAAGCAGGTATTCGTCGGCCCAGTCCTTAAGATCGGGATTTGGGTTGTACTCCTGTGAATCTGCATCGAAGTCATCTTCATAAACATCGCGCTCATCACTGCCGTTTTCGCTGTCCACAGTGCGTTTGGACCAATCGGATACGTCGCTGTCACTGCTCTTTTTGAGTGTAACGCGCTTCTGTTCGGGCTCCTCATTATCTTGTTCTCCCCATTCGGAAAGATCGGGTGTGGAGTCGTATTCTTCGCTGTCGGAAAGATCTGTCTGTTCGCTCACCGTCTCTTCCCGGCGATCACTGTCATTTTTATCCTTTATCGAAGAGCCCGGCTTCTTTGAGCCTGATGAACCGCATCCCGCAAAAAGCATGGAAAGACATATGATCGAAAAAATAAGAACTGTTTTTTTCATTGTGGACGATCTCCTTTATCTAAGGCTTTGAGTATGTGCCGTAAAACATCATGTCAAAACTTTCACGATACCATAGATTATAGCACACTTGGCACTGCAATGGGAACTCGGTGAACGGACATGATCCGAGTGGGCATGTTGACATATTGGATTATTATAGGGATTCTTTGACATAACGCCTGCTCCTTTTACGAATTTTTTACGATTGCTACTCATTTTATGATTGTTTATTATTTTTGTGTTCTTTTACGAATTTTTACGAATTCATCAGAGAGCTCGAAAGATGTCAAATTAGTGAATTGTAATTGTATATCATAGAAAAAGAGGATTCATTTACAAATTCAGTATAAGCCCATATAATTGACGTATGGATCTGTTTGAATATATGGCAAATGAGCAAAAGGATAAAGAAGCACCGCTGGCAGCAAGGATGAGACCGAGGACACTCGATGAGGTCGTCGGACAGGAGGACATTGTCGGAAAGGACAAGCTTCTGTACCGTGCGATCCGGGCGGACAGGCTTAGCAGTATCATACTGTACGGCCCGCCCGGTGTGGGAAAGACCACGCTTGCCAAGGTCATAGCAAATACGACATCGGCTGATTTTCATCAGGTGAACGCAACGATCGCGGGCAAAAAGGACATGGAGGAGGTCGTTGCCAGGGCAAAGGAGAATCTTGGCGGATACCGGCGCAAGACCATACTGTTCATAGACGAGATACACAGGTTCAACAAATCACAGCAGGATTATCTTCTGCCTTTTGTGGAGGACGGCACCGTGATACTTATAGGTGCGACCACGGAAAACCCATATTTTGAAGTAAACAGTGCTCTTTTGTCGCGGTCAAGGATATTTGAACTAAAGCCCCTGACGAGAGATAACATCCGTACTTTAATAGACAGAGCTTTTATTTCCGAGAACGGTCTTAAGTCTTATAATGCGGATATTACCGATGATGCAGCGGATTTTCTGGCGGATATAGCGGACGGGGATGCGCGCTCGGCTCTTAATGCGATAGAATTGGCGGTTCTTACGACGGACAGGTCACAGGACGGGATCATCCATGTCACCCTGCCCATAGCGGAAGAATGCATACAGAAGAAGGCTATCAGGTTTGATAAGAGCGGAGACAATCATTATGATACGATCGCAGCTTTAATAAAATCGATGTGCGGGACGGACCCCGATGCGGCAGTTTACTATCTGGCAAGGCTTCTCACGGCCGGTGAGGATGTCAAGTTTATCGCAAGGCGTATGATGGTGGCGGCTTCCGAAGAAGTGGGCAATGCCGATCCGATGGCGATATGTGTCGCTGCTGCGGCCGCACAGGCGGTTGAGAGGGTGGGAATGCCTGAAAGCAGGATAATACTTGCTCAGGCTGCAGCATATATAGCGTCTGCTCCAAAATCCAATTCGGCTTATCTTGGTATAGAGCATGCGATGAACGTTGTGAAGGAAACAGGAAATCTCCCGCTTCCTCCGCCCATGAGGGATTCTTCATACAAAGGTGCGGCCGAACTTGGCCGCGGTATCGGATACAAATATGCCCATGATTATGAGGATCATTATGTTTCCCAGCAGTATCTTCCCGATGGTGTGAAAGATGAGCGGTTTTATGAACCGAATGAGATAGGATATGAGAAGAACATCAAAGAGTATTTCCGCAGGATAGGCAAGGATCCCGAAAGGTATGCGCAGGATTCGGAAGTAAAGAAGTGGCATCCGTGGAGCAGGGAGTGGCTCTGATCATCCCGGATTGAAATTTAAGTACATCCATGTACATGTATGTACATCGCGGAGGGGTAAAATGGCAAGAAAAAAACCGATAATCACATTCAATTCACCGATCATACTTGGCTTTGTGATAGCCTGTTTTGTTGTCACCCTGTTCGGCATGATCTCGGGCGGAAGGATAACGAGACTGTTGTTTATGACATACCGGTCGTCCCTTAAAAACCCGCTTACGTATTTAAGGTTTTTCACATATGTCTTAGGACATGACGGATGGGGGCATTTTGTAGGCAATGCATCGTATCTGCTCCTGCTCGGTCCCATGCTCGAGGAAAAGTACGGTGCGCGCATGCTGTCTCACATCATGCTCATCACGGCATTGGTGACTTCCCTCGGAAATTTTATCTTTTTTCCGAATGTGGCTTTATGCGGGGCGAGCGGGATCGTGTTCGCATTTATCATACTTGCTTCTTTTACGGGATTCAGGGACGGAGAGATACCTCTTACATTCATACTTGTCGCAGTCCTTTATATAGGCCAGCAGGTGATCGAAGGAATAACGGTAACCGATAATGTTTCAAATATGTCTCACATCATTGGCGGCGTGGTCGGAGCGATATTGGGCTACAGACTGAATGTCCGTAAAAAATCATGAAACAACAGAGTAAAGAAATCAACACTTTTGAGGATGGCGGAAATAAACCTGAAACGATATTATCTTATTGTAGGACTGGATTGAGCCGGTATTTAGCCGGTTTTCAGCTGTGTTTTTTTAAGTGGAGGTTTATTATGAAAAAAGTATTTGCCAAGACAGTTGGACTTATTCTGAGTGCAGCCTTATGTATGACGTCGTTTCCTGCAGGCAGTTATGCACAGGAGATCCTGACGCAGGATCTGCAGGAGGAACAGATCATTGTTCGAGGGGAAGAATCGGCTGCGGACGGAGTTTATGATGCGGATGTTTTGGAAGTAAGCGATACGGACAATATACAGCAGGAAGGAAATGATGAAGAAGAGGTTTTAAGCGACAATACATCCGTGACAGATAGTATTTCTGATAACAACACAGTCTTAACGGATGATCTTACAGATGATGATCACATCGGAAATGAAGGTTATTTTTATCCGTATGAGGAAGACGGCCCCAAAATTACCTTTGTAGGGAGAAATAACGGGGAATACAAGACGATGAGGTTCAGAAATAATCATAATGTTTCAGGCGGGCTGTCTGTAAAGACAATACTTGAAGGAGTAGGAAACTACAGTAATGTAATTAACGGAATGATAGACGAAGAGGGTGCCCTCTTTGACGATTCCAAGAATGAATACATAACCGGCTGGAAAGTAACGGTCGACGGTGTTGGAGAGGAATATCTGTCCTATGATCTTACATATCCCGATTCGGGCTATGATTACCTGATACTGAGCGGAAAGGATTACTATTTTACCGCGATCGGACAAAAGGGAGTATGTCCCGACTCATACGGATTCTATATTGAATCAATACCATCCGTTATTTACAATGGCAGGCAGCATGTTATAGCGGATATCCCATTAAAGAATGGGGACCTGTCGTCAAAGACGAATGACCTTAAAGTCTCGGTTGTATGTAATCTGGAAACTTTAAGACCCAACGTCGATTATACGATCAAGTATAATAACAATAAAGAAGCGTCCCTGAAGATGGACGACAATTATAACGGTATCTTTGAGCAGAAATATACTGAACCGTCAAAGCGCCCGTCGGTAACGGTAACCGGTAAAGGGCAGTATGCCGGCTTCAGTGCCACGGCTTATTTCGATATTTACCCCTATAATTTTGGCAAGGAAGAATCACACGCACAGATATCGGGGCTTGATAATGCCTATGTCTTAAAGGACGGGAAGGTTCAGGGTAAGATAGCACCTAAGATAACACTGACCCATGAAGGCATGAAGGAGATCACCTTAAAGGATGGCCGTGATTACGAGATCGTCATATACAAAGGTGATAAAAGCGGAAGCGGACAGTGGCTGTTCTGGCAGAAAAAAACCACGCAAAATCTTGTTTCACCCGGTAAGTACCTGTTTGCCGTAAGGGGGAAGGGTAATTACTGCGGAGTATACTGTGGACAGGCAGATGCAAGGAATTTTCAGATTAGTCCTGCATATCCTTTCATATGTGAAACCTATACCGAGAGCTTTGCTCCCTGGCAGTTTACCCTGACGAATGAGGCTGTATATGATCTTGCCGATATGAAGATCAATATAGGAAAGCCCGTTATCAACCATACGATTGACAAAAAGGTGTATACGCCGGATGATTTTCAGATCAGCGTCTCATACAAGAAGGACAATAAGTGGAAAGAGGTTCCGAAGAACTGCTACGATGTGATCTTTACGAGCGGGGAATACCCATATATAAGATCTTTTTCTTCAAGCAACATCCCAAATATCGATCATACGAATTCGGCTTTTTCTCCTTATACAAGTGAGGGTAAGGTAGCGATGGCCGGCAGCTACACGGTTACGGTCAAGGCAAAGTCATTCAATTCCATGGGCCTTGTGGGCACCCTCACGGGTAAGAGTAAGATCAGGCTTAAGGGGATAACGCCAAAGAACAGCCAGCTTAAGCAAAGGACGATCAAATATGACGGGTCGAATGATTTTGGCCCTGTATATGTAACGGCGGGGCTGCCTTATGATCTTATAGTGGACGCAAAATACGCTTTAAACTACCATATAAACGCCGGGACCGATCCTTTATACCCATCATCCACTATGGCGCTCTACCACAGGTATGTCGGTGATGATATCGGGGCCAAGGTTGTTTATCCATATAAACCATTTAATGACAGGATGCCCGGAACCTACACGGCCGAATTTATACCGGTGGGAAGTGCGATCGACCATGATAAGGTACTTAAATGCACCTATAAGCGCGTAGGGATATCGCTTAAGGATGCTGAGAATAAGAATAATCCCGAAACAAACAGTCCTCTCTTTAAAGTGGATATGTCAGAGGCGGACAATACCCTTAATGTGAACGGGACCATGCCGAATAAGCTTACAATAGATTTCAACGGTCATAAAAACGTCATCAATAAATCCCAGATGCTCTGTAACGGTGCGGCTGTTACGCTCAGAGACCAGTATAGCAACGAGATCGATGTCAGGATATATGCCTACAATAACAAGGAACCCGGCCAGGCTTATATAGTTATAGAGGGTGACGGTACGGTATTCAAGGGAAAATCATCCAAGTACTACTTTGGTGTAAATGAAATGCCGGTATCTTCTTCGATATCGGTTATAAATCCCGATACTTACAGTTATGGTGCTTACGGGATCCTGTACGCCTCGATGAATCCGATGCAAAAGAACTGGAAGAAATCCGTTTATCCCGAGAACCCGAATATAACCCTTTATCAGGCATATTATAAGAATGAAAAGGATTTTAACGAGCACAGGCTTTCATACGGTAAGGTTGACAAGAAGTTCTACAAGCTGAAACTTGTCGATCAGGACACCACTCATCATAATTATTTCCGTGTAGATGTAAAGAACGGGACAAAACAGGGTTTTTCCTTTGCACCATCTGTGAAGCTAAGTCAGAATTATACGGTATATGGCGATAAGGCAAATATTACGGGTATTGATGTGGAATACGAGGGTTATACTTATCACCTGCCTGATCCCAAACTGTCATTTGTTTTCACGGGCAGTCAGATACGGCCTGCGGTTAAGAAAGTATTTGTAAACGGAGAACCTGTCACCTCCAATGATTATATCGTAACTTACGGCAGTAATTTCGAAGCTGGTAAGAAGAAGGGCGCTGTCACCATCACATTGATACGTAATTCTGTCAGCAAGGAATTCAAAAAAGGCGGGACAAAAACCTTCTGCTTTGACATTACTCCTGCTCCCGGCGTAACACTTTAAATTCAAGGGACGGATCGGATAGGAAAATCTGTTTGATGCCGACTACAGTGTACGTTTTGAGAAAAATGTCAATGCGGAAACCGCAACGGCTATATTCCGCTACGAGCTGCGCTAGAATGCCCGTAAACACTGCGCTTGCGGGCATTCTTATTTGGATTGGCAGTTTACATTGTAGGGTATCTCCTAAAACTGTTGAGGCCTGGGAACTTGGAAGGACACCGTAAGTTTATAAAGACAAATAATTGTACTTTTTATCAATGATATGGTATATATACAAAGAAGGATTTGGCATGAGAAATGGCTCTCCTTCTTTGTGTTTTATATGCTGTCAGGTATCGAAAAATGAAACTGGAACTCGGAAACTCATACATAAGGATCAAACAATATAAGAATACAATTCATCAGGACAGGGATGATGAATGAATGAGATAAAGCTGCTGGCAGCAGAATATAAAAAAACAATAGAATTTTGTAAATATGCAGGGCTTGGTGAATATGAAGAAAAGCTGAGCCGCAAGTTGGAGGATCTGCTCGCGCCTTTGAAGATCATGATAGTGGGTGAAGGAAAGAGCGGAAAATCCACCCTTTTAAACGCTCTGGTGGGATGTGATATCGCCCAGGTTGATGATGAACCTAAAACATGGTGTATTAATCTGTATTCCCAATCAGGCGGATTTCCTTATGCCGAATTGGTATATCCTTCCGAAACGGAAAAAGTATCCATAGAAAAAGCGAATGAAATATCCGATCGTATCAGCCGGTGTGAATCTTATGAGGCTTTATCTGAAAAAGACAGATCTCTTCAGGAAATACGCTGGCATACAAAACTTGTGTGGCCGGAAAAGGAGATCTATATCATTGATACTCCCGGGTTTAACCAGGTGAGGAAGGATACGTCTGTTGAAACGATCTCCATCGATGGTGTGGAAGGAGTAAAGTTTTCAGCCAAAGAAAGTTTTGAAAAATACTATTATAAAGCGGATTTGGTTCTGTGGTGTTTTGAGGCTACCAGTGTTGGAGACAGGGAGGTTGAAGAACACATAAAATCCGTGTATAAGCAGGGTAAACGTATATATGGCATAGTCACAAAGCTTGACCGTGAGGAGGATCCGGAGCAGCGAGAGCGTCTTTTTTTGGAAAATGATAACCGTTATAAAAAGTATAATCTGGTCACTTCGATTCGAAGCGGACTTCCTATGATATATGATGATGATGACGAAGAAGAAGTTGCGGAAAAGAAGCGTATTCGAACAGAATCGGTTGAATCCATACGCAGATGTATAGATTATCTTTTGAATGACAATAAAGAAGCGGAAGAGATCAAACTGGAAAACTCCCGAAGATATCTTACAGAAGTCAAGGGAAAGATAGAAGCTGTAGAAGCAAAAATGCTCTCTTTCTTTTACGATAATCTTTTGGTCGGTAAAAAGTCCCTTGACAGGATGAATGAGGAACTGTTAAGAAGCTACTCCATTTATGAAAACAGACTTAAAGAAATAATCGACTCTGCCAGAATTGAAATGCGATCACCGCAGCTGCTGAACGGACTATGGATAGAATCGGGAGAGGATACAGGTGTATTTGCAAACAATCTGTCGAAAGTGTTTGAAAAGGCAGCGTTGCTCAATGTTTTAGAGAGAGAACTTCATTCCTTTGAGGAGGAGCAAAGCGGGATCATTAGTCATAATCTTATGTCCTTGCGGCTGAAGAGTATTACACTTTCCATGGATGAACCACAGGAGGATTTTTCTTTTTCGGATTCAATTTCCGCGGAAACAGAACAGTTTCACTTTGATGCTTTCCAGATCGGATTTAATATTTCAGAAGAGCAGATGGGGTTTGTATATCAGATAATGCATCTGTTTGAAAAGAGCAGTACTGTTTATCAGGTCATCAACCTGCTGGCAGGTGATATGATCCGTGATAAAGTAATCGCGGTTGCGTCCGATGCTATCTCCGGAAAGCTTGATGAGGTCCAAAAGCAATTTTCTGAGACATTTTCCCGGGTCAAAATGACGGCAGACCGGGAAGGTACTTCCCGTATGGAGAAAAAGATCATTATTCACACGGGATATGACACCGAACATCTGCCTGAGAAAATCCTGTCTCTGGAGGAGCAACTCACTGAAAATGATCTTTATCATAACCCGGATATGAATTATTATCCAAAGGTTGTAAAGGGAAAGCTTTTGTTTCTTCCATCGGTTTATAAAAAGCTTTTGAACAGGGAACCGGAATATGCCCCTAAAGATGTACCTCGTCTTTTTGCAGATCAGTATCTTAGGCCTGTTTTTGATATGAGGATGGATAAGCTCTGTAATAATATGAGAACTGCACTGGAGCGCTATGATGGCAGGTCGGCGGTACAGAAGCCGGAACCGGAAGATAATTTGTCCGAATTGCAAAGCGACAGTGCAATTATGGAACAGATTCCCTTTTTTAACTCGATCAATTGGATTGGGATACTCGAGAAAGTTAAGGAGAGATACAAAGAGGTTAAAAATGCGTATCTGTCTGATGCGGACAGTTATTGGAAGACATGCTCGGATGCAAGTGAGAAATTGATCCTAAAGAAAAAAAGCGAGCAGATAAGGCGGGATCTGGATCCGGAATTTAAGCGTTTCAAGGATGCTTTTCATGCGCAGCTGATGTCGGATATCAGCGGTTATCTTAATATGCAGATGTGGTTTTCACTGCCGGTTACCGTTGACTATTTTGAGTATTATTTAAAAATGTATTCGAAATACTATCCGCAGGATATGTTGATTGGATATATCAAAGAAAATGAACTTAAAAAATCAATACCCAAAGTGTATCGGGATAGTTATCAATTGCTCTCAGTCAACGGTAAGAAAATGAGTTCGGAGATTGATGAGATATTGGAGAAGACACTGAATGAATACTCCCGCATGTTGTCGGAGGAACGAAAGAATTGTCTGGAGACGTGGGATCATTATTTTTCGGAATATGAAAAGATGGTATGTAATGTTTGCGACAGGTATTTTATTGGTCTTGACAGTTTCCTGCGGCAAAATGCTCTCCAGGGATGGGAGAATTATAAACTGGTTTCGGGAACCACAGGAAAGAATAATTGTAAGACAATTCTGGAATACACGATCAAAGCCGGAAAACTGCCCGATAAGTATAAGAAGTACCTGACAGGAAGCATACCGGAACTGATCAAATATTCCAATATTATTAGAGCGGACGGAACCCGCTTTTCGGATTATTGGAAGGATTATATCAAAACAGGATTAAAAAAACTGATGGAGGAGTACTGAAATGACAGATAAGCCCGGTAATTCGTGTATAGAAATACTCAGTGGTGCGGAAAAGCCGCTGTATGAAGAACAGCGTTTTGCTGCATGGCGTGCGGCCGAAGCTGAGGAGAGTTTTTATAGAGAGGATCTTTTGCGTGTATTGATGCTGGGGAGGTTTAAGGCAGGAAAATCTTCTCTTATCAATGCCCTGGTAGAAAAAGAAGTTGCTGCAGTGGATGCGTTGGAAAAAACCGCATGGATCGCCAGATACTGGCCTGCTTTGGAAGCGTTTTGTGATGTCCATTTCAGGGACGGTGGCTGTCAGCGAATGAAGAGTGAGGATTTTTTGGAGAAAACCCGAAGTGATGAATGGAGCGGAGAGGAACTCTCAAAGATCCGAAGGATAGATGTTGGTTTTATCAGTGATCGGGTAAACTTTGGAATAATAGATACCCCCGGTTTTGGAAGTTCTAACGAGGATAATGAAAAACTGGCCATGGAGGCGGTTAAGGATGCTGACCTGATCTTATATGTAGCTGATATCAATAAGATAGGCAATCAACGTGAAAGCGCCATCATTGATACGATAAGGGCCAGCGGTGTCCCCATGATCTGTGTGGCAAATAAATATGACGGCGATATCGCTCATCATAAATTACCTGATGAGGCCCGTGAGATGATAGCCAGATATTCGGGTTTTCAGCTTGAAGATATATATCTTATGTCGGTCAAAGGTTATGGGAAAAAGAAAAAAGATGCGATTGACCTGATGGAACAACTGCGGGAGAGGATTGCGAGCGCCGGTGTTTTGAGCGGGAAGCTCAGAGAACAGGCAAAAAAGGCGAACGATGAAAGAGTGAAGCTGGAAAAGCAACGTCTTTTGCTTCAGGCATACATAGAGATCCTGTCCGTTGAAAGAGGCAGAACGCAGCTTGAGAGTAATTATGTTTATAATCAGAAACTGATCGACTCCGAACTTCGGATGCATGTGAGTAAATTTGTTAAAAGCACCATGTATGAAGGATACAAAGATCAGATCCTGTTAGCCATGAACAACGAGCAAAAAACGTCGGCTTCAGGTGGGAAAAATCCGGATTACGCTAAGGTAATAGAGAATGTGCTGCCTCGAGGGTATATGGATGATTATTGGGAGAAGATAAAGGAAGAGGCGTGCCGAAAATGCAAGGAACTCTGGGAAACGCAGAATAAGTCAGAAAAAGATGAAAATGAGCAAATCAGTGCGGAGCTGGCTCAATCCGGTATCAGGATATCTTTTGCAGTGGACGATCTTTCTGCTTTTACGGATACGCAGGTTGATGCTGAGATCTCATCCAAGGTAATAAACTCGAGTTTCAAGGCAGCAGGATTTACTGCGTTCTGGGCATCTGTTTTTGGAGTAAGTCTTTCTGGTGCCTTTTTGTTGGGAGCACCAATCGCACTATTCGGGTTATGGTTAGCAGGACAGATGAAATCCGGGAAAGAAGCGGGAACAAAGCATACGATGGATGAAATACTGCAATCCGGTATCGATCAGTTTGCGGATATGACCGCAAGATATGCGGTAAACGGACTTGCCAAGAACGAGAAAGCTATTTTACAAAAGCGATTGGAAATGTTTGATCAAAGTGCAGCTAAGCGTCTGCCGCCTTCTATGGATATAACCGAAACAAAAGATCTTATTGATAAAGAGATAAAAACGACGGAGACAGGAGGTGCGGACAGTGCAGACATAAAGCTTCTGAAACTTTCCGCAAACAATATAAAAAAGGAGATCAGACAGTTAAAAGAAAGCATCAAAAATGATACAAAGAAAGCAGACGGCGCTGTATTTACAGAGGGTAGTGACAATCTGTCAGCTTTACTTGACGAGCTTAATTCACTTATAGGCCTGGATAGTGTAAAGGAAAACGTCCGCTCTTTGATAAACAGCGTCCGAATGCAGAAGCAAAAGGAAAGCGCTGGTATTAAGACAGGAACAAAATCCTATCATATGGTATTCACGGGAAATCCGGGTACCGGTAAGACGGTGGTGGCAAGACTTATCGGAAAGATATATAAAGAACTCGGTATTTTGGAAAAGGGCACCTTTGTAGAAGCTACCAGGGTTGATCTGGTGGCTCAATATGTAGGACATACTGCGGACAAGACCATGAAGGTCTGCGAAAGCGCACTCGGCGGTGTTTTATTTATTGATGAAGCATACATGCTGGTCAACAGGGGGGAAGGGGATTTTGGTCAGGAGGCAATCGATACTCTGCTGAAGTTTATGGAGGATCATCGGGATTCCCTTGTGGTCATCATTGCCGGTTATCCCAGGGAGATAAGGCAGTTTCTCGAATCGAATCCGGGGTTACAGTCACGTTTTTCCAACACCATTGATTTTCCTGATTATAAGCCTGCGGAACTTACCGCGATCTTTGAGAAATTCTGTACGGACCACGGATACAGCCTGGATGTGGAATGCAGGGAAGCGGCATCAAAATATCTCGAAAAGGCTTATAAAGACCGGGATGAGAATTTTGCAAATGGCCGCATGGTAAGGAATTTCTATGAACAGACCGTCCTCAGACAGGATACAAGGCTGTCAAAAATGGCAAATGCCTCTCAGACAGAACTTTCCAGGATCATCACAGAGGATCTGGGACTTGT
>JAEEGL011633711.1_pt1 | contig 14128 bp, 10 predicted proteins | sample 9134231 | NCBI WGS metagenome assembly JAEEGL01 (sample SAMN16246548, study PRJNA631951) | gut metagenome | biome: gut microbiome; feature: rumen; material: fiber-attached | host: Bos | place: Iran: Karaj | collected 2018-10 | reverse complement strand
CTCAATAATATAGCCAGTAATATTAGGAGTGAATGTGAGCTCATCTTCTTCGATGCATGATACAAATGCCGAAGTAGCTGTGATGGCCGAGATACCGAGTAGTAAAAGGGTCTTTTTCATTTAGTTGAGGAAATTTGCACAAAAGTACATACGATAATAGAACGAATGCAAAAAAAATCAGCAAAAAGTTAAAATTACACAACGTATGGCCTCTAATTGACGAAAAAGGGCTTTTGCATTGGCGCTCGTTTAGCCGATTATATAGTAATCACGGAGTTATTTATCTGTTGAATCTGTAACTTCTTGGCTTTCTATCAATATACAAATAATGAATATTACCTATATTTGTTAGCTACGAAACACAAGAAAACTAAGAAATCATGCTCAGTCAAAGTCTACAGCAGAAAATGCAGCAAAAGTTGTCGCCGCTGCAAATACAACTGATGAAGTTGATAGAGGTGCCAGCTGCCCTATTGGAGCAGAGAATAAAAGAAGAGATGGTTAATAATCCGGTGCTTGAAGTGGATTCAGAGCAAGGAGGGCGCGACAACGACGAAGATGATGATGAGGCCAAAGACGAGGTGCCGGAAGAGCGTGAAGACCGCGACGCCACTATAGAAGAGTATCTGCAAATGGAGGAGACTCCGGCCTACAAACTTCAAGCGAACAACTTCTCAGCCGACGACAAACCTATTGAGGTGCAGATGACTGAGGGCATGTCGTTCTACGAACATCTTGAAGAGCAAATAGGCTTGCAAGATCTCAACGAGCATCAACTTGAAATAGCTCACTACATTATAGGCAATATCGATGAAGATGGCTACCTACGCCGTTCGCCGCAAGAGATTGCCGATGATATGTCGTTTTCTACCAACGAGGAGATTGCCGACGAAGAGGTTGAACAGGTATTGAAGGTTGTTCAACAGCTCGACCCGGCTGGTGTGGGAGCATCGAACCTCAAGGAGTGCTTGCTGCTTCAATTGCGTACGCGTAACCTCGAAGATCCAATTAACGGTTTGGCATATCGCATTGTGAACGAATGTTTTGATGATTTTACAAACAAGCGATTTGACCGCATTCTCAAGCGTCTGCGCATAACCGACAGCGATGATATGAAGGACGCTATAGAGGAGATACTTCGCCTCAACCCTAAGCCAGGCAGCGCATATAGCGGCACACTTGTGAAGGCAGCGCAGCATATCATTCCTGATTTTATCGTTGAGTATGAGAATAATAAACTCACGTTCCATCTTAACCGTCGCAGCGAGCCCGAACTACGCATAAGTAGTAGGTATACCGATATGCTCGAAGGTTACGTAAAGAATAAAGATGGCCAAACGCGTGAGCAGAAAGAGGCTATAACATTTGTGCGCCAAAAGCTCGATGCTGCCAAATGGTTCATCGATGCTATAAAGCAACGACGAAACACGCTAAATCTCGTGATGGATGCCATTCTGAAATATCAAGGTGATTATTTTATTGATGGCGATGAGACTAAGCTAAAGCCGATGATTCTCAAGGATATAGCCAAAATGACAGAACTCGATGCATCAACCATATCGCGTGTGTCGAATAGTAAATATGTACAGACGCCGTTTGGTATATACCCGCTGAAATACTTCTTTAGTGAGGGTATTCAAAGTGCTGAAGGTGAAGATGTTAGTTCGCGTGAAGTAAAATCCATCTTGGCGGAGAGTGTAGCTAATGAGGACAAACGCAATCCGCTCACAGACGAGAAGTTAATGGAGATTTTGTCGGCAAAATCTTATAACATTGCACGCCGAACGGTGGCCAAATATCGCGAACAACTTGGCATACCAGTGGCACGTTTGAGAAAAGAGTTATAAGCATGTTGCAGAAAATTGCATACCTAACATCGATACTGTTCCACCCACTGCTACTAACCATATACGCAGTGATATACGTGTTGTGGGGAAGCACAATGTGGAGCGTACTACCGACGGCGTACAAAATAGTTACAACACTCTATGTGAGCCTTGGCATCAGTCTGTTACCGCTCATTTCGCTCGTTTTGCTATTCATAAAGCGTAACTTCAGCGGCATGGATTTGACGAAGACGCGAGACAGAATGATTCCGCTAATCTTCACCGCTGTGTCGTCGATAATTACGTACTATTTCATAACTACTTACATAGCCGTTCCGATGCCCATCATACGTATAGTGCAGGCGCAGTGTCTATCTACGATAGTAGCTTGCATAATTACCCCATTTTGGCGCATCAGTCTGCATCTTATAGCTTGCGGAGCGTTGTTAGTATTTACCTACATGGTAGGTGTGGCAAACAGCATAGATTTCTATCGCGAGGCTATGGTGATGTTTGTCATAACAGGCATGGTGTCGTGGGCGAGGCTATATGTACAGGCGCACACGCCATTGCAACTTGTGGGTGGCTTTGTGCTTGGCATTGGCGCCATGTTTTTGATGATGATATTTTAGCCACTTAAGATGAAGCGTGCAATAGTTATAGTGGCTGGTGGCTCAGGCAAGCGCATGGGCACCGACATACCTAAACAGTTTCTCATTGTGGGCGGGAAGCCCGTTTTGGCGTCTACCATCGAGCGTTTTCATACCTACGATGCCCAGATGCAAATAGTGCTAGTGTTGCCCGAAAATCAAATTACATATTGGCAAACGCTTTGTGCTGAATATCAATTCGATATAAAGCATACGATAGCAAAAGGCGGCGAGACGCGCTTCCATAGCGTGAAGAATGGTTTGGCTGCCGTAGTCGATGCCGAAGTGGTTGGCGTTCACGATGGTGTGCGTCCGTTGGTGAGTGTGGCTACTGTGGAGCGTTGTTTCGATTGTGCTGCGAAGTATGGTACGGCAGTGCCCGTCATGCCTGCGGTAGAATCCGTTCGCTATATTGATGCCGATGGAAGTTCACATGCCGTAAATAGAGCCCAAATACGTATGGTACAAACACCGCAAGTGTTTATGTACGACATACTTACGAATAGTTACAATCAACCATATACCGACCTGTTCACCGACGATGCGAGTGTGGTAGAGACTGCAGGACACGCCATAACGTTGATAGAAGGTAATAAGGAAAATATAAAACTGACTACGCCAGACGATTTGGTGTATGCAGAAATGCTTATGGCAAAGGAGAAATAGGCGTGGAACAGATAAACAGCATAGAGCAGTTTCGCGAATTGGTGGTCTACGACTACAAACGTGCACTCCTTGGTGCGGAACTCCGACGAGTAGTGAGCCTCAGCGGCAGTGCGCGATTCATCACGGCGCGCAATGATGTGGCGCAAGTGGAGTTGGCGCGTTATCTCACAGCCGACGATGAAGTCTTTGCTTCGGGCATCGATTTGACACTGCAATTGGCGCGTGGCAGCATAAATATCAACGAGTTTTTCGAGAATTATTACGCCACGTCGAGCGATAAGTATTCGTTATCTACTACCTCCAACCTTCCTAAAGCGCTTGGAATGGCTATGGCTATGAATATGGACGCCGAACGCCACAGCGTAGTAATGTGCAGCATCGACGGATATATGGCCAACGATGGGCGCTTTTTCGAAGCCATAAGTATGTCGGTGCAACATAAACTGCCGATGTGCATTGTGGTTTGGAATACTACCGATGAGCGCACCGTAAGTACACTCAAGCGCCAGTTGTCGGGCTTTAGCATGGTAAGTAAAAACGGCAATGCGCTGCAGGTCCAGACCGTTCGCGGCGGCGACTTTGCAGCCATCTGTCATACTTTTGAGCAGCAGATAAGCGTTGCCCGTTCGCGTCAATGTCCGTCGGTAACGCTGGTAGAGAGTGCCGAAGACGATGTGCAGAGCATGGCATCGTGGATGAGTGAGCGCAAAATAGCCGACTCTCAGCAACTTAGCGAGATGCGTGCCGACATTCGAAAGAAAGTTGAGGCGGCGTATAAAAAGGCATACTACACGTCGCTTGTGAAGATGGCGCCAATGAAGTCGCAGCGTCGTCGCATAAATGTGTTTGATGAACTCGCCAAGAGCGTCGAAAATACTATTGTTATTGATGATGAAATATGCCCAGTCGACCGCGCTGTAGGTATGACGTGTCGTGGTAAATATCCGCTTGTCGATGCTATGTCGGAGAGTGTGGCGCAGGCGCATTGGAGCAACGAGAAACTCCTCGTGCGCACCACCGACTACCATGTGTCGAAGTTGTTGGCGCTTTCGTCGGACGTAAATATTGTGCTGCCTGCCACTATAAATCAAGAGAACGAAATAGTGCGCACGCTCTGTCGCAATATGGTAGCGGCCGTTGTGCTGCCTGCCTTCTCGTTCGACGATAATATTACGCACGACATAAAACTTGGTGGAGCATACGTGGAGACGGCTGGCAACTTTGCCACGCTGCTCTGTTTCGGCAGAAATGTCACGCCTGCTGTTGATGCAGCCAACATGCTTCGCCAAGAAGATATTATCTGCGAGGTGGTGAGCTTAGCCTCTCTGCAGCCCTTCGACGTGGAACGCGTGGTAGAAAAATCGCTCGAACGTACGCAGCGACTTATGCTGATAGATAGCGAAAAGAATCACGCGGCATCCGTATATATATTGGGCAAATTGGCGGCTCGCGGCGCATTGCACGGCATTAGCGACAAAATAGAGATTATTGCGCCACACAAAGATTGTGAGCCAATTGAAGCCGCCGAAATAGTGGCAGCCGTGAAAAAATCTGCGCGATAAGCTAAAAATTATAGTACGTACATAGTTGAACGTTATCTATAACGCACTGATTATTAGTCGTGTGCGAAAAGTTTGGCGCTTTTATGCCATCATGAAGGATTGCTGGCGATTTGTATACGTATGCCTCATCCCAGAGGTTTGCGTCGATGAATGGTTGGAGCGTTTTGCTGCCGCCCTCTATAATTATGGATTGAATGTCTTCGCTATAAACGGCTGATAATATGTTGTTTATATCGCCATTGAAATCGACTTTTAGATATTTCACGCTGCCGCAATCTTCTGTTTTCTGAGCATTGAGTATTATGGTGCGGTAGCCATCGTTCATAATATTTAGTGAGCTTATGGTGCGCAAATGTGGGTCAACCACGAAGCGCATGGGATTGTTGCCGGCGTAAAGACGCGCAGTGAGTGAAGGATTGTCGTTTATGGCTGTGTTTGCGCCGATTAGAATGGCTTGTTCTGTGGTGCGTTGCTTGTGAACGAGCGTTTTGCAAGCATCGTTTGTGAGCCAAATCTGCTGGCCTGTCTTGCCAATGAACCCATCGGCAGATTCTGCCCATTTCAATATTACGTATGGCCGATGTTTCTCGTGAAACGTGAAGAAGCGGCGGTTCAAGTGACGGCATTCCTTTTCGAGTACGCCAGTAATTACCTCAATTCCAGCTTCGCGCAGCATATTTATGCCCTTCCCACTAACCGCGCTGAAACTATCTATGCAGCCAACAACAACGCGTGGAACGCCCATTTCGATAATCAGTTTGGAGCAAGGAGGCGTCTTGCCGTAGTGGGCGCATGGTTCAAGACTTACGTATAAAGTACTGTCTTTCAGCAGATTCTTGTCGCGCACCGAAGCAATAGCGTTTACTTCGGCATGGCCCTCGCCAGCTTTGCGGTGGTAGCCTTCGCCAATAATCTTGTCGTTGCGTACGATCACGCAGCCCACCATAGGGTTAGGGTAGGTTAATCCTTCGGCCATCTGCGCAAGTTGTATGCAGCGGCGCATATATAGTTCGTGTTGGTTCATAGAATTTTTTCTGTAAAAGTAAGCACACCACGTAATAGCTTTGCAAAGAATAAAGTACAAGAGATGCAAAAGTTGACTTTAGATAGCGTCCGTAGAGAGATTTCGGCACAATTGGACGAAACGTATGGCGCAGATAGTGAGTCTGTTGCGCGCAATTTGCTTTGCGACTACTACGACATATCGTTCACGCAGTTGATTTTGAACGGCAATCAAGAAGTCGTTGCGCGCGATTATGAACGGCTTAATACGTATGTAGAACGACTGAAGCGCAACGAGCCACTGCAATACATAATAGGACACACCACATTTTGCGGCTTGCGCTTCGAGGTGAATAGTAGCGTACTTATTCCGCGACCTGAGACGCAGCAGATTGTCGATTTGGTGGCAGAGCGGCTCATTGGTAGCGAATCGGTGCTCGACATTGGTACGGGTTCGGGTTGCATACCTATTGCCGTAAAAAAGCGTAAACCAATGGCGCACGTCTCTGCCGTAGATGTCTCTATGGAGGCCTTGACAGTGGCTAAACGCAATGCGGTGCAGAACGAAACAGATGTGCATTTTGCAAAATGCGACGTATTGCGCGAAATGCCCGAAGGCGCTTACGATATAGTGGTGTCGAATCCGCCATACGTATGCGAAGAGGAACGTGCCGACATGCAGAAAAATGTGCTCGACTACGAACCATCGCTCGCGCTTTTTGTGCCCAACGACGACCCACTGCTATTCTATCGGGAGATAGCGCGAAAATCTCTTTCGGGGCTACTGAAACGCAACGGGCATTTGGTATTCGAGATAAACGAGCGTTTTGGAATAGAGACAACCGAGATGCTGCAACAGATGGGCTTCCGAAATGTTGAGATCGTGAAGGATTATTGTGACAAGGATAGGTTTGTTGTAGCTATGAAAAATTGAAAATTGGAAATTGGAAATTGGAAATTGAAAATTGAAAATTGAAAATTGAAAATTGAAAATTGAAAATACCTTTGTGATTATTAATTAGTTACACGATGAAAACAAAAATCCTTATCTCAATGCTACTGCCCACATTCTTGCTTGCTTGTAGCGAAAACGATGAAACCCCAGAAAACAGACCAACTGCCAAAGATCGCGTAGATATTGCGCTCAACAAATCGGAAGCTGCCGTAAACGAAGCTGCTGTTGGATTCTCGCTAAAATTTATGAATCAGACGCTTAGCAGCGGAAATGAAAATGCTTTCCTTTCGCCGCTCTCGTTGCAAATGGCGATGTCGATGCTTACGAATGGTACGGCTGGACAGACGCAAGCAGAACTGCAGAACACGCTGGGCTTCGAAGGCTTGGACGTGGCCGATATGAATAGCTACAATAAAGTGATGGCTGCGGCTCTCAAAGATGTAGATAACACAACCACCATTGGCATTGCCAACTCTATCTGGTGCAACAAAAGCATCACGTTCAAGAGCGAATTTGTGAACGCGTGTGCCGAATATTTCGACGCTACGGCACAAACGGTCGATTTCTCGTCGGCCGAAGCAGCTAAAACTATAAATGCGTGGTGCGCCGATAAGACTAATAACTTAATTACCAAAGTTCTTGACGAAGCGCCAAGCGATTTGGCTGCTGCGCTTATCAATGCGCTCTATTTCAAAGGCATTTGGGCCGATGAATTCGATAGCGACCTCACGAGTAAGGCCGATTTTACTAATGCCGACGGCAAAGTGGCTTCGGTCGACATGATGGTGCAAACCAATAACTATCGTCATTACGAAGGCGAGAAATATGCTGCCGTTGAGCTACCGTACGGCAATGGCGCATTTAGCATGGTAGTGGTTTTGCCAAATGAAGGTGTCGACATCAATGGCTGCGTGGCCGATGTGGCTGAAAATTGGGGCGAAATAGTAAATAGCTTCTCGTATAGAGATGTGAATTTGTGGTTGCCTAAGTTCGAGGTGAAATACGAAAAGAAACTCAATGATGATTTGAAAGCATTGGGCATCGTAGCGGCTTTTGGCGATCAGAATGCCGATTTCTCAGCAATGTCTGAAAGTCCGTTGTTTGTCTCTTTTGTCAATCAACATACTTACATCAAAGTTGATGAGAAAGGTACTGAGGCGGCTGCGGTTACGGTTGTTGGAATGTTAGCAACGTCGGCAGGTCCAGAGCCAGACCCAATTGCTTTCCACGTTACGCGTCCGTTCATCTATATAATCAAAGAGAAGAGTACAGGAGCGTTGTTATTCTGTGGCAAGATGATGACAATGTAGTTACGAATTACGAGTTATGAGTTACGAATTCATAATTACGAGTTCGATTATATAACCACGGAATACACGAAAAGCGCGAATATTTTCAGTGGTTGAATAAAATGAGTTCCTAATTACGATTGAAGCAGAGTTTGCTCATAGTTCGTAATTAGGAACTCGTATTTTCTACAAATCTTTATTCTGCGTGTCGATAATTATGGTCACGGGACCATCGGCAAGCATATCTATCTGCATATCAGCGCCAAATTCGCCAGTTGGGACTGTCTTTCCCAGCGCTTGCGACAGTTTCTCCACAAAACTCTCATAAATAGGCACTGCCTTTTCGGGACGCGCGGCAGCAATGAACGATGGGCGATTGCCCTTCTTGGTCTTAGCAAAGAGGGTGAATTGGCTCACAACGAGTATTTCGCCATCAACATCTGCCACGGAGCGGTTCATAAGACCATTCTCATCGCTGAAGATGCGCATCTGCACAATCTTCGACACAAGCCAATCGAGTTCGGCTGCATCGTCGGTATCCTCCACACCGAAAAGTATGAAAAGTCCCTCACCTATAGCGCCATTCACTTTGCCTTCTATACTTACGCTGGCGCGCTTTACCCTTTGTAGTATTGCTCTCATTTTGTTTGTAAGTTTTGGACTTTGAAGTTATAAGTATTATGCCACCAAATGGGAACATCTTTGTTTTTTCTGTTGCAATACGGAAAGGCGGTGATGTCTGTTCTATTCCGTGCGAGTAAATCTATTTTCCACCAACACGAAACATAAATTCACCATTATTAACATTGATAAAAATATTTTCGCAGCAGTAAACTGAATAAGAGCATTATGAAGATGATAAACAAAATTGCTTTATATGCCGCGGCACTCTGTCTGTGCGCTACAACGGCAAGAGCAACAACAGAATTGACCAAAGCTGAGGTTGAGAATCTCTATAAAACATATTTCGAAAATGGTGTGCCTAAGCGTGCTACGGTGCACGACCCATCGATAGTTATTGGCTACGAGAAAAACGGTGTGGTGACTGGCGTAGAGAGCGAAGGCAGCAAGAAAATCTACTGCGTGTTTGGCTCGCATCGCGCGTGGGCAAAGAGCTACGACTTGCAAAATTGGTCATATTTCTCCAATAATATTTCTACTAACTACGCCACCATCTTTGCCGACGATGCCAATTGGTCGAAAAAGGGCAGTTCGAGCTACGACATCAGTGGCAACATGTGGGCGCCCGACGTGGTTTGGAATCCTACGATGGGCAAGTGGTGTATGTATATGAGTATCAATGGAGACAATTGGTACAGCTCCATTGTGCTGCTCACTGCCGACGACCTGCTTGGCAACTGGACCCGTGTGGGTGCCGTTGTCTACTCGGGTTTCACGGCATCGAACTGGAAAGAGACCGACCTCGATGAGGTGCTTGGCGTAGATACTTATCCTGATAGATATGTACAAAACCGCAACGGCAATCGCACCTATGGGCAAAACTGCATCGACCCATGCACATTCTTCGACGAAGATGGCAACATGTGGATGACCTATGGCTCATGGTTTGGCGGTCTATATATGCTCAAACTCGACCCTGCTACCGGCTTGCGCGATGCTACTTATACATACGAAACCAACGATGGCACGCCAACCAACGCCCTCAGCGACGCATATCAGGGCATAAAGATTTATGGCGGTTTCCACGTGTCGGGCGAGGCATCGTACATAGAATACATAGGCGATAGATATTACCTTTTTGTTACTTATGGCGGTTTGACCTCGACTGGCGGCTATAACATGCGAGTATTCTCGTCGGCAAAGGTTACAGGTCCATACTACGATTTGTCGGGTCAAGATGCGCGCTACACGTCGTCGAGCAGCATAAATAACAACAATTGCTGCGGCACAGTCAATGGTTATGTAGGTACGCGCTTGATGTCGTATTATCGTTGGAGTTTTATGAATTACGGCTACACCGCGCAGGGTCACAACTCGGCTGTTGTCGACACTGATGGCAAGACGTATTTAGTATACCACACACGTTTCGACGATGGCACCGAAGGTCACCAAGTGCGTGTGCATCAGATGTTTCAGACGATGAATGGCGGTTTGGCTGCAGCTCCGTTTGAATATAAAGGCGAAACGCTCTCCGAAACGCCCTACGCGCTAAGCGACGTTGTAGGTACGTATAATATTCTATATCATGGTTATGGCACGTCGTACGCCAACCGCACCTGCGTTACCGAAAAGAGCATCACACTGAACGAAGATGGCAGTGTGACGGGCGCATACACAGGCACATGGAAGCAAGAAGCCAATGCACCACAAATAACCATAAAACTTGGCAACGAGACGTTTTGCGGAGTGCTACTTACGCAATGCATAGAGGAGACCAACTATCCAACACTCTGCTTCACCGCAACGAGCGAAAACGACCTCTGCGTGTGGGGCTACAAAGCTTTCTCGGACGAGGCTGTGGTGGTCTACAACGCCTACAACTTCGATTCGTCAATATCTACAACCATCTACTCGGGCTTGAAACTAACCTTGCCAACAACGGGTATTTATGGTGCATCAATCAGCTGGAAATCGCAAAATACTGACATCATCACCGATGAAGGAGAGGTGAAAAACGTAGCTGCCGACACCAATGTAACTCTCACCGAGACAATTACTTGCGGCGAAGTATCGTATTCCAAAGACGTCGTAGTGACAGTGAAAACGCTCTCAAACCTCACTTCGGCACTGCCAATTTCCGAGGAGGCTGTGGTGGGTATCTATTCGTCGGCTAACGAGTTCAAAGCGGCCACGCCAAGCAGCAGTATAACAGCCGAAACGGGCATATCTATAAGTTTCCAAATGAACGAGACCATCGACTCCGATTGGACGCCAATAGCCAAATCGACTGATGGTAAGTATATTATGTACCTATCGGTGCTTCACTACAACGACAACGACTTCTACGAGAAGTCTGCGCAGTCATTCAACGGCGGTACGTACACTTCGTTCTACAACAAGAAATATTACGCTACCATCAGCTTCAACCCCGATGGCACGGTGAGCTATTACCGCGATGGCGTGCTTATGCTTACCTATGCTGCCAACACGTCGCCGGACTGGCATGCAACTACGGTTGCAGCTACAACGCCTGCAAAGGTTGTGTCAGCCGTGATAAACTACTATCTGAAGAACCAGATAAATTTCCAACTCTCGGTGTCGAATGTGGTAGTTGGTTATGCTGTTGGCTACGAAGTTCCAGAGCCCGATCCAACGCCTACGCCAGTGCGCACCATCGAGAATAGCGGCGTAACTATAAATAGCGACCATTTGACCATAAATATCGAAGGCAAAGGCGCCAATGACGTATGTACTATTTACGATATGCGTGGCGTCGTTGTGGCACGCGGCACACAGAACAGTTTTTCGCTTAGCAAAGCAGGATTATACGTAGTGCGCGTTGGCAAAGCAATAAGTAAGATTCTCATCAAATAGGTTTTGTTTTATACTACAGCAAGAGGGCGAGGGCTGCGGCTTTCGTCCTTTTTTTATACACAAAAACAGGGCTGTCACGGGAGGTGGCAGCCCTATTGTTTTTTACGGACGCGGCACGCACGTCTCTACTCTGTACTTATTACCTTCTTTCAAATCGTAGGCACAACGGGCATAATATCGCCGTTCTCGTCGAAATATAGGCGGTCTATGCATACTTCGCGGTTGTAGCCGGCTTCACGTCCCATGGTTACGCCATCGGGCCAATAGAAGCGGTGATAGACGATATACCAAATGTCGGTTCCTGGAATGTTGAGCACCGAGTGGTGACCTGTGCCATAAATACTATGCTCGGCATCTTTGCGCAGTACAACTTTCGACGTCTCAGGGTCGGGAATTTCGGTGGGCGAATCGCTCTTCACGTAGCGCACACAGTAGTTCGGACTGCGTGTGTCGTCTTGGCTCCACATGAAGTAATATTTACCCTTGCGATAGAATACATACGTACCCTCGCGATAGAGTTTGCTGCTGTGTATTAGCTCTTTAGTAGTGCCGGGCTTGATAGCCGTCATCGATGGCTCGAGCTCGCTAACAGCCATGAAATGGTTGCCCCAATAGAGATACGTTTTGCCCGAAACGGGGTCGGTGAATACGTCAGGGTCGATGCACTGACCACCATCGGCAGTGGCTGGACGCTCGGCAATAAGCGGCTTGTCCATTGCCTTGAATGGTCCCGTTGGGTCGTCGGCTACAGCAACTCCAATCTTCGTTTCGGCGGTGAAATAGTAGTAATATTTATACGAACCGTCCGCCAACTTCTTCTCCTCGATACAAGGCGCCCAAGCACGCGAATCGGCCCATGAAACGTCTTTTTTTAGGTCGATAATTACGCCTTCATCGGTCCATGTGCGCAAATCTTCCGACGAAAAACAGTGGAACACATCGCCCGTCCAGTTGGTGAAACCGTCGGTGGTTGGATATATATAGAACTTATGCGTCTTGTGCGAGTAGAGAATCTCAGGGTCGGCAAAGCGACCTTTCAGCACAGGATTCTGCGCCATCGTACATACGCACGAAAATATTGATAATAAGGATATTACAAATTTCATTTTACAGTAAATATTTGGAATGAATATGGAGGTAGCTCTACATACTCGCCTTTTGCGTTTGCGTCACTGATGCTTGGCGAAGCCTTTCTGTCGGTAGGCGAACCGCAGAAGCCTTCTGTCACGGTTTTGTTATTAATATTTACACCATTGATTTTCAGTCGAGTAGACACGGGAAGTGCATTCACAACTTTCACGTAAGTATGTCCATCGCTATCCTTCACAACGCTTGCCACCACGCGGCGCGAAACCTCTGGCGTAGCATCGATACTGTTATTTACGTAAGCATTGCCAGCGTAAGTACCAAAAAGGCGTTGCGTGTGGTAGCTCGGCGTGAGTTGCGGTGCTTCGTTGCCACGGAAATAAATCATGTCGGGGTCCCAATTGCGGTGCAGAGTGTTGCAGAGAAGTGGTGCGTAGCTTGTCATCATAACCACATCGGCGTTGCGTTCCACGTTGCAGAGGTGAATAGCCTCGCAGAGAGCCGATTCGATGGTGCTTCGGCGACTTCGGGCTTGCACCGAATATTCGCCGAGGTAGACTTTGGGAGCATTGCGGTCGTAATTATCGTAGTAATGCTGATTATTCAAATACCAGCCTGGCGACTCGTAATAATGCTCGTCTACCATATCTATGACGTCCTTGTGCTCGTTGGCAAAACGCCAACCTTCAATGTAATCCGACGAAGGGTAGTGGAACGGACCTACTGTGCCACAGAGAGTTATGTTGGGATATTTAGCCTTCACGGCCTTAGCTATCATCAGCATACGCTCTTCGAAGACGGTGCTGATGAGGTCTTCGTTGCCTATACCTATGTATTTCAAATTGAATGGTTTAGGATGTCCCGCATCGGCACGAAGTTTAGCCCATTTGCTTGAGTTTGGGTCGCCATTTGCCCACTCGATGAGGTTGAGAATCTCCTTGCAGTAGTCATCCATTTCGTCCATAGGTATGCCACCCTGCTGACCGCCATAGTTTTCATGGTTAGGCGCAGAGTTCTGACAAGGCACGCCAGCAGCCAACACAGGCAGAGGCTCAGCGCCCATATCTTCGCACCACTGGAAGAATTCGTAGAATCCAAGGCCGCGCGTTTGATGGTAGTTCCAGATGTTGAAAGCGGGAGTTCGTTGTTCGAGAGGACCGACGGTTTCGTTCCAGTGATAGATATTCTCTAAGCCCTGACCATGCGACATGCAGCCGCCAGGGAAGCGTACAAACTTGGGTTTGAGAGCCGCAATAGTCTCAGCAATGTCGCGGCGAAGACCATTGCGACGACCTTTGTAAGTATCCTTAGGGAAGAGGCTAATCATGTCGGCATCGGCTTCGCCCTCAACCTCCAACGCGAGTTTTGCCGATGTAGCCGATTTCTGCGCCACAAGCGTCAATTCGGTGTGGTGCCAGCTATTCAGCAGTTTGCTGTGCATAGTTACGTAGCCTCGTGCAATAATCTCATCGCCATCTTTCAGTGCCACAAGGACTTTTGAGTCATCTTTTGCACGCAAGAAGGCACTGAATATGTATTCTGCACCTTGCTCCACGCGCATTCCGTCCCAGCCAGAGTTCTCGATGGTTTGCGATTT
>JAEEGL013603542.1_pt1 | contig 14129 bp, 8 predicted proteins | sample 9134231 | NCBI WGS metagenome assembly JAEEGL01 (sample SAMN16246548, study PRJNA631951) | gut metagenome | biome: gut microbiome; feature: rumen; material: fiber-attached | host: Bos | place: Iran: Karaj | collected 2018-10 | reverse complement strand
TTCCCGTGGCAGACCAACAACAACCCATGGTTCGTCACCAATGAGCAGCCCTACGCCGGCAACTACTGCGTCCGTTCCAAACAGGACTTGGCTGACAACGACCAATCTGAATTCTTCATCACGATCAACTGTTCCGCCGCTGCAAGCATCTCCTATTTCCGCAAAGTCTCTTCTGAGGACGGCTATGACTTCTTCAAATTCTACATCGACGACACCGAGATGGACAGCCAAACGGGTTCCACCGGCTGGTCGCAAGCCTCCTTCCCTGTCGATTTTGGCACGCACACCTTCAGATTCAGCTACCTAAAGGACTCTGGTGTCATCGGCGGCAGCGACTGCGCTTGGGTGGACAACATCGTTCTCCCCGGCATGGGCAACCTGTGTGTGGAAGACATGGACGACAATGTAGGCGTTGAAAGCCCTGAAGAGATCACGTTCAGCGTATTTCCCAACCCCACCACGGGTATGCTCCATATTCAATGTTCTGAACCTGTTCAGCAAATCGTGATCTACGACTTGAGCGGTCGCCAGATCATGAGCTATAACGGACAGGCTGACCAATTGAGCACCCTAAACGTTAACAACTTGAACAGTGGAATCTACTTCATTCGCATCCTCACCACCGACAACCGCACTTCCATTTCCAAGTTCATCAAGCAATAGCTTAGAGGTCAAAAATTAGTATCTCTTATTCATTGCCACAAACCCACTGGATAGCATTGCCGTCTGCCGCCTTTTGGAGGGCAGCAATCAGGCAACACATCCAGTATTGTGCTGAAAGAGAGCAATGAAGACCTCAAAATGGTATATTTTTCAGTGGCAATGGCGGTATACTTTTGGATGGCTATTTACATTTGAGCTGGTACACCCTAAGATTCAGTGTCATAAAGTGTTGATCGAGATTCGTCTCGGTTTTATCAAAAACAGTATCATTATTCGTCTCGGTTTTATCAAAAATCATATTATTATTCGTCTCGGTTTTATCAAAATTTACTATTTTTGCCGACGGAATCTTCAATCGTAAAAAATGGAAAAGTATATAGAAAGACATATCGACAACTTGCTTCTGGAGTGGAAGAACAGTAAACGGCTCAAACCACTTTTGCTAAGAGGGGCACGTCAAGTTGGTAAATCGTCAGCAGTAAAGCATCTGGGTGAAACGTTCGATTACTTCATTGAAGTCAACTTTGAAAAACGACCCGATATGTTGGAGGTTTTTCAGAAAATCCATGATGTACATGACTTGGCCAATAACCTAAGCATGCTATATAACACCCCGGTAATTCCAGGGAAAACTTTGCTTTTCCTGGATGAGATACAGGCTTCTGCCAATGCCATTAAGAGTCTCTGGTCATTCAAGGAGGATTTTCCAGAACTTCACGTGGTGGCAGCAGGTTCATTACTGGAGTTCACTCTCAAAGAGCTGCCATCGTTTGGTGTGGGGCGCATACGCTCGCTATTCGTCTATCCTTTCTCGTTCGACGAGTTTTTGGTGGCTGAAGGGAAATCGGCCTGGGTGAAAGCCAAGAAGGAGGCAAACACAGAGAAGCCGCTGCTTACGGCTCTGCACAACGATCTCGTGCAACACTTCCGTACATTCATGATGGTAGGCGGAATGCCCGCCAGCGTGGCCGCTTGGGTTTCAACCCACGACTACCGCCAATGCCAGACCGAACTCGATGACATACAACTGACCTACTACGATGATTTCCCAAAATACGCTAAAAAGGTTGATCCCACACTGCTGCGCAACACTCTACAAAGTGTCGTGATGCAGATTGGAGAGAAGTTCACCTACAGTCATGTGGAGGGAGGCTATCGTGCCGAAGAGGTGAAAAAAGCATTGAAGCTCCTGTGCGATGCAGGTATCATCAAGCGAGTGAGCCACACGGCGGGCAACGGATTGCCTCTCGGGGCGGAGGTTAATGATAAATACCGCAAATACCTATATCTTGACAGCGGACTTTTGCTGCGCATTCTCGACTTGGATTTGGGTGGTGCGCGACAATTGACCGATATGATTCTGGCCGGTACTGCCGAAGATCTGGTGAATAAAGGCGGCCTGACTGAGATGGTGTTAGGCTGGGAACTCATAAAATACAATAACCCTCGTTCCCAACACGAGCTTTACTATTGGGAGAACACCGCCGAAGGAACGCGTTCAAAGGTGGACTACATCGTAGCCCGTGACATGAAAGTGCTTCCTATCGAATGCAAGGCCTGGGTAAGCGGCAAGATGAAAAGTCTGTATGAATTTATGCGCCAAAAACATCTGACCGAAGCTGTCCGATGCTCTTTAGAGAATTTTGCCGAATTAGAGCATAACGACAAAAGAGACAGCTGTGCGCTACGGCATGTGAAAATACTGCCGCTATTTGCAATCTCCAATCTGTACGACGAGACTGAGGACGCGGCCATGTATGCCGAAAAGGCGCAACGTGAAATCGACCAACTGTGGGAGGACGGCACCTTTAACCAGGAAAAGCTGGACGAACTCCGTGGCCAACATTTGAGAAAACCTTACATCATCCCATAATAAAACGGTATCAAATAGCGACAACGGACGGGACTGCCATCTTTGAGCGCCGGCTGCCAGTGCGGCATCTCCTTGACGATGCGGAGTGCCTGCTCGTCAAGGGCGGGGAAAAGTGATCTTTTGAGTTCAGCGTTGGCGACACTTCCATCCGGCTCGATGTCTAATTCCACCAGCACGACACCCACCACATTCGATTGCCCCACAACGGAATAGTCCATACGTTCGGAGAGGAAGTCGTATAACCCTTCCGTCCCGCCGGGAAACACGGGTGCCACGTCAAATCCACGACTGTCGATGGGTTCGGAATGGAAAACAGATTCCTGCACCAATTTGGAGATGGGCTTCTGCTGGATCAGTTCTACAATAACACATTCTTTGAGATAAAAGGGGTCCGCTTTATAGATTCTTTCACTACTGTCTGGCTGGAGGACCCGGAACAGAGGGTTGGGAAGCCTATGGGGGATGATGTCGTTGAGATACTTTTGGCCGAAAAGGGTGTCCACGTATGTGAAATACTCGGATAACCGCTCCCCCTGATAGGTAGTGTAACGGAGATTATTCTCTTCATTACTTTCATTGGAGTATAGCAAAAAGTTGCATTTGTGGCCAGGGTGCTCATCCAGGAACTTCTTGAGCGGTTCCAGATAACGCGGCATGTCCTGTTCCAGCAGACGTCCATTCGCGTTCCATGGCAGCAGGTCCAACACAATCCGGGCGGAGTCCCGGACGTAATCCACATGGTTGGGAACCTCGACATAGTACTGACGTTGCGGGTATGCAATGGAACAGGTGCAAAGGGCGAAGAGCAATGATGTCAAAAAGATCAAATGTCTTTTCATCTTTTTTGTTTTTTATACTGCAAAAATAGGATTTTTTTAAAACATGATGGTACACAATATTAACGGCAAATACAACGAAATTTTCGTAATACTGCATCAAAAAAATTTTCAACCAACTGCAACCATTTGTAATTCTTGCATCATAGTGTTACATCCACGGATGTGTAACAAATTGTCTAACGAAATCAACTAACGTGTAAAAAGAACTGGAGAGATATTCCGTTCAAACTGGCATTTTTGTAGTTTTGCCGCGGAAAACACCGAATTGCAAGTATGACAACTGGGATGAAAGCGTTCTGGACCAGAGCGTACAGAAAGAACATTGAAAAGATGATTGGCGTGTGCTACCGCTATGTCCTTGACCGGCCAACCGCCGAGGATCTCGCACATGACGCCTTTCTCACTGCCATCGAGAAGGCGGACACCTTCCGGGGATTCGGCTCCTTCGAGGGGTGGATGATGCGTATTGCCGCCAACAAGGCACTACTCTACTTGAGAGAACAGGAGCGGATACGCCCACTGAAGGGCAATGCGGCAGTGACGGAAACGGACACAGCAGACGAGGACGAGCCATCTCCCGACGACATGATGGCGGCCATCCGGAAAGCCGATTTCTCTCAGGAGGAGATTCTGGATGCCATTGCGCAACTGCCCGACAATCACCGTACGGTGTTGAACCTGTACATCTTTGAGCGGCTCACTCATCCGCAGATTGCAAGACTGCTGGACATCTCTCCGAACACCTCCAAATCGCACCTGCTACGGGCACGCAAGGAGCTGCAAAAAATATTGTTCAACAAAGCAAAAGAGAAAAAGCATCTGCCTATGATACTGTTGCCTTTAATCATTCATCCCGATACAGCCATCGACGGTTATTGCCGCTCGCAGCTGAAAGATTTTGCCATCCCGCCATTGCAACCGCTGAAAGAAGAGGCTTTTCCCACCACCTCAAAAGTCTCGCCCATGCTGTGGCTATATGCGCACTGGCTTCCTGTGATTGGCAGCATCGCTGTCACCGGTGCAGTCATCGCCGCCGGCATCCTGCTCTTCCCTTCGCCGCAGGGAAGTCCATCCGTAACGCCACAGATTGCCAAACCGCAGCCCGTCATAGCTGCGGCAGACAGCATCGTTGAGAACAATTCGGAGGAAGCCGCATTATTTGAAGCGGAGAACAGAAGCCCTGTGGCAAAACACCCTACCCCTTCATCTTCTGCACCCTCAATGTCCGAGGAAAACATTCTCGCCGACAACCCGACGGCAATGCCAGAAACGGCCCGACCCGTGGTGGTCAAGAAGATACGGAGGACCAAGCATATCGTTGTCATTCAAGATTCCACAAAATAGCAACAATATGATAATGAACCTATTAAAAAGAGTACTTCTGTTTTGCTTCGTCACCGGAGCCGCACTCTCCGCCGCCGCACAAGTGGACGGGGAACGAACCAGACAAGACACGCTCTATATCTACGAGGAGGAAATCACCTATGACACGCTGTACATCCGCGACACGCTCCCTGACTATACCGGGATGAGCAAGGAAGAGCTGATGGATGTCTTCCTTCAGGACCGTGGTGTCGGGCAGCTCTACTACCAGAAAGGTGGCATGTACCTCATAGGAGCCGATGAGCTATACCGACTCAACAAAAACGATTTGGAACGACTGCTCTCCGCCACCGAATACGAGAATTACCGCAAGGCGAAGCGCAACCAGCACATCAGCATTCCGCTCTACATGGCCGGTGGTGCCGCATTGGTGACCGCAGGCGTCGGGATTTACCAGTTCTGCGCCTCTTTTATTCAGACGGCAAAATACAAAGACCAACTCCTCAACAGCGACAATCTCGCAGTCATTCTCTGGCGCAGTGCCATGAGCGGAGTGTTCCTGTGTGCAGGCAGCGCCCTCGCCGCCACCGCATTCATCGTGCCCGCCGTTGTGTTGACAGTCAAAAGCAAGGTACGCATCAACCAGATTGTCAACCGCTTCAATGCATCACCAACAATGACGATGCAGATTCGGCTCGGTCCAACACCGACCGGAGCAGGCATAACCTTTTCATTTTAAAACCCTTTTTTAAAAGTGTCTGCCGATATCTATGTGTTACAGACTTCCGCAAAGAGGATCACAGGCACCCCATCATTTTTAACCAAGAAGTCTTCAGAAAAAATTATGAAAAAAGTATTGGCTATCGTATCAGCCGTGTTAATGCTGGCGGCAATCTCAACTTCCTGCAACAAGGTCGGTTGCCACTGTTACGCAAAGACAGACATCGCACACCTCGCGCCCGTGTACGAAGATGAAACTTCAAACAAAGACGAGTGCAAGGCCATGGAAGCCCAACTCAACGAAGAAGAGGGCATCAACATCTTCAAGTGCAAACAATAGCATTCAGATGACGGCGGCGGGCGACTCTGACACGCCCGCCGTTTTTTTCAATGACAACAACGAGAAACAAGGGCATTGCTATTCGACAGGAAACATCAAAATGTCATTCGGTTCAACTTCTTCAAGACTTATTCACCACAAACTCAATTCAGCAGACAACGGACTGAAAGGCTGTAGTTTTTGGTGTAGTTGTAGGTATGAACAACCGCTAAATAGTAATTGATAGAACGATAATAGACATTGTCAGCACTGGATTCGGTACAGCTCCAGAAGTAGGCAGTATTGCCGAAATCGTACGGCGAAGTCCGGCATCCAGCAGGAAGCGCCGAAAACCCCGTGGCGTTGTTGTCGGCAGCATTGTTGCCCACAGCACAGGTGTTGCTTCCTGTGTTCCATCCCGCAGTGGAGGCCAACGACTTGGCTATATTATTGCTGTTACCACTGCACAGATAGGCACTCTGACCGCTTACATAATCGGTGAGCACGGTCCATTCCGCATTGCTCGGCACGTGCCAGCCGTCCGGACAGATTCCCTGCACGTTGCTGGGCACGCCATTGCCAGAGTTTTCCCCATGCATCACGGCACTCCAATTGTAGAGGTAGCCATAAGAAGGAACGTTGTTTGCATCATTGTTCGGATTGAAACGGTAGGCGACGGTCGCGCTGGAGTTTGTACCCAGCGGGATCTCCTCTGCGTTCGCATAGCGCGTGGTTCTCAAATTCTCACGCATCCAGCACTGATCGCCAATCTTCACGGTATTGTAAATGTTGCCGTCAACGTCACTCACCGTGGGCGTTCCGGGACAAGGCAGTCCACCGATGGCAGAGGCCTCATCGTAAAGACAACGGACAGAATAACCATAATCCTTGCTTCTGTAATCGCTGAATACGCCATCGCTATTGTAGCTGATGCCACGATTGTAAATGCCGTAAGAATCTAATTCCGTGGCACTGGCAAAGAGCGCTGCTTTTTCTTTTTCAACATAATAGCCTACATTGTTGTAGTATCCGGCTGGCAAAACAGAAAAACCGGTGGCATTGTTGGTGTACACACTCTGGTCGCCGGGATGACACTGATCGCTTGAGCTTCCCCATTCCGTAGTGGCCGCCAAAGCCTTGGCGATGGAGGCGCTGTTGCCATCGCAAGTGTAGGCATTCTGGCTCTTTACATAGTTTTCCAATTGGGTCCATTCCGCCTCGCTTGGCACGTGCCATCCTTTAGGACATATCCCCTGCACGCCCGACGGGTTGGCATCACTGGTGACATTGTCGCGCATGATGGCCTTCCAATTGTACAAATATCCGTAGATAGATACGTTGCCAGCATTGTTGTCCGGATTGTAGCAATAGGATTCACTAGTGCTCGGGGTGTTTCCTAAAGGAATAAGAGTGCCATCCGAATAATGCGTGGTTTTCATATTCTCGCGCAGCCAGCACTGATTGCCAATTTTCACGGTGTTATAAGTGTTGCCGTCATAGTCCGACACAGTGGTCATGCCCAAACAAGGCTGTCCATCAGCGGGGATGTTCAGCGTGGTGAAGCTCACCTCGTTGCCGTAGGACGTGCTTTCGCTGTTCGTGGCATAGGCCCTCACATAATAGATGGTTCCCGGCGTCAGACCGGTGATGGAGCTTGAGAAGGTTCCCAACCCGAATCCATCGGTAGTATGGTCTCCGCTTACGGTAGGATTGGCTGTGGTGGCCCAGCACACACCGCGTGCACTCACGGATGCGCCGCCATCGGAAGAGACCTCCCCGCCGCACACAGCAGAGGTGGAGGATATATTCGTCAAAGAACCTGTCGTCACCGCAGGAGGCTCTGCGTCAGGCATATCGGCATTACTAATACAACGTACAGACAATGAGTACTTTTTCTCATAACTTTGTTCATGTATGGTGGCCACATAATAGTTCAGGGAACGGTAATAGACTCTGTTGCTGCTGGCTTCGGTAGAACTCCAGAAGTAGGCGTTTCTACCAAAATTGGTCGATGTTTCATGATAGCCGGCAGGACGGGCACCAAAACCGCTGACATTGTTCTTACTTTGGTCGTTGCCCACCACGCAGTTGTTAGTGCCGGAGTTCCATCCCGTGATGTCAGCCAACGATTTTGCGATATATGCGGTATTTCCACTACACACGAAAGCGGGATGGTTGCTCACATAATTGAGCAGCCGTGTCCATTCCGCATCGGAAGGCACATGCCATCCATCAGGGCAGATACCCTGCACGCCGCTGGGGACAGTGTTGCTGGAGCCCTCACCATTCATAACAGCAAACCAATTGTACAGATATCCATAAGTCTCAACATTGGCAGGATTGTTGTCAGGGTTATATCGGAATGGCTTGGAGGAACTGTTGGTCGTACCCAAGGCAAGGTTGGTACCGTCGGCATAGCGCGTGGTCTTCAGATTCTCGCGCATCCAGCATTGCTCCCCGATCAGCACAGTGTTATAGACGTTGCCGTCAATGTCCGTCACCGTGGGTTGGCCGGGACAGGGGAAGCCGCCAAGGATGGTTTCCTCATCGCGCACGCAACGCACGGAAACCGAGGTGGAACTGTATCCGTAATAGGTATCAAAATTGGCATATCCGGAACTCAACCATGTTTCTTTTGAGGCCACCACATGGTCCTTCAATATATTATATACGTAATTTCTGTCGCTGTTTCCGCCGTCACTGCCTTGTGTACAAGTCCAGAAATGGGCCCATTCATTCAATTCCTTAAAAGAGCCTCCGAAATAATGTCCGGCAGGCACGGCGGAGAAGCCTGAATGGTTGTTCGTCAGCACATCATTACCGGGAGCACAGACGGCAGAGGAGGGCTTCCAGCAACAATCAGCTGCGAGCGCTTTGGTGTTTTGCGTCGCAACCCCGCCACAGTTGTTCTCTGCATCATTGTCCAATGCGGTCAACATGATTTCCCATTCGGCACGGCTCGGTATGTGCCATCCGTCAGGACAGATACCCTGCACGCCGCTGGGAACGGTTGTGCTGTAATTTTCGCCGTTCATCATGCTGGACCTGTTGTACAAATAACCGTATAATTCAACATCGACGCCCCCGTTGGGCACCGAGTAACTAATGGCGTTTCCGTTGGCGGCGTGGGAGGAGCGAAGATTCTGCTTCAGCCAGCATTGGCTTCCGATTTGCAACACTTTATACCAATTGCCATCGTAATCGCTTACACTGTCCAGATGGTTGATGGACCCTCGCTCGTTTGCCCCCAGATTGTCCACGCTTGATATGCCGCAGAACGACCGCATCGGAATCACAGTCACCGCTATTTCAAAAGGTTCACCTGGACAGGCGGCGGTGTTGGAAGGCGTCACCGTATAGGCAACCACTTGTTCATCGACCTCATTATTTACAAGGGTTTGCGTGATTTTTCTCTTGTCCGTTCCCGCCATCATACCCATCACGGTGGCAGAAGTGGGTGCCGACCAGGTATAAGTTGTAGTATTCGGGATAATGTTGCCATCCGCGTTCGGGTCGGGCACAAAGGTGAAAGCCATCCGACTGCCCACCGTAATGGCTGTGTCTTTCACCACAGGAGTGGTGGTAATGGTGGCATCCGTCACAAGTCGCACCGAGTCGTATGTTCCTCTATATGAGGCTTTGCAGAGCACCGTGTCCGACGTTGTGGCTTCAAAACTCACCGCCAATTCATCGCCGGTGGCGGATGCGACACCCACGATCGGGTTTGATGTCCAGATGTATTGCATATCGACAGCCTCATAACTGCCTGTCACCGAAGCAGTATAACGCACCGTATCGGAACAGGATGAGAACGTATCAGGATGGTCTGACACAAGTTGAAGCTTCAGGGTGGTCGAAGTGGCGATATTGGATTCAGATTCGCCGAAGAAATTGTAGGCCACGGCCTTTACGTAGTATGTGGTACCGGTAGCCAACGGGGTTAATGTGGCGGAATATGTGGTGTCGGTTGCGGTCATCACGGCCTCCACGTAATCGGACTCAGCCACTGGCGTGCCCGATGCGCCGGGATTGGTATATACATAGAATTTAACCACCGGCATCTGGCTTCCTGAGGCAGTCAAAGAGACAGTGGCATCCACAGAAGAGAACGTGGGATTCGTAAGGGTAAGATCTTGTGCCAGTACCGGAGGGTAGTAATATTTCACACAACGCACGCTGAATCCGTTACCGGCATCATATTCGCTGATCAGCGCCTGCGGACAACCGTATTGCAACGAACAGGCCAGCGGAATCACGGAAGCGGATGTGCTGCTCCAAAAATAACCTTCGCCCAGCATATTCTCATATCGCTCGTTTTCAGCCTTGTACAAACCACCGGGTTGGCCGTTGAAACCACTGGCAGGCGAAAGTCCTGGACCATATCCCAACCAGTAGGATGGGTCAGCCGACTTCATGGCATCGGCACCTCCTACCCTATTGGCCAGAAGTTGGAAATCAATGGCCCGGGGAATAAACCATCCATCGGGACAAAGGCCCTGCACAGAATCCGTAGTAGGTATGCCAGCGGGCAACCGCGTGGCATCCGCCCATGTGTACAAACGACCGAACTCCGGCACAAAAGCTTCATCATCGTTATAGGCACGCACATTGAGGATGTCGGAGCCATCTGCGTAATGTAAATTGCGCATATTCTGCGTAAACCAGCAGACGGATCCAAACAGGTTGGCGGTATAGTCGTAGCCGTCATAAGAAACCGTAATTTGGTCACAAGGGTTCTCCATAGCCGGCACCTGTGCGTTTGCACGGGGAGCGGCACCCATAAACAAAACAATCAGGAAAGCCATGAAACACAATGTCTTTCGGCTGCTTTCAAGGGTAGAAATTGTATTATTCATAAGTAGGAAATATTATCTTATTACACAAAATTTATATTTTAACCAATACAATTATTCTATTTAAAAAATGCAAAAATATGATTTTTATTTAACATATCAAGATATTTTTTGCTGTTTTAATGATATTTTTGTTTTTTACTGTTTTTTGCTGTTTTTTTACTGAAAACTATGACAATCATTTTTTTAATGACATGCGAAATAGAATTCGCTTGAGAGATATTCGTCAAGCGGATGAAATACTTCTCCTTAGTTATTGACGCAAAAAGGGCACCCGCCTGATGACGAATGCCCTTGCATATTGTAGTATGATATTCTATACGGTTAGCGTTTCTCCACGCATCGCACGCTTTGGCCGCGGCCCTTGAGTTGCTCCTGGCTCACGATGTCAGGACACGTGTGCGTGATCACACTGCACTGGCCCATTGCGGAATCCGGGGCGGATTCACCCGTCCAGAAATAGGTGTCGCCCAGCAGGTTGTAGTAGCGGCCCGTCGTCGGGTCATAGTAGCCGGCACCTCTTGCGTTGAAGTAGCAGTTCGGGTCCGTGCCCGCATAGCCCGGCAGCCAGTACTGGGCATCCTTGTCCTTCACGCCGCTCGTGCCGTAGCCGTTCTGCCACAGGTCGTCGTACTGCGCCGATGTCGGCATCGCCCAGCCGTCCGGACAGATGCCCTTCACGTAATGCTCGCCCATCGGAGCCACGCTGTCGGCAGGCACCGCGCTGTTGTCGCCTTCCGCAACCTTCACAGCGCTGTACCACGTGTACAACAGACCGAAGCCATCCTCGTTGGACGGATCGTCGCCGTACACCATGCTCGCCGGAACATCCGTGCCGTCGGCATAATGCGTGTTGCGCAGGTTCTCCTGCAGCCAGCACTCGCAGCCCACGCGCACCGTGTGGTACACATGGCCGTCGTAGCTCACGTCGTGGCCCGCGCCGCATGGCGGGTAGTTGACGACCACCGTCTGCTGGCACGTCACCGTGAACCCGCACGTGTCCGTCGCCGTCCACGTCACCACCGTCGTGCCCTCCGCAAAGCGGTTGCCCGCAGGCGCGTCGTTGCTGATGCCGATGCTGCCGGCTCCCGTCACCGTCGTCGTCACTGTCGCCGTGCCGATCTCCAGCACCGTGTCGCAACGGCCGTACGCCAGCGTGATCTCGATGTCGGACGGGCACTTCAGCGTCGTGTTGCCGTCGTGGATCGCCGGGAACACGCCGATGCGCTGCACCTTCTCCGTGTAGTTGCCGCACGCGTCGGCCACCTTCCAGTGGCGCTCGATGTAGTTCACCACATCGCCATCCACCGTCGCTGGGTTCACATCCGTGTATGTCGTGTTGGTCTGGAGCGTCGCAACGTCCGTGCAGTTGTCCGCATGGGCCGTCGGCTCGCCCGTGACCGTCTTGTCAGGATCCACCACCATGTCCGTCGCCACATAACGGCAGATCACCGTGTCGGCCGGCACCTCGAATGTCGGTTTCACCGTGTCGAGCACCTTGATACGCTGCACCGAATCCGCCACGACAGACACGTTGCCGCACTCGTCAACCACGCGCCACACGCGCTCGAACGTGTACGAACCCGCGCACGTCGCCGTGATGTTTCGGTCATAGTGCATCACCACAAGGTCCGTAGAGGCCGTGCAGTTGTCCTGCACGCCCGCGGGCAGTCCGGTCACAGCCGGCGTCGTGTCCGCATTGCACAGGGCGTCCTTGTACACCGTCGTGTCCGCAGGACGAACATACACCGGTCTTGCCGTGTCCAGAACCGTGACGCTCTGCACCGAATCCGCCACAACGGACACGTTGCCGCATGCGTCAACCACGCGCCACACGCGCTCGAACGTGTACGCGTTCCCGCACACGGACGTCACGTTACGGTCGTAGTGCGTCACCGCAAGGTCCGTCGTGGCCGTGCAGTTGTCACTCAAAGCCGACGGCTCGCCCGTGCTGGCGGGTGTCGTGTCCGCCGTGCAGGACGCGCTCAGGTACAGCACCGTGTCCTTCGGCCGCATGTATGATGGTGTCTCCGTGTCCGTAACCGTGAAGCGCACCGTGTCAACCGCCTCGCAGCCCTTGATGTCCGTCACCTTCACCGACGCCGTGTACTCGTGGCCGCAGTCGCTGGACAGCGTCCTCGTTATGGTCGTGTTGTCGGCATCGGCATCCGTGGCGTCAACGCCCCATGCATAGTGGTAGCCGCCGTTGCCGCCAACAGCCGCCGCCGTCACCGCGTACTCCGTCCGGTTCGGGCACAGGTCCGCTGGACCTGACAACGCAACCGTCAGCGTGTCGGGCTCCGCGATGTCGAACGACGCCGTGTCCGTGTAGTGAAGGGCGTCCTCCACCGTCACCAGGTAGTGGCCCGGCTTCAGGCCCGTCAAGTCAATCGTGCCGTCGCTGCTGCCCGTCGAGGCCACAGGGCCCGCCACCGTGTAGCTGTAGCGCGGGGTCACAGGCTTGCCGCCCGTCACCGACAGGGTGGCCGCACCGTCCGCACTGCCGTGGCACGTCACGTCCGTCACCGCCGCAGCCAGATCCACTATCAGGGAGTCGTATATGACCAGGCTGCCGTCCACCACCGTGAACTCCACCGGATCGTAGTTCGAGTTCGTGTCCTGGAAGGCCGTCACCGCCAGGCCCATCGGGTGGGTGCCCACTGCCGTCTGCGTCTCCACGGAGTCGCCATTGAACAGGAAGTCCGTGGCGCTGTACAGGCCCAGCGTGTCCGTGATGACCACATCGTAGCCGCTCACCGTGTGTGGCTGACCGTCGTAGTTGTACTCCGCCGTGTGGCCCGTAATGGCAACCTTGGCGTTGCCGTTCGCCGTGATGCGCAGCGTGCCCGCCACCATCGACGAGGCGAACGTGTACTGGTCCGTCACATCCCTCGTGTAAGTGGCAGGAGGCGTGATCAGGTAGCCGATCATCGACGCGTCGAGCGTCTCGTTGCGGAAGACCGCGTACTCCGCTATGACGTTCGGCGACGTGCCGAACTCCGTACGGCTGCCCGAGGTCACCGCTATCAGTGTGTCGCCCGGCGCTATCACGCCCGGCGTGTATGTGTAGTCCGCGCATGTCAACGGAGTGCCGTCGTACGGCTTCTCCGCGCTGCCGCCCGTGATCAGGATCTCCGTCGCGTTCTTCTTCACCACAAGGGAGCCGTCCGTCACCGTGAACGTCACGCCCGCGAAGTTCGGGTCCGTGTTCGTGAAGTCCGTGCCGTCAAGACCCATCGGGTATGTGCCCGTGTAGCGGCCATTCGCCACCGTGTCGTTCGCACCGCCCGTGTACGCGAAGCATGTGTCCTTGTACAGCGGTGTGCTGACAGAGGTCACCGTGTAGCCTGTCACGCGCTGCTCGTACCCGTTGTACGTCACCGTGTCCGTGTTACCATAGATCTCCACCGTCACGCCCGTCATCGGCGTCACCGTCATCACGCCCGGCTCCACCTCGAAGCGGACCGTCGTGAAGTTCGGGCTCGTGTTCCGGAAGTGGGACGCGCGCAGGCTCATCGTGTCTGAACCCGCGTCCGTGC
>JAEEGL013521009.1_pt1 | contig 14129 bp, 12 predicted proteins | sample 9134231 | NCBI WGS metagenome assembly JAEEGL01 (sample SAMN16246548, study PRJNA631951) | gut metagenome | biome: gut microbiome; feature: rumen; material: fiber-attached | host: Bos | place: Iran: Karaj | collected 2018-10 | reverse complement strand
TACTCTTTATTTTAAAACTTAATCCTTTTAATACTTTATTATCTCCATATGAAAAATTCACATCTTTATATTCTATATTGCCTTTTATATCATCAATATGCTTTTTACCAAATTTTTCTTTTTCAAATTCAGGAGAATCAATAATATCAAATACTCTTCCACAAGATAAGTTAAAGTCTTTTATACGCTCAGAGAAGTCTCCTAAGAATCTAGTAAATGAAGACATTCTACTATAGTAGTTATAAATTATTAAAGCAGTAGCAGCTAATAAATAACCTTTGCTAAGCATAAATACTAATAATAAGATTAATCCTAACCCAGTTAATTCTTTTGTACTATTAGCAATAGTATTATAGTTTCTAGATATTTTATCCATACTAAATCTTAAACCAATAGATGTATTAATTCTCTTATCCATTTCATTTAAGAAACTGTTCTCAGCACTTAGCATTTTTAAATCACGAGAACCTCTTACCATTTCTCCTATGAAACCAGTAATACGTTCTGCTTCTTTACGATACTTTTTATCAGCTTCGTTTCTTTTAATTACTCTAATTCTTTCAATTATTGTAATTATTGTTATAGAAATAAATGCATATAAGAAAGCCCATTTATTAATAACGAATATACCTAGTAACATTCCTAAATCAGAAATAATATTAACTAAGTTATTGGTTAAATAATTATAAATATCAGACATTCTAAAAGTATCATTAGTAATTCTTTGGATAAATACCCCTGTACCATTTTCATCCATTGTCTTATTGCTAAGTTTTAATACTTCTTTAGCTAAAGCATATATAAGGGTACTATATGTATTAATAAATATATTAATGGATAAAGTCCTACTAATATGGTTTATTAATATTCTAAATAGTTCAATTGCTGATACTACTAATGAAACAATTAATAGTCTTTCTAGATTACTTTCTGTTAAATATATCATTTGTTTAGCAGCAAAAATAGGTATAATAACACTTATACCAATCATAATTATATTTAATAGGACATATGCTATTAACCTATACTTTTCGCTTTTAGCATAATTCCATGTTAGTTTTAAATTTTTAAATAAGTCTTTCATATTTACTCCTACAAATATAATAACAAAAAAATGAATAATATAGATAAAAATTATAAAAATAAGATATACTATTAAATAGTTAAGTGGTGATATTATGGCAAAAATTGATATTGAAAAGGGGCTTACAAAAGCACAAGTAGAAGAACGTATAAATGATGGAAGATATAATTATGATGATACTCCTAAAACTAAAACAGTTAAAGAAATCATTAAAAGTAACTTCTTTAACTATTTTAACTTTCTAAACTTATTCTTAGGAATATGCGCTTTTGTAGCAGGTATTATAAAGAATAATGTGTGGTTTGGATTAAAGAACTGCTTATTTATGGGAGTAATTATAGTTAACTCTATCATAAGTATTATAGAAGAAGTAATCTCTAAGAAGATTGTTGATAGATTATCTCTACTATCGGAAGCAAAGGTAACTGCTATCAGAGATGGAGAAAAAATTTCTCTTTCTAAAGAAGAAATAGTACTTGATGATATCCTAGTATTAAAAGCGGGAGACCAAATAGTAGCAGACTCAGTAATAGAAGATGGTTCAATTGAAGTAAATGAATCTCTTATTACTGGAGAATCTGATTCTATTGCTAAAAATAATGATGACGAATTATTATCTGGATCATACGTAGTATCTGGTAATGCTATTGTTAAAGTAATTCATGTAGGAAAAGATAACTATATATCTAAAATATCTAGTGAAGCTAAAACAGATAAAAAAGTACATTCTGTTATCATGAGCTCATTTGAAAAGATGCTAAAGGTATTAGGTTTCTTAATAATTCCAATTGGAATAATTATGATGATTAGTCAATATAAGGTAACGAGTTCTATCCCTGATAGTTTATTCTCAACAGTTGCAGCCCTAATCGGAATGATACCAGAAGGATTGGTACTATTAACTTCATCAGTAATGGCTGTAGGTGTAATTAAACTATATAAAGTAAAAGTATTAGTACAAAAGCTTGAAGCCATTGAAACACTAGCAAGAGTAGATGTTATTTGTTTAGATAAAACTGGTACTCTTACTGAAGGAAGAATGAAAGTTGTAGACTGGGTTAAGTTCGGTAACATTAAAGAAGATGACTTAGAAGAAGAAATAATTAAGTATGCTAATTCAAGTAATGATACAAATGAAACAATGAAAGCTATTAAAGAATACTTTAAAGGCACTAATGAAGAAGTTACTAAAAGAATTGATTTCTCTTCTGAGAGAAAATTTAGTGGATTAGAATTTGGTAAATACTCATTATATTTAGGAGCACCTCAAGTATTATGTAGTAGTAAAGAATTAGAGTCTATTGATGAATACATAGATGATTACCGTGTAGTCGCTTTTGCTAAGAAAGATGGACCACTTACTACTAAACTAGATAATGTTAAAGTAATTGGCTTTATTATATTAGAAGATGTAATTAGACCATCTGCTCAAGCAACTCTTGATTATTTTAAAGAATATAATGTTGATGTTAAAATTATTTCTGGAGATGATGAAAGAACTGTTTCTCAAATAGCAAGGAAAGTAGGATTAACGGAAGCTAAAGGTATTAACGTTGGAGAATTATCTCAAGAAGAGTTAATAACTAAGATAAATGACTACCAAGTATTTGGTAGAGTTAAACCTATGCAAAAGAAATGGATTGTATCTTATCTAAAGAGTCAAGGTCATACAGTTGCTATGACTGGAGACGGAGTAAATGATGTACTTGCATTAAGAGAATCTGATTGTGCTATTTCAGTTAAGTCTGGAACAGACGCAGCAAGAAACGTATCTCAATTAGTTTTATTAAATGATGACTTTAACTCAATACCACAAATTGTTAAAGAAGGAAGACAAACAATTAACAATGTTGAAAGAAGTGCTTCTCTACTACTTGTTAAAACTATTTATACAATATTACTAATAATATTTAGTGTAGTAGTTCCACAAAAGTATTTCTTTATACCAATACATTTAACTTTAATTACAACAGTATCTATTGGAGCACCATCCTTTATACTAGCTCTGGAACCAAATAATGAACTAGTTAAGGGAAAATTTATGTTAAAAGTACTAGCTAAGAGTCTACCAGCCGCTTTAACAGTATTAATAAATATAATAGTAGTATCAATGTTCTCATTCTTGTTCAATATTGACTATGAGACACAAAGTACTATATCAGTATTGTTAACTGCATTTACTGGGCTTTTATACTTATTAAAGATATGTTACCCATTCAGTTTATTAAGAGGAGCATTATTCTTTACTATGAGTATTATATTTACAGTAGCCGTTACTGCATATCCAGCCTTCTTCAACTTGCAGCCTCTTAATATGGCAATATGCTTAATGGTATTTGTACTAGGTATGAACTCAGTAACTATATTTAAAACACTGACATATGTTATTACATTTATATTTAGTAGATTTGATAAATCTATAGAATTTAAAAAGGCAAATTAATTTGCCTTTTCTTTTGTCTTCATTAATACTACACCATAACGATCCTTTTCTTTATAGAATTCATTATATCTAGCATCAATCTCATTAAGAGTAACATGATTATTAATCTCACCCTGATAAAATCTGAATGCATCTTCCAAAGTATTAAATTTGTAATTTCTATGACCCATATCTCCACCAACTACTGTCATATTACAATTATTTTCATCAATATTATCACATGCCATCTTTATATAATAACTTATAGTATTAATTATAATAGTATTATCAATAACACTGATACTTCTAGGTTCTGATACCATAGTTAATCACCTCTAAAGTGAGTATAACACATATTGTTACTATTGTCTTTTATTCATTTTTGAGTATAATATAATTCACTTAGGAGGATATATGGAAAGAGAAGCAAAAAAAGACAATAATCTATTAGTTAAAACTATAGTATTTATTTTAGTATTAGCTCTAACATTCTTAGTATTCTTTGGATTAGGTAATGAGCATAAAGAGATTAATGAATTAGTATCATTCTTTATAGTAGTATTTGCTGAGTTACTAATATACTTATCTACTATAATACCTACTTTATTAAAAAAGAATCCTATTGATGCATTATCAGCTAGTTGCTTATATGCATTAGGAGCTTTAATTATTAATTATTTAATAAAGATTAATACTTTAAAAGAACTAATAGTTTATAATATTGCTTTATTCATTGTATATTTAATTGTACTAGTAATAGTATTATTTACTAAAAAGAAAAAGAAATAGAGATTATTCTCTATTTCTTTTAGTATTATTAATTAATTCTTTAGTCTTTTTAATAAATGCATATATACCAACTGCCCAAAATATAAGTGTGAAATAAAACATCATATCAGGTTCTCCTGATGATTCTCTAAGAACCTCCATATCGAAGAATATTAAAAAACCAAACCAAAATATAAAGAAACATAAGGTATATATGTATTCGGAGAATAATAAAAACTTATCTATCCTAGCATTACTACTAGTAGCTTTAACAATATCTGATTCCACAGCATTAGGATCACTAAATACAGCCATGTTCTTTCCCTGCTTAATAAGTAATATACCCTTTATTAAATTAGATATACCAACTATAACAAATGGAATAATAAACAATCTTAACTCGTCATCAAAGAAAAAATATACTACAGAGCAAGAACCTAAATATATAACTGAAACAATTAAAGTTACTATACCTTGTGCTTTTGATAGATTACTTTGAGCATTTGGAGTATTATTCATAACATCATCACCATAATAATTATAACAGAGACGAATTAATTATAACAATTCACATCTTTAAATCTATATAAAAAACCAACAAATAAAATCATGCTATAATATATAGAAAGGTGGGGCTTATATGAAAAACATGGAAAAAACTTTAGAATACCACGAACTCTTAATGACTTTAGATGATACTAGTAAGTATGGTTCTTATGAATTGCCTAATGGATTTTCATATGAATTCTATAAAGAAGGAGATATTAATGAGTGGGTTAATATTCATATTCTATCAGGTGAATTTATGAAAGAATCACACGGTGTAGAAATATTTCACGATTTTTATGATTCATTTATTGATGAGTTATCAAAAAGATGCTTCTTTGTAGTAAATGAAAAAGGAGAAAAAGTTGGAACTGCTACCATATCTAAATTAGAAAAACTGCAATATGGATATGATGCAGTAGTAGATTGGTTTGCTATAAAGAAAGAATATCAAGGATATCATTTATCCAAGCCGATGATTAATAGATTTATAAAGTTAGCTAATGATTTAGGTCATAACAAATTACTTTTACATACACAAACTCATACTTGGTTAGCCGCTAAATTATATTTAGATTTAGGCTTTGAACCATTTAATGTTGAAAATAATATAAAGGGATGGCAAATACTTAAGACTATTACTAATCATCCTAAATTAGAAAGAATTAACTATGTTTCTGAAGAAGAAATGTATTTTGACATAGCCCTAAAAACAGTTAATGAATTAGATAAAATATTCGGAAAAGATAACTATGAATACTCTATATGGTATAAAGATGGAAAACATGATGTTGTAGTTCGATATAATGATCAAGTATTTGATTATAAATATTACGATGAAAAACCATTTAGGTTAGAAGAGATATAAAATGAGTGCTATAATGTAATTCGGAGATGATAAAATGGAAGATTTAATTAAAAAACATGAAACTTTATTTACTATTGCATTAATAGTTATATATGTTGTAATGAATTCTTACTTAATGCAAAACTATGGATACACTAGTATTCAATCAGCGATAGCTAATACTATCCTATCAATTCTTATATTAGGTCTAATAATATCAACTAAAAGAGTAAAATATTATGGACTAAATAAATCTAATAATCCAAAGAAGTTTTTATACTTTATACCATTAATTATTATTTCATTATTTAATTTAAGAAATGGTATTCGTATTAATAACTCATCAAGAGAAATCCTATTTCATATATTAACAATGATTAATGTTGGATTCATAGAAGAAATAATCTTTAGAGGATTCCTATATAAGATGATGGAAAAAGATAATATTAAAAGTGCTATTATTGTTAGTTCTATTACATTTGGAATTGGACATATAGTTAATCTATTAAATGGTGCTGATTTAATTCCTACGTTACTACAAGTAGGTTATGCAATAGCAACCGGTTATATGCTAGTGATGGTATTCTATAAAAGTAAATCCCTAGTTCCTTGTATAGTATTTCATGCTGTATTTAATTCATTAAGTATTTTTAATGGAGGAAATAGTTCAATCCTAAGTAGTGCTATATTAATGATTGCTTCTCTAAGTTATGGAATTTATATAAGTAAAACTATTAAAAACACTAATAATTAACTTAGTGTTTTTTAATTACATTTTTGATGTTAAAATATTAATAGGAGGATATTTATATGGAAATGTATGAAATGATAACACTTCCAACTGAGGAAGAAGTCTTTGGGCATAACGAGGAAGAAAGAAAAATAGTAGATTTTTTAAAAAGAAACGGCGTACAAGGTAATTTTGATGGAGCAAAACTAGGTTTATTCAAAAATCAAGGATTATCGTGTGAAATAACTGATTTAGTTGTTCTACTGGGTGGTGATCCTAATCAAATATGTACAAGATCTCCAGGAATTATTCAATATGCATCAGAACCAGATCGGATTGTTACATATAAACAAAATGGAACCCCATCTAGAATTGGAGCAACAGACAGAGAAGGTGTCATACGTCCAATATTAAATATCCCAGAAGATGTTGATTTAGATGAATTTGAAGATTTTGAAAAAATCGAGTATGGAGAATATCCACAATATGCTCCTAATTTAGAGATGCAAGAAAGATTAGAAAGCGAATATCAACAAAAATCAAATAAAATGATTTTACTAGATGAAGTATATACCATTGATTGCAGTAGTATTTACTCTGCTAGTACGACGAAACCAACTCCTTTAAAAGTTTATCAATATGAAGATAAAAAATATGTTAGATTCCCATTTTCAAATAATTATAATTCTAAATTATCTAATGGTATTAGATTAAAGGAATATGATAAAGATTATTGTTGGTTGGAAGTATCTCCTCTTGAATGGAGATTAGATAAAAAATCGAGAAAACTAGTTTCCGAAAAAGGAATTGTTTCTAACATTCCATTTGCATCAGGTTTTCCAAGATATAGCTCATTAACATCATCTCAGGTAGGCTACTTTTTAATTGATTACTTATTACCAGAAATGGTTCACGAAAAAGAAGATATACACACTATTAAGCTGGAGAAAAGATCTTCTAAAACAATTTAAAATAAGAATTAGAGTTAATACTCTAATTTTTTTGGCAATATATTACTCTAAAAATGAGTAACCTTTCTATGATATAATTAATATTAGGAGGATTGTATGTCATATATTTTACCAAATAAAGATTTATTAGAAAAAAATAGTAAGGAGATAGAAGGCGAAGATAGATATTATAATTTAAGCAAACTAGTTTATAAAAAAGATAATGAAAAGAAACTTCTTTTCCCAATAGGAATAGATAAAGAGCACGAAAAATATTATATTGACTTTGAAGAAAAGACCAGTATACTTATTGAAGGCGAAACCGGATCAGGAAAGAGTGTCTTTTTAAATTCTATTATTATTAGCTTGCTACTTAAAAACACACCTGAAGAATTACAATTTGTATTTATTGACCCAAGAAACATTGAATTAAGCTTATATAATGAAATACCTCACCTATATAAAGAAACAGCATCTTCTGTATATGAAAGTTTAGATGCTATAAAATATATCATAGATATAATAAACGAAAGGAAAGATCTCTTCTCTAAACAAAAAGTTAAAAATATACATGATTATAATGAAAAGGCTGATGATAAACTGCCACAAGTCTTATTAGTTGTTGATGAAGCAGCTGACTTACTTAATATTAAAGAAACAGAAGATTTTATTTATTCAATAATACCAGACGGATATAGATATGGTATTCATATTATAATTGCAACTAATTCCTACATAAAAAATGTTTTTAATCCTAAAATGATAGAACAATTTGATTATATAATCACATTTGACTTAGCAACTGAAGAACAAGCTACTTTAATAAAAATTAATGGGTCAAACTTGCTAACTGTATATGGAGAAGCATTAATTAAACTTAATAACAATGATCAATTGTATAATGTGCAAACACCATATATTTCTATAAAAGATATAAAAGCTGTGACAGAGTTTATTAATAGTAATAAAAACACTAACAATTAAGTTAGTGCTTTTATATGTGAATTAATTTATTTTTCTGAACTATTCGGGTTATAGCGAACCCATTCTAGTTCATATCCTAAATCTTTACAGTACTCCTTCATCTTTAATAAATGATTTTCTACAATTTGTGGCCAAGCTTCAGTAAAACAAATGTTAATCTTTGGTTTACTGCAATCCTTCCCAGGGCAGTGTTCTTGTAGTTGACCGGAATGAATAAATTTAACATATCCCCTAATTTTTAACTGTAATATTTCCCAATGTGAAACTAAATAGTCCTGAGTCCAAAGCAAATCATCGAATATTTCCAAAACAACATAATCACGATCGAAATATAAAAAATCAATCTTATCTTCATCCCATACTGACATTTACATCACCCATAAACATTATATCATGAAAAAAGATAGCTAAGCTATCTTGACTTACTAAATGGCAGGGGCGGAGAGAATCGAACTCCCATCAAAAGTTTTGGAGACTCCTATGCTACCATTATACCACGCCCCTGTGGATAAAATGATTATACCACAAAATATAATCATTTCCAATAATTATATGAATTCTGCTATTAAATCATAATCTAAAGTATCTACTATTCTAATATTGTAGAAGTCATCTAGTAGGTGATTATTATCAAATGGTATATATACTACTCCATCCTCATCAGGTACATCCATATAAGTTCTTCCTACAAAGTATTTCATATCATCAGTTACTGATTCTAATAATACTTCATAAGTATTACCAACTTTACTATTTAATACTTCCTTAGATATCTTCTTTTGAATACTCATAATTTTGTTTGCTCTTTGTACTTTAACCTTTTTAGGTAATTGATTCTTCATATAAGATGCCGCAGTATGATCTTCTTTTGAATAAGCAAAACATCCTAATTTATCTATTTTATATTCTTTTACAAAGTCACATAACTTATTAAAGTCTTCTTCAGTTTCACCTGGGAAACCGGCTATTAAAGTAGTTCTAATGATTACTCCAGGAATTCTTTTTCTAATCTTTTCTATCTTAGAGATAACTTCATTATGATTAGTTTTTCTATTCATTTTATCAAGAATCTCATCTGATATATGTTGAATAGGCATATCAAAATACTTACATATCTTGTCATTAGATTTAACTTCTTCTATTAATTCATCAGTAATAGATTCAGGATATGAATATAAAAATCTAATCCATTTTATTCCATCTATTTTAGATAATTCATGTAATAGTTCAGATAATCTTTCTTTACCATATAAATCAACACCATATTTAGTAGTATCTTGTGCTATTACTACAAGTTCACGGTATCCATTTTCTGCTAACTTTTTAGCTTCTTCTATAATATCTTCAAATGGTCTACTAATATATCTTCCTTGTATTAATGGAATTGCACAATAAGCGCAACAATTAGAACAACCTTCAGCTATTTTTAAATATGCTGTAGTATTACCAGTAGTAATATATCTATCCATAAAACTTAAAGAGTCTTCTTCGCTTTTCTTCTTAATTAAATTTGTAATTAAGCTCCAAATATGGTCATATTCTTTTATAGAAATAAATAAGTCTACTTCAGGTAACTCCTTAATTAATTCATCTTTATATCTCTGAACTAAACAACCAATGACTATTAAATACTTACATTTCTTTTCTTTATAATCAGCCATCTCAAGAATAGTATTTATTCCCTCTTCTTTAGCACTTTCAATAAATCCACAAGTATTTATTAATAATACTTCAGCTAAAGATGGATCATTTACTATTTCATATCCATGACGTGAGAACATACCAATTAATGATTCTGTTACAACTAAATTTTTACTACAACCTAGTGAAATAAAACCAACTTTCATAAATGCCTCCAAGACAAGTATAGATTATACCATAATACAAAAAAAGAAGTAAATATTTACTTCTTTTGATTTGATTTCTTTTTATTAGATTTTTTCTTTGAAGATTTCTTAGGAGCTTCTTTCTTCTCCTCTTTCTTTTCTTCTTTCTTTTCTTCTACTACTTTTTCAACTTTTACTTCTTCTACTTCTTCTTCAGGAACATCGTTTACATTATCAGTTGTCTTTCTTGATAGGTATAAAAGTGCTACACCAGATGCAACTATACATACTACTAAGATAATTGCTCCAGCATTATTATTTTTAACTTCGTCCTTCATAACATCAAATCTTTCACTAGATTCATATTCATCCATGATAGCTTTGATAATTTCATTATTTAATTCTTTATCATAACCATTCCATGATTTATGACCAATAATTAAATAAGGTACTCCTGATAATGTGTCGCCCATTTTATCAGCAGTTTCTTCCATGATCTTGCTGTTTGCTTTGTCATTCCAAACTTCATAATCTACTATATTGTAGTATTGTCCATATTCTTTTTCAATTGATTCAAAGAAAGCTTCTAATTCCTTACAATGTGGACAAGTCTCTCCTCTAAATAGATAAACGTTAATTGGTTCTGGTGCTACTGTTCCGCCATCTGACTCAGTAGGCTCAATGTCTGCATAAACAGCCATAGGTACTAATACTAATAATAGTAATAGTGCAAATAATTTCTTAATGTTCTTCATAATTTCTCCTCCTAATATTGAATACCCCATACGACTAAGTGTTCTGCTGGACGTCCACATACTACACATTTATCGTCTATAGGTTCTTCTTCTAGAATACATCTAGATTTTGTTCCCCTAATCTCTTTTATCTTTAACTCACATTCTTCATCGCCACACCACATGGCTTTAACAAATCCTGGATGACTATTAATAATATCTTCCATTTCTTTGTATGAATGTGCTTCATAAGTTTGGCTATTCATTCTATCAAGAGCTTTATTATAAAGACTATCTTGAATATCATCCAATAACTTACTTACAACATCGATTATATCACAATCTAAATTATTTGTAACCTTTTCTTTGTTATCTCTTCTAATAAATGTTATTAAATTGTTATTAATATCTCTTTCACCTAGGTCAATACGAAGTGGAATACCATTTACTTCTGCTTCAGCGAATTTATATCCAGGTGATTTTTCACTGGTATCTACATAGTTAGTAATACCATTTTCTTCTAATTTTTTACTAATTTCATTACATTTATTAATTACAGTATCACTATTACCAATAGGTATTATTGCTACTTTAACTGGAGCAATCTTTGGTGGTAATACGAGTCCTGAATCATCACTATGAACCATTATTAGTCCACCGATCATTCTTGTTGATGCTCCCCATGATGTTTGATATGGATAACTATAGGTATTATTTCTATCTAAGAATTTAACATCATATGCTTTTGAAAACTTTTGACCAAAATAATGGCTAGTAGCTGACTGAAGAGCAACTCCATTATACATTAAAGCTTCTACTGTATAAGTATACTCTGCACCAGCAAACTTTTCTTTATTAGTCTTTTTACCAGTTAATACAGGTATTGCTAAATAGTCTTCCATAAAGTGTTTATATACATTTAGCATATCTAAAGTTTCTTTTTCTGCTTCTTCTTCTGTTTCATGAATAGTATGTCCTTCTTGCCATAAGAATTCTCTACTTCTTAGGAAAGGTCTTGTTTCTTTCTCCCATCTCATTACAGAACACCACTGATTATCTTTAATAGGTAGATCACGATAACTCTTTAAGATATCTTTATAATAATCGCAGAATAAAGTCTCTGATGTAGGACGAATACATAGTCTTTCTTCTAAAGTCTTTTGTCCACCTTCAGTAACCCAAGCTACTTCAGGAGCAAAGCCTTGTACTAATTCGCCTTCTTTTTTTAATAAGTTTTCGGGTATAAGAAGAGGTAAATATACATTCTTATGTCCTAACTTTTTAAACTCATTATCAAGTGTCTTTTGAATATTTTCCCAAATAGCATATCCATTTGGTTCTAATATAACGCATCCTTTTACGCTAGAATATCTTGCTAATCTGGCAGCATTTACAATATCTGTATACCATAAAGCAAAATCTTTATCTCTAGGTGTAATACTATTATTTTGAGCCATATAATCACTCCTTAAATCGTTATTATAGCATATCTAATTATAATAACGTTATTTCTTTTAATAATTCTTCACCATTTCTAATTATTTTAATCTTAACAGTAGAACCTTTACTCTCATTAAATAGGTAATATCTTAAATATGGGGTACCATCTATCTTATTAGAATTAAATTCAATAATTGTATCTCCTACTTCTAATCCTTCATTAGTAGATTCAAGTACTACTACACCAGAATCTCTATCAGTATTAATAGAATATTCATTTAAAATATCCTTTTGATAAGCATCTGTCATCTTAATACCAAGACTTGGTCTTTTAATTATTTCTTCTTTTTCTAATATAGATAAGTACTTACTAAATGATTCATAACTGCTAACAAAAGCATTATTTTCTTCATCTCGTAGAGTAATAACTCCAACTACTTTGTTGTTACTTAATAAAGGGCTTCCAGAATATCCATCTTTAACCTTAATATCAGTCTTTAATAATTCCATAGCATAATCGTTCTTATTATCTACTGTAACAGGATAGATATCTTTCTCAACCACTTGTCCTTCTATGTATTCTTTTGAATCAAAGTCATATGCCTTAACATTAGTACCTTTTCCAAACTTAAGTACAGGTAATTTCTTATTAGTATTAATTTTTATAATTGCTAAATCTAAATACTTATCAAGTCCTACTCTAGAAGCCTTTAAAGTATCTCCATTATATAAAAGTACTTTAATATCTTTCTTACCACTTAATACATGATAATTAGTTAATATATAGTAATCTCTTTTGTTTTTCTTATAGATAAATCCTCTTCCACTTGATCCATATACATCATCAAATTGAAGTTCTACTATTGATTCTTCTGGAAGACTTTTTTTATTAAATAATAATAAACATACAAAACCAATTACGAATATTACTACCAATAATATTAATTTTTTACTTTTCTTCATTGCTTTCCCTCTTATAAGACTCAATCTCTTTCCAGTTTTCAGGGAACCCCATTCTATTTAATACTTTAACAATTGTAATAGTACTTAGATTATATTCTAGATTATCTAAGAAGCCATCTAATTCTTCACAGAAATCCGTAAACTTATCTTCATTTAAGAACTGTTTTAATATAATTACTAAGGCAAATACATCATTCACACCATATTTATATTCTCCATCTTCTTTAGGAATATGTAATAATTCATGATATATAGTAGGTTCAATAATCTTCTGCGTTTTGTTTTCAAATAGTATATCTTCATGAGCACATACGTTACGATAATTAGCAAGCATTGGTAAATACTCTAAAAATTTCTCTATTGGAACATCATACATATTTGCTATTACTAATTGGTCGTCTCTTTTTAATATTGAAAACATTTCACAAACTATACCAAAAGATAATAACTTTACTAAAACCCATAATGGTATATATCCATAATTATTTATATAGTGGAAAGTTGCACTATGATTATTTCCATTTATTCTGATTTGTCTTTTCATTTTATGAATCAAATCATTAACTTGTCTTTGTTTATATGGATCATCAGTAAAACTGGTTGGTTTTAAATATTCTTTTTCTTTATACCCATATTCTTTAGATAATTGATATGAAATAATAGACTTTAAGTTATTTTCAATTATTAATAAGTTTTTAAATAATAGATTACGTAGTTGTCTATCGAAAAGGAACAAACTATATAGTTCTTCAAAAGTAGTTCCTTCTATAAACTTTTTTTCTACTTCACTTTTTAAAAATAAATGTCTATATCCATTTAAAAAGAAATAGTTTTC
>JAEEGL012632076.1_pt1 | contig 14129 bp, 10 predicted proteins | sample 9134231 | NCBI WGS metagenome assembly JAEEGL01 (sample SAMN16246548, study PRJNA631951) | gut metagenome | biome: gut microbiome; feature: rumen; material: fiber-attached | host: Bos | place: Iran: Karaj | collected 2018-10 | reverse complement strand
GTGTATCTAGTATGTTTATACAGTATCCGCCATATTCAAACTGCAACACGGAACTGGTAACGGAAATACCTCTTTCCTTCTCTATCTCCATCCAGTCTGAAATCGCATGCCTTGCGGTTGCTTTTCCCTTTACAGAGCCGGCAAGATTTATTGCACCTCCGTATAAAAGCAGTTTCTCCGTAAGAGTCGTCTTACCTGCATCCGGGTGCGATATTATCGCAAAAGTCCGTCTTCTGTTTATTTCATCCTTTAATGTTGCCATTTTTACCTCCACGAAGAAAATCAAACGTCTGCTCGATGCTGCGTTGACCGTCAAATATCTGCTCATGCAAGCATGGCAGCCGCTTGACGGCTGTATCGCACATCGGCAGGAGCGGCATAGCCGTCTCCTGCTCGATGCTGCGTTGGCCGTCAAATGTCTGCTCATGCAAGCATGGCAGCCGCTTGACGGCTGTATCGCACATTTAAAGGGGGCACCTGCTCAGGAACCCCCTCTTGTTTTTCCCATTAATATATTGGCTGTAACCTACTCTTCGTCATTGCCCCTTCTTCTGCCGCCACTTCTCAGGAAATCAGGTATCACCGGCTGCTCGGACCTACGCTTAGGCCTTACTGTGTTAGTCACACGAGGTATATTGGTGGTACCGATATTCTGTCTGTCAGCAGAGACATCCGAAGCAGGATCATTTCCCTGAGGAGCAAATGCACCTCTTACCGCATCCCTGTTATACGCAGGCGTCGGATTTGTTTCAGCCATATTTGACGGCTGTACCGGACGATACTGGGGTGAAACAGGTCTCTGTTCCATAACAACATCCCCTGCAACATCCCTCGCCTGACTTACAGGCGGCGTAGCAGGTCTTAAGCTGCTGCTACGGAAAGCGCCCCTATTAGAACGATATGCATCAGAACTCTTAAGCATGGTGCTGTGCGTATCATTAGGCTCGTCAATACCGGTAGCTATCAATATCGCAAAGCAGTTTCCGTTATCAAGATCCGCAGCTTCATCATTAACACCCCAGATGAAATTGCAGTCATTTCCAGCGATACTCTCTATATACTCAGAAGCATCTCTTGCGTTGAGCAGTGAAACATTTCCGAACATTCCAAGGATAATATCTGTTGCATGTTCAAGGCTCGTCTCAAGCAGCGGGCTCTCAACTGCGGCCTTAACAGCCTTGATCATTCCGTCTTCACCGGTTCCTACACCTATACCGATATGCGCAATACCCTTATCTTTCATTACAGTGGTAACATCGGCAAAATCAAGGTTGACCAAAGAAACAGTATTGATAAGATCCGTTATACTCCTTACAGACTGCATAAGCACTTCATCAGCCTTATGGAAAGCATCCCTTATGCTTGTATCTGCTGCAACTACCTGCAAAAGCTTTTCGTTAGGTATAACGATCATTGTGTCTACATTCTCACGAAGCTTCTCTATACCTGCCATCGCATTGTTCATGCGCTTCTTCTGTTCGAAAAGGAAAGGCTTTGTAACTACGGCTACAGTAAGCGCGCCGATATTCTGCTTTGCGATACGAGCAACAACAGAAGCAGCTCCGCTTCCGGTTCCGCCGCCCATACCGGCTGTTACGAATACCATGTCTGCACCCTTAAGTGCCTCTTCTATCTCGCCTGCACTCTCCTCAGCAGCAGCCTCACCAACTTCAGGCCTTGCTCCAGCTCCTAATCCCCTGGTAAGCTTCTCTCCAAGCTGTATATGCTTGTCAGCCTTGCAGAGCACAAGTGCCTGTTTGTCTGTGTTGGCCCCTATGAAATCCACATCGCGGACTCCGTCTTCGATCATACGGTTTACCGCATTATTACCTGCACCACCGACACCGACAACTACTATCTTAGCAAGCCTGTCTGTATCAGGATCAGAAATTTCGATAATGTTTCCCACTATATTTCCCTCCGCTTTACGTGAATTCTTTAGTCCGAATAACCGAACAAGTTAAATATTAACTTTTTTTAGTACTTTACGCAACCGATATAAGGCATAAAATCAAGTGATTTGAGCGCTCTTTGACTCTATCGGTCAATTAATTTAATAAACTTTGAAATAATATTTTTCATTGCCGTTCCTGTAATTTTCAAGGTGAAGGACGCCTGTTTTTCCTGCCATTTCCTTCTTTGCCAACAGCTTTGACGCCATCTGGACCTTCTCAGCTAACTGTTCGCCCGATCCAAGACTAAGCTTTATCTTGCCTACGGAAACGGTAATACGATATGAAGAATCAAAGTTAATCTCGTCAGTACTCAGGCCGTTTACCTCAAGTGCATGTGTAAGATCGAGTATGGTCTGAAAGATGCTCTCATTCGATACCGGAAGCGGTGCATACATATTGAAACTATCAAATTCAAGCCCTGTCACCAGCGGCAGCCCATCGGTAGGTATATCCGATGACTCCACCACTATTCCGTCCTTGTCGAAATACATATAGCTGTCCATATAATTTACATATCCCGCGATCTGCTTTTCATGGACAGTGATCTTTATAGCATTTACGCTGACTACATTTACATCAATGGTCTCAATGAAAGGAACATCCGTAAGGCTCCTGTCGCGGTACTTTAACGACAGCATCAGCGTGTTATCGCCGAACCATCCGCGCTCCACCATATTACGAATATCTGCGGCGGTATAATGCACATTGCCCTCTACCGTCACTTCATTTACCTTATACTTATTTGCTGCGTACAGTGCTGCCGACAGCAGCAAAAAAATAATTAGCAGCACAAATAATATGCGTTTTTTTATAACTATCTTTCCGTCTAAATCCATCTTTAAATAAAAACGTAACCATCTGGCATCAGCCAGTCCTTCCGACTATGCATTATTGTCCCTTGCCACCCTGAATACCATGCCCATCTCCGTCATAAGGAAGAGCACCGAGGAACCACCATAGCTTATGAAAGGCAGGCTCACACCGGTATTAGGCATTATAGCAGTAACGACCATTACATTCAGTATGACCTGTATGGCTATGTGAGCCATAACTCCGATCACTAACATCTTACCGTATATATTGTCAATTCTCCACGCTATCGCTCCCATAATGACTATGAGTGCCGCAAAAGCCATGAGCAGCAGTGCCGCACCCACAAGGCCGGTTTCCTCGCATATAACAGAAAAAATCATGTCATTATGAACTTCCGGGATAGTACCCAGCTTCTGTATGCTTCGCCCTATTCCTTTTCCCGTAAGCCCCCCCGAGCCAATGGCGTACAATGCCTGAAGGGGCTGATATCCGCCCTCTCTTAAATGCTCTTCCGGATGGAGCCACACAAGTACGCGTTTCAAACGGTAGTTCATATCATCAGTGTAAGTCATATTTTCAGCGTATCTTACCCCACCCCATATTCCGACGGCCCCCACAGCAGCCAGACACAAATGGAACTTTACGTCCTTCGAAGCTACAAATCCCAGTGAGGCCGCTATGCCCATTATTATTATGGCACTGGAAAGATTGTCTGTTATGACATGAACCAATCCTGCAAGGAACAGCGGAACTACCATGAAAGCTATATAACCCGGAAGGCTGTCACAGAGCTTCGGATAATCTGCCACTAATGCTGCAAGGAAAATAATAACAGCAATCTTTACGATTTCTGCCGGCTGTATGGATAGTCCGGCAATCTGAAACCATCTGGTTGCGCCATTTCTGGTAATACCGAAAAACAGCAGCATTATTACTGAACTTGCAGCCAATGCAACAATTATAAGCCTGGGCACCTTTTTTCTGGCAATAGCTATGGCTAATCCCCCCAGCCTGCTGCAGATCACCAGTATAATGCCTATACCAAAAATTTCAGCAAGTATCTGCCTTTTCAGGAACTCATAGATATCTTCTGAATCACCCACTCCGCCACTGTAGGCACTGGATGAAAAAATCATAAAAAGTCCCCAGATAAGGAGGCCTGCCATAACTAGAGCAAGAGGCAACACTAAGGAATAACCCTGCCGTTTTTTTCCTTTGCCCTCTGTTTCCTGCCTGACTGGCATTTTTCTTATTTTACTTTTTGCTGCTACTGTATTTCCCATTCAGATTTTTAAAATTTAAATGCTACTTCAATTCATTTACTAACGACTTAAAGATACGGCCACGTTCTTCGTAATCCTTGAACATCCCCCAGCTTGCACAGGCTGGAGACAGAAGGACTGCTTCACCGGGCTTAGCCACCTCGGCAGCTTTCTTTACCGCTTCCTCAAGGGAATTCACCAATATATAGTCGTTAAATCCATGCTTTGCCGCACATTCTGCAATCTTTGTCTTTGTCTGTCCCAAAAGTATGAGCTTTGACACCTTGCCGCCAAAAGCCTCTATCCATTCATCATAAGCGTTCTGCTTATCATAGCCGCCTCCTATAAGGACAGTCTGTCTGTTCATAGCCTGTATCGCCTTAATGGCAGCATCGGGATTGGTTCCCTTAGAGTCGTTGTAATAAACCACGTCCTTGAAGCTACGTACATACTCTATACGGTGCTCCACTGCCTTGAAGTTTTTGATAGTCTCTATGATGCTGTCCATAGGGATACCGGCAGCCTCTGCCATAAGTATCGCAGCCATTACGTTTTCAGCATTATGTTTACCAAGCAGCTTCATTTCACTTACGTTCATGAGCTTATTCTTCTGACCGCCGCTTACCCTTATTATGTCGCCATCCTGCAGGAAGCACCCTTCCTCCACTTCGCACTCAGAAGAAAACCAGAGGACCTTTGCCGGACACCGGCTTCCAAAATCCTTTGTATAAGGATCGCTGTAGTTCAATACGCAGTAGTCTTCTCCGGTCTGGTTCTTTGCTATAAGTTCCTTGCAGGCCACGTAATTTTCCATGGTATGATGCCTGTTCAGATGGTCTGGTGTGATATTAAGGATGGCAGAAACCTGGGGATGGAACTCATGTATAGTCTCTAACTGAAAGCTTGATATCTCCGCTACGGTCACATCCTTGTCTCTTGTAAAAACAGCCGCATCGGTATAGGGATTTCCGATATTGCCCACTATTTTGGCACCGCCGTAATAATCCTTCACTATCTGTCCCGTAAGGGCTGTTGTAGTAGTCTTTCCGTTTGTGCCTGTTATAGCAATCAGCCTGCCCTTCGAGCAGGAATAAGCCAACTCTATCTCGCCTGAGATGTACATTCCCCTGCTCCTGAACCGGTCAACTAAAGGCGTATCAAGGGGCACACCAGGACTCATTACCACCATTTCTGCCCCTTCTAAATCCATATCTGAAAGGTTATCTTTTTTAATAACGATCTCCCCCGCAGCTTTCATGGCATAGGCAGTGCTCTTCTTAGCTATATCCCTGCTTGTAGCGTATTTCGCATTAGGACCAGGCTTGACATTGAGGAGCGCATACCTGGTCATGGCAGAAATAAGTTTGCCATGAACCTTTTCCTCATCAAGAGAGCTGTTTTCGTCAAATATAACAGGGTCTGCACCATTAGCTTTAAGCATAGCCGCTGCTGCTATCCCACTCTTACCTGCTCCGACTACAATAACCTTTTTACCCTTTAGTTCCATGATAACCCTCCGTTTATCGAAAGTGTTCAGAACCTGTCAGCTCTGAATAGTTATATCTTTATTCGCCTTCCAGCGTGACATCTTCGTCAAGAGGTTCTATCTCAATATACGAATCCTCATCATAATATTCTTCTTCAGCTTCGTTTTCAGACGCACTATCTTCTTCAGCAGTATTTTCCGACATAGTATGGTAGAGAGTCGCCGTATCGGGAAGATTCTGCTCTTCTATCATTTCCTGTGTCACAAGCTCTGTCCTGGGTATATTCAAATAAGGCAGCACCTGATTGAGTATATCCCTACAGATAAGGCACGCATAGTGGGTACCATGCTCCTGGGAAGGTGTATTCGGCCTGTCGATAACAACGTATATCGCTATCTGTGGATCCCCTGCCGGCGCAAATCCCATAAAGGAAACTGTATAGTCAACTTTTCCTTTACCTGAATGCTCCGCAGTACCAGTCTTGCCACCTATGCGGTATCCTGCAGGCTGTGCTGCCGTACCTGTACCTTCGTCAACGACACCTGTGCAGTAATCGATCATCAAGTCCGATACATCCTTTGACACAACCTGGCGCACAACTACCGGATCAATATTCTTTAATGTGCTTCCGTCATCATTGAGGATGCTCTTCACCATATGGGGCTGATATAGATAGCCGCCGTTGACCAGACTTGCAAAAGCAGTCACAGTCTCTATCATTGTAACATTATATCCTTGACCAAAGGTAGATGTCATCAGTTCAGTAACGCCCATGGTCCTTTCATTGAAAACCAGAGAGCTTGTAACCATTTCGCCTTCTAAGTCAATATTTGTCTTAAGACCGAAACCGAAATTCCTGTTATACTCCAGGAATTTTTCCTTTCCTATAAGCTGTCCCATCTTCATAAGTGACACATTGCAGGATTTCTCAAGAGCCTGCTTTACCGTAAGGGTTCCATCGCCGTATCTGTTGTGGCACCTTATTGTAACCGCACTATGTCCGTCACCGAATTTCAGATATCCGCCGCAGTCGTAGGTATCACCATCATGTATAGCGCCTATATCAAGCCCCGTAGCTACTGTAAAGGTCTTGCATACCGATCCCGGCTCATATGACTGCTGTATGCAGAAATTCTTCCAGAGCTCCGCCGACACCGCATCTGATATAGCATCGTCTTCCGATACGGAATACCTTTCAGCTGCATGGGCTTTCATCATGCTGACAGTTTCCTCGGAGTACATTGAGAGATCCTTAGGATCATTAGGGTCATAGTAGGGATAGCTCGCCATTGCAAGCACCTCCCCTGTATGTACATCCATTATGATAACGCCCGTATTCTCGGAACCCATTTCATTTTCACGGAATTCGTTTGCGTGCTCCTCATTATAATCCCTTATTACGCTTTCGCACACCTGCTGGACATAGGCATCCAGTGTAGTTACAAGCGTAGCTCCATTTTCAGCCGGTATTGTTGTCCTCTCCAAGGCATTTTCGTCAGTAAGATATCCATATTCCCTACCGTTATTGCCACAGAGCGTAGACTCGTAATACCCCTCCAGGCCGTAACGCCCCACCGAATCGCTGACATAGCCCAACACATCAGAAGCAAGGCTTCCGTTAGGATAATTTCTCTTATAATAAGGCTCAAAGCTGATTACGACCTCGTTTATGAGATCTGCCGAATTTACCTTTACTCCATTCATCGAAGCCGAAGCTTTGGCATTTTTATTTTCAGCCTTTACATATTCTTCGAAATTTACCTTTTCCGTATAGGAAACCTCACGGACTATGACTTTGTACTGGTCAGTGGGATTGTCCGCCATGAAGTTCCTCAGCTCGGACTCAGAAACCCCAAAGCTGTCACATATAGCATCCAGAGTGGTGTCGAGATTCTTCTTTTTCGTCTCGCCTTCAAGAGCCTGCTTCGCATTGAAAATGACTTTATAAACCTTTTCGGACTGGGCCAGTACCAGGCCATTCCTGTCCATTATAGAGCCCCTTTTAAAAGGAATATCAACCGAAGAATACTGCTGCTGGGATAAAACCTGCCTGGTATATTCATCGCCCTTTTCCTGCATTATCACGGCAACCTTTGCCACCAGAATAACAAAAAACAGCATGCTTACTGCTGTTAATGCTATCATTTTTCTGTCGGTTTTCCTTTTGTATGCAGCCGCCTCTTCACGACGCAGCCTCGACGACGCAAGCAATTTCCTTAAGTAGTTGCCCTTTTTTCCCGTATGATTATTTCTTCTTATGTTTCTTTTTTCTGAACGTCCTGACATTTATTTCCTTACTTTTACTGTAACTGTTGCATTCATATCCTATCGATTATGAACAATTACGCCCCCTGCATCACCTGGGAGTCACGTCTGCATACTGCTCAACATAATCATTTTTATCAGACGAATAAGTAATCACCTGACCCTCACCCGGAAGCTTCATGCCCAGTTCCACAGTAGCTATTCTGCGCACTTCTTCCATGTTTATATCATTCTGTATAGCCTCTTCTACATTGTCATTTTCATCCTTAAGCTTCTCATATTCCGTCTGTGCCTGTGCACATTTGTTTCTGGCTACAGCTATTTCCGACATCAGGCGAATTGAATAAATAAAACCGGATACAAGTATAACAAACATCAGGATAAGAAGCATCCAGTTTGTCAAAGTAAAACCAGGTTGCTTTTCTGATGCGCTGCCCTCCCATATGCTTCTTTCCAGAGCTTCCCTTTCAAGCTCCCTTGCTGCACTTCCATGTACATAACCAGTTCTTTTCATAAATAAACCATCCTATATCTATTTATATATATAAACTTTCTTATATTCAAAATAAATTTTCTTCTATTCTTTTCTCTCAAATATCCTGAGTTTTGCAGATTTCGATCTGCGGTTTATTTCCAGTTCTTCTTCCCCCGCCGTTACAGGCTTCCTGGTTACCGTTCTTCCCTTTGATACCTTTCCACAGACACATTGTGGAAAAGATGGTGGGCAAGTGCAGGGATTTTCCGCAGTTTTAAATGCATTCTTTACTATCCTGTCCTCAAGAGACTGAAAGCTTATTATCAGCAATCTGCCTTCAGGCCTCAAAAAATCTATCATTCCATCTATCGAGTTTTTCAGTACATCCAGTTCCTTATTACACTCTATCCTAAGAGCCTGGAACGTTCTCTTTGACGGATGTCCGTTCTCGGAAAGCATCTTAGCCGGTATAGAAGCTTTTATGATGTCATTAAGTTCAAATGTCGTCCTTACCGCTTCCTTTTCCCTGGCCTTTACTATATTGGATGCGATCCGGTCTGCAAACCTTTCTTCGCCGTACTCCTTAAGTATCCTGGCCAGTTCACTTTTGCTGTAACTGTTTACTATATCATATGCTGTCAGTTTATTTTCACGATTCATCCGCATATCCAGCGGTGCATCTGCGTTATAAGAAAATCCTCGTTCAGGATTATCCAGCTGATAGGACGAAACTCCTATATCCAACAGGATGCCATCAGCTCCATCAATCCCCATGTCCTGCAGCGCACTTACTGCATTCACATAATTGTCATGAATAAATTCAATCCTGTCGCCGTATTCTTTAAGTCTTTCTTTTGCAGCCGCAAGCGCTTCACTGTCCTGGTCAAAGCAGAATAATTTTCCCTTTCCATTAAGACGCTTTGCTATTTCTGATGAGTGGCCGCCGCCCCCTACAGTACCATCAATATATATTCCATCCGGTTTTATGTTCAGTCCATCGATTACTTCTTTTAAAAGGACCGGGATATGAAAAAAATCCATTTCAGACATATGTACACCATCATTTGGTAACTATTTATAACCTGCCCTATCTTTCGGTTACAACTGTCCACCAATCAGAATGAAAGATTCGTAACAAGTCCTGTTTCCTCAGCATATGCTGCAATCTCCTCTGGACTGGACTTGATTTCATCAAACAGCCTGCTGTTCCATATTTCAATTCTGTTTGTCGTACCACATATCAGGACTTCCTTATCAAGTTCTGCATATGCTCTTAGCGAGGGGGGCAGAAGTATGCGTCCCTGCTTATCTGTTTCTCCATCTATGGCACTGGCGCTGAAATGTCTCTGAAGCTTTCTTGTGATCGGATTAAGAACAGACATACCACGGAGCTTATATTCCAGTTTATTCCAGCTTTCTGCATCCAGAATCCAAAGGCATCTATCCAGTCCCTTGGTTATAACAAAACCGTTTCCCAGCTGTTCCCTGAATTTTGCCGGGATTATTAGTCTTCCTTTTTCATCGATTGTGTGGATAACATCACTTTTGTACATTGAATTGTACCAATATTCCTCCACAAATCGCCATCATCCACCACAAATCTCTATTTTTCGCCATTTTTCACCACATTCCCTATTTTAATCCCCATTTGTTTTTTTTTCAAGGCAAAATTTAAAATACACGGCAGGTGAACCATAGCCGTGCGACAATAAAAAAACCACCGTCCTCCCCCTAAGGGAAAACGGTGGTCTCCGTTAAGTATTCTGTAAGATGTGACATTATACATCCGGGTTTATAAATTCAAATCCTAACATAGTAATGTCATCAAACTGATCCGCATCCTGTTTAAACTCATTTATGCTCTCTGAAACAATAGGCAAGGTTTCCGTAATACTCTTGTCTTTGACACTGTTCAGAACTTTAAGCATTCTGTCTGTCCCGTATTGTTCCTCAGCATCATTTATAGCTTCCGGCACGCCATCAGTATATACAAATACACGGTCTCCATGATGCAGCTGTATTTCGTATGGTCTTGCCTTTATTCCGGGTAATGCAGCAAGCGGCATAGTATGCTTATCATTTACCAGTTCGTAATCCCCACCCGCGCGTTTTATCACAGGATATTCATGCCCGGCATTTGCACAGCGCATGACACCTGTAACCATATCAACTATTCCGATCCACACCGTGACAAACATCTCCGCATCGTTGCCCTCACACAAGGCATCATTTGCCTTTGCTATAATATCCTCCGGTGATCCGCCTGACTTTGCATAGCTTCTGATAGCCGTCTTGCTACGCATCATGAACAATGCCGCTGGGATTCCTTTGCCTGAAACATCCGCTATTACAAGAGCTATATTATCCCTGTCAACAAAGAAGAAATCATAAAAATCCCCGCCTACTTCTTTTGCCGGTTTCATTGTAGCAAACAGTTCAAGATCCTCTCTGTCAGGAAATTTGAACACCTGTGGCAATGCAGAAGCCTGTATGGTCTGTGCCAGGATCAGCTCCTGCTCTATCCTTTTTTCAGCAGCCTCAATATATCCCTTCAATGCCACAACAGTCTGGTTGATATCATCAGACAACGATGCAAACTCTGAGGAATTTCTTACAGATACCACTTCATTTAAGTTGCCATTGGTTATCTTCCCCAAGGATTCATTAATCAGCCGGATATTATTTACAACAATCTGGTTCACCAGAAAAGCTATAAGCACGTAGATGATTGCAAACAAAAGGACATCAGAAAGACCGATCTCGTATGCTTCTGCATTCCGGTACCAGTATACTTCGCTGATGCTCATTGCAGTAATTATGACTGTATTCGCATCCATCCTATCCGCATATACCATGGACGGCACACCCTTGAACTCGCCCTTGCTCACAGATCCCAGATTCTGCATAATCTGATCATATTCTGTCGCAGACATCTCTCCTCCATGGCCCACGCCTTTAAGTATTAGCCGGTTCGTATCTACGATACAGTATGATACTGTGCTGTCAGCCCTGAAATCTCTCTCGCCAGATCGAAAATTATCCCTTATGGTTTCAAAATTCTCTGTCAGTTTCTGCCGGCAATCCTGATCGGCAGACCGGGTCTGGAGCACAAATGAGAACAGGAAATTTCCGAAAATCACCACAGAAACAACAAGGAAAAGCCACCTCTGGAATTTCTGTGAAAGTGATTCGCTTTCCTTATCAATCTTTTTGAAGGGGTTACGCCATTCACCCGTAAGAGCCTGCAGTACCCCTGAAGATACAGCCATCCCCAGTCCCGTAAAGATAATCATCGGTATCGCACAGGTACTTACTACGAGAAAAGCCATCCTCATGTCGTCCCTGTGAGTAATGAATACCACATACATGTGGAACACTTCCATTACCGCACCCATGAAGAAAGCATAGAAAGGCGACGGCTTCTTTCCTTTGAACATCTTGACGTTCATAGCCATAGCAACAAAGCCTGCCAGACATGTCGAAACACTACAAGCAACCTTGGTATACGAACCCACGTCAAAATAGGTACCTGCGATATATCGTTCGATTCCACCTATCAGTCCGGCAATGATACCCGCAGTAGGTGAAAAGAACAGACCTGCCGCAAGGGGGCCAATATCTCTAACGTTGATGATCATGTTCTCGAAAGATATGCCATAATGTGTTGATAATATGGAACTGATACCGAAAACGATGCCTATCAGCACTTTTCCAACTATATTGATTTTTTTATTCTTAGTCAGATACCATAGGGCCACCGTAAGCAACACATACAAGGAAGTGACACCTGTCATCTGTAGGATCATCAAAAACATAAGAGATTATTCTTTCAACGAAGTTTTTACTCTATTGTAAGTATATCCGCAAAACCTGTTACTTCGAAAATTTCCTTAACACTCTCAGAAACATTCTTTACTACCATACCGCCCTGCTTTGCCATGACTTTATGGGTAGAAAGGAACACGCGGAGACCGGCAGATGAAACATACTCAACCTCTGCAAGGTTTATAACCAACTTCTGTACGCCATCAATGCTTTCTTTTATCTGCTGTTCAAGAGTAGGCGCCGTTGTAGTATCAATTCTTCCTGACACACTTACAACAAGTTCACTCCCATTAAGTTCTTTATTTACTGTCATACTTCTCCTTTCCGCCACATTTATGCGGCTATGCGAAAAAATCTTCGCAGACAAATTTACCAATATGATTTACAAAATAATTTTTTTCAATTCTCTATTATAACATATATCGCACTGTAAATAGTTCTGTTTTTATTCCAGACAACTGTAACCGTTTAACCTTCTATTGCGAGACGCCATAGCTAAAAAACGAAAGTTTCTTAACAGCTACTTGTTTAGCATTAGGCCGCCTCATCCTGCTCGTATTCTTCAATCATCTCATCGTAACAGCCTATGGCATCATTAAGCCGCTGCATTACATCATCGGCTTTGTACAACCCATTCTCATCGGCGGACAGTCCCTTCAGCTTCAGGCTGTATATTGCCGGCGGATTGTCATTGCTAAGCAGTGACATCTCACGGAGCTGGCTAGTTTTCTGGTATACAAGATCCAGGCTCATCAGTTCCTCGCCTTCAGCATTTTTCCATCTGCAAATGACAAGCTTTGCACCAATAGGTGTCTTCTTCTCTATGGTCCCCGGAAGGCTGTATTCCTCCACCTCCAACGCAGACAGTACACTTGCCAGATTGGAATCATGGCCGCATAAAAAAGTGAATTTCCTGCCATCCGTATTAAGCTCATTATTAATTTCTTCAAGAAGAGGATGCGCCACATTAACCGCAACCGAAGGAGCCGTAAAAAGAACATCCCCGTACACATCCTTTATCTCTGATATGGACTCCCAGTCTGCTTTGGAAAGTTCATGTCCGAAGGCTGCCTTTTCATCATCCGGTTCCTCATAATACTGCAGCACAAGAGCGTCACTTATCTGGCAAGCCTGCTTTAATGAGCCGCTGACAGAAGGCTCCTTCCCTTCTTCAAGGGTAAATTCCGAATCATTGGTTAAAAACCCTGTGAAAACACCATTTTTAAAATCATCGGATTCCTCTATATCAATTACATCCCCCAGCAACGCATAATTATCATCAAGTCCTGTAATTACAGAATCAAAATATTCATGAATCTCGCCTTCCGCATCTGTCATGTAATCATCAGACATATAGGTAAAAACCGGATTGAACACAGGATCCATTGTGTCAAAATCCGAATGGTATTCCACCTCTATATTAGAGACAGGCAGAAGGCCTGCTGCGAAAAAACGTGCTGTCGCAATAGTCCTCTGTTTGGAATTGGCATATATTCTCACCGTTTCTGCAGAAGGCTGGTAATTCGGAACAAACAGCCCTTCAGCCTCAAGCCACTTCCTGAAATACTGCCCCATCTCATTTTCAAGGTTTCCGCCTCTCACAGAGAGCTGGCTTGCCTCTGCCGACCAGGCAAACCACTCATGTGGAGTGATGGTATCCAGCGCTGACCCTTCCCCCGACAATGGTGCACGAATATTATGCCTGCTCAGGACGACAGCCTGTTCAAGGGTATAGCCTTCACGTGAAAGCGTTGCCCTTAAATTTTCATCAGTTAACTCTTCTGTCTCCTGTGTACCTTCAGACGAATCCGCTGTATAGTCACCAAACTGCACAACATTAGAATCCGCAACATCATCTAACTCGGTTTCAGTATACTGTTCATCAGCCTTGGTTATCTGGTCAGGATAAATCTTTACGAAATCATTTTTCATGGAGATGGGCACATATCCCTGTTCGATGTAGGCTGCGGATTTTTCGTCCCAGTCCTGTGTTCCCCACTCTCTTACATCATCATCTGCCACAACCATATATGCTTCAGAAGGATAC
>JAEEGL011044100.1_pt1 | contig 14129 bp, 19 predicted proteins | sample 9134231 | NCBI WGS metagenome assembly JAEEGL01 (sample SAMN16246548, study PRJNA631951) | gut metagenome | biome: gut microbiome; feature: rumen; material: fiber-attached | host: Bos | place: Iran: Karaj | collected 2018-10 | reverse complement strand
TGGATATAATCATGAATGTGAAATCCAATTACACATTCATGTTACATCAAATTTCACATTTTGTCAATAGGTTTCTCAAAAATAAACATAAAGGAGCCGTTATTTATGGAATCACCCCGCAGAAAAGTATATGTGACCGTAGATGCGGAACACAAGCCCGATGGCAGTTGTCGTCCGCTCTCGATCAGGATGGCCGATAATTCCTTTTTTGAAATAGATCGGGTCAAACAGATCTGCCGTGCGGCATCGAGAGTCGGCGGTATGGGAATTCGGTACACGATCATCATCGGCAGACATGAGACATTTCTGTTCAATGAACAGAACGGCAAATGGTTCGTCGAAGCCAGATTCGGCTGAGTTATATAGAAGGGATAACCAATGGTATGCTTTTCCCGTAAGGATATAGAAAAAATATCTCATAGAGTTATTGCCCAATACAAACAACTGCCTGAATTGCAGGGGATGAATATAACGAAAATTGATCCTATTCTGTTGGTTGAGAAAGTATTGCATTTGGATCTCGATTTCGTTCACTTATCTCTTGACGGTTACACTCTTGGCCTTACCAGTTTTGATGAAACCGGAGTGGAAATTTACGATGAGACGGATGAACCGATGTTATATTGGCTGGACGGTAATACGATTCTTGTAGAATCCGATTTGAGAACGGATTGCAGCCGTGTCGGACGATGTAATTTCTCAGTTATGCATGAGGCCTCCCATCAGATTTTCGGAAAACTATACCCGAAAGAGTACGGAGCAGGCAACAGTAAGGTTCATTTTTATAAGCCCCAGACAAACAGAAAGACAATTAACGATTGGGAAGAATGGCAAGCAAATACGCTTGCGTCCGCGCTGTTAATGCCTGAAGATATTCTGCGTTCAAATATGCGGATGTTCGGATTGGGTGAGAAAATAGAAATCCTTAATTCCAGATACCGGCAAGAGGAATTCACGTATTTTTTTTTGTTGGCTGAATATATGGGAGTTTCCAAACAAGCTCTTGCAATCCGTATGAAACAGTTAAAATTGTTGGATAAAGAGTATCTTAACCGGGCAAATGAAATGTTCGCTGTATATAAGGAGAAATAAGATATGGAAAACAAAATGAAGATCGTAAAACTTTGCCCTAATTGTGGAAAACGGATACTGGATAAGGTAAGCCGCACTTCAGGTGAGATCGAACTTAAGTGTCCGCACTGCTATAAAATTGTGCGGGTTAATCTGTCTTTCAGATCAGGAGCGGTAAAATACCGGAGGGTTTGCTGCAGATAGCACCGAATTTAATACTGACGTACCGAGCCGCGGGTCTGTGAGGTTTTTCTAAGCCCCCAACAAGTCACCGGATATGCCGGACATCAGGTCATAAGGAATCTTCGTATTCCTTTTGCCTGCATGTCCGGTTTTTTGTTTTGCCTTTATACGAGTGATCTGACTTCAGATCGCCGGTATAAGCGCAAAGCGCTTAAATAATTTCACACAGCTTGATATGGCCATAAAAGCACAGTGGGATGATTTGAGAGATATACGACAGACGAATAAAACGTCTGCTGTCTTTCTCAAAAAACAATCCGCTTTACTTTTGTTGCCATATTGTATTGAGACTGTTCTTTCATCGTTCCACTGTCCTTTTTTGTCAAGCGGAAAGGACTAATCATGTCAAACGAAATTCTCGCCAAAACCCTTAACATCTGGGCACAGGACTTTAACGACTGCGTGGGGAAGAAGCTTGATAATCTCAACCAGATCCTTGCGATGTTCGGACTCGAAACTCAGGAACATGCACCTGTTGTTGAAACCAAGAAAGCGGAACCCGAAAAACGCAAATCTGCCCCGGCTCTGGCTGACGTTTATCGTGCGGCCGCATTTCTTGAAAAAGAGAAATGCTGTCAGGCGGTAAGAAATCTTATGAAGAAATACGGCGTTGAGGACCTGAAATACCTGGATGCTGCCCTTTATGCCGGTTTTATCAATGACGCGGAGGAACTTGCAAATGAACCGTGCTAAGGTTATCGCCGGAATGATGTACTCTGCGTACAGATGTACCGATACTATGCGTTCATTCCAAACTCAATGTAAAAACGGTAAAATTACAACTGTAGGTGGTTGCGTATGATTAGGATGGACGATCTTGGAAAACACATAAGAGCAATGCGTCTGGAGCGCAAGCTAACTCAGAGTAAGTTGGCTGAGAAATGTGAGGTTGTTCCTGAAACCATATGCTCAATTGAAAATGGAAAGAGATATCCATCTGTTGACCTGTTGATTTCACTGGCGGAAAACCTTGATACAACAGTCGACACACTTCTTGATCCTGCAGTGTACAGTTCAACGGAAAGAAAAGCAGTCGAGTGTTTGATTTCTCGAATAGCAAGGACAGCCAACAGCACGGAGCTGATTGGATTTATGGAAGATCTCAGTGAACTGTTGGTCAAGTATTTTTCAAAATAAAAGGAGATTCTGAAATGCTTAATAATCAAGACATCATCGATGAGAATTCCGATGTTGTTTTCTACACAATAGACGATTTGATTTCGCTCCTTGGTTGGAGCCGCGCAGTTGTCCAGAAGCTTTTTAATGATCCTAAGTTTCCGGCTGTCGATTTTGGCAGGCATAAGGTTGTGGAAAAACACGCACTTATCCAGTATTTTTCCGTTAGGAGAGAAAAAGCATATGATAACTACTGGCGCAGATAACGAGATTTAACAACTGGCAAAAACGGCGGTGACTTGAAACATCCCGCTGTTTTTGTGTTTTGCAATGTGCGATTGCAAACTTAACAATCTTGAAAAAAAGTGAAATAATCACACCTGAAAGAAAAAGGAGTGTGATTATATGTCCGCAGATAGCTTTCGTACCCGCAAAAATGGTTTGATGGAATTGCGATTTCGTTTCGGAAATAAACGTGTTTCGGTTTATGGGAAGACAATGGAAGACTGTTTAGCTCGTAAGACGGAAAAAATAATTGAATTATCCCAATCCGGCTCTCAAATAACAGTATTTGATTCCTGCCTTCTTTATTGCGAAAAACTTTTCCGGGAAAAGAAGGTTCATGAAGAGGGTTACAAATCCCTGATGAAAACAGCACGTTTTATCGGACGGAGCGAAATTGGACAGGTTTCCGTCTCGGATCTGAATGACCGGCGAATCGAGCAGTTTAGGGCAGACGTTTCCAATTATGCAGGCTATACGGTGAGAAAAGCAATTTATATGTTAAATAATATTATGAAAGGGTAGATAGAAAATGGCAAAGAAAAAGCAAAAGAAAGCAAACAACGGTGAAGGTACGATTCGCAGGAGGGAAAATGGAAGCTTCGAATACCGAATTCGTTATATGGACGTTTACGGTGTGTGCAGGCGAAAGAGTTTTTCCGGGCAAAGTGACACCGAATGTATGGAAAGAGCCAAACGATTTCTTGCGAGAAACGAAAAGGAAAAGAAAGGAATAGATTTTTCTCTGACAATTCCTCAGATCGCAAGAATGAAGGCTGATAAAAACTTTGAAGATAATTATACAAAGGAACCTACCTATCGCAGAAATCTGGAGACGATCAAAGTCATTGAAAACTCGCCGCTTGGTTCAGTTCCAATAGCCGATGTAACAAAAAAGATGCTGGAAGTTTTTCTCTCTACGCTCAAGGATTATGCAGATGCGACGATTCAGAAGATATTTCAGGTCATCAAAGGGGCTTTTTGCTGGGCAAAGGAGAATCAGCTTATTGAAATCGATATTATTGCTGCTGGCTGGGTTCGCTGCCCCCGGTCAAATAAGCAAACCAAAGTTATAAGGGCGTTGACCGTAGATGAGCAGAAAAAACTGGTCGAATATTTGAATAACTTTAAACCCTATGCTTACCGAAACGTGTATACGATCCAGCTGATGATAGAAATGTACGCCGGCCTCAGAATGGGCGAAATAAACGCACTCCGTTATGAAGATATCGATCTGAAAAACAATGTAATCAGCGTACATAGTACGGTTACCCGTGGATTAAACTATGAAACCCTTTTGAACGAGACGACCAAAACGCAAACCGGTACCCGCCAGGTGCCTATTATGAATGAGCTTCTGCCGTATATTCATCAAGCACTTGATCAGTATCAGGAGAATAAAAACAGGCTGCTTTTTTACGATCATGTACATCATAAAATGATTACTACGTCACAGGTAAACTGCTTTTATCTGAGATGTTGTGAAAAACTGGGGATCAAAAGCTCTGGTCAACACAGCCTTCGGCATACGTTTGCGACCAGATGTATTGAGTCCGGGGTAGAAGCTGTTGTTTTGAAAAATTGGATGGGACATACCAATATTCATGTAACGCTTGATACCTATGCCGATGTTTTTGCGTCGATGCACAACAGCGCAATCGCTGCTTTAGGCGACTATATCAAAGAGGTAATCTGACGGAGGAAAACCTTTTGGGATCAGTTTTTGAAGAGTTTGCGAAGAACGCAAGGCTGCAGTTTTTTCTGGTCTCCTCATTGATTGCATTCTTGCCTTTCCGTGACCTCTAATAAACCGGAAAACCCTTATCCGTTCAGTAAAAACACACTTATGCTGGTTAAGAATGCAAAAAACCTATTTTTGCACCCTTCACCCCCTCTTTGTCAGCAAAGTGTGGATTTAAATCAACCAAATGTTGATTTTAATATGATATGATGCGTTCAGTGCACAGAGAGGAAGTGCATAGTGATTTCAACATTATCTACACGGCTTAAGGATCTCAGATCACGCAGACATTTGAGTCAGAATCAGGTAGCTGAAATACTGGGCGTAACCAGATCTGCGATTTGGGGATATGAAAATGATATTCGCCGCCCTGAATTTGAGGTGCTGGTTCGTCTTGCAAACCTTTATAGAGTCAGCACGGATTATTTGTTGGGAAAAACAAATAACTGCTCGATAGATCTGGAAGGTCTGAATGACAAAGATATCGCATTGATTGGAGCATTGGTTTCCATACTGGCCGAAAAGAACGAGCAATTAAAGAAACAGCAATAATGGTGAATAACATGAATAAAAACAACGGTTTTCTGTGTGAGTATTATTCGGCCGTCACTGCATGCGATGTGGAGTGGCTTTGGTATCCATATATTCCTTATGGAAAACTGACTATCCTTCAGGGTGATCCTGGTGAAGGAAAATCAACTTTTATGCTTAGTATTGCTGCTTTGCTGACATGCGGTGCTCCTATGCCAGACGGATTTCGTGTCGACGGACCGAAAAATGTTATATATCAGACTGCGGAAGATAACATCGCGGATACCGTAAAGCCACGTTTGATTCATGCCGGAGCAGATTGTAAGAGGGTCGCATACATAGTCGATTCTGATATTTCACTTACATTGGATGATGAAAGAATAGAGCGAGCCTTACAGGAGACAAAAGCAAGGCTTTTCATCCTTGATCCGCTGCAGGCGTATCTTTCACAAGATTCCGATATGATGATGGCGGGCAGAATGAGACAGCAGTTGAGGAAACTCTCAAAAGTAGCAGAGAGGTATAACTGTGCGATGGTAATTATTGGGCATATGAACAAGTCGAGTGCAGAAAAAAACCTTTACCGCGGGCTCGGAAGCATCGATATTGCAGCAATCGCCAGGAGCGTTCTGATGATTGCCCGTGATAAAACAGATCCCATGATTAGATATATGTTCCCGGTGAAAACGAGTCTTGCGCCGGAGGGAAAGCCGATTGCTTTTTCATTTGGGGCAGAACATGGAATCGAATGGATCGGCCAGCGAGAAATCAGCATTAATACAATTAACAGGGTTGTTCAGGACGAAAGCAAATTGGAATTTGCAAAACGCATGGTTACCGAAATGCTAACAGATCGTGATCTGTACAGTTCGACGATTGTAAAAAAAATGAAAGTGATGGGTGTTTCGGAACGAACACTCAGTATAGCAAAAAAAGATCTCGGAATCACATCATACAAAAAGAACGGCGTATGGTTTTGGCATATGGACTAATATCGATTACAAAAAAGGAGACCGGCCGATGAGAGACGACGATAAGAGAGAACAGTTGCGGATGTCATATCAGTGGGAGGATTCAGGGGAGAAAACCTTTATTCCTGCAAAACCAAAAATGAATCCAAATGAGAGAGATAAAGCTTTCAGAACCTGTGCATATTGCCGGGTGTCCACGGATAGTGATGAGCAGCTTTCCTCATATGAACTGCAGCAGGCACACTACCGGCAGTTGGTGCAGGAACACCCGAACTGGGAATTGAAAAGAATATATGCAGATGAGGGGATTTCCGGTACATCACTTAAGAACCGTGATTCGTTCAACGAGATGATCGAAGCCTGCAAGCGCGGCGAATACGATCTTATTGTCACAAAAAGTGTGTCTCGGTTTGCGCGGAATCTCGTGGACTGTATTTCGCTAATACGGATGCTGAAAGGCTTGAACCCGCCGGTTGGAGTTTTCTTTGAAACAGATAACTTATATACGCTTGGTGAGAATACCGAGTTTATGCTTTCCTTTCTTGCAACCTTTGCGCAGGAAGAATCTGTAAAGAAAAGCGAATCAATGAACTGGTCCTTGACGCAGCGTTTCAAAGACGGAAAACTGCTCACACCCGCGCTTTTGGGCTATGACAGACAGAGGGACGTCACCGGCCGGTACATCAAATATGCGCCTTTAGTTGTAAATAAAGATGAAGCGCGTATTGTAAGGTTCATCTATGATGCCTATCTTGCCGGATGGTCTCAGGAACAAATTGCCAGTTTCCTGACGGATATCGGTTGCAAAACAAAGACCGGAGCCACGAAATGGACAGGAACTGCAATAAGTTATATCCTCACAAATGAACGATACTGCGGGAATGTGTTAACGTGGAAAACGTTCACGGCAGATCTCTATGAACATAAACACAGAAAAAACAGACAAGACAGGGATCAGTACCTTTACAGAGATCGACATCCTGCAATCATAACAGTTGATAAGTTCGAAGCTGTTCAGGTGCTTCTTGAAAACAGAAAACATCATATGCATGGCAGTTTGCCAACCTTTCAGGTGATAGATGAAGGAATCTTTCGTGGGTATGTTCCAATAAATCATCACTGGGTCAACGATGATCCCAGTATCTACTATGATATTTCCAACAGTATAGCAAAACCCCTCAGAGAACGGCAGATTTCAAAAAGTTCAATTTCTGTTTTTGATTTTGAGGGATATCAGGTGGTTCGGAATCAGTTTACACAACAGCGTTACGCCGGGCCGGCAATTGCTATAACCAGCGGTAAAATCACATTTAATCTGTTTTGTATGCGCGTGTTTGAGGATATTAAATTCGTGCAAATGCTTCTGCACCCGGCGGAACGAAAAATAGCTATCAGGCCCTGTATGGAACAAGATGTTCACAGCATAAAGTGGCGTCGCGATCCTGAGAAACCTATTTATCAAAAGACGCTGTCCTGTCAGTATTTTGGTTCTGCTCTGTTTACCATAATGAATTGGAATCCTGAATATTATTATAAAATTCGGGGGACCTGGGCTAAACGCGGCAACGAACAAATCATTATTTTCAATCTTAAAAATGCGATGTCTGCTGTCCCGATCCCACAGGATGAGGATAGTCATAGAAGCAGGCGGGTCAACCTATGTCCTGAGGAATGGGAAGATGATTTTGGAGAAGGTTTTTATGAGCATGTCCTTGAGAACGGCTTTTATTACCTTACGCCTGAAAAAGAATGGCAGACATCTGCACAAAGCGTCCCCGCACCAGGGATAAAACAATATGCAGTGCCGGATGAATTTGATCTGCATACCAGTATGGAATCTTTAATGGAAGGAAATGAAACTGCCGATGGAGACACAGACTGAAAGGCTTTTTTTTAACAACAATCCTATTGATACTAACGAAGAGGATATGGAAAGGATTGTTGATCTGGCCGGATACCAAGTCACGAAGGCGGAATTATTCGCGCATACACGTGAACCGGCCATCACAATTTGGGATTCCCATATCAAATTCAATATGGCTTGTTTAAGGCAATTTCCCGGGGTGACCCATATTCAAATCTTAATTCATCCGGATCAGAAAAGACTTATTATTCGTCCCTGTAAACCTGAAGCGCCAGATTCTCTTCGTTGGGCAAAAGGCGGAGGCGAAAAAGAATTAACAAACAGGGATTTGCTTTGCAAGATTTTCGCCGCAAAAGTATTTGATCTGATGTCTTGGGACCCTGATTACAGATATAAAATGCTCGGAAAGCCGGCCGTTTGTAACGGAGAAGCGCTGTTTTTATTCAAATTAACGGATTTTGAGCTGTTTGTCAGCGGTAAAAAACGTCGAAGCTATTTGCCGGGAGAATGGCGTGATTATTTCGGAATTCCGGTTGAACAGCACGAAGAGTCCTATAAAATCGATCTGGCGGACGGTTATATAACAACGGATAAAGCATAAGGAGGATTGTTTATATGGGCGGCACAATTTCAAGTATCCCCGAAGTCAGCATGGATGGTTTTCAGGTGGTCAGCGGGGATATGTTCGGTAATCAAGCGCATTACAATGTTCCGACGATTACTTTATGGTATAACAGTGTTTCTTTCAGTAAGGCGGCAATCGTTGCTCTTAACTCTTGTGAACGAATCCTTATTAAGGTCAATCCGGAAAAAAAGTGTATCCTGATTATTCCGGTATCATCAAAAGATAAAGATAATGTGCGTTGGCTCAAATCCGGAAAGGCTCCCCAGGCAAAAAAACTTGATTGTATCCAGTTTACTTCAAAGCTGTACGAGACGTGGGGATGGGAGAAAGGATGCTGCTATCGGGCAACCGGTCGGCTCGTAATGTCAGATCAGAAGGTTATGTTGCTCTTTGATTTATCTGCCCCTGAAAGTTGGAAGTATAAAAAGAAGGAGCAGGTGAAAAAACCCAATGAAGAATGAAACCTATATTTCGTTTTATTTAAAATCAAGTCGTATACATGTCTTTGTTGATTCACTTCGCGCATTAGGAAATCCCCGTCGAATCTGTTTTATGCTGAGTGAAGACGGTAACAATCTGTTAATGACGCCGTATAAAAAAAGAGATCTGAAATCACATGCGGTTCCATTGGAAGTCTATAACGGTTCAAACTGTATGGAGATAAACAGTCAGCGGCTCTGCCGTATTCTTGCGGATCGCCATCTCTGGAACGGGAATCGGTCATATCGCATTCCAGGAGTCATTTATCCCGGATGGAATGTTGCGATTTTTGCATTGAAAGAAGCAGAACTTATTGACGCGATCAATTCAGGTGAATGAAGCAGAAATCAGAGGGCTGAATTCAGTCTTTTAGAGGTGGGAAAATGACAAAGAAGGAAAGGGTTCATATTGCAGACGAATGGATCTTCGCTTGGCTGAAGCACATAACTGAGCTCTGCGATTTTGGAGATGTTGCGGCACAAATGGGATGCACCTGGGCTGAGGCAGTATCTCTGTTCCAAGAAAGAACGAAATTACTCCATTCGATGATGATGGAAAGAGAGGACGCTAAATGAGCAATCTAAAAGCACCGCAAGTGCAGCGATATATTGAATTTTTAAGAACGGGAAGCCTCAATGGACAGAAGTTTCAATTCCCTGATCAGGAGAAAGTGATTCCTGCCATTGATGAACTGTTCTCGTTAATGAAAAGAATAAAACCCGATGCCAATGATCGGGGGAAAAAACTATGGCTGCGCGTCCCACGGGGGACAATCGATGATTATGGCAGTTTTGAGGAAGCAAACGAGTATAATGATTATTCCAGTTTCGACGAATTTGTTGATGAATGGAAGAGTTTTTTCCCGGATGAAATGATGTGGTTTTCCTTGTCCTGCATCGAAGATGAAACAGTCCGCTTCCGTGCCATATTCCTCAATCATAATTTGATTTATGAGGATAACGGAAGAAGTGGCTGCAAATTCGTAAATATCGATGGCGCGGAGTTTTTTCAGTGGCTTTGTGATGCTGTCAGGAACTGTATTGTTGAGTTGGAAGGCGGGACTTATAACTCTAACGTCAATACGTTTCTGCCTGTTGAGAAGCGCACCGGTTTGATTCCAAGAAAAGACTATTGGGATATTATGACAGAGGAACGCGACGAATTTCTCCGGGGATTTCCAAAAAGCTCAATAGAAAAGTTTTTTGAACTGATAAAAGATCAGAATGCAGATTACGATTCAGTTGGTCGGCTTCCGACTATGACTGCGAAAATGTTTTATGAAGTCTGCTCCTACGGATATGCTGCAAATCCACAGGAGTATAATGTCTCAGGCATGAGTCCGAAAGAACAATACTACCAATTCGCGGACGGTCGTGATGAGGGACTTTCGGAAATAGAGTCCGATTCAACCGAGGCATTTTCGAGATGGTTGAATGGTGAAAGATTCATGGGTGGCCATCCGTTTGAGGTGATGAGGGGTGGAAATTCAACGCACGTTTCTTTGTATGTCCATTCAGATGAAGATGGATACTTTTTTGTGCTGGATGGTCGATCCATCGGAAGAACGGTCGAAACCTTGAATTTTTACCTTGCTCTGCGGGAGCATAATCTTCCTGTTTTCCTTAATGATAGTGATCTGTTTAAGCGACGTCTGCTTGAAACGGAACAGATTGGAGTCGTTCCGGAGGATGTTACGCCCCGATACTGTGAAAGCCTGTTCCCAGGGGGAAACGCACATGATTTTATGCAGCTTCCCTGGGAGGAGCCGGAACGTAGTAGCGTTGCAGCAAAATGTGCGTGGCTACCCGAACCGACTGTTGAACTGATCGAGGCGTAATGGACATGTAAAAAATGGAGAATAAAAATGGATATGCGATTAAAGACTATCTCAGAAAACTACGAACAGATGCTAATCGGTCTTGATGATACGTTCCGTTTTCACTGCACAACGTGTGGGAAATGCTGCATTAACAGAGAGGATATTCTGTTGAACGCATTGGATGTATATAACTTGGCAAAAGAACTGAATATGAGTACGACAGACGTGTTTCAGGAATACTGTGAGGCGTATGTTGGTAAATACTCGCATATGATTATCGTTCGGCTAAAGCCGCTCGGATCAGCCAAGAGATGTCCGCTGCTCAAGGGGCAGAAGTGCTCAGTTCATAAAGCGAAACCTACGGTCTGTGCGTTATATCCTCTGGGACGAACGATGGTGTCGAAAACAGATCAGACTCTGGATTTTTCGAAGCGAACCCCCCAATACATATTACAAGAGATTACATGTGGTGACAAATCAGAAACACATACTGTCAGGGAATGGTTGAACGAATTCAATATTTCTGAACATGATTTGTTTTTTCCATTGTGGATGCAGACGATATCGGATATCGGCAGTTTTGTCCGGGAAGCAGAAAAGCATGTTGGTGAAAAGGCAATCAGTCTCGTATTTAATGCGATTTTAATCAGTATTTATCTGAAATATGATACGAATAAACCTTTCCTTCCGCAGTTTCAAGAGAATTCAACTATGCTCTTTTCAATAATGTCGCAGGCTGGTGTTATTCCAAAACCGTTCAATACCCATAATTGATGTGCGCATATTTGAGGATCGAGAAAAGACAGAACAGAGAATGAAGGAGAAAAACGATGAAGTATTATGTGGTCTCCGATGTCCACAGCTTTAACAGCATTTTACAAAAATCATTGAAACAGGCAGGCTATTTTACAGAGACGCAACCCCATAAACTGATTGTTTTGGGTGACCTGTTTGATCGAGGTAAAGAAGCCAAGGAATTACAGGATTTCATTCTCGATCAGATGGAACAGGATTCCGTGATTTTAATTCGTGGAAATCACGAAGACTTGTTTGTACAGCTGGTGACGGAGGACGAAGGTCGCGGTTACAGCCATCACCGCCATAACGGGACCTACGACACAGCGCTGCAACTGACAGGTTACGATATGGCGATGGCACGGTATGAGCATAGCAAATTCGCAAGCGCCGGTCGCAATACACCCTATTACAAGAAGATCATTCCTGCGATGCGCAATTATTATGAGACGGAACACTATGTATTTGTTCACGGCTGGATCCCTTATGCAGCGAGATTTGGGAGAATATATGATTATCTGGAAGACTGGCGAAATGCGGATCCTGTGGCGTGGGAGCAGGCTCGCTGGGTAAACGGTATGGAGGCTGCGCGATATTGCAAAGAAGAAAAGACCGTGGTTTGCGGACACTGGCATACTTCTTACGGACATAGCCGATTCGAGAACAAAGGGTCGGAATTCGATGAGGATGCCGATTTTAGCCCGTATATCGCAGACGGTATCATTGCGCTTGATGCCTGTACAGCGCACAGCGGAGAAATGAACGTTTACATAATTGAAGACGAAGAAAAATTGGAATAACCTTGCCAATGCAGACCGCAAGATGAATTGCAATTAGTCTTGTGAGAGGGACTCCGATTGGAGAATCGGGCGTCCATTCAAACCTGCGGACGCATAGTCTAAACCGGGGTGCGCAAGAAAGCTGGGATAGGAGTAGACCGGCCCAGCGGAAGGGTTCCAAAGGCAAGGGTGATCGTGTCGCAGAAACCTGTGAGGCCTGCGACCATGGGGGGCTTCCGCGGGAGCTCCCCGTGTTTTGGAGGGAAAGCCCGTATGAGAATTGCAAATTTCAATTAGGGATGATATAATAAAAAACCACAAGATCAAAAGAGAGAGACAGCGTTATGAAACAGCTTTCAAATAAAGAATATGAAGAGTGGATAAAATACAAGGAAGAAAAAACAAAAGGCCGTGTTCTTATGCCGGATACTGTTCGCTTCATCTGCGAGGCAAACAGCTTTGATCCTGAAAAGATCGGACGATATTTCCTTGAAATCCTGCCAAAAATATGCCCTTCCGGTAATCTTTATGGACCACTCGGAAACCGAAATCATTGTATTTTCTTCTGGAAAGAAGACGGCGAGAATGGGTATATGAGTAACTGGTACAATAGACCATTTACCGTTGATGAAATTACCTACCAAAATACTGAACAGTATTTTATGGCTCAGAAAGCCGCCATGTTTGGTGATATAAAAACGCGCGAGTTGATACTTGCGGCTTCATCCCCGAAAGACTGTAAAGCATTAGGGCGAAAAGTATCTCCGTTTGATCCTGCCGTTTGGGACGCACAAAGATTCCAAATTATGAAGGATGGCAACCGGCAAAAATACCTGCAAAATCCAGATTTGATGGCAAAGTTGTTGGCAACGGGAGATGCGATGCTTGCCGAAGCGAGCCCATTTGACGATATTTGGGGAATAAAAATGTCGGCAACAGAGGCACTTGTAGCAGATCCCGCATCATGGCCGGGGCAAAATCTGCAGGGGAAACTGTTGATGGAACTCAGGGCAGAATTCAATACTTTGGATTAGGCCATTGATTTTTACAAAACTCAAGAGTATAATGAAAATGAAATCGATTTGTTCTTCGTGTTTTTGGCAATCTATCGGGGTTCAAAAAAGGCTGGGGGATGAGTGGGGGATTTTATCAAAACGTAGTTTTTTTGACCCCTCGAATGTCCTTATAAAATCTATATAAAACGGCTTTTTGGGGATAACATTGATCGTGTTCTCTCCCACCAAAAATCCTGCGCTGAAAAGCGCAGGATTTTTACTTCTTCACTCTTCACTTTTCACTATTCACTAAAAACCCCGTTTTTCCTTACAGCGCAAGGATTTTCGGTGGGTAGGTAAGAAGTAAGAGTGAATAGTGAAGAGGTGAAAATGACTGAAGCAGAGAAAGGTGAGCAGAGAACCCTTAGCCGTGAGAAAAGTCGAAAACGGCGCTTTAACCCCCGTTTTTCTAACCGTTTTCTAACGGAATCTTAGGTAATTGTTATTCTTTTTTCGCCAAAACAAGACAGGGGGTGGTTCCCTGTCTTGTTTTGTCAGGACAAGGAACCGTCCCCTGTCATCACAGAAAAACCGGCCTCAGGTGCTGTTTTTTGTTGTTTCTTTTATATTTTTATGTCACGCAGCTTTCGTTTGCCCAACGCCTTGTGCCCGGATTTTGCAGCGATTATTGTCTTATTCAATCAAACATTTTTTCTATAAACGCAAAAATGCGGAATAGCGGTTGCAGCAGCCAGCCCGGGAGATCATCCGGGAGAAGTGAGAAAGCGGAGTTGTTCAGCATTACGGAATACTCCTT
>JAEEGL010719570.1_pt1 | contig 14129 bp, 5 predicted proteins | sample 9134231 | NCBI WGS metagenome assembly JAEEGL01 (sample SAMN16246548, study PRJNA631951) | gut metagenome | biome: gut microbiome; feature: rumen; material: fiber-attached | host: Bos | place: Iran: Karaj | collected 2018-10 | reverse complement strand
TTTATATTCTATACTTACTTGTAAAACAGCATGTGATCGACTTGAAGTCTCATTAGCTCCTGTTGCTTCTTGTGTTCGATTTCTATTCCCTCGTTTTAATATATTAAGAATATCTTTACAACTAGAAACATTTAATTCAGTTATATTACTAACTATTATTCCTTTATTAGGGTCTTCTCTTAAATCTAAATATTCATCATTTGTATTATTAAGATTATTATTATTATAATTAGGATTTGCAAATTTTAATAGATCTCTAATATTTTCATTATATATCTCTAAATAAGACATTGTTAATTTATATTCTCTATCAGTATAGGAATTGACTTTATTAAATAATTCAGTTAATGTCAAAGGCATTATTCCTGGGTTATTATCTGTTCCTGTCATTGTATATGTTTTTCCTGCTCCAGTTGCACCATAGGCAAAAACGGTTGCATTGTATCCATTTACAACTCCATCTAATAGAAACTTTGTGCTATGATCATATATTTCTTTTTGAGTTGAATATTTATCAAAAGCAAAATCAAATGCATATGTAATCTCTCTTGATCGATTTTTAAAAACACTGTTTGGACCATTATATTCTATTGGATCCATTAAAACTACCATTTTATTATCCATTATTCGTATTGTTTCGTAGGAACTTATTTGAGATTCTAATATACTTAATGGACGACATCGTACTACAACTAATATATTATATGAACCTTTTTTAAGGTCATCGATATAATTTTTTGTTTCATCTTCTATTTTATTATTATTTAAATTTTCATTTATTATATTATTATTATTGGAATTATTATTGATATTATTTGATAAAATATTTGATCTTCGATCTGTTAAAAGTGGAAGTGTTACATTTTTTGATTGATTATTTTGTTGATTGTTTATCATATTTAATTTTTAAAATTAATATTAAATTTAATTATATATTATAATTATATATTACATATATTATTTTTATAAAATATATTTATATAAATTATTATAAACCATTTTTAAAATATATTTAAATATTTATATAAAAAATTTTAATATATTGTATAAAGTTTCATATTTTTTCTTTAAACTTAATACTCTTAATCCTGCAATTATTGCATAAAATATGAAACAATAAATAAAAATAAATAAAAAACTAATTATAGAAGAAAAAAATAGTCCGTTTATATTATTTTTAAATAACTCACAAAAAATCATAATATATATCCAAAATATAAGAATAATTATATAATTAATTACTACATATATAATAATAGTAATTTTTAATCTATCTATTAATCTATTAATTTCATTAAAATAACCTTTTTCTTTCATTATTTTATATTTCAATAAAATATTTTCAAATTTTAATTTATATTTTAATAAAGAAACATTAATTATTAAATACATTATAAAGCTTAAAAATCCTGCTAATAAACTTCTATCAATTTCATTTGAAAAACAATATCCAAAATTAAATTTATTTTTATTACTATTAAATCTTTTATGAATGTATTTAAAAAAATAACAAAATGCATTAAAACCAATAATAACAATAAAAATAAATAATATAAAACTTATTTTAATTAAAGTTGGTTCAAAAGGAGAGCAACTTAATAGAGAAAAAGGAAAAATATTATTGCATAAAATATGACAAAATAATGAACAAAAAGTTCTTGAATCATTTTCTAATGCAAATTTAAAATCAAATGCATCTATTTGATCTTCAGTAAAATTAATTTTATGTTGAACAACTATTTTTTTTCTTTTCGTCCATTCTAATTTTTGAGTTTCGATTGAAGGTTCTTTCACTGGTTCAACAATTTTTTTTTCTGGATGATAATCGAATATATTTAAATTGAGTGGTTTATTTTTTTTACGATTTATATAATCTTTTTCATTTAAAACAATAGGAGTTTTATTATTTGGTTCATTTATTTGAAAAAGAAGATTGTTTGTTTTAATATCAGAAATATTTTTTATTTTTTTATTGTTTTTTTTATTTTTTTTTGAGTTTTTTGATTCATTTGAAGAAGAATCTGAATGTTTTTTATTTTTTTTAGGAGGATTTGATTTTATAGACTGAAAATCCATTGGATTATAATATTTAATATTTGAATAATTTGAATTATTTTCATTTAAACTTTTAGGAACAATATTATTTTTTTTAAATTCATTATTATTAATATTTTTTTTTAAATTATTATTTGTTTCTTTATTGCTATTATTAGATTCTTTATTAGTATTAATATTACTATCTGATTCTTTATTTGAATTTTCTTTATTTTCTGAATTTTCATCTTCTTCTTCTTCTTCATCTTCTTCATTAAATTCTGCATTATTATTTTCATCTTCAACATAAGGTTCTTCATTTGGAGCTTCAACTTCAAAAACTTCAATTTTTTTAAATTTTTTTTGTTTTTTTTGGTCGTTTATTATGTATAATTTTAAATCTTTTAATTTTGTTGCTATAAAAAAAATTAAAAATTCAGGAATTTGTAAACAAACTAAAATTAAAATAATTATAAAACCAATATTAGCTTTAATTAATTTATTACATTTAAATATATTTAAATTAGATTTATTTATTCCTTTTGGAAAATTATTTAAAAATTTACTTTTAGTGAATTCTTTAAATTCTTCGTTTATAAATTTACAATTACATTCTATTCTATTATTTTTATAATCTATTTTAGAATAATCACAATTTTCATCACAAAATGAAACATTTTTATAAATAATTTTTCTTCTATCTTCAATTAAAATATCTTTTTCATTATATTCAAATTTATAACAAATATCATTATAAAAATCAATATTTGTATTGAAAATATCAATTTCATATTTTTCAAAAATTTCTTTTCCATAATCATAATTTAATAAAGTTGATTTTGAAAATGGAAAAGTAATATTAAAATAAAGATTTTTACAATTTTTTTCAATATTTATTTTATTTCCATTTTTATCTGAAATTAAATATAAAATTTGATTTGTTTTTTCAGTTCTTCTTTCCAATTCAATTTGAACTATTATTAAATTTTCATTTGATTCAATTAAATTTAAACATTCTTCCAAATCAACATAAATTAAATTATCATTATAAGCTAATTCTTTAGAACATAATAAATTAGATGAAAATGAAATAATAATATTATTATTTTTGTGAACATAAACATTTTTATCAGAAGATAAAAAATTTGAAATATAATAATTTAAATCATTTAAAATTATTGATTGAATATTTTCATTTGAAATATTTATAAATAAATCTTCATTTTTATTATATGAATAAGAACAAATATTTGAAGAAAAAATTAAAGTAAATAAATTTAATATTATAATTAAAAATAATAATATTAACATTTTTTTTATTTTTATTTAATATTTTATTTTTTATCAGAATAAAAATATTCTTCATCATAATTATAAATAAATTTAGAATTATTTTTATATGTATTAAAAAAATCATATTTTTCTCTTTCTTTTTCATCAAACCTATTTTCATTTTTTCTACACTCATCAACAAAATATAATCCAATTAATTGACTAACAGTTAAAGAATCCATTGAATGATTAAGAACATAATTTTTTGTTCGAATGTAAGGAACTTTTTCAGGATGAAATTGACTTCCAAAAATTGAACTATTTTTTCCTTCAATTGTATTAGTAAAAAAATTATAATGTTTATCATAAGCAATACTTGTTAAATGAAATATGTTATTTAATTTTTTATTTTTAGCATAATCATTTTTGTCAATTCCATCATGATGAAAATAAACTGTGCTTGGATTATTTTCTAATATTTCTAATTCTTTATCTTCAAATAAAGAAAATAATTTTAGAGGAATTCCTTTAACTAATATTATACTATGTTCAACACCGGAATCTTCATATTTATTTTCAGATAAAATTTTTTCATCTTCTGCAAAAATAACATGCAATAATTGAAATCCCATACAAGTTCCATAAACAGGTAAATTATTTTTAAGAGCAAAATTTAAAATAAATTTTGCTTTTAATTCCCAATTTGATGTCAAATTAAAATCTCTTCCACCTCCCATAAATAATACACCATTTACTTTATTTAATATATATTCTATTTCTGATTCTGACCACCAATTATTTATTGCCATTACTTCTGCTCCAAATGCTTCTAACCATCTTATATATGCCATCACATAAAATGTTTTATTATAATATGTGATATCGTTCTCTGGATATGGGTTACCATATATACCTATTACTGGCTTATATGCTCTTTCATTTGAAGAATATGATATATTTATTATATATATTATAAATGAAAGTAATATAAAATAATTCATTTTTATATAGAAAATAAAATATTTTGATTTTTAATTAATTTATTTTTAATTTAAAAATTAAAAAATATAATTTTCTTTTTTTTAATAGAATAAAAATTAAATAAAAATTTTTGAATTTGAAATTTTTATATATTATAAATCAAAATAAATTATTTATAAATATCAAATAATAATTTAATATTATTTATATTAAAATTTTTTATTAATAATAATATTAATTATTTAATAATACACTAATTTAAATATTATATTTATAAAAAGAATCTCATATTATTATTATATATAAAAAAATTAATTTAACATTAACTTATAATATTCATCATCATTTACAATTTCAATAGAATAAACTTCAACTTCTTTAATATCCCATTTATTACTTTTCCCAGCCAAAAAAACACTTGGTTCAACATTTTTAGGAGCTTTATAACATTTTCCCAAATTGCTATAACTGTTTTCTAAATTTTTATAACTAATAAACAAATCAGCCGAGTCTAATTCTCCCCAACCAGGAGAATATAATTTTTCATTTTGTTTAATAGCATGATGTTTCATATAAGGTCTTAAAGGAAATTTAATAGGTTTATATTCTATTCCATCACATAATTGAAAAATAAATGCATTATCACATTCAGTATACATAGCTTCACTTATCCAACTTATAGGATTAAAAGCCCCAAAAATGTGATTGTCTCCAGTTTTAACTATTGTTAATGTTGGTCCTTTATTATCACATTTTTCATGAAATGTTACGGGACTTACACCATCTTTACTTGTTTGATATAATAAAATTCCACTTTTTATTCTTGGAAGAATTACAATAAAATTATTAAATAGCATATCTCTTTTTATTATGTTACTTTGTTTGAAAATATTTTGTAATGTTGATATTGTAATATCTGTTATTGGAAGGAATTTAAAGTTGTTCATTATTTTATTTAATTCTTTTATTGGAGAATTTATGAATAAACTTTGAGCAAAACTTTTATTGAAACTTTGACTTTTTAAATAACCTAAATTTTCTATTTTTAATATTTTTTTATTTAATTTTTTAATTTGTTCTACTCTATCAATAATGTCAATATCTCTATCACAAATCATATTTCTATAATAATCATAACGATCTTTAATATAAGTGAAATTTTTTAATTTATTTTCTAATGTTTCGAGTTTGTCTTTAAAAAGTCCATTAATATAATTTTTCATTCGATTTTCATTAGTTTTAATAATATTATAAATATTATTAAAATATTCATTTAATTTCTCATCAAAACTTTTTTTTTCTTCTTCAAATTTCATTTTACTATAACTCATATGTTTAATCATTTCATCAATAATTCTAATTTGTCCTTCACATTGTCTCATATTCCCAGACAAAATAATAGAATTTTCATCAAGAACATTTTTCACAGTTCTAATTTTATGATTTTTATGTCCTTTTTCATAATTCGCACATATTAAACATATGCATTTATTACAAGTATCGCAATATAATTTTAGAGGTTCTCGATGTCCATTTTCTTCACAAAGAGTCAATTCAATTTTTTCTTGAACTATTTTATGATAAGGAATAATTTTATGATCTTGATGTCTGGGATTTGATAGATGCCTAATACGACATTCATAGCATGTAATTATATCACAATTCAAACATTCAAATTCAGCTATATCATGAATGTATTTACTAGATGGACATATTTCACATAATTGAATTTTTTTATTTGGATTTAAATCGTTTTCTAATTGAAATTCTATCGGTTTCCAATTCAATCGTAAAAGATTTTCAAAATTTTCTTCGGGAATTGGCGTTCGTGTTTTACATTTTGGACATTTTATTATGTTTTTATTTAATTGTGGATTGTGACAAAAATTGTAAATACTTTTTATTTCTATAGCACAGTTTAAACATAATTCGTGATTGCATTTTAATGTTATTGGAACTGTCACACGCTTTAAACAATAAACACAATGAGAATTATCAATAAGTTCATTTAAATCTTTTTGAAGTTCTGTTGATAACATTAAATTATTGTACATTACACTTTTTATGTCAATGTTATTTTCAGAAACTTCTTTTAATTTTTTTGTTTGAAAAGATAATTGAGAATTTGATACACCAACATTTATGTTTTTATTTATATTATTTGATGATGCATTTGATTTGTTTTGGTTTTTTAAGTTTTGTCTGAGAGCCTTTTCAAATGAACCCGTTACTTTTGATTTATTTAGTGTTGTAAAGTTACGATTTTGGTTACGATGATATATACTTTTTATTGAAGGTAAATTATTATTATTGATATTATTATTAATATTATTATTATTAATTATATTATTATTTATATTGCTATTTATATTATTATTATTGTTGATATTATTATTATTATTATTTATATTAATATTGTTATTATTGTTATTATTATTGAGATCATTATTATTATTATTTATTATATTATTATTATTATTAATGTTGTTGTTATTATTATTAATATTATTATTATTAATATTATTATTATCATTATTATTATTATTAATATTATTATTATTAATATTATTATTATTATTATTATTATTATTATTAAAATTATTATTAAAATTATTAATATTATTATTATCGTTTAAAATTTTTTGTCTTTCTTCAATACTTAATTTATTAAATTTATTTTTAGCTAATTCTTGTTTAATATAATTTTGATAATTTTTATTTTTATTTAGCATATTTTGATTATTAATAAAAGTTTTTAAATTATTATTATCATTATTAATAATTTTTAAAGAAATATTATTTTTATCACTAATTAAATTTTGACTAGTACTCACATTTTTATTATCAATACTTTGTGAACTATTATTTTCTTTTAAATTAATAGTTTTATAAATTTTATTACTTAAAGTTCTATTATGCAAAATTTTATTATTATTATTATTATTATTATAAGAAGAACTTAAATTAGTTTTATTACTTTTGTTGCTTTTATTACTATTATTACTAAAAGAATTTTTATTTGATTTTTTACTTTGATTACTTAAAGAAGAATTATTAAAAGAATTTTTTTTATATTTTCTTGGTTTTTTTTTAATCCGTCTCAAATCAGAAAAATGTTGAAAAGTTTGTTTATTATTATTTTTTTTTTCATTGATAGTTTTTAAATCTTTTTCATTAGAATTTTCTTTTTTTCCAAAACTAAGTTTAGCAATATTAAAAGTTTTCATAGAAATGAAATTATTATCTTTATTTTTTTTGTTTTTATTATTATCATTTTTTTTATTTTCTTCTTTTTTATTAGTTGTAGTTAAAAAATATTTTTTTTGTTCTTCTTCTTTTTTTTTCTGATTTTGCTCAGTTTTAAACGCAGTATAAGTGACTCTATACATATTAGGATTAATAGGTGGTGTAATTTTAGGCAAACTATTTTTTTTACTAGAAAATTTTATTTTTTTATTTGTTAAAGATTTTTGAAGTTTTATTTTATTTTTATCTTTATTAATACTTTTATTAATAAGATTATTGTCTGGACTTTCTTTTTGTGAATTATTAATTAATATTTGACTATTATTTAAATCAATAATTTTATTTCTAAAATTTGAAGATCGTTTTGATTTTGTTCCTGAATTTATTGTGCTAATGCTCGTATTAAAAATTGAATTATTTAAAGAATTGTTTCTTTTCATATTATTTTTTTTGTTTATTAATTCAAATAAAAATTAATATTTATATAATAATAATATTATTATTATATTTTTTATTAATGAATAATTTTCTAATAATAATAATAATAATATTTTTAAATTTTTCAATTCAAACATTAAATGAAAAAGAAATTGAAAATGAAGAAGAAAAAGATTATAAAAATTTATTTTCTTCTAATCATATAAATAAATATCTTTGGGGAACATACAAACCAAATTTATATTTTTCATTAAAAGAACGTAAAAAATTATCAGATGTTTTTGGAATAATGTGGTACGATTCAACATTAAATTCTCCAAATAATTATAATAATTACATTAATGATAAAATATCAGAAAAACTTCGACATGAATGTTCTCAAAAAGATAAAATTAAATATTATTTTAATTATCATAATGGAATTGATTCTGGAAATGAAATTATTTTAGATGAAAATAATAATATTCATCTTGATATAAAATATATTAAAAGAACTTTCACAGAACAAAATCAAAATTGGGATGCAATTATTTCAGGAAAAATTATTAATGTTTTTAATAATATTCATAATAATAATAAAGAAATTTCATTAATTTTATATTTTTCTTTAGAAAATTATGAAATTTCAGATAAATCTTTTTTTAAAATAGATAAAAATAATGATAATAATTATAATATTACTTCAATTAAATTTGGAAATTCTCAAAGTAAAATTTCAATTAATGTTGAAAAAGGAAAAATTTTATATTCTAATTATCAAAAATATCGTAAAAAATATAGTGAAACTTGGCGGGTGAAACAATTTGTTTTAAATGATTTAATTTCAAGTGAAAATGATTTTAAAAAAAATAATAAAACTTATTCATTTTTACCTTTTAATGAACTTTCACAAACAAAACAACCAAATATTATTGCTATTCAATTTTCATTTAATTTATTTAATGATAAAGATGAGAATTTTATAATTTCTATTCATTATAGCAACAATTTAAACGAAAAATTTTTAGATTTAAACAACATTCAAAATTTAATAAAAGAAAAAGAACAAGAATTTAATAAAAAATTTCAAAAAATTTTCCCAATTCCAAACGAAATAAAAACAAATCACAAAAACATCGAACAAATGTCAAAAGAAGCATTAAGTAATATTTTAGGTGGAATTGGTTATTTTTACGGAGGAATTCAAATAAATACCTCAAACGAAAACAACAACAATAACGAAACATATCAATCCAGCCTCATTTCAAAAGGTTTATTCACAGGGACTCCCTGTCGTTCATATTTCGCTCGAGGATTTTTATGGGACGAAGGTTTTCATAACATAATAATATCAAAATGGGACATTTCACTTTCAATGGACATTCTTAATTCTTGGCTAAACACAATGAGTTCAAATGGTTGGGTTCCTAGAGAACAAATAAGAGGCTCTGAAGCCGAAAATCAAGTTCCATCAGAATTTATATTACAAAATAAAAACATTGCAAATCCTCCCACATTAATTTTCCCTATAAATGATTATTTAATTCATTATATTTATAATTATAATATTAATAAAGGCGAAATTGAATTGAAATTATTAATGAATAAAATTTATAAAAAATTAAAAATTTGGTTGAGTTGGTATGAAACAACTCAAAAAACAATAGATGATAATAATAATATAAATTATAATTGGTTCGGAAGAGATAGTTCTCATAATTATCCTTCGGGTTTAGATGATATTCCTCGCGCAATGCTTCCAAATCCAAAAGAAAATCATTTAGATTTACTCGTTTGGTTATGTGAATTAACAAACACTCTCAAAAATTTAAGTATAAATTTCGATATCGAAAGCATAGAATATTATACAAACGAACATAAAAAATATTACAACATTATTAAAAATAATTTATATGACTTTAAAGAACTTCATATTTATTCTGATTATTTAGGAAAACAATTTAAAAAGGTTTCAACCGAAAAATTCAAAAGAAAAGTTTTTCCTATTCTTTGGAGAGGAGACGATCAATGTGGAAAGGGTATAAAAAATCCAATAGGAACGCAAGCAGAATGTAATCCATACAGCGAAAAAAAATGTTGCAGTGAATTTGGATGGTGTGGAAATACATATGCTCATTGTAAATGTGATAAATGTAAAATAAGTATGAAATTAGAAGATAGAAAAGAATATAAAAAATTAGAAGAAACATATAATCCTCATATTAGTTATATTAATTTATTTGCAATTATTGGAGGAATTTATGATTTTAATATTAAAAATGATAAAGAAGCGTTTGATAATATTATTAATTTTTTACTGGATGAAAATGAATTGTATAGTGAATTTGGAATAAGATCCTTGAGTAAAAATGATTTGTTGTATCATACAGGTGATGATTATTGGAGAGGAAATGTTTGGATTAATTTAAATTATTTGGTTTTAAGAGGATTGTTTAAATATTATGTTAATAAAAATGATAAAGCAAAAGAAGCTTATGAAAAAATTAGAAATAATGTTATTAATACTATTTATAATGTCTGGGAAAAAACGCATACTTTCTATGAACAATATAGTGATATTAATGGAAAAGGAACTTATAATCATCCTTTTAATGGGTGGACTTCTACTGTTATTAATATTATTAGCGAAAAATATAATGATTGAAATATATTTAATTTATTCTATTAATAATAATTATTATTTATTAATTTTCTAATAATTAATAAAAAATAAAAATTTTTATTTAATGAAAATAAAAATTATTATTAAAATTTCAATTTAAATAAAAATATTTTTAATATTTTTATTTCAATTTTTATTTAAAAAATAATAATAAAAAAAAAATAATATTGAATATAAATAAAATAATAATAAAAAAACAATTAAAATTTAAATATTAAAATAAATAATTAAATTTAAAATATTTAAAATGAAAAAAAATGATAATTATTTTAACAATTCAAATTTTCGTCCAATAAGCGCAGTAAATAAATTAGGAAAAATAAAGAAGTAAAATATAAATATTAATCAATAGAAATATAATTCCAAATTTAATAAACTCAAACAATTTTTCATTAGGATCTCAAAACTATCGAAGAGAAAATTCATTAGATTTCAATAGAAACATAAGCATTAATAACAATAGAATAAAAAGCGCATTTCCAATTCATCAAAATAATTTATTAGAAGAAAACATTAATTTAAAAACGCGTATAAATCAAATAAAAAACGATAATATTTCTCAAAAAAGAGAAATTAATAATTTAGAAAACGAAATTATTCAAAAAGAAAAAATAATCGAAGACATTATGAATCAAAATAATAATAATTCTTCAATTAAAAATGATTCAAATAATAATCATTTAATTAATAGCATTAAAAAGCAATTCAAAGAATTAAAAAAAGAAAATGAAAAATTAAATAATGAATTAATGTCAAGTAAAAAAAATAAAAAAGTTTCTCATATTAATGAAATTAATATTGAAAATCAAATTTTTTTGGAACAAATTTCAAAACTTCAAAATTTGTATAATCACACTCAAACTCAAAATAATTACATTCAACAAAACATTAATGATTACAGTAATTTAAAAGAAGATTTAAATAAAAAAGATTATTTAATTATTAATTTTCAAGAAAATTTCAAACATTTAAACAACGAAATTAACAATTTAAACAAAGAAATTGAAAAATTAACAATTCAAAAAAATAACAAAACAGAAATTGTAAATAAACTAAAAAATAAATTAAAAGAAGAATTAGAAAATAACGAAAAATTAATTTTACGTAAAGAAAATATTCAAAATTCTGAAGAATATTTAAACATGAAAAATAAATACGAAATGAAAATACAAAAAATCAAAAAAGAAATTACAAATTTCAAAGATCAAAACGCAAAAAATGAAAAAATGATTCGTGATTTAAATTCAAATAAAAATAACATTAATATTTTACATTCATATGACAATAATGATTTAAATATTAATAATGAAAACGAAAAAAAATTTCCTGATTTTGAAGATGCTCCAAAAAAAGAATCAAATTCAAAATTATTATTAATTCAATCGCTTTTAAAAGAAATAAAAACTGAAAATAAAAAATACGAAAAAGAAATCGAAAATTTAAACGAAAATTTAAAAACTTTTTCAAAAAAACCAACTCAAGTTATTTTACAAAATTCATATTCAACTAATGACATTAATGTTCCAATTAATATTAATGATTATGAATTTTTTTCTGATTTTAATTTACAAGAATTTATTTACGTTTTAATCAAAAATTTAGAAGCAAATAAAATCGACATGAGCATCATTGAAAGTCGAGTTTTATTAAAAGAAAATTTAAATTTATTAAAAAATAAAAAATACAAAGAATTTATAACAAACATTTCAAAAAATTTAATTGAAATATTAAAAATAAAAAACGAAAACGATCAAAATGACATTTTTTCTTTTGTAAAAACTTTTTTATATAATAATTACATTAAAAAAAATTTAACAAATCCAGAAGAATTTTATAATAAAATTCTTTCTTTATTCACAAACATTAATTTTTATTCATTAGAACAAAGACAAGAATTAAATAAAATAATCACATCGAAATTTTTACCAATTAAAAACGAATTTTTAAACGCAATTATTTATTTCGATGAAAATAATACAGGTTACATTTCATTCACAATATTAAAAACATTATTAAAAGAATTAAATTTAAATCTAAAAAACGAAGTTTTAGAATATTTAATTTACATTATGAAAGTTTTTCCTGAAGAAGACAAATTTTTACGTTCATTAAAAGTTGATAATTTAATTAAAATTATCGAAGAAACTGAAATAAATCCAAATGAAAATTATGACATTGAAGACGAAAAAAAAGACGATGATGAAGCAATTGAAATAACAAACGAAGAATATTTAAATAAAGTAAAAAATATAATTTCTCGAATTTGTAAACAAATTTTAATAAAAAAAAAATCCGTCGAAGAAATTTTTGGAAAAATCATAAGCAAATCAATAAAAGATTTTAAAGCAATTCGTTTAGTTCATTTAGTTGATGTTTTGAAAAGCGAATTTAATATTGAATTAAGCAACATTGAAATTTTTTGTTTATTTACAAAAATTAAACCGGGAAATGAAAAAGAAAATGAAGATGATGTTGAAGAAATTGTTGATTACGATAAATTAAAAAATGAAATTGAAGAAGGATTGCGACATCCAAATTCATTAAAAACTAATGTAAATAATAAAGCAAACAGCACAAAAAATATTAATAAAAAATTAAATTATTCGGATATTGAAAAAGCAAAAGATAAAAATTATAATAATAATAATAATGTTTTTGATGATGTTAAAAATATTTTTAATGATTTTATGAAAAAACATCATTTTTCATTTGAAAGATTTATTTTTCCTGTGCATTGCATGATGAAATTAACAACAAATGGAAAAAAATATAATCGTTATTTAGAACTTGAATTTTTCAAACATTTTTTGTATCAAAATGGAATTTTAATTCATGTTGAAGATTTAAATAAATTTTTATCAAGCGAAAATTTGTTGTTAAATAATGAAAAAGTTAATATTGATTTTTTAAAATTCATTCTAAGCGGAAGAAAAGGAATTAGAGACAATATTATTAATGAATTTATGATTTTTAAACCAATTGAAAATAAAAAAAATGAAAATGATGTTAAAAAAGAAGATGAAAAAAAAGATTATGAATTCGAAGATAGCGAAAGTGTAAGAATGATTCAAAAAGAAATTTATGGCGAAGATGAAGAAATTGAAGATAATTTAATAGCAAAAAATATAAATAATTAATTAATATCAAAATTATTTATTATTTTTATTTTTATAAATTATTTTTTATTAATTTAAATAAATATTAATGATGTAAATATGAAAAAAAAATAAAATCATTTAAAATTTCATTTTTAAATAAAATTATAATAAAAAAAAAAAATAAAAAAAAAATAAAAAAAATCTTATAATAAATAAATAAACATAATTAACATATAAAATCAAAAATATGAAAAAATTAAACAAAAAAACCAAAATCGTTGCAACAATCGGACCAGCATCAGATGCACCAGAAACAATAAAACAACTATACGAATATGGAGTCGACGTATTTCGTTTAAACTTCTCCCACGGAACACACGAAAGTCACGGAAAAGTAA
>JAEEGL014641129.1_pt1 | contig 14130 bp, 11 predicted proteins | sample 9134231 | NCBI WGS metagenome assembly JAEEGL01 (sample SAMN16246548, study PRJNA631951) | gut metagenome | biome: gut microbiome; feature: rumen; material: fiber-attached | host: Bos | place: Iran: Karaj | collected 2018-10 | reverse complement strand
TGCCACCTGGTGCAACTGACGTACTGAAACGTTAAATCAGTGGAGGGCACAGGAGGCTGTAGTTGCGATTTTATTAACTATAAGTATTTCGGTAAGCGCTGGAATTAACACGTTTGTGATTTATTGATTGACAATGCCGTTTTGGTGTGTTGAAAACGAAGCGGCGTTTTGTGATTTTGAAACGCCGCTTCAAATTTTTGAAACGCCGTTTCTGAGCGACGAAGTGGGAGCCGGTTTGTCCGAAGTGTTAAAAGCATCCCGCCGGTGTCGGCCGGTTTTTAACACACTACGTCCGGCACTGCGCCGGTGGGGTGAAGGCTCAAGCGCGTGATGAAACTGTAATACCTCCGTGTAATCTCTATAAGAAAAGGCAGCCTTCAACGTCGGGCTGCCTTTTCTGTTTCTCTATATGAACAGTATTTCCTCGCCGTGGAAGAGGAAATTGCCGCCCACCACATATTCGGTGGCCGTGGGCGAGAACTGGTCCTGTATGGTGATGTGCAGGTGGCCGGCGAGGATAGCCTTCAGCAGGGGCTCCGTCTTCAGGTAGGCGATGAACGCACTGGTCACCGGGTCATCCTGCTGCCTCTTGTATTCGCCCGAAGGGTCGGGGGCCACGTTTCTGAAGCGGCTCTTCTCGTCGTGCCAGAAGCGGATGTCAGCCCGCCAGATGTTCTCCGTGTGGAAGGGCACGTGCATGCACAGCACGATGGGCAGGCCTTTCTTCACTTCTTTACGGAACAGTTCCACTTGCCGTTCCGTCACGTAGCCGTACACGTCGTCGAGCGTCACGAAGTTTACGCCGCCCACGACCTGCGACTGCAGTTCGATGTCGTAGGGGAATACCTCTTGCAGCTTCTTGCGGGTGAGATCCTTGTATTGTTCTGTGCCGGTCTCTTTCGGCTCGCTCAGCCACATGTGCTGGCTGAACTCGTGGTTACCCAGGCAGCCCACGACGCCTTCGCCGAAGTGTTTTTTCACCAGGTCAAAGTTGGCCTCGCTCTGCCAGTCTATCAGGTCGCCCGTGTGTACCACATAGTCCACGTGCTGACGGGCCCAGTCCAGCGAGTCGCGCAGTGCCTCCTCCTGCCGGCCGCCGAAGGTGGTCGTGCGTATTTTGTGCAACTGCTGTTTCTTTTCGTCCTCGTGGGGATAGACCGCCGTCAGGTGGGTGTCCGAGATGTGGAGGATTGAGAACGGCTTTTCCAAGCCGATGTTCACCGTGCCGTAGTTCAGGGCCAGCCGCTCAAAGCGTCCGCGTTTGGGAAACAGTGTCGGGTCGTCCTCGGCCAGTGCCGGCAGTTGCGATGTGGCCACCAGGGCTCCCATGCCGGCCATGCGTTTCAAAAAACTTCGTCTGTCCATATTGTTATTGTTTAGGTGGGTAGTATGATGTTACAAGTCAAAGAAGTTTCCCTCCTTGTCCACGCAGCCTATGGCCCTCACCCGGGCGTTGGGGTTGTGCAGCGTAAGGGGTTTGTCGGCCGTGTAGCCCTGCATGCGGCACGCGGTGAGCGTGATGGTGCCGGGCTCGTCGCCGATGGTCAGCAGAAAGTCCTGCGAGGCGCCGTAGTCCGTCAGCACGGGGTTGCCGCCCGAGAAGGCCTCCACGTTCGTCAGCGACGTGTGGCCGCAGCCTTTTATCACGATGGGGTGCACGTCCTCGGCCCGTTCGCCCGTGTTGGCAATGATGGAGCCCTGGCTTATCTGCCAGTTGCGGTTCTTCTGGTTGCTGCCGTCCTTGTAGATGCCTATCTGCACGCAGTCGAAGTTGAAGTTCGTCAGCTGCCCGTACGTCTCGCGGCCCAGGCACACGCCCCCGTAGTTGCCGAAGGTGAAGAGGTCCATCATTTGGGCGTTGTCGGTGTAGTCTATCCAGTAGGTATATTTCTTTTGGCTCACCACGCGGTCTATCACCTCCGGCTTGAAGTGGCGCCCGAAGGCCCGCATGTTGGCCGGGTTCACGTGGCAGTGGAGCAGGCGCGGTATGTCCGTGCAGTGGTTTATGGCGATGAACTGGCCGCTCAGCGGGTAGCCGTAGCAGTGTTCGATGAGTATCTGCTCGCAGCGGTTGGGCGGTGTGGCGCGGAAGTCCATGGCAAAGTATTCGCCGTAGAAGGTCAAGTCGCGCAGCGTCACCCCCTCCACGTTCTCCCCCTCCGCCAGCGTGATGGTGGGCGGGTAGGCCACGATACCGTCCGCCCGGTCCCACGACTGTTCGGGGTAGTAGAACTGTATGCCCGAGAGGCGTGTGCCCGATTCCACCCGGATGAACGCTTCGCTCCGGTCGCGGATGACGAAGAGCGACCCCGTCGGTCCCGTGGCGTCGGCCGTGCTCGTGCCGCGGCCCGTGGGACCGTGCACACCGATGAGCGACACGTTCTTGCGCAGCACCAGGCCCCCGTCCATGGGGTAGCCGCCCTCGACGGGCTCCACGTAGAGCGCGCCGCCCGAGGCCGACAGCCGGTCGATGGCGCGTTGCAGCTTTTGCCTGTTCTGCGCCGCCGTGTTCTTCGGCGACACGCCGAACCGGCTTATCGGGATGCCCGTCTGTGCTGCCGACGCCACCGCCGCCAGCACGAAAAGGATGAGACAGATGATAACCGGCCGTTTCATTCCTTCTCCCTCCGTTTGGCTTCTTCCCAGATGGCGTCCATCTCGGCCAGCGTCATGTCCTTCAGGTCGCGGCCCTGGGCCAGGGTTTTCGATTCCAGGTAATTGAAGCGGCGTATAAACTTGCGGTTCGTGCGCTCCAGGGCGTTGTCGGGATTGATGTGGTAGAGCCGTGCCGCGTTGATCAGGCTGAAGAGCACGTCGCCCAGCTCCGCCTCCGCCTTGTCGGCGTCCATGCGGTCCACCTCGGCCTCAAACTCCGATATTTCCTCCTTCACCTTGCCCCACACCTGCTCGCGCTGTTCCCAGTCGAAGCCCACGTGGCGTGCCTTGTCCTGGATGCGGTAGGCCTTGATCAGGGCGGGCAGGGCGCTTGGCACGCCGCCCAGCACCGTCTTGTTGCCGTCCTTCTCCTTCCGCTTGATCTGTTCCCAGGTGTCCTCCACCTGGCCCGCCGTCTCCGCCTTGGCCTCGCCGTAGATGTGCGGGTGGCGGAAGATGAGTTTCTCCGACAGCCGGTTGCACACGTCGGCAATGTCGAAACGGCCCTTCTCGCTGCCGAACAGGGCGTAGAAGCACACGTGCATCAGCACGTCGCCCAGCTCCTTGCAGATGTTCCCGTCGTCGCCCGCGGCCAGCGCGTCGCAGAGCTCATACACCTCTTCGATGGTGTTCGTCCGCAGGCTCTCGTTGGTCTGCTTGCTGTCCCACGGGCACTTCTCCCGCAGCTCTTCCAATATGTCCAGCAGGCGGCCGAACGCCTGCAGCTGTTCCTCGCGTGTATGCATTGCCATGGTCATTCTCGTTTTCGTTACACCTGCAAATTTACGCTTTTTCTCCGTTTTCCTCACGCCTAAATCCGATTTAGTGCGTCCTAAATCCGTTTTCGTTTTTCCGAGACGCCGTTTTTGCCGCCACATGCGCCGCCCGAAATCTTCTCCGCGCCGCGTAATATCTCCGCCGGGCCGCCCGAAATCTTCTCCGCGCCGCGTAATATTTCCGTCGCGCCGCGTAAAATTAAAATAAAGCTTTTATTCGTACAAATAAAATCTATATTTACACAAATAAAGCCTTTATTTTTGCAAATAAAACTTTTATTTGTATTTTTGCAGGCGTTAGGGCGATATGAGAGGCCGCCCCGAAGATATTTAACAGTAACATATTGATAATAAAGAAACAATGAGTGAATTCAGATTGAGAGAAATGCCCGACATGCAGGGCACGGGAGAGAAAAAGGTGTATCCGAAACTCAAGAACATGGGCCGCCTGACGTATGAAGAAGTGGTGGACTGGATGGTGCAGAACTGTCATGTGCCGGCAAGCAACGTGCGCGGTGTGGTGAGCGCCCTGTCGCAGACCATAGCGCAGCTGACGGCGCGCGGCCACTCGGTGAAGATTGACGGGCTGGGCACTTTCAGCGCGCGGTTGGGCTACGCTCCCGACGTGGAGCCCGAGGAGATGAACGCGCCCCACAAGCTCAATGGCGAACAGTTCTGCGTGTCGGGCATGAACTTCCGTCCCGACAAGATGCTGCTCAGCGAGGCCACCAGCCGCGCCCACCTGAAGCGCAGCCGCCGCACGGTGAAACTCAATGAGGTGCGCACCACACCGGAAGAGCGCCTGGCCCAGCTGACGCGCTTTCTGGAAAGCCATGAGTTTGCCCGCGTGAGCGACTACTGGAAGTTGTCCGGCCTGAGCCGTTCGGGTGCCACGAAGGAACTGCAGCGCTTTGCCGCCGAGGCCGACGCCACGGGCATCACCACCAGCGGCCGCGGCTCGCATAAGGTGTATGTGAAGAAATAATGGTTTGATAACTGAAGTAGATTGGGCCATGTTTCGTGCCTTTTTTGTATTTTTGCATTTCAATAAATACAAAAAATAATTGTATAAGTAAGATGGAACTTGCAAGTAAGTATAGCCCTCAGGAGGTTGAGGGCAAATGGTATAAGTATTGGGAAGACCATAAGTTGTTCAGTTCAAAGCCAGACGGACGCGAGCCGTTTACGGTGGTGATACCGCCGCCCAACGTGACGGGCATCCTGCACATGGGCCACATGCTGAACGAGACGATACAGGACATACTGGTGCGCCGCGCCCGTATGGAAGGCAAGAATGCATGCTGGGTGCCGGGCACCGACCATGCCTCGATAGCCACAGAAGCCAAGGTGGTGAACCGCCTGGCCGAGCAGGGCATCAAGAAGAGTGACCTGACGCGTGAGGAATTTCTGAAGCATGCCTGGGACTGGACCCATGAGCACGGCGGCATCATCCTGAAGCAGTTGCGCCGTCTGGGCGCTTCGTGCGACTGGGACCGCACGGCCTTTACCATGGACGAGGTCAGGAGCGAGAGTGTCATCAAGGTGTTCTGCGACCTCTATGACAAAGGCCTCATCTACCGTGGCGTGCGCATGGTGAACTGGGACCCGAAGGCCAAGACGGCTCTGTCGGACGAAGAGGTGATTTATAAGGAGGAGCACTCGAAACTCTATTACCTGAAGTACTACGTGGCTCCCGACGATGCCACTGTCTATTCCCAAGTGGCAAGTCCCGACACGTCATTGAAGGACTACGCCGTGGTGGCCACGACGCGTCCGGAGACCATCATGGGTGACACGGCCATGTGTATCAATCCCAATGACCCGAAAAACGCCTGGCTGAAGGGCAAGAAAGTTATCGTGCCGCTTGTGGGCAGAGTGATTCCCGTGATAGAGGACGACTACGTGGACGTGGAGTTCGGTACGGGTTGCCTGAAGGTGACGCCGGCCCACGATGTGAACGACTATATGCTGGGCGAGAAGCACCAGCTGAAGAGCATAGACATCTTCAACGACGACGGCACGCTCAGCGAGGCCGCCGGCCTGTATGTGGGCATGGACCGCTTCGATGTGCGCAAGCAGATAGAGAAAGACCTTGAGGCTGCCGGCCTGATGGAGAAGGTGGAGGACTACACGAACAAGGTGGGTTGCTCCGAGCGCACGGGCGTGGCCATTGAGCCGAAACTGTCGATGCAGTGGTTCCTGAAGATGCGGCACTTTGCCGACCTGGCTCTCGCTCCCGTGATGAACGACGAGATACAGTTCTATCCCACGAAATACAAGAACACATACAAGCATTGGCTGGAAAACATCAAGGACTGGTGCATCTCGCGCCAGCTGTGGTGGGGCCATCGCATACCGGCCTATTACCTGCCCGAGGGTGGTTTTGTCGTAGCCGAAACGCTGGAACAGGCCGTGGAGAAAGCCCGTCAGAAGACAGGCAACGCTGCCCTGACCGCTGCCTACCTGCGGCAGGATGAAGATGCACTCGACACGTGGTTCTCCTCGTGGCTCTGGCCCATCAGTCTGTTCGACGGTATCCGCAGGCCCGGCAACGCGGAATTCAATTACTACTATCCCACGGCCGACCTGGTTACCGGTCCCGACATTATCTTCTTCTGGGTGGCCCGCATGATTATGGCCGGCTATGAATATACCGGAAAGATGCCATTCAAGAACGTGTACTTCACCGGCATCGTTCGCGACAAGCTGGGCCGCAAGATGTCGAAGCAGTTGGGTAACTCGCCAGACCCCATCGACCTCATCGAGCGCTACGGTGCCGACGGTGTGCGCATGGGCATGCTGCTCTCCGCTCCGGCTGGCAACGACATACTCTTTGATGAAAGCCTGTGCGAGCAGGGCCGCAACTTCTGTAACAAGATATGGAACTGCTTCCGCCTCATCGAGGGGTGGCAGACCACCGATGGCCCACAGCCGCAAGTGTGCGCCCAAGCCACCGAGTGGTTCGGAGCCGAACTGCGCCGCAGTGCCGCCGAGATAGCCGACCTCTTCAAAAAATACCGTCTGAGCGAGGCCCTGATGGAGGTGTACCGTCTGCTGACTGACGAGTTCTCCGGTTGGTTGCTCGAAATGGTGAAGCCAGCCTACGGTGAACCCATCGACACAAAGACACTGCAGGAAGTGAAGGACTTCTTCAACGACCTGCTCCACTTGCTCCATCCCTTCATGCCGTTCATCTCCGAAGAATTGTGGCAACATATCAGCGAGCGCGGCGAGGGTGAAAGCCTTATGGTCGATGTATCGGCCATTGACGCCCCCCGTCCGGCTGACAAAGACGTGCTCGATGCCGTGGCTCTGCTCAAGACCGCCGTCCAGGGCGTGCGCGCCATCCGCAATGCCAAGAACATCGCCAAAAAGGAAGAACTCTCTCTCCAGGTAGTGGGTGAGAATCCCATCGAGGCCCTGGGCGGTCTGCTGGCCAAGATGGCCGGCACCACGCCTGCCGAGCGTGTGGAGAAAAAGAGCGACGACGCATCGGCCTTCATCGTGGGAACCACCGAGTTCGCCGTGCCCTTGGGCCATCTCATTGACGTCAGTGCCGAGATAGAGAAGGCTGAGGCCGACCTGAAGCACCTCGAAGGTTTCCTTGCCGGTGTATTGAAGAAACTCTCCAACGAGCGCTTCGTGGCCAATGCCCCCGAAGCCGTGGTCGCCCTGGAGCGCAAGAAACAGAGCGATGCCGAGCAGAAGATAGCCGTGCTCAAGGAGACGCTGGCCAAACTGAAGAAATAGTTTCTGTGACTCAAAGCCAAAATCAAAAGCGCGCATTTCCCAGTTCGGGGAATGCGCGCTTTCTTTTGGTCTTTATGTAATATTATTCGTCGTCCTTCAGATTATTGATGATGTTGCGGATGCCCCGCACCGTGGCGCGGCACTGGCTGGCGATGTAGCGCGCCGTGGCCTTGAGAAATCGCCATGTGAGGCGCAGCCCGTGGCCCGTGGCGCGGACGAGGCGCACGGTGAGTTTGCCCAACTGGACGAGTGCGCGGCCGACGGGGACGAGGAAGAAGCGCAACTTTTCCATGACGGTGAGACTGCCGAACACCCATGGCCACCCCGGGCGGTAGGCGCGCTGGCGCAGGCAGAGCTTGGTGTAGTAGAGGGCCATATCGACGTTGTTGTCAAGGAAAAACTGCTGGCGCAGGCACTTCATGGCGTCGCGCCGGTTGGGCAGCATGCGGCTGGTGCGCAGCCAGCCGAGGTATTGCTCGGTGTGGTCGTAGGCCTGCGCACCTATGCCGGCGCTGACGATGCGCCGGCGGGCGATGTACATGGGCTTGTCCTCCGTATAGAAATGTTGCAGGAAGGGCATGTGAGGGTAGAGACTGATGATGTTCTTGTAGCCTGCGATGAGGTGGGGCAGGAAGGCCTCGCGGCGGAAGATGTTGCAAGGCAGGAAGGAGGAAAAGAGGAAATAGGGGTAACCCTGGCGGACCAGTTGACGCGGGGTGGCGGTGGTGCCGCCCTTGTCCCACGCCACGCCAGTGTGGGCACCCACGTGGATGAGGTCAACGCTGCCCTGGGCCAGCACTTGCTGCACGTCGCTGACGTCGGTGAAGTCGTAGGAGTCGTCATCGGCGAGAATCCACAGGTACGGGGCGGTGGCCAACTCCACGGCACGCAGTATGTTGGCGTCGCCGCCGATGTTGACCACGTTGCTGACCAGCCGCAGGTTGGTGAAGAGTGACTGCTTCTGCCAGACCACCTGCTGGGTGTGGTCGGTGGAGGCATTGTTGAGCACCGTGATGCGGCAGGTGCTGAAGGGACTGGCAGCGAGGCGGTCGAGCGTGGTGCCGAGCAGCTCGGCGCGGTTGTAGGTGATGACGATGATTTCGAGGTTGTCCATGTCGCGGGTTTCTAAAGTTGTTTTTTACAGGTCAGCCGTGGCCCCGTGCCACTGGCGTTTCTTGGTGCGGAAGATGTGGTATCCCCAGGGCAGGGCCAGGCCGACGGAGAGGATGAAGTAGCTCACGGTGATGCCCATGAGGCCGTAGAGGCGGCCGAAGACGAGGGTGGTGAGCATGGTGCTGAGGCCCATGACGACGGATTGGGCCATGAAGGGCTCCTGTTTGTGACAGCGCAGGTAGATGGCCCAGCCGGAGACGTACTGGTTGGTGTATTCGGGTATCATCATCAGCACCAGAGGCAGCAGAGGCAGGAAGCGTTCGGCCACGTTGACGCCGCGCAGGGTGATGCCGAGTCCGCTGAAGCCTGCCATGATGAGGAAGAAGGCGAGCAGCAGCAGGGCGTTGACAGCCGTGGCCTGTCGCAGGGTGCGGCCGAAGAGGGTGTCGAGCTCCGTGTAGCGCCGTTGCTCGATGAGACCGGAATAGGTGGGCACCTTCGTGTTGGTCCAGCTCAGGGTGAGGGCTTGGATGGCGGTGAGCACGTCGATGGTGATGCCCATCTGTCCGGCCACGCCCGGAGCTTCGGTGGCCATGAGCACGGGTTTGAAGAAGTGGAAGATGAAGTAGCCGCTAATCCAGCTGACGGCTATCTTCCACTGGAAGGGGAAGACTTCCTTGAAGTATGCGATGCGCTCCGTCACCCTTTCGCGGGCCACGCCGGCCATGATCTTGCCCAGGGGGGTGAACAGCAGGAAGCCCAGCGAGGTGAGCACATAGGTGATGTTGCCGATGCTCAGGGCGTAGAGCTTGGCGCCGAGCAGGAAACTGACGATGACGCTCAGGGTGTAGATGAGGTATTTCCAGAAGAAGTAGCGGGCCACCTCCTTCACCTTGCCCAAGCCTTGCAGGAAACTGAAGAGCGGGGTGAGCATCAGATGGAGCGTGGTGGTGAGGCAGAGGATGAGCCAGGGCGTTTGCCATTCCACGCCGTGGTATTTTGAGGCGAAGTGGGCGAAGAAAGCGCCGCCGCCCAAGGTCAGGGTGAGCAGCAGCAGCAAGGCGAAGACGATGTACCATTTGGTGCTGAAGGACAGCAGTGAGCCCAAACGCGAGCGGTAGCGTTCGTCGCCCGTCAGACGGTGGCCCTGCCAGCCGAGGTGGGCCATTTCGTGGGCGGCGAACTGGGTGATGACGGTGTTCATGCCCAATTCGAAGAACACCTGCAGGGCCATGACGCTCTTGAAGGTGTAGTAGTAGTCCTGCTCCTCCTTGGTGAGGCACCAGAGGATGAACATCGACGTGACGAAGCCGCCCACGGCGCCCACGGCTTGGGCGCCGGTGGTGTAGGCGATGGACTTGTCGATGCCGACGAGGCGGATGAGGCGTTGCAGGAGATTCATCGGTTCTGGTTTTGCGGGCGTATGGACAACGAAAACGGATTTGGTGCGAACGAAAACGCATTTAGTGAAAACGAGAGCGGACTTAGAAGCACCGGGCCGGCCGTCGGTCTTGCCCGTTCGGCTGTCCGTCGTTTCCCGTTGGCGTCAGGCCGTCTTGCCGTTTGGCTGCTGTTCTTTTTCGTCGGGCTATTCAGGTTTATTTGGTTTCGAAGTATTCGCGGAGCAACGTGAGCCCGGCCTTGCGGCGCATGTAGGGTTCCGAACCCGCTGTAGAGAGGTAGCAGTCGCCTGTGGCCACGCGGCGGATGCGGGGCCAAGCCTTCAAGGTGCCGTCGGCGAAGGCGTCGCTGAGCTGTTCGATGACCGCAGAGCCTATGCCTCCGCTCTTCTGGTGCTCCTCCAGCACGACGATGTTGGGGTGCATCTCGGCCAGTTGGACCAGGGCGTCGGCGCTGAGGGGCTTGATGAACGGCAGGGTATAGACGGCGGTGTCAATGCCGAGGGCCTCTATCTGTGTGACGGCCTCGCTGAGGATGGAGCCGGAGGTAAGCAGCAGGTTGGGGCTCTCCGCTTCGCGCAAACAGTGAGGCTGGCCCATTTCGACGGGAGAGGCGCCGGAGGGGAACACCTGTTTCTCGCCGGCTTTGCCCAGACGGATATACATGGGGCCGTCGTAAGCGGCCGAGAGCGTGGCCACGGCACGGGCTTCGCTGGGGTCGGAGGGAGAGGCTACGGCCATTTGGGGCAGGGCACGCATGACGGCCACGTCTTCCGTGGCGTGGTGGCTTACACCAAGGCTGCCGTAGGCGTAGCCGGCACCAACGGCCACTATCTTGACGTTGCCGCTGTAGTAGCACACATCGTTGCGTATCTGCTCGATGCAGCGCAGGGTGGGGAAGTTGGCAATGGAGTAAATATAGACATTGTAGCCTTCGCGGGCCAGTCCGGCGGCCACACCGGTCATGTTCTGCTCGGCGATACCGGCGTTGAGGAAGCGTTCGGGGAAACGGTCGCGGAACGGTTCAACCACGTTGTATCCCAAATCGCCAACGATAAGGAAAATGCGCTCGTTGCGGGCGGCTTCTTCGATGAGTTGGTTGATAAATGCCGTTCTCATAAGGCCAGTTCCTCCATAGCTTGTCGGTATTGTTCGTCATCGGGTGACTTGTAGTGCCAAGCCAGGCGGTCTTCCATGAAAGAGACGCCCTTGCCCTTCACCGTGTTGGCAATGACCACCGTGGGCCGCTCTGTTTCGTGGATGAAAGACTCGAAGGCATCGCCCAGGGCTTCGTGGTCGTGGCCGTCGATGTCGGCCACGGCGCAACCGAAGGCACGGAACTTGTCGGCCAGGGGTTCGAGGCGCATCACGTCGTTGGTGTCGCCCAGACTCTGTATCTTGTTATAGTCAATGATGGCGCAAAGGTTGTTGAGCCGATGATGAGCGGCAAACAGTAGGGCTTCCCAGTTGCTGCCTTCGTCCATTTCGCCGTCGCCCAGGATGACATAGACGCGGTGTGGCTGGTGCTTCCGCTTGGCAGCCAACGCTAAACCGGCAGCGTAGGGCAAACCATGTCCTAAACTGCCGGCAGACATTTCCACTCCGGGCACGTGGTGTGAGATGTGGCTGAGCAACAGGCTGCCATCGGTGCCGTAGGTGTCGAGCCACTCCTCGGGGAAGAATCCCTTGAGCGCAAGGGCGGCGTAGAGCGACACACAGGCATGGCCCTTTGAGAGCAACAGCCGGTCGCGCCCTTCCCATTGGGGCTCGGCGGGCCTGACGTTGAGCCTGTCGCTGTAAAGCACGGCCAGAATGTCGGTCATGGAGAGCGCGCCGCCGATGTGTGAGGCGTGGGCGCGGTGGACCATGGAGATGGCTGTGCGGCGAATACGTTTTGCAAATTCTATGCTGGTCATAGTTGTTGGTTGTTCTGAATATATTCAATGGTGGCCTTGAGACCATCCTCCAATGAGGTGCGTTCGAAGGGACCGAAAGCATGGATGAACTTGTTGGCGTTGCCCAAGATAATCATCGACTGGTTCTCGCGGTAGGGCAGAGTGGGACGGAACTCGGTGGTTGAGGCCGTGAGCTGTCTGATGGTGTGGAACAGTGTGCTGAGGGTGACGGGAACGGCCGAAGACAGATTGTAGATGCCGCTTTTGCCTTTCTTTCCGAGGGTGGAGACCACGGCACGGGCAAAATCTGCAACGTAGAGGTAAGAATAGCGTTGCTCGCCGCGGGTGGTGTCCATGGCTTCTCCGCGCAGGCAATGGCCAATGACGCTTGGGATGAGCCATTGTGGCCGCTGCCCCGGTCCATAGACGCTGAAGATGCGCAGCCATTGCCATGCCAAACCGTGTTTCCCGGCGTAGGCCTGCAGATGCTCGCAGCAGCTGATTTTGGCTTTCGCGTATTCCGACAGAGGCCGCAACGGTTGGTTTTCATCTACTTCAGAGTCGATTCTTCCGTATTCGTCCTGACTGCCGAGCATCACCACTTGCTTGTAGGGATGCATGTGGAGCAGGTGTTCGGTCATCTCTACGTTTTCCTGCTGCACCTTGCCGTCATTCCGCCCCTTTGCATCCACTCCGCTCCAGGCTGCATGGATAAGTACGTCGGGACAGAAGGCTTTAACTTCGCTTTCCCATTGTGAACTGTCTGACGTGACCCATGTTACGCCGTTTAAGGTCGTGTGTGGTGACGTGGCCCGTCGCAAGCATAGCACATGGTGCCCCTCGGCTGCGCATTGACGGGCGATGTGTTGTCCCAAAAAGCCTGTGGCACCAGTGATAAATATGTTCATACGTTGAGGTAACGGTCTATTTGTTCTTCACACAGCCGTCCGGCATCCTCCGTGCGGTAGCGCCTGTACCAGTCGGCCGTCAGCTGAAGTGTTGCATCCAACGAAAGGCGTGGTGTCCAGCCCAGGCGTTGCTGTGCTTTCGTGATGTCGAGTGTCAGCAGTTTGGCTTCGTGTACGGCGTTGGGTTCAGAAGCGTCATGCAAGGTGCCGCCGCCGTAGTATTCGGCCAGTTTGGAAGCGACGGTCCACACGTCGGCCACGGATTCTTGGAGAGGTCCGAAGTTCCAGGCCTCGCAGTAGGTTGTAGGTTCTTCCCACATTTTTTGTGCCAGCAGCAGGTAGCCGCCTAACGGTTCCAGCACGTGTTGCCAGGGACGTACGGCCCGCGGTGAACGGATATCTATGGGGCGGCCGGCTTCCATGGCACGGATGCAGTCGGGCACGATGCGGTCTTTGGCCCAATCGCCGCCACCGACCACGTTGCCGGCCCGCACGCTGGCCAGGCTCTTGCCGTGGTGCCGGTATTCGTCGGGATGCATGAAACTGCGGCGCCATGAACTGATGGCTATTTCGGCAGCTCCTTTCGACGAAGAGTAAGGGTCGTAACCGCCCAAAGGGTCGTCTTCGCGGTAGCCTTGCAGCTGTTCTTTATTCTCGTAACACTTGTCGGTGGTAATCATGACACCCACCCGTACGCTGGGGGTCTGGCGCATGGCTTCCATCACGTGGATGGTGCCCATCACGTTAGTCTCATAGGTTGCTACAGGCTGTTCGTAACTGAGTCGCACCAGCGGTTGGGCTGCCAGGTGAAACACAATGTCGGGTTGGTATTGTTTGAAAATCTGTGTGAGGTGTTCTCCGTCGCGTATGTCAACCCGCAGGTCGGCCTCCATGCGTTTGCCTACCCCTGACAGCACGTAGTTGTCGCGACTGGTCTGCGGGTCAAGGGCCACGCCGATGACCTTGGCTCCCATGCGGCAGAGCCACAGACACAGCCACGAGCCTTTGAATCCCGTGTGGCCCGTGACGAGCACTCTCTTTCCCTGATAGAATTCTGGATTTACCATACCTTCCATGGGGCATTGCCTGCAGCCCACAATTCGTTCAACTCCTTGTTGTCGCGTAGCATGTCCATCGGTTTCCAGAAGCCGCGGTGCTTGTAGGCGTGCATTTTTCCGTCGCGGGCCAAAGCCTCGAGGGGTCCTTTCTCCAGAGCCACGGTGTCGTCGTCGGGCAGATAGTTGAATACTTCCGGCTCGCATACGAAGAAACCGATGTTTATCCATTTGCCGTCGCCTTCGGGTTTCTCACGGAAGGCGCGTACCTGATTTGTTTCCGGGTCAATGTCCACGGCGCCGAATTTGCCCTGCGGCTTATACACCGACATGGTCAGCGCAGCCCCAGATGCCTTGTGCTCCTGTAACGTGGCAGCGATGTCGATGTCGGTCACGCCGTCGCCGTAGGTAAGCAGGAAGCGCTCGCCGTGCACGTAGGGTTCGATGCGGCGTACACGTCCGCCTGTCATGGTCTGCAGCCCCGTGTCCACCAGTGTCACGCGCCAGTGTTCGGCGTGGCTCGAGTCCACCTCCACGGAGTTGTTCGACAGATCCACCGTCATATCGCTGTTGTGCAG
>JAEEGL013655247.1_pt1 | contig 14130 bp, 6 predicted proteins | sample 9134231 | NCBI WGS metagenome assembly JAEEGL01 (sample SAMN16246548, study PRJNA631951) | gut metagenome | biome: gut microbiome; feature: rumen; material: fiber-attached | host: Bos | place: Iran: Karaj | collected 2018-10 | reverse complement strand
CTGGGAGTCATCATCGATGAATGCGACAGAATGGCCAACCTGGTAAGCGACATGGCTACCGTATGCAACATGAACAAAAACGAAGTCAGCCTGAACATGACTAACTTCGATCTGGTTCCTTTGGTGGCTGAGATCCTGACTTCCTATGACATCTATGTGGAGCAGCAAGGTTACGACTTCAGGTTCACCTCCACCAAGGAAGCCCCTGTATACGCTGACCGCGACAGGATCTCCCAGGTAGTGGCAAACCTGACATCCAACGCCATCAAGTATTGCGGCGAGGATAAGGTGATCATCGTAAACATTAAAAAGACCGGCAAGAAATACCGCGTGGAAGTGTCAGACCACGGTCCCGGCATCAAAGCCGAAGAACTGCCCCACGTATGGGACAGATACTACAAGGCCAGCTCCAACTACGTACGGGCAACTACCGGTTCCGGTCTGGGATTAAGCATCGTCAAAGAGATCCTGACCCTGCACAAAGCCTCCTACGGAGTGGTCTCCAAAGAAGGCAAAGGCACAACTTTCTGGTTCGAACTCGACATGATAAAGAAATAAAAGAAAACCGCGGGTGACCGCGGTTTTGTTTTACAGTAATTTTATGTCCCCGATGAGAGGAAGTTTTTTGTTCAGGCCCTGGCTTGCATTGATCACACCAAGCACCATGCATACGAAGATGAAGATGCTCCAGATCTTGCCGACCAGAGGAATTGCTGAAAGCAATCCAAAAAGGTTCAGTACCAGTCCCTGATTCAGATGGAACTTGGCGCCCTCTCTGTCTCCTGCGAAATATGCGATGAGGAAGCCGATCCATGTGAGGTAAGCCAGCACTCCGGTGGCCTTGGTGGAAATCGAGGAATTGGATGATCTGGGAGCTCCATCGTTTCCGCCGTTTTCGCTTCTGTCGGAGAAGTAGTGTCCGCTGAAGACGTTCCCTTCCTTCTTAGCGTTCTCTGCCTCTGCGTTCAACTCCGCATCCTCAGTCTCAAGGATCTTTTTCTTCTTTAATTCAAACTCTTCCTGGGTGATCATTCCCTCATCCAGAAGCTGTTTATATTCTCTGATTCTTTCTGCTGCTGTTTTCTGTGCCATTTTTTAACCTCCGTTTAGTAAATCCAAAATATCTACGCCTAAATTATTATACAACCTCAGGGATGGTTTTTCAAGAAGCATATCATATGATTTTGGCAGACCCGAGGTTTCATGGATTACTGCCCCGGCGAGGCAGTAACGATTTTTTTAGCTTACTGCCTGTAAGCTGGGGCCGGCTTTTTAGGCAGTAGTTTCACCAAATATAAAAAGCCGCTCACAAGAGCGGCCTTCTTTATTACTATTTCGCAAAGGCAGCTACTGCCTCCCTGATGTTTCTGACGCCGACGATGCTGGCTCCGTCAACGCTCCCTTTGAACTTATCTGCATTGGACTTAGGCATGATGATCTGCTCATAGCCCAGGCGGGCTGCTTCCTTGACGATCTTCTCAGCATTTCTCACAGGGCGCAGGTCTCCGGTGAGCCCGACTTCCCCAAGAGCCAGGGTTCTGACCTGAGGCGCGATCCTCTTGAATGAAGAAAAGATCGCAAGGGCCACCGCGATGTCCGTTCCCGTGCCTTCGGGTCTGATGCCTCCGACAACGTTCACATAGATGTCCTGTCCACCCAAAGGAAGACCCATCTTCTTCTCCAGAACTGCGATTATCATGCTGAGCCTGGTGTTGTCGATTCCAACGGAAGTTCTCCTTGAGAAGCCCATGCCGGAAGCCGGCGTCACCAGTGCCTGGATCTCAAACATCACGGGCCGGCTTCCTTCGTAAATGGCCGTCGTGACAGACCCTTCAGTCTTCACTTCCCTGTTCTCCAGGAAGGTAGCGCTGATGTCCGTGACCTCCGTCAGTCCGGTGCCCTCCATCATGAAGGCTCCGATCTCAGAAGTAGTACCGAAACGATTTTTATACGAACGCAGTATGCGAAGTTCCTGATCGCGCTCCCCGGTGAAATTCAGTACGCAGTCCACCAGATGCTCCACGGTCTTGGGCCCCGCCAGGTCCCCGGACTTGGTCACGTGAGCCACGATGAAGATAGGAATGTCCCCGGTCTTACCCAGACGCATGAGCTGATTGCCTATCTGTCTCACCTGGGAAATGGAACCCGGCGCGGAATCCAGCTGGTCGGAATACATGGTCTGGATGGAATCTATGATCAGGAAGTCAGGCTTCACGTTCTCGCAGGCCACCTCCACGTTCTCCATGTTGGTCTCAGCCAGAACGAACAGTTTATCCGGTATGGCCTTGCATACCCGGTCAGCCCTCAGCTTGATCTGCTCCTCCGATTCCTCACCTGATACATAAAGCACTGTCAGTCCCCTGGCCGCTATGTTAGCCGCGGTCTGTATGATGATGGTGGACTTGCCAATGCCCGGCTCGCCGGAGATCAAGGTAAGAGATCCCTTGACCATGCCGCCTCCCAGAACCCGATTCAGTTCGCCGATCCCGGTATCTATTCTCTCATAATTCAGCGTGCCCACGGACTTAAGAGCTGAAGGTCTGGCATCCGTTGAAGATGCCCTTCTTCTCGTGTCCTCGCTCACGTCAGGCAAAACCTTTTCTTCCACAAAGGAATTCCAGGCTCCGCAGATGCACTGTCCCATCCATTTTGGAGATTCGTATCCACACTCCTGGCATACGTATACTGTTTTAGCTTTCTTTGCCATAATTAATACCTTTTATCAATCAAAATATTCATCATCAGAATCAGAGAACCAGCCTTCATCACCGTTTCCCTTGCTCGAACTGCTCGAGCTGCTTGAGCTGTTGGAGCTGGACGACCTGCTGGAAGATGATCTGCTGGAAGACGAGTTGTTGGAAGGCGTCCATCCGGACTGATTTTGAGTGCCCGTATAGCTCTGGCTGCTCGATGTATTCGAGGACCCCGAAGTTCCGGTCTCCTCGCTCTTATCTTTATCCTCAGCCTTGGGCTCCTTCTTCGGCTCCCTCACCTTTACCTTTATCTCCTTGGTGCAGCCTCCCGAATATATGGTTATGACCGTAGAACCCGCCTTGATGGCAGTCACCCCGCCATGGCTGTTCACCACCGCCACGGATTCGTCTTCGGACGTATAAACGATCTCTTCATCAGCAAACTCCTCCGGAAGAAGCTCTGTCTTAAGTTTCGCAGACTCCCCTTCCACTAGTTTCAGGCTGTCCTTCGCGGTCTTTATCTCCGTTACCTTGGGCACAACTTTGATCACCACCTGCTCGGTGAACTCCCTGGCGCTGAGGATCAGCACCGCCTCCCCAGGATCCTTCGCCTGTATGACGCCCTCGTCGGACACCGTGAACACCTCATCGTTCCCCGATGCGAAGGTTATGGGCTCATCCTTGAACCAGTCCGGCTCCACGCTGTACTCCGGTTCCAGTGCTTCTCCCATATACATCTCCGTGATGGGCTCCAGCCCCGTTATGGCGGTGACCGCCTTAGGAATCGCAAAATATATTATTACCCCGACAACTGCAACCAGGGCCGCCACCGCAAAAAACATTCTCCTGCCCTTTTTCTTCCTGCGGTCCTGCTCTTTTTTGAGTTTTTTGGCTGTTTCCGAAGCGTCTCCGTATATCAGCGTCTCCAGATCAAAAAGCATTTCCGCGGCGTCTTTATAGCGATCCTCCCGCTTGAAGGCGCAGGCCTTGAGGACTATGCGCTTGAGCTCCTCACTGCCGTTTCTGGGCCCGGGCACTTCAGCTTCACGGACACGTCTGATAAAAGCGTCCTCCCTGTCTCCGTACTTCAGAGGCTCAGGGTATTTAGGCATGAAAGGCAGCCGCCCGTCATTGAGGTATTTATACATCACAAGGCCCAGAGAGTATATGTCGACGCTGGCCCCATAAGCTTCCCCGCGATATACCTCAGGCGCCATATAACTGTAGGTGCCCTTTCTCGAAAGAGAAGTCTTGGTATCCTCGATAATCCGGGCTATGCCGAAATCTCCCAGTTTGAAATCGCCGCTTGGCGCCACGAAGATATTCTCCGGCTTGATATCCCTGTGAACAATGTCGTACTGCCTGAGAAAGACAAGCCCTTTAAGGATGTCCGCTCCCATTTTCGCCACATCTTCAGTACTCAGAGGATGCTCCAAAGAATAGTCGACCAGGGGCGTCAGTTCTTCCATCCTGATGAGGATATCCCATCCGAAATCATCAGTATGCTTAAAGATCTCGTGATCCTCATAGCTCACTATGTGGCTGTTTCCTTTGAGCTTGGCCATGAGGTCGAACTCGGAAGCAGCTTTATTTATGAATCCCTCATAGTATGCTTCCACTTCCTCGCGGGACGTGCCGCCCGCCATAAGGGACTTGATGTCATCTTCACCGTTCTGAGGTATGGTCACGGCCTTCAGAGCAGAAAAATACTCATGCTTAAGCGAGTCTTCCCTGCGGATGCGATACATCTGCCCTTCAGACCCGCTGCCGATCTGCTCAGTTATCTCCCAAGCACCGAATATTGGTTCATATTTTTTGTAGTCGTGATCCATACGTGTATTGATTACAAAGTTATGCTGTCTGCTGTTACTTTGCTTTGACTTTTACTATGTTTGAACAGGGGCTGTAATACCATTTGCCACTGATCCTGACCGCGGCTCTCACCTTATAGCTGTATGTCTTGCCCCTGGTAAGTCCCCGGTGCGTTACGGATTTTACCTTAGACGATTTATTCAGCGCCAATGCAAAAGATTTTCGTCCGGGATATCTTACATATACCTGATATTTATAGGCCTTGGTCACCTGGCTCCAGGTGAGCTTAGCCTTTCCCTTGCTTATTCTGACCTTGAGTTTCGGTGTAGCCAGGCGTGAGGTGACCGTTATGGCCGCAGTTTTTTTCTCGAATTTTACGCCGCCTGAGGTCAGTTTGATCCTGACGGTGCCGGGATGCTTGAACTTCACTATGCCGTCTTTGGTGACGGTGGCTACTCCGGTATTTGTGGATTCGTAATGCAATTTGGCCACTGAAGTTGCGTGCTTCGAAAGATCCAGTGTTTTGCCGTAAGCAACGGACAGGGCCTTCTTATCGAGGGTTATCCTGTTAGCTGCAGGTTTGCTGACGGTGGGCTCGGGGTCAGTATCCTTGTTGCTGCCGGTATCATCACCCGTTGTGGGCTCTGTGCCTGGTTCGTTGCCGGGGTCATTGCCTGGATCAGGGTCATTATTTCCGCTCGCGCCGGGGTCATTTCCTGTGCCAGGGTCATTGCCATCACCCGGTTCTTCATTTCCGTTGCCCGGATCAACCGGCTTCTCCACATAATTGGGATTTTCAAGCTCGATTCTCTGGTACTCATAGAAACGATTTCTGCCAGTGACCGTCATAAAGATCCATTTCTCGTCACCACTGAGCTCATATCCCACTGTATAATCAGTGCCGTTGACCAGCTCATGCCCCTGGAAGTTAACGACGGGTCCCGGTTCAAAAGCATGACCGTTGTAAACCGCATCCTCCGGCAGCGCGATCTGCGCCTGCCTCATATCATAACTTTCATCCAAAATATCATTGGCCACCAGATAGGCGCTCTCAGGCACATCTACCCAGTTCAGGCCATAGCAGGATGCGAAAGCCCTGCTGTCTATCTCTTCAAGGCCCTCATAGAGCACTACGTCTTTAAGGAAACCGCAAAATTCAAAGGCTCTTATACCGATCTTCCAGGTATTGGCGGGAATATCTATCCTCTCAAGCCCTGAATAATAGAAGGCCATATCGTCAATTATTTCAAGGGATTGCGGTAGCTCTATGTTTTTTAGGCTCTGGCATCTTCCGAAGGCCATGTCTCCGATCTTGGTAATGCCTTCCTTTATGGTTATGTTTTTAAGGCTCGTGCAGTCAAGAAAAGCAGAATCAGGAATTTCCTTGATGCTCGACGGAATGACTATATTATCCAGAGACGAACAGCCTTCAAACATTCCTTTGCCTAAAGTTGTCAGGCCTTCCGGTATGTGAACGGTCTTAAGGGCCGTACACTGTTTAAATGCATCACCGAAAGAAACAGCTCCGGCAGGCAGATATACCTCCTCAAGAGAAGTACAGTTATAGAAAACCCGGGATTCCAAACTTACCAGTGACGACGGAAGCCTGACCTCCTTAAGGTTGATGGAATCCTGGAAATTCATGTAACCAAGCTGCGTGATACCTTCTTCAGCCACGACCTTTAAGATCCTGCCCTTGTAATCCTCCCACGGGGATTCGGAGCCTCCTGCAGTTGCGCCTTGCCCTGATAATATGAAGGTCCCGTCTTTATAAAGAGTCCATGTCACAGATTCCGTTATCCCGCATTCGCCTGAAGCCAGAACAACAGGAGCATCATCCTCCGCATACGCGAGATCCGCTCCTGTTCCAAAAAACGTAACGCAAAAAACCATCATCACAATTATCATTAATGATGCCACGATCCTGATAGTATTAAGGTGTTTGATTGCGTTGTTCCTCATGTTTTACTTATCTATATAGCAGAATATGGGAATGTAATCCCGGAAGCCTCATAATCCGCTATGAGGTCCTCTTTTAGCTCCAGCATCTCCCTGACAGCTTTCAGTTCATATGCCGGAGCAAGCTCATCCGAACCGCCGGTTTCGCGGCCTGAGATGCATTTTTCTTTGAAAATTCTTTGGACAGGATGAGCGGCTTCCCACTTATCAAGAAACTCGACAAGAGTCCGCTCCTCCTTGCTGCCGTCCCTTAATGGCGCATATCCCATCAGACCCAGATATTCGTCGATATCCTGCCCTGTCATTCCCAAAGAAAGACAGAGAGAAATGTGTTTTTTCTTTCCCTTGGGAATGTATTTGATGCGGATGATGTGCCTGGAACGATCCTTATCCAGCACATGGACCGTCTCGCTGTCTCCGGACAGGAAATTGATCATGCCATCATCCAGATATCCTCTCAGGGAGTTCAGCGTGGCGGTAGCCTTTCTTGCAGGGTCGGTATTGAGGGCTCTCACTATTTCAGCGGTATACCTGTCGAGATATTTGCGCGGCTTGGTATATGCAGTCTTGAAGGCATCCAGATGATCCGCTATGAAAGACCTGAGTCCCCCGAGGCCCTCAGTATGATCGATTCCCGCAGAAGCCATCTCCACGTCAGCAGTATCCTCAACTCCCATGACGATCTCGTCCCACATTTCTTTGAAAACAGCATAGGCCGCAGTCTGATACTCCTCATAACGCGCAAAATAGTTTACGCCGGGAGCAGGGCACTTGGAATTCTCATGGATCAGATATATCCAGATCAGATCCTCGCTGATATCTTTTATATATAGTTTGCGCTTGCCTGCAAAATATGTGATCCACTCATTGATCACATCTAAAGGCTGGCCGTAAGCCATGCCTATACCGATATATGTGCTGCGCTTCCTGGGAAGCTTCAGATAAAAAACAGCTCCATCTTCATTGTATGACAGATCCGCGTATTCAGCGACCTCGCGGAAACTCATTCCCGTGGAATCCCTGAGACTGTCCAGAATGTTTCGCCACTGAGCAAGTTTGCTGCTGTTGTTTTGTTCGTTGTTATTCATATCAATGCCTGCTTATAAAAGGTCCCCCTTCTACAAGTACAATTATACTGTATAAGAAGGGGGATTTCAATTTTGAATTTGTTTAAAGGGATGAGGCTTTAAGCCCCTTGACCTTATACGATATCCCAAAAAATATATACTTTTAATACTACCATGGTAATTCATACTTTGTGTATGATCCATCTCCGGTAAAATCTACTCTATAACGTCCGGATGTGTCATCTTCATTAGCTATGTATATATAGCCAGTACTGGTCTTATCCAGATACATGTCATTGTATTCATCATCCCATCGATCTTCGGGAATTATAGATCTATAATAGGTGAGCGTTACACTCTTGCCTGCCCCAAGTTTATAAAGACTTCCGTTAAAATAGGCACTTACACCTTTGGAGCCTGCAGCTGCAAACGAAGAAATAGAAATAGTCTCATCAGAATAGTTCACTATTTCGAAGTCAACGTAATAATTATATGTATTCTGCTGCGGAATGATCATTTTGACTTTGATATAATCACCATCTGATACTGCATCACCAGATCCTTTTACGGTGACTTTGATCTTTATTTTTTCATTATTGTGACTATTAGTGATATATACATACGTTGTTCCGGGGTCACCGGCTTCAATCGTTAAAGGACATTTATTATTATTAAATTCTCCCCAACTGCATGTTGCTATATCCGAATCATCACTTTCCCAATAAACGGTTCCTGACCGCTTATATGTAATAGTTATATCTTTTGATTCCCCGGGATTTAAAGTTACAGATGTTTTAGATGCAAGCGTGCATCTTTTTGTTTTTCCCGAGAATATTGCACTGAATTTTCCTTTTATTTTTTTGCTGCCGCTTTTCTTAAATGCGCGTACTTTGTAATAATATTTCTTATTAGATTTTACTTTTGTGTCACTAAAAGTTACAGTTTTGCCTTTATTGATTGTTTTAACCAACTTATAGGTGCCGCTCTTGGATGTCGCCCGGTATACTTCATATCCGGCTGCTCTGGTTACCTTTTTCCAACTTATATTGATGCTGTCATAAGTTGTTGATTTAACAGTAGCATTAGTTACCTTGCCGGGCTTAGTAGCAGCAAAAGTAGTTGCAGTTGATAATGTAAATATCAACGCCAGGCCAATAAGAAGGCAAATCCATCTTTTTAATCCTTTCATGATGTTTTCCTCTCTTTATAATTACCTAAAACTACAAAAACGAATGGTGCTTTTCTAAATATTTTTTCTTGAATATTTTATCATAGCCCCTTTTCAAATCTTTCAAGAAAAACGTTCTTGGATTTTAAATTTATTAAATCCAAACATGATGAAAAGGTCGGCTGAGTTAAACTCAGCCGACCTTCCATTAGTTCTTGACTGTAACTTTAATTTTCTTGGCTATACCATTCTGTGCAAAGGCATATACGTAACAAGTGCCTTTCTTTACGCCCTTGATGACACCGGTTGAACTAACGGTTGCCACCTTAGCATTGGTGGATTCGTAGCGCATTGTCAGAATCTTTTTGATCTTATATTTCTTTGCAGATGAAGCATACGCACCGGCAAGCTTGAATGTCTTCTTGACTTTTACAGTCACTTTGTCTTTCTTAGCCTTGGTGGTAACCTTAGCTGGGTTAGACGCTGCGTTCTTTCCGAGAGTAGCAATGTGAACATACTTGGATGATGTGACTACCTTACCCTTGCTGTTCAAAGCAACTACGACAAACTTGTAGTAGGTTCCCTTGACGAGTGCTTTCTTGTTGAACTTCTTTAAGGTATAAGTTAGCTTGGAAGTGGTTGTGATCTTTTTAAGCTTATTCGTCTTGCCACTCTTGTTAGCATATACAACGTACTTCTTTGCGCCGGATACTCTGGACCATGCAACAGTGATGGCTGTCTTGGTAACCTTCTTCTGTTTCAGCTGAAGCTTATTATACACGGATCCCTTCATATCCTTATCAGTTTTGGCTGATGTGAGGGCTTTCTCGGCAGCTTCTGCGGAAGCTCCGGCACCCATAGCGGTTCCATCAGCTCCCATCTGCTCTGAAGCATCTTCTGAGGGAGTAGCTTCTTCATCGGATGGCTCTTTAGCCGGTTTAGTCTCTTCAGTAGTTGTTGACTCTTCAGGAGGTTTAACCTCACCCTCTGAAGGTTTCTCCGTATCTTCCCCGATCTTACTATCAGGATCATAATAACAGCAATCACCTTTTAATATAGCCAGATATGCGTTGCCAAGGTCAGCTTTAGAAGACATAGCATCCAACTTTGTTCCCATATCTGTTGATTGAACCAAAGCGTCATAGTATTCCAGACCTTTGTTGCTAACCGTTTCGCTTGTTAAATTATGGATCCTATCCAGTGTTTGGTCAGTTCCATATTTATAATTGATATGTACGAACACGATATCTGAACCAAACGAATCCGTGAAAGCATAGATCCTTACCTTCTGTACCGTTGCACCAGAAGCCTGATTCTGCAAATATTTAACATCCTGTTCGCCAAAATATGAATAGTCCCCCACTTCTATAGTGCACTTACCATAATAATAAGAATTGGATGCTGAAATAGTAACCTTACCTGGTTTGACAGCCGTCACTATTCCTTCTTGAGAAACCTTTGCGATAGAAGAGTTGCTGCTCTTCCATGTCAGGGTACCCTCATAGCTATCACTTATCTCCAACTGCAATGAACAGTCAACAGATAGTATCGAGCGGCTCTTTTCGAAGTTTATAGTTTCTTGTTCTCCAGACGGCTCTCCAGGATCAGGTTCGTCTCCCGGATTCGGATCAGTGCCGGGATCTGGATTATCTCCAGGATTCGGATCAGTTGAGCTTCCGCCTGCAGGAATGGTTTCCTGTTTAGTATCACCGCAAATCGAACAAATTAATTGCTTCTCGCCAGGCTCCGTGGCTGTTGCCTGCTTAATGATCTTTTCATAGTAATAATGTTCACCTGATTTAGTCACATATGTCTTGTTTATGCTTCCGAAAATGCTGCTGAAATGCTTGTCGGCATATGAGTTCTTCAAAACATACACGTCCGTAAGACTGCCTGAATATTCAAATGCAGTATCTGCGATAGAGATAACATTTACCGGTATAGTGATCTTGGTCAAAGCAGTACAAGCACTGAAAGCTGATCCTCCGATGGTGGTAAGGCTCTCGGGAAGTACTACATCATTAAGGCTGCTGCATCTGAAAAATGCTTCATCTTCTATAGTTTTGACATTATGCGGGAAATCGATGTCTTTAAGATCAGCACATCCAAGGAATGCACCGGTTCCAATGCTCGTCACACTGTCAGGAAGTGTGACACCGGTCAGATTCTCAAGCAAATAGAACGCCTGATTCTCAACTCTTGTGATATTTCCGGTTATAACCACTTCCTTTAATGAAGCCGGCACTGCTCCATAGCCTTCATCAGGTGATTCTGCTCCAAATATATATGCCAGATAGCAATTATCATTTTTGCTCCCTCCGATGAAAGGAAGTGATATCTTCGTCAGCCTGCTTTCTTGGTCACTGTAAGGGCTTCCGGCGAATGCACCCTGTCCTATACTTGTTACACTATTCGGGACTGTTATACTTGTAATTTTGTAACATGAAGAGAATGCGCCTCCTCCTATGCTTTCTACAGTACCGGGAATTGTTACATCACCGGATTTCCCTTCAGGGCAACGTATGATGCTGTTGTTCTTTTTAGTACATAACATGCCGTTAGCACTGTAGTAATTCGCATTATTATCTGCAACATTGATGTCAGTCATATTGAAACAACGTATGATAGCACCATCTTTTATGTTTGAAACATTCTTCGGTATTGTAATGCTTTTCAGACTGGTGCAGGCACTGAATGCCATAACGCCTATATCTGTTACATTCTCTGGGATCGTGATACTTGTCAAGCCACTGCAACCTTCAAAAGTACCATCTCCTATTTTCGTAATACCTTCAGGGAGTCTGATAGTCGAAAGACTTCTGCAGCCACTAAATGCCCAAGTTCCTACATTGACCAAACTGTCAGGAAGAGTGATTTTAGTCAGATTTTTACACCCAGCGAATGCTCTGTTTCCCAAACTGGTCACGTAACCTGTTATCTTTACTTCCTTCAATGATTCAGGAACATTTTCTCCTGAATAATATTCGTCCTCGTCCACCGGCGGCGTTTGGAAGAAGTATGCGAGGCAATCATATTCTTCATCATTATCTATGCTTGACCCGATGAAAGGTACTGATACCTTTTCAAGGCTAGTACAACCCATAAATATTGCTTCAGCAATACTAGTTACACGATTCGGTATTACAATCTCTTTCAAACTGCTGCAGTTGTTGAACACACCAAGGCCGATATTTGTTACCGTATCAGGGATCTCGATGCTTATAAGGCTGCTGCAGCTGCCAAATAAACCTGAGTTTAAGGATGTTACACCCTTCGGAATATTTACGCTTTCAAGACTGAAGCAATTCCAGAATGCTCCAGGTCCTATATCCGTGACTCCATCAGGGATTTCAACACTTTTCAGTTTGCTGCATCCCTGGAATGCGTATGCTCCTATACTGGTCAAACTATCAGGGAGAGTGACTTTAGTCAGATTTTTACAACCAGCAAATGCTCCGTTCCCCAAGCTGGTAACGTCACCTGTTATCTTTACTTCCTTCAAAGATTCAGGAACATTCTCTCCCGAATAATATTCATCCTCGTCCACCGGCGGCATTTGGAAGAAATATGCAAGACAATCGAATTCTTCGTCATTATCTATGCTTGATCCTATGAAAGGTACTGATATCTTTTCAAGGCTAGTACAACCCATAAATATTGCTTCAGCAATACTAGTTACACGATTTGGTATTACAATCTCTTTTAAACTGTTGCAGTTGTTGAACGCCCCGATCCCTATGCTTTCAACACCATTCGGGATATCAAGGCTAGTAAGGCTGCTACATCCGGAGAAAGCACCTGATCCTATATAGTCCACGCCTTCAGGAATACTGATACTCTTTAGATTACTGCAGTTATAGAAAGTCATAACTTCTATCCCTGAAACATTTTCAGGAATGTTAATATCCTTCAAATTGCTGCAATTATAGAATGCGCCTCCTCCTATGCCGGTCAAACTGTCAGGCATACTTATGCTTGCAAGGCCTTTACATCCATAAAATGCGTTTGCTCCGATAGAGGTCATACCTTCTCCGATTATACACTCCGTGAAAGTAAGGTTTGTCCATGGTGCTGGTTCTGAATCTCCATTGTCTGTTGTGGCGTAGTCATACATTTGGCCAGTACCATTTATATATAGGATACCATCACTTAATATCTTCCATTCTAAGTTATCACCGCATTTCCCACTGCCTTCAACACTCAGTTCTTCTTGCACATCATAAGCTCCACAACCGCGATCACAGTATGCGCCGATACTGTTCTTTTCAAGATGGAACTTATAGTCTGTAAATGAATGGCCGAGTTCTTGAATGTCTTCAGTTCTTAATGTTTCACCACAATCTTGGCACGCATACTTCATTATTCCTTTTTCCAAGCATGAAGGTTCTTTTTCAACCGCGCCGTTATCTTCGTTGTGGATAGATACGATCATACAATCATCTGATTCTATGCTAAGAGTCTCCCTATTATTCTTAAAATATTCCAAGGTCTTTGGGGCCATGCATGTTATTTTTATAGATTTAAGTGAAGAGTCAAAAAAGAATAACGATCTACCTATACTTGATAGTTGGCCTTTAATGGTTATTTCTTTCAAATTGGAACATCTTTCAAATGCATCTTCTCCAATGTTTTTTACACTACTCGGTATTGTTAAACTTGTGATGCTTATACAACCATCAAATGCACATTTCCCAATGCTGTTCACTCCCTCGGGTATAGCGATACTTGTTAGCCCAACACAACCCCAAAAGGCAAATTCCCCTATGGAAGTTACATCGTCTGGAATAATAATATCTTTTGCAAGATTTCCGTTAATATATAAAGATAGATTGTGAGAATGCGGGTTACTTAAATATCCATCACAATTTTTGAGATAACTTGACAAGTCATTGATGTATAGTCTCCTTATATTGTTACAGTAATCAAATGCTTCACCTTCTATGCTTGTCAAACTATTGGGAATTGCGACCATTATTAGACTATCACAACTGAAAAAGGCTTTCTCTCCTATAGTTTTTACACCTTCAGGTACTGTTATACCTGTAAGACTGTTGCATTCATAAAATGCATATCCACCTATGCTTGTCACGCCTTCAGGTATTGTTATACTTGTCAAACTGCTACACTCATAAAATGTATAACTTCCTATGCTTGTCACGCCTTCAGGAATATTTACACTTGTCAGGCTGCTGCAGTCATAAAATGCATATCCTCCTATGCTTGTCACTCCTTCAGGTATTGTTATGCTTGTCAGGTTGCTACAGCCCTTAAATGCATAACTCCCTATGCTTGTCACTCCTTCAGGTATTGTTATGCTTGTCAGGTTGCTGCATCCAGAAAATGCAGAACCCCCTATGCTTGTCACTCCTTCAGGTATTGTTATGTTTGTCAAACTGCTGCATCCAGAAAATGCAGAACTCCCTATGATTGT
>JAEEGL014682359.1_pt1 | contig 14131 bp, 15 predicted proteins | sample 9134231 | NCBI WGS metagenome assembly JAEEGL01 (sample SAMN16246548, study PRJNA631951) | gut metagenome | biome: gut microbiome; feature: rumen; material: fiber-attached | host: Bos | place: Iran: Karaj | collected 2018-10 | reverse complement strand
CTTTTTCGACAACCATTTTTAATACAAATAAAATTAAGGGACAAATGTATGACAAAGCTAAAAAGAATGTGATATAAAGTCCTGCAAAATCTGCAAAATCATTATATTTATATGATTCATATTTTTGTAAAGCAAATCCGAAATTTATATAGGAATCTTCATTTTTTTCTTTTTTAAGTATATAATTAGAAATAATATTCATGATTTGAATATAACCATGATCAACATATTTTAGAGCATCATTCATATTTGGACCTTTTTGCATTACATCATGATAAGGTTCTATATTGTTTGGAACATCTTCAAATCCACTAAGTGTTATATCATTGAAATAATGAAGAGATGCTTTATATTTATGATCAGCTTTTTCGCTATCATCAAAATGTATTCCAAAACAAATTAAAGGATTTCCTTTTTTACCAAAATCATCACCTTTTACATAATCATTTAATTCATTGATACTATCATATTTTTTATATTTATATTTTCTTTGTAATATAATTTCTTCAACTCCAATATAATGTCTAATTATTTGTCCAAGTTCACTATCTATATCAAATCCAATAAAAGCTATTGTATCTCTTTCATAACAATGCATTGTCAGATATTTTAGGGGAAGTCCTGCTAATGTTAGAACTGGTATTTCATGAGTTATTTCTAAATCATCATCATATTTCCATATTGAATTCCCATATCCTAATTCATTCATTTCATAAAATTCTTTAGTTGTAAAAGAAGAAGAATTTGATAATATTTTAATCATTAAACTATTATAAATGGAATAATCAAGTCCAAAGTTTCCTTTATCAATGAGATATTCCTCTAAACCATTTTCTTTTTCCCATTTAATTTGGATTGAGTTAAAAACAAGTTTAACTAGATAACAGATTAACATTAAAAATGCAGGAAAAAAAAATTCCATAAGACTCAAAAATATTGTTCTTTTTAAAGTCAGAACATTTTTCCTTATTAAAGTTCTAAATTGCCACCAAGCAGACATTTTATTTAATTCTGATTGAAATAATTATTAAAATTTTTAATGTTTAAATTATATTTATTAGATATATCTTTCTAAAAATTAATTTTTATTATTTCATAAATAATTAATAGAAATAAATTATTATATTAATTATTTTTGGGATTGAGGATTGGGCCCAATCCCAAATTAAAATCAGAAATCTTAAATATAAAAAAATAGTAATTATTAAAGATTTATTTGATTTTTTTGTGGAAAATATTAAATAATATATATTAAATTACTTCTATAAAATCTTATATATCTACATCCTTAATTCATCTTCATATTTTTCTTCTTCATCTTCTTTTTTTTCTCTTCTTCTTTTTTTTCTTTTTCTTTTTTTTCTTCTTCTTTTTTCTCTTCTTTTATTTCATTCTTTTATTTCGTCTTCTTTTTTTTTTTTCTCTTCTTTTATTTCTTCTTCTTTTTTCTCTTCTTCTTTTTTCTCTTCATTTACATTTTTATTTTCTTCTTTTTTTTCTTCTCCTCCAAAGTCATCATAATAATATTCTTCTTCTTCAATAGTTATCAAAAATATTATTCAAATTCAAATAATCATCCAAACCCAAAAAATATAAGAACTATTAAAAAAATTTCAATTAATAATGATCAAAATAATCTTAAAACAAATAATAATAATATTAATAATAATAAAAATGTTGATATAAATACAATTATTAACTCAGAAATTCTTAATATTAAAAATAAAAATTATCTTTTACTTAGTAATTCAAACAATAACAAAACAATAAATTCAATAATTGTGAACAATAATAATAATTATAAATTAAATTCTATTTCTACTTCTTTTCCATCAAATTCAAAAAGTTGAAAAAATCAAAATTATAATTCTAATATTTGAAAAGAAATTTACGAACTTCAATCGAAACAAAAAGAAAAACATAAAATTAAATTAAATGATCTTATTAATAAATTTAATTTAGAAGAAAAAGACATTTCAAGATTTAAACTAAAAATAAACAAAGTTTCTAAAAGATTATTTTTAAAAAGAAAAAAAAATAAAAAAAGAATGTTTTAATCCCGAACGAATAATAAATTAAAAAGCATATTATGAAAATAAAATAAAAGGTTTAAAAAATAAAACTTAAAAAGAAAATAAAGATAATGATAATTTAACATTCCAACCTAAAGTAAATAAATATAAAAATAATAATAATAATAAAAATAATAATAATAATAAAAATAATAATAATAATAATAATAATAATAATAATTTAAAAATTTATGATAAATTATATAATGACAGTAGTATTTATTATGAAAATAAATTAAATTTAAAAAAAGAGAAAATCCAAAATTTTCTTATAAACCTAGTTTAAATTATAATTTAAATAAAAAAAAAATTAAACATTCTTTTAATGAAACACTTTTAACTGATTATAATAAACGTAAAGAAAATAGATAAAATTAATTAATAAACAAAAAAAAGCAATTAATAATTTAAAACAACCAATTATATTCAATAATAAACATTTAAAAATTATTTCTAATAATAATAATACTACTATTAATAATAGTAAAAATAATAATAGGAATCATTTTATAGATTTATATAATTATAATAATAAATATAAAAGTAATAAAAAACTTTTAAAAGAACAAGTTTATGGAAATTATATTAAAAATCCAGTTAAAAATAAATATTCAGAAACTTTATTGAATAAAAAAAATCAAAATACATTTAAAACTTTATTTACAATTTTAGATAGTGATGAAGATGAAAATATTAGTAATGCAACAATTAATACAAAATGATTTGATGAAAACTTCTATAAAATTTTAGAACCTATTTTTAAAGAATTAAAAGAAGAAAATGAAATATTAAAATGAAAATGAATTTGTTATTATATTTGAAAAATTATATAAAATTTTACTTTATCAACAAAAAAGTTATATTAATAGTATTTATTGTAATTATAATAATAATAATAACGATAATATTAAAAATTTAAAAAAGAAAAATAATAATAATAATGTTTTATACAAAAATAATGTTAATAGTAATAATAATAGTATGTAAAGTACAATTACTAGTAAAAAAAATAATAAAATGAAGGAATATAATAATGATTTAACTTTTAAACCAAAAATTAATAATAATTCAAGAAAAATTAGTGAAGGATTAACTATAAGAAATTTAAATACATTAAGTCAATTTAGTAAAAGTAATAATAATTTTCAAAATAGTAAAATTAGTGAAGATTTAAATAATAATTTAAGAATCCATACATTAGACAATTTTAATAATTATAAAAGAAAATATAGTGAAAAAAGTTCAGAACTTTAATTTATTATTTATAATAAAAATTCAAATATAGTTTTTATTTAAAATGAAATAATATTATTTTATTTTATTTAATATTTTTATTTATTTAATTTTAATATAATAAAATTTTTAAATATATATTATTATAATTATTATTAAAGTTTACAATTATTATTATATTAATAATAATAATTGGGGATTGGGCCCAATCCTCAATCCCCAAAAATATCATTATAATAAATTTAATATTAAAAAAATATATTGAAATACAAAATAAAATTATTTAATAATATAAATAACAAAAAAAAAATATATATATATAATTTAAAACATAAAATGGAAGAATAGAAACAACAAAAGAAACAATTCTGTCATTAATTCGTAATCTTATAAGAGTTAATATGGGTCCAGAAATATTTACATACAAAGAATTTCAAGAATTTTTAAAACATCAGAAAGAACCCATTTTTAAAAATTTCATATCTTCCTTTATCAAATCAATTAATTTTAATAACATCATCGTCAAATAAACAAATAAATGAACATGATATTACATTAACATTTTATAAAATTAATAATAATTTAACATTTAATAATTTTTTTCAAATACAAATATAACATTCACTCAAGGTTCATTTTCAAATTTATTAAACAGTGAAATTGATGCGAATACAATTAACAATCCAAAAAATAACAAAAATCGAACAAAAATAATTTCTTATATTGAAAATTTTAAAGATCAAATTGCGAGTATCGAAAGAAAAAGTCAAAAATAAAAAATTTTTTCAAATGAATTAACAGAAGATAATTATTCAATAATAAATTCTCCAAGTGAAGAAATTGATTTTTGGAAAATAAATCAAAGTAAAAATTCAAATGATGTTAGAATTAATAATATAGTTGATATTTATCAAAAAGTTGAAAATTTTGTAACCTTCATATGAAATTATTCCAGAAAAATGTGGAGAAATTTTTCCTCAAATTATTGGATGTTTAGAAGATTTAGTTAGTAAATTGTTCCAAAATTGCCAATTTTACTTTTAAAACATTTTTTAATTTTAAGTTTAGATTATTTAAGCTATCAAATTTCTAATAAATTAAATGAATTAAAAATTGATAACACAAAAGAAAATGTTTTATAATTAATTGAAATTAAAAATGGATTAAATTTTTGTAAAGAAAGAATAAAAATATTAATAATCTTTATTTTATAGATGCTCCAATAAATTTAGAAAATAATTTAATAGCGAAATTAAATAATAAAGGTAAAGATAATCGAAATTAAACAAATTTTTAATGAAGTTCAAAAAATAATTCCAGAAATAAATATAAATAATATAATAAAAAGTGATGAAAATTCAAATGAAGATATTTTAAAATTAATTTAGGTAAACCCTCAAAAGAAATAATAAATAAATTAAATAATGATGTTTTTGATACTGGAAATAATGTTCTTATGAAATTAAGAGATATGAATCATTGGAAAGGAATTTTAAATAGAAATAAATTTCATACATTAACATATGAAAAATGTTTTGATGTATAAAAAAATTTAAATTCATATTTAAAAGGATTGTATAATAGTTTTAAAAATAAACAACAAAAAGGAAACGACTATTTAAATGAAGAAGATGGAGAAGAAAAATTAAATGAAAAAAATATTGTTGGAATTAGTAATAAAATAAGTTTAATTATTAGTAAACATATGTTAAATCAAAAATGTAACAATTGTAAAAAATTATCTCAAAGTGTTTTATGTGATATAAATGAATATAAAAATTTTGAAAAAAATGTTGATAATTTATCAAATAGCATTAATAATTATATCGACAAAAATTTAAATGAATGGATTAATAGTTATAATTCACTTCAAAATGAATTACCTAAATTAGGAACTGACATTGTAGAAAATGATAAAAAACAGGATTTTTAAAAGAATATTTTTCAGAAAAATTGTTTAATTTAATTCAAGATGTTCGATTATTAACTGAATTAGGATATTATGATAAAATAAATAAACATTTAATTAATATTAATAATGTAAGTAAAACAATTTTTAAAAGATGCCATTTCATTAAAACAAATTTCTAATTTTAATTCTTTAAGTAGTCAAGTTTTTCCATCACAACACCAATGTTAGTAAAATGAGCAAAAGAATTTGAAATGAATTTAACAGTAGCTACAAAAAAATTTAAAAGTGAAAATTCAAAATTAGATTTTGAAAATTAAATTAATTTAATTTAAACAGTTGTAAATAATTTAACAAATGAAATTCGAAAATTAAAAAAATCACATTCTAATATTTTAGAATTATATGTCAATTATTTTATTATGATTAAATAAGTAATAAATTTTAATTGAAAGAAATTTTAACAAAAATGAGAAATATTTTTGATGATATTGCTAATAATTATAAAACTAACCAAATTTATTAAATGATTGGAAAAATCATTGGAACTTTCAATTATATAAAATATTAAAAATTCAATATAGTATTTCATTAGAAAAATTTTATTCTTTTGTTACTGAAGTTACTTAAGAATTTGTTATTCAACATAGAAATTTAAATTTATCCATCTGTTGAAGATATTAAAAAAAGTATTTATAAAGAAATTGAAAAATTTTTAGAAATTCCAAAGATAATTAAAAATTTTAAAAATAATGATTATAATTCTTCTTATTATCATAATATTGTAGAAGAAAATTCTGGAAAAATTGCAAAATTATATGAAAAATTAAATAATGCAAATGAAGAATTGAATAATTTAAAAAATAAATTAAGTGAATTTGTTGGTTTAAGTTATTTAGATTTTGAAGGTTTTATAGAAAAAAATTTTACTTGAAAAATTGGATGACATTAGAAAATAGACTGTTTTAAAATTAATATTACAAATTATAAAATTTTTGTAACTGACGCATTTGAAAAAATATTCGATACATTATGAGCAACATTAAAAGAACATTTAGCTAAAATAATGAGAAATATTCATGAATTTGTTAAAGAATCAATGGAAAAAATGAATAAAAAAGCGAGTAATACAAGAAATATTAGAATTTACAAAAAATTTCGTTGAATGAAGGAAAAATAATTTGATTATAAAAAACAATGTGATGAATGTGAAAAAATGAATTATTTATTAATACAATTAACCTGAGTTCTGTAAATTTAAGTAATTTAACAAATCGATAGAATAATTTTGATATTATGTTAAATGGATTTAGTGATATGATAGAAGAACAAAAATAACAACTTAAAATAGAACAAAATCAAAAAATAAATACCAAAAAAGAAATTTAGATAAATTTCATTCAAAATTTACTGCAGTAATTCCACCTGTATTAAATAAATGGCGAAAGATATAAAAAATGTTTATAATGAATGGGATGAAATTGATAAAGAAATGACAAATATTTTAGAAGAAATGAAAAATTTCAAAATTAAAGTTGAAAATGATATGACTCCATATAATAACTTTAAAAATGAAGTTGTAAAAAATAAACAAAAATGGGGAGTCTTATTTAAATTTAATGAAGAAATTGAAAATATGAGTAAAGAAGAATGGTTAGGTATTAGACATAAAGCTTTTAGAATGATGCAAGATTTTGTATTAAATTGGAATAGTAAAATTAAAAAAATGGAAAAAAATTTTATTTCTTTTCATATTAATAAACAATTAAATGAATATAAACAAAGTCTTCCTATTTATAAATATTTAATAGGAGACAATTTTGAACTAGATCATTGGAAAAGTTTATTTAATATGTTAAAATTTGATAATAAAATATCTAAAGAAAATTTGGTATTTGGAATTTTATAGACAAAAATGAAGAAAAAATAAAAAGAGAAAATGAAATTAAGATTTATATCAAAGAGCTCAAGGAGACATTTTAATTAGAAACACAATGTCTGAAATAGCAGCTTGGTTTGAAACAGCAGAATTTAATTTTACTGAGAATATAAATCAAAATACAAAAAGAAAAACACCTTTAATAAAAGATTGGAAAGAATTAATGAGTGATATTAGTGAGAAATAAGCTTTATTAGTATCTGTAAAAAAAAGTGAATATTTTATAAGATTTGAAGATCAAATTCAACAGTATGAAAATAAAATTTTCAAATTTAGAAAATTGGTTAACAGATTTAAATTTAAATCAAAGAAAATGGGTTTATTTAGAACCTATTTTTAGTAGAGGAGCTTTACCAAAAGAACAAAGTAGATTTAAAAGAATAGAAGATGAATTTAGAAATATAGTAATAATGTTAAATCAAAATTTAAAAGTTACTAGTATATTTCAAATAATAGGAATTCAAAATACATTAAATTGTTAATAGAGCAATTAGAAAAATATCAAAAAGCTTTGAATGACTTTTTAGAATAAAAGAAATAAATTTGATAGATTATATTTTATTGGAGATGATGATTTATTAGAATTTTTAGCTAATTATAAAGATAACAGAGTAATTAAAAATAATTTAAGAAAATTATATCAAGGAATTGTAGGTTTAAATTTAGATGAAAATAATAATATAAGTGAAATGATAAGTGGAAATGATGAAAAAGTTCTATTAAATAAAATTTGTTTTAATCGGAGATGAATTAGAATTATGGTTAAATAATTTAACTAATGAAATGAGTTAAACATTAAAAAATCATTTAAATAAATTAATAAATGAATATATAGATAAAAATAATGATTTTTCTTATCTTGATATTTATTGGTCAAATTTGTGCTTTAATAGAAATGATAAAATTTAATTATCACGCAAATAGTTATAAAAAATGGAAATTTACAAAATCTTTTTGAAGAAACAAAAAAAATTATTGAAGGATTAACAGTGGTTCAGGCAAAAAGTGGGAAAGATAACATAAAATTATTTAAAATAAAAAGAAATTATTGTTAGATTTAATACATAACCGAGAAGTAAGTTTAAAATTATTAAACAATCAAATAACAGATACATTTGATTGGGTATGGTTTAGTCAATTAAAATATTTATTTAACGACGAAAAAAATTTTATAGTAAACATGTGTGATGGAGATTTTACATATACATTTGAATATCAAGGTTCTGGTCAAAAATTAGTTCATACACCTTTTACAGATAAATGTTATTTAACATTGACTCAAACTTTAAGATTAGGATATGGAGGAAATCCTTATGGTCCGGCTGTTACTGGTAAAACAGAATCTGTTAAAGCTTTAGGTCAAGCCTTTGGTAGACAAGTATTAGTTTTTAATTGTGATGAAGGTATTGATTTTAAAACTATGGGAAGAATTTTATTTAGTAAAGGTTATGGTGGTAGAAGTAAATTACCAGATAATTGAAAAATATTATTTAGACCAGTTTCTATGTCTGTTCCTGATCATTTGCAAATTGCTCAAACTTTATTATATGCTGAAGGATTTAAAAATGGAGAAATTTTATCAAAAAATGTTACTACGTTATTTACTTTATGTAAACAAGGTCTTTCTTATCAACAACATTATGATTGGGGATTAAGAGCTTTAAAAAAATTTTTAACAGTTGCAAGTCAACAAATTCACAATTATTTAAATGAAGATAAAATAGCAACATATGAAGAAGAAAAACATCATTATTAATTAAAGCAATTAGAATAAATGTTTTAAGTAAATTAACATTTTCAGATTCTCAAATATTCAATTTATTAATTCTTGATGTATTTCCAAATATTGATATGTCAGATATAGTATATGAAAATTTAAATAAAGCTTTAATGGAAAGTTATAAAACATTAAATTATGAATTTATATACATTTCAATTTATAAAAGTAGTTCAATTTTATGAAGAATGTAGATAAAGCATGGGTGTTGTTAAGTAGGTCCATCAGAATGTGGAAAAAGTTCAATATGGAAATTATTACAAGATGCTTTTATAAAATTAAATCAAAAAATTGTAATTTATATTATTAATCCAAAAGCTATGAGTAAAAAGTTATTATTAGGTTATATGAATCATGATACTGGAGAATATACATATGGAGTTTTATCTAAATGAGCAAGAGAAATTGAAAAAGAAAGTGCTGATACTAAATTTGGGATTATTTGTGATGGGGTGATGGTGATGTTGATCCTGAATGGATAGAAGCTTTAAATAGTTTTTTAGATGATAATAGATTATTAACGATTCAAAATGGAGAAAGAATAAAAATTTTGGAAATAGTGTTAATTTTATATTTGAAACTGATGGTTTAAAATTCGCAAGTCCAATAACAGTATCTCTTATGGGAAATTTTATATGAATCAAGAAGATTTAGATATTAAAAGTATTTATAATAGTTGGATTATAAAAACTTTAAAAGAAAATGGCGATATTATTAAAACATGGTTCGATAATTTCTTTTTAGAAATTTATTCAAAATATCGAAAAAATTATTTAATGTTAGATACTACAAATTATGGTTCAATTCAGAATTTTTTAAGTATATTTAATTATATATTTAAAGATAATAAAGTAGATCCAAAAAAAATTGGAAAATGTGCATTTGCAGAGAGTATAATAGAAGGTTTAGGAGGAAATTTAGAAAATGAATCTCATAAAAAATTTGCAAATAATGTTTTTCAAATAACAGGCGAAAGTCCTGGAAATAGATCAAATACAATAGATGTATATTATGATATTCCAAGTTCAAATTTACTTGTTTTTGAATTTGAAGGTCTTTCAGATGACATAGAAATAAAAAATTTCATAAATGAATATCCAATTGTAAAAACAACAAATACAAAAATTATTTAAGTATAATTAATATTTGGATAGAAAATAATGAAACCTTTTATTGTTGTTGGTCTTGAAGGTGCAGGAAAAAGTTTATTAATAAATTATTTAATAAGTAAATTAAGTTCATGTGAAATAACAACATTAAATTGTACATCTCAAACAAATTCAACAAATATTATCCAAAAACTTTTACAAAGTTGTACTATGTCAAATACATCAAGAGGAAAATATTTAAAACCTAAAGACAGTCAAAATTTAATTGTATATTTAAAATATATAAATTTACCTAAACCAGATAAATATAATACTATTCAATTAATAATTTTTTTCAAAATATTGTAGCTTCTCATGGTTTTTATGATGAAAATTTAGAATTTGTTTATTTAGAAATAATTCAAATAATCTCGTCTATGAATCCTTCTTCAACAATAGGTCGATTTGAAATATCAACGAGATTAGTAGTAAATGTTCGAATGTTATTTTTAAATTATCCAAGTAATGATGATTTATATGAATTTTTCACAAATAAAAATTGGAAAAAAGTTAAAAATATGCATTTTATTAGTTTATGATAATAAAGATTTTAATCAAATTATTCTTAATAATCCAGCTTTAGTTACTTATTGTAATGTTGTTTGGTTTAATGAAACTGATACTTATAGTCATAAACAATTAATTATGTTTGAATTAAAATCTTCTTTTGAAACTCTTCTTAAAAATAATATTATTAAAAAAGATGATGTTAAAAGTTTAATGAAATCATTTGTTAATATTTATAAAATTAGTAAAAAAGAAAATATTATAACAACTAATGGAAAATTTTTACAATTTATAAAAATATTTAAAAATTTAATTAAAGAAAAACTCTCAAATTCTTCTTATCAACAAAATCATTTACAAATTCGTTTAAATAAATTAGAAGAAGCAGAAAAATTTGTTGAAAGAATAAAAGAAAAATTAAATCAACAAAAAGAAGAAATAGAAAATAAACAAGAAGAAGTCAAATTATCATTAAATAAAATAGCAGAAGCAATGATAATATCAAATAAAAAAAAGGAACAATTGAAAGTATTAAATGAAGAAATTAAAGAAAATAGAAAAAAAGTTGAAGCTCATCAAACAAAATTTGAAGAGCAATTAAAAGATGTTATGCCAGAAGTAGCACAAAATTTAGTAAAAAAAATAGATTCTGGTGCCTTAGCTGAAATTATTGTTTATTTTAGGAAACAATTTTATGTTTATTTTAGAAAACCAATTTTACCTCAAGAAGTTTATTAATTTTTAAAAGCTATGTTATAATTAATTGGCTATATTGATTTAAGTGAATATCAAATTAAAACAACTTTTAACATGAAATCTATTTCAAGTTTACAAAGTTTTAATATTATAAATTTTTCTATTAGAACACGCTGATAAAGTAAAAAAATATGTAACTAAAAAACCACATTGTTTTAATAAAAGTAATGTAGAACGTACTAATGCTAATTTAGTAAAAATTTTAGAATTTGTAAAAGCAGTATTAAAAATTTTAAATTTAAATTAAAAATTCAACCTTTAGAAAAAGCATTAAAAGACGCTGAAAATAAATTAATTCAATCTCAAAAAATAGTTAATAAAAACACTAATGAAATTCAACAAATAGAATCAAACGTTAAAGAATATGAAGATAAATATGCTAAATTAATAGGAGAAGAAGAAGTATTAAAAATAAAAATAAATAAAACAAAAGATTTATTAACAATGACAGTAAATTTATTATCAAAATTAACAGGTGAAAAAAATCGATGGGTAACACAAATAAATGAACTTAAAATTAATAATGAAAGGATTCCATTTAATACAATTTTAGCAAGTGCATTTATTACATTTTTAGGATATTATAATGAATCTGTTTGTGACAATTTATATAATCAATTGCTAAATGTCTCAATTTTAAAAATCATAAAAATAATACTGTAAATTAAATTAATTTCTTATTAATAAATCTGATATTTTAAAATTAAAATTTAATGGTCTTCCTACTGATACATTATCAATGGAAAACGCTTTAATAATAAATAACAGTGTTAAAACAGTTTTAATTATTGAGCCTGTAACAAAAGAGCCTTAATGGTTAAAAAAAATATTATAACTAAAACAAATCAATTTGATGTTGTTAGTTTACATGATAATAAATTATTAACTAATATAGAATTAGCAATTAGATTTGGTAAAATTTTACTAATTAGTGATATAGAGCAAATTGAACCATTTTTAGTACCTTTAATTATAAATGAAAAATTTAAACGAGGTCCAACTAATGTTCTTAAATTAGGTGAAAAAGTAATTGAAATTCATGAAAAATTTAAATTATATTTAGTAACAAGAGATTCATGTATTGAAATTTCTAATAATGTTCTTGCAAGTATTTCAGTTGTTAATTTTACTGTTACAAGAAGTGGATTAGAAAGTATTTTATTAGGTCTTACTATTGATATAGACAACCAGAATTAGAAAAACAAAAAAATAAATTATTAGAAGTACAAAATAATAAAATTACAATTAAGTGAAATAGAAAAAAAACTTTTAGAAGAACTTATTCATTTAGAAGGAAATTTACTTGAAAATAAACAATTAATTGAAAGTTTAGAACAATCAAAAGAAAAATCTTTTCAATCTGAAGAAATTTTAAAACAAAGTTTATTACAATCGAAAGAAATTGAAGATAAAAGAAATAAATATAAAAATTTAAGTCAAGTTGCTACTACTATTTATTTTTTATTACAAGATTTATATAAAATTAATCCAATATATCAATTTAGTTTAGATAATTTTATGAATTTATTTAAAGATACAATAAAAACATAAAGTACAAAAAATTTTGATGATATTAATTCTAAATTAAAAGTTTATGAAGATAGTTTAATAAAAAATAGTTTCATTTATTTTAGTCGATCTTTATTTAAAAGTGATTTACTTGTATTTGGATTATTTAAACTCTTTACTGATAATGGAAATGTTAATAATAAACCATATTGGGACTTTTTATTAGGAAATTTAAATATAACAAAATCATCAGGTCAGGTTCCAAAATTTTTAGCAGAAGATAGAAAAAATTTATTTATTTCTTTACAAAATATTTTTACAGAAATTGCAAATTTAATATCAAATTCTGAAAATTGGTATAAAAGTAGTAAACACGAACAACAATTTAATAATTTAAATGGAAATATAAATAATTTAAAAGAATTAGATAAATTATTATTAATTCAAGTAACTAGACCAGATCATTTAGAATCAGCTTTGAAGAAGTTTATATGTAATTCATTAAAATTAGAATCTTTAGTTCCACCTCAATTAACAATGAATAATTATTTAGAACTTAATCAAAATAATCTCATTCCAATTATGTTTTAAACAACATTAGGTTATGACCCTTCAAAAGAATTAGAAGAACTCGAAATAAAAAATGTTGAAGTGAAAATTTTATTGAAATTCCTATGGGTGCAGCATACACTGAAAGTATAATAGAAAAATTAAAAGATACAAATTAAAACGGAAAATTGATAACATTAAAAAATATTCATTTAGCTGTTTCATGGTTATCAACTTTAGAAAAAGAAATAAAATCTCTTACAAACATCAATGAAAAATTTAGATTATTCTTAACTAGTGAAACACATAATAAACTGAGTCCTATTTTATTACAAAGTTGTATAAAATATACAAATGAAACACCTCCTGGTGTAAAAAAAATATGGAAAGAATTTATCAATAATGGCAAATAGATAACTTACAAATAAAAATAATGAAAGAATAATGCAAAGTTATTTGCATTAATTTTCAAAAATGAAAATTAGAAATTGAAATTAATAAAATAATATTTCATTTAAATAATAATTTCTCTAAAACTATTCATTTAAATATCTCTATTTTAATTAAAAAATTCTTTTATATTTTTTTCAAAAAAAAATCAATATAATCTTTCTAAATAATAAATTATTAATATTTGATTCATTTCAAATTAGTTTTTAACTCCTTATTTTATACAATTATTTTTTTTTGATATATTATTTTTTTATAATTAATTCTCTTTTTTATATATAT
>JAEEGL014222550.1_pt1 | contig 14131 bp, 11 predicted proteins | sample 9134231 | NCBI WGS metagenome assembly JAEEGL01 (sample SAMN16246548, study PRJNA631951) | gut metagenome | biome: gut microbiome; feature: rumen; material: fiber-attached | host: Bos | place: Iran: Karaj | collected 2018-10 | reverse complement strand
GGAGCTGGTGGACGAGGACAAGGCCTTCTCCCTGGCGGAGCATCTGGCGGCGGGAGACCGGGTCTTCCTGCTCAGGGCCTTCACCAAGGCCTACGGCATGGCGGGCCTGCGCCTGGGTTACGGCCTCTGCAAGGATGGGGCGCTGCTGGAGAGGATGAGCCGCCTTTCCCAGCCCTGGAACGTATCCACCCCCGCCCAGGCGGCGGGCCTCGCGGCCCTCTCTTGCCCCGACTGGCCGCAGCGGGCCCGGGCCCTGTTCCAGGTGGAGAAGCCCTGGCTGTATGGGCGGCTGACCCAGCTGGGCCTGGGCGTGCTGCCGGGGGACGCCAACTTCCTCTTCGTCACGGGGGTGCCCGGGCTGTATGAGAAGCTGCTCGGTCAAGGGGTGCTCATCCGGGATTGCGGGAACTATCGGGGCTTGCAGGCGGACGACTGCCGCATCGCCGTCCGCACCCGGGCGGAGAACGAGGAACTGTTGAGGACCATGGAGGAGGCGCTGCGTGTTTGAGACGGGCATAGAGGGCCACTACGCCCTGGTGGACGGGAAAAAGCTCCGCTTCGGCTACACCACCGGCACCTGCGCGGCGGCGGCGGCCAAGGCGGCTGCCCTCCTGCTGCTCACGGGCCAGGCCCCCGAGGCAGTGAAGATACACACCCCCAAGGGCATCGACTTACGGCTGCCTATCGAAGAATCGAAGCGGGAAGGCGACGCTGCCCGCTGCGCCGTCCGCAAGAACAGCGGCGACGACCCGGACGTGACCGATGGGGCCCTGGTGTGCGCCCAGGTCCGCGTCAGCGCCACCCAGGGCATCCATATCGACGGCGGCGAGGGCGTGGGCCGGGCGACAAAGCCCGGGCTCAAGGTGCATGTAGGCGCGGCGGCCATCAACCCCGGCCCCCGGGCCATGATCGAGCAGGCGGTCCGGGAGGCCCTGGAGGAAGGGGAGCCCGTGCCGGGACTGGACGTGGTGATCTCGGTGCCCGAAGGGGCAGCCCTGGCGGCGAAGACCTTCAACCCCCGGCTGGGCATCGTGGGCGGCATCTCCATATTGGGCACCAGCGGCATCGTGGAGCCCATGAGCGAGGAGGCGCTGATCGACAGCATCCGCCTGGAGATTCGCCAGCGCAAGGTCCTGGGGGACAAGCGCCTGATCCTGGCCCCGGGCAACTACGGCACGGACTTTCTCAGGGATACCTTCGGCGTGGGCGAGGACCGCATCGTCAAGGTTTCCAACTTCATCGGCCGGGCCCTGGACGCCGCGGCGGAGGCGGGGTTTTCCAAGGTGCTGCTGGCGGGCCATATCGGCAAGCTCATCAAGCTTTCCGGCGGCATCATGAACACCCACTCCCGGGAGGGCGACGGCCGGGCGGAGCTCATGGCCGCCTGCGCGCTCCGGGCGGGATGCGACGCCGACACGGCCCGGGCCATCCTTGATTGCGTCACCACGGACGAGATGCTGCGCATCCTGCGGGAGAAGGGGCTGCTGGCCCCGGCCATGGAGCACATGGCCCAGCGGATAGAGCTGTATGTGAGCGCCCGGGTGAAGGACCTTTTGACCGTGGGCGTGCTGGTGTTCTCGGATGGCTATGGGCCTCTGTGTGCCACCGGTGCGGCCAAAGCGTGGCTGAAAACAAGGGGAGAGGGGAAGGAGAAAGAGCTATGATCCATTTTGTAGGCGCGGGCTGCGGGGCGGCCGATCTCATCACCGTGCGGGGCAAGGCCCTGCTGGAGCAGGCGGACGTGATCATCTACGCCGGTTCCCTGGTGAATCCGGCGCTGCTGGAGTATAAAAAAGAAGGCTGCCGTGTGTACAACAGCGCCAAAATGACCTTGGAGGAGGTGCTGGCCGTCATGCTGGACGCAGAGGCCGCGGGCCTTTCCACCGTGCGCCTCCACACCGGGGACCCCTGCCTCTACGGGGCCATCCGGGAGCAGATGGACGAGCTGGACAAGCGGGGCGTCGATTACGACTACTGCCCCGGCGTCAGCGCCTTTTCCGGGGCGGCGGCGGCCCTGAAGATGGAGTACACCCTGCCGGAGGTTTCCCAGAGCGTCGTCATCACCCGCATGGCGGGGCGGACCGCGGTGCCCGAGCGGGAGAGCGTTCGGTCCTTCGCCGCCCACGGGGCCACCATGGTCCTGTTTCTAAGCGCCGGCCTGCTGCAGGAGACCCAAAATGAGCTGCTGGCGGGAGGTTACGGCCCCGACACCCCGGCGGCCATCGTCTACAAGGCCAGCTGGCCCGATGAGCGGACCTGCCTGTGCACCGTGTCCACCCTGGCGGACTGCGCCAAGGAGAACAGTATTTCCAAGACGGCGCTGATCATCGTGGGGGACGCGGTGCAGCAGAGCGGCTACGCCCGCTCCAGGCTCTATGATCCCACCTTCTCCACGGAATATCGGCCGGCCAAGGAGTGATCTATGACCATCTGGCTCATTTCCTACACCGCCCGGGGCCGGGCCCTGGCGGCGCGTGCGGCGGAAATTTTGAAAGGGGCAGGCCACGATTGTCGGACCTTCGCCCTCCCCAAGTTCTGCGGCGACGGGGACGAACCCTTGACCCGATCCGGGGCGGACTGGGCCGGGGCGGGCTTTGCGGAGGCGGACGCCCTGCTGTTCTGCTGCGCCTCCGGCATCGCCGTCCGGGTCATCGCCCCCCATGTGCGGGACAAGCGGACGGACCCGGCGGTGCTGGTGCTGGACGAGGGCGGCCGGTTCGTGATCCCCCTGCTCAGCGGGCATCTGGGCGGGGCGAACGCTTTGGCGCTGGACGTGGCGAACCAACTGCACGCCACCCCCGTGCTGACCACGGCCACGGACGTGAACGGCCTCTTTGCCGTGGACGTGTTCGCCAAAGAGAACGGCCTGCATATCGAGAGCATGGCCCTCTGCAAGGCCGTCTCCGCCGCTTTGCTGGCGGGGGAGAAGGTAGGCTTTCGCTCCGATCTTCCCGTGGAGGGCGCGCTGCCTATGGGCCTGACCACAGGGGACGCGGACCTGGGCATATACGTTTCGGCAGGAAACGGCCAGCCCTTTCCCCGGACCCTGCGGCTCACACCCCGACCCTATGCCGTGGGCCTTGGCTGCCGCCGGGGCAAGAGTGCGGAGGAGCTGGAAAGGTTTTTGCTGGACAACTTGCAGAAATGCGGCGTGGGGCTCCATGAGCTCAGGGCCCTCGGCAGCATCGATTTGAAGAAGGACGAGCCGGGGCTGGCGGCCCTCAGCCAAAAGCTGGGCCTGCCCTTTGTGACCTATTCGGCGGAAGAATTGAAAGCTGCCCCCGGGGACTTCACCCCCTCCGCCTTCGTGCAGGAGGTGACGGGCGTGGATTCGGTGTGCGAGCGGGCGGCGGTGCTGGCGTCCGGCGGGACGTTGGCGGTGCGAAAAGTGGCGAAGGACGGCATGACCTTCGCCCTGGCCAAGAAGGAGGAGGCGATCCGATTTGAGTAAGCTGTATGTGGTGGGCATCGGCCCCGGCAAGGTCGAGGGCATGACGTACGAGGCCGCCCGGGCCCTGGAGGAGAGCGACGTGATCGTGGGCTACACGGTCTACGTGGACCTGGTGAAGGACCGTTTTCCGGACAAGACCTTTTTGACCACCCCCATGCGCCGGGAGGTGGAGCGGGTGGAGCTGGCACTCGCCGAGGCGGCGAAGGGCAAGACCGTGGCTATGGTCTGCAGCGGCGACCCCGGGGTCTACGGCATGAGCGGCCTTTGCGAGGAGCTGGCGGCGAAGCACCCCGGTGTGGCGGTGGTGACCGTCCCCGGCGTGTCCGCGGTCCTCAGCGGCGCCGCCATCCTGGGGGCCCCCCTGATGCACGACTTTGCCGTCATCAGTCTGAGCGACCTTATGACCCCCTGGGCCACCATCGAGAAGCGGCTTCGGGCGGCGGCCGCGGCGGACTTCGTCATCTGCCTCTACAACCCGTCGAGCCACAAGCGAAAGGACTATCTGGCCCGGGCCTGCGACATCGTCCTGGAAGCTGCGTCCCCGGAGACCGTCTGCGGCGTGGCGCAAAACATCGGCCGAGAGGGGGAGAATATCCGCACCATGACCCTGCAGGCCCTGCGGGACGCCCAGGTGGACATGTTCTCCACCGTGTTCATCGGCAATTCCCAGACCAGGATCATCGGCGGCAGGATGGTCACGCCCCGGGGGTACGACCATGACTAAGGCGCTGCTGTTTGCGGGCACCACCGAGGGGCGCAAAATCGCCGAAGGGTGCCGGGGAAAGGACATAGATTTGACCGTCAGCGTGGCCACGGAGTATGGGGAGACGCTCATCGATCCGGCGGACAACGTGCATGTGATCTCGGGCCGCAAGGACGGGAACGGCATCGCCGCCCTGATCCGGGAGACCGGGGCGGAGCTGGTCATCGACGCCACCCACCCCTACGCCGCGGAGGTGACGAGGACCCTGCAGGCGGTATGTGCCCAGGAGAACGTGGCGTATCTGCGCATCCTGCGCCGGGAGGACCACGAGGATATGACCGGCTGCGTGTTCGTGGACGACACCCAGGGGGCCGTGGCCTATTTGAACGGCACGGAGGGGAACGTGCTTTTGACCGTGGGCAGCAAGGAGCTCCCCGCCTACACGGCGGTGCGGGACTGGCAAAACCGGCTCTACGCCCGGGTGCTGCCCCTGCCCGCCTCCGTGCAGCTGGCCTTCGAGCTGGGCATGGAGGGGAGCCACCTCATCTGCATGCAGGGCCCCTTTTCTCAGGAGATCAACGAGGCCATGCTGCGGATGCTGGACGCCCGGTATCTCATCACCAAGGACACCGGCGCCGCAGGGGGCTTCTCGGAGAAGCTCAAAGCCGCCAGGGCCTGCGGCGTGACGCCCGTGGTCATCCGCCGGCCCCTCGTCGAGACGGGGGTCAGCGTGACCCAGTGCCTGAGCCTGCTGGGCGAGCGCTGCGGCTGGGCCGCGGACGCGAAAAAGCACATCACCATGGTAGGCTTGGGCATGGGGGACCCCGGCACCCTGACGCGGGCCGCCGAGGACGCCTGCCGCCAGGCGGACCTGATCGTAGGCGCTCAGCGGGTGACGGACGCTCTTCAGCGCTTCGGCAAGCCCACCCAAAACGCCGTGGCGGCCCGGGAGATCGAAAGGATCATCCGGACCACGCCTGCCGAAAACATTGTGGTGGCCATGTCCGGGGACACGGGCTTTTACAGCGGCACCAAGGGCCTGCTGCCCTTGATTTCGGATTTGCAGCCCACCGTCCTGCCGGGCATCTCCTCCATCTCCTGCTTCGCCGCCAAAGCGGGCACGAGCTGGGATGACGCCCTGCTCCTCTCCGCCCACGGCCGGCCCTGCAACTATGTGACGAAGATCCGCCGATCCCCCAAGACCATCGTTTTGGTGGGCGGGGATCGGGGCGTGAAGGACCTGCTTTGCGTGCTGCGAGACAACGGCCTGGGCCATCTTCCCGTGACCGTGGGCGAAAACCTGTCCTATCCCGAGGAACGGATCGTCCGGGGCACCGCCGGGGAGCTGGCGGCGCAGACCTTTGCGCCCCTCGCCCTGGTGCTGGTGGAGAACCCCGACGCCAAAGGCGCCGTGCTGACCCAGGGCCGCCCCGATGAAGATTTTCTCCGCACCGAGGTGCCCATGACCAAGTCCGAGGTCCGCGCCGTGACCCTAAGTAAGCTCCGCCTGACGCGGGACGCCCGCTGCTGGGACGTGGGGGCCGGCACCGGCTCCGTGTCCCTGGAGATGGCGGAGGTCTGTGAGGACGGCATGGTCTACGCTATCGAACGGAAGCCCGAGGCCTGCGCCCTCATCGAAGCGAACAAGAAGCATCTGGGCGTCACCAACGTGCAGGTGATCGAGGGGGCCGCCCCCGACACCCTCCGGGACCTGCCCGCCCCCACCCACGTCTTCATCGGCGGCAGCGGGGGAGAGCTGAAGGAGATTTTGGCCCTGGTCCTGGACAAAAACCCCGCCGCCCGGATCGTGGTGAACACGGTGACGGCGGAGACCTTCGCCCTGGCTCTGGACGCCCTGAAGAAACTGCCGGTCACGGACGTGGAGATCGTGGAGCTCTCCGTATCCCGGGGCCGGAAGGTGGGCGGGTATCACCTGATGACCGCCCAGAACCCCGTATACCTTTTCTCCTGCCGGGGAGGACAGCCCAATGGTTAGCCCCCGCCTGCTGTTCGCCGCCCCTGCTTCAGGGAGCGGCAAGACCACCATCGTCTGCGGCCTGCTGCGGGCCCTGAAGAACCGGGGCAAGGGGGTTCGGGCCTTCAAGTGCGGGCCGGACTTCATCGATCCCCTGTTCCATGAAACCGTGGTGGGCGTGCCCTCGGGCACCTTGGACCTGTTTTTCAGCGACCGGGACCAGCTCAGGCGCCTCTTCTGCCGCCACGCCGCCGGGGCCGAGATCAGCCTCATTGAGGGGGTCATGGGCTATTACGACGGCCTGGGGGCCGCCACGGACCGGGCCTCGTCCTACGAGGTGGCCAAAGCTCTGGACGCCCCCGTGGTGCTCGTCGTGGACAGCCGGGGCCAAAGCCTGTCCGCCCTCGCTGCCCTAATTGGCTTTCTCCGGTTCCGGCCCGACAGCCGCATCCGGGGCGTCATCTTCAACCGCATGAGTGAGGGCGTGTACGGCGCCCTGAAGCCCGAGGTGGAAAAGCTGGGCCTTCGGTCCCTTGGGTATGTGCCCCGGGCCCCGGAGGTCATGGTGGAGAGCCGGCATCTCGGCTTGGTCACCCCGGGCGAGATCGAAGATTTGGGCCAAAAGCTGGATGTGTTGGCCGCCCTGCTGGAGAGGACCGTGGATGTGGACGGCCTATTGAAGCTGGCCGCCGAGGCCCCGGCCCTAATTGTGCCCCCGGCGCCGCCCCTGCCGATCCTGCCCCGCACCCGTATCGCTGTGGCCCGGGACGAGGCCTTCTGCTTCCTGTACCGGGACAATCTGGACCTGTTGGAGGACTGCAGCGCGGCGCTGACCTTCTTCTCCCCCCTCCATGACAGGGCCCTCCCCGAAGAGACCCAGGGCCTGCTCCTGCCCGGGGGCTACCCGGAGCTGTATGCCGCGGCCCTGTCCGCCAACGAGCCCATGCGCCGGAGCATCCGGGAGGCCATCCAAGGGGGCCTGCCCTGCCTTGCCGAGTGCGGCGGCTTCCTCTACCTCCACCGGGAGCTGGAGGACATGGAGGGTCGTTTCCATCCCATGGCGGGGGTCCTGGACGCCAGGGCGTATCGGACAAGTCGCCTGGGCCGGTTCGGCTACATCACCCTGAGCGCCAGGGAGGATACCGCCTTTCTCCCCGCGGGGGAGAGCGTGCGGGGACACGAGTTCCACTATTTTGAGAGCGAGGCTTGCGGCGACGCCCTCCACGCCCAGAAGCCCACGGGCAACCGGGGCTGGGACTGCGGCCACAGCCGGGGGAACCTGCTCATGGGCTTTCCCCACCTCTATTATCCCTCGAACCCCAAGCTCATAGAACGATTCCTGCGCGCCTGCGCCAAGGAGGTATAGATGGCGAAATCGATCATGGTCCAGGGCACCATGTCCAACGCGGGCAAGAGCCTGCTGGCGGCGGGCCTCTGCCGGGTGTTCCGGCAGGACGGCCGGAGGGTGGCCCCCTTCAAGGCCCAGAACATGGCCCTCAATTCCTTCATCACCCGGGAAGGTTTGGAGATGGGCCGGGCCCAGGTGGTCCAGGCGGAGGCGGCGGGGGTGGAGCCCTCGGTGCTGATGAACCCCATCCTTTTGAAGCCCACCAACGACATGGGCTCCCAGGTCATCGTGAACGGGGAGGTCTGGGGGCAGATGAGCGCCCGGGAGTATTTCGCCGTGAAGCGGCAGCTGCTGCCCGAGGTCATGCGCGCCTACGACGCCCTGTCCGCCCAAAATGACGTGATCGTCATCGAGGGGGCGGGAAGCCCTGCAGAGATCAATCTGAAGAACGACGACGTGTTCGTGAATATGGGCATGGCCCGGGCGGCCAAGGCCCCCGTGCTCCTGGTGGGGGACATCGACAGGGGCGGGGTCTTCGCCCAGCTCTACGGCACCGTGGCTCTCCTCGATGAGGCGGAGCGGGCCATGGTGAAGGGGGTCGTCATCAACAAGTTTCGGGGGGACGAGCGCATCCTGACCCCCGGCCTTCGGCAGCTGGAGGACCTGATCCACATCCCCGTGGTGGGGGTGGTGCCCTATGTGAAGCTGGACATCGACGACGAGGACAGCCTCTCCGAGCGCCTCACCAACCGGGCGGCCCAGCTCATCGACATCGCCGTCATCCGGCTGCCCCGGCTGTCCAACTTCACCGACTTCAGGGCCCTGGAAGCAGTGGAGGGCGTGTCGGTCCGGTATGTGGACAAGCCCGCCGCCTTCGAGGAGCCCGATCTCGTGATCCTGCCCGGCACCAAGAACACCATGGCGGACCTCCTCTGGCTCCGACAGAGCGGCCTTGAGGGCAAGGTGCTGCGCTTCAGCCATGCCGGCGGCCCGGTACTGGGCATCTGCGGTGGCTATCAGATGCTGGGGGAGGAGCTCTCCGACCCCCTGGGTGTGGAGCAGGGGGGGACCCTCCGGGGCATGGGTCTGCTGCCCGTCAAGACCGTGTTCACCGAGCAAAAGACCCGCACCCGGGTCAGCGGCGCCTTCGGGGCCGTGGGCGGCGTCCTCGCGTCCCTGTCCCATCAGCCCTTCGAGGGGTACGAGATCCACATGGGCGAGAGCACGGGCGGCGCGCCCCTGACCGGCTTTGCCAACGAGCTTTCGGGCGAAGCGCACCCGGACGGCTGCCAGCAGGGCAGCGTCTACGGTACCTACGTCCACGGCATCCTGGACCACGACGATGTGGCGGGGGCCGTCATCCGGGCTTTGGCGGAGAAAAAGGGCATCGACCCGGCGCTGCTGGGCAAGGTCTCCGGGGCCGAGCACAAGGAGCGGCAATATGACCTGTTGGCTCAAACGTTGCGGGAACACATGGACATGAAAACCATCTATCGCATCCTGGAGGAGGGGATCGCATGAACATTCAAAATCTGCCGCCCATGGAGATCGAGAAGGAGAGCTTTCGCATCATCACGGCGGAGCTGGGGGACCGGCCGCTGGACCCGGAGCAGGCGCCCATCCTCAAGCGGGTCATCCACACCACGGCGGACTTCGACTACGCCGACACCCTGTACTTCTCGCCTGACGCCGTGGTCCGCGGCAAGGCGGCCATCCGCGGCGGGGCTACCGTCGTCACCGATACCCAGATGGCTCTGGCCGGCATCAATAAGAAAACCCTTACTCGCTTTGGCTGCGAGGCCCGCTGCTTCATGTCCGACGAGGACGTGGCGGCGGAGGCCCGGCGCCTGGGGGTCACCCGGGCCCGCATCTGTATGGACAAGGCCGCCCGCCTGGGCGACGACGTGATCTTCGCCATCGGCAACGCCCCCACGGCCCTGATCCGCCTGCGGGAGCTCATCGACGGGGGCTATCGCCCCAAGCTCATCATCGGCGTGCCCGTGGGCTTCGTGAACGTGGTGGCGTCCAAGGAGCTGATCATGGAGACCTCCGTCCCCTGCATCGTGGCCCGGGGCCGCAAGGGCGGCAGCAACGTGGCCGCCTGCATCGTCAACGCCCTCCTCTACGACCTGGACCCCGCTCGGGGCAGCTAAGGGTCAGGCTTCGGCTTTCTTGAATCATATTGCATAGAAAAAAGCAGCGTTCCCGATCATACGAGCGTGGACGCTGCTTTTGTTGTTCCCTGATTGGATGTTGAGCTCATACCTCGGTTCGAAGCGCTGTTTTCGATACGTTCGGCAGGCAGGCGTGTCCCTCTGAAAAGAAGAAGCCGCAGGAAAAACCTATACGCCGCTCCATGGGTTCTCATCCTTTCCGTGCAGGTAACTGGCGCCTCCCAGGCCTAAAACGGCGAGGACGGCGCAGAGAAAGCCTATGCTGAGCAGGAGCAGGGGCTCGGAGGCCGGTGTGTCCAGGCGAATATCTCCATACCAGGTGGGGTCGTAGAGGATGGGGATCTGATCGCCCGGGGCCAAGGTCTTGTCCTTATAGGGCAGAAGGGCCTCCCGGGTAGCGCCGTCCGCCTCGTAGGTCACGTAATAGGCGCCACCGTGGACGTACATCTCTATGACGGTGGCCACAGCCTCGTTCCGGGCGTCCCGATCCTTCTTGTCCCTGTCGAAGACGAAGCCCCCCAGCAGCAGGACGGCCAGCGCCGCCGCCAGTACCATTCGGCTGATAAAGCGCAACAGATCCGCCAGGGCCAGGTTTTCCGCGTGTTGGTTAGATCCCCCCGTTTTCCCCATGTCATCCTCCAGCTTTTACCACAGCCACAATAAGTATCGAAGATACCATAGCTTATACCTGGGCAGCTTCTCTTCCAGTTCTCGCTGGGCGGCCTTTACATGCCCGGCCATGGCCTTTTTCTGCTTCTCGTCCAGGATGTGATCGGAGAAGGCGGCTTCGTCCGCCAGCCGTTGTGCCTTTTCGCAGGGAGTGGCCCCGTGACGGACCAGCCGCAACAGCTCGCCATACCCATATAGTACGGCCTTTCGTCCGTCCCCTTGGAGTATCCGCCGCATGCGGTTTCGACACACCCGCTTGCGGAGCTTGATATAGAGGAACACCAGCAGCGGCAGCAGCAGCAGCCACAGCAGCCACAACAGCCAAGACCTTCCAGAGTCTTCCGGGTCCTGCTCAGGCGCCTCGGGCTCCGGCGTGGGCGTGGGTGTGGCCGCCCCGCCCTGGGGCGGCTCCGGCGTGGGCGTGGGCGTGGTCTCCCCGCCTTGGGGCGTGTCTTCGGGCGTAGGCTTCGGCGTGGGCTCGGGGGTCTCCTCCGGCTTTGGCGTATCCTTCGGCCCCAGGGTCTCCTCCGGGGCGACCGTGGGCGGCGGAGTCTCCTGTTCCGGCTCGTCGCCGGGGCCCGCCTCGGGGGCGGGTATATCCAGCCGCGGATCGTCGCCGCCGGTGGCCTCAATGGGCACCCAGCCCCAGCCCTCCACATAGACCTCGGTCCAGGCGTGGGCGTTCCGGTCCGTGACCTCCACCCAGGTATCCGCCTCCCCCACCGTCAGGGCGAAGCCGATGACGAATCGGGCCGGGACCCCCTTCGCTTGCAGCAGGGCGGTCAGGGCGCTGGCGTAGTGGACGCAGTAGCCGCGCTTGCTCACCGTCAAAAAGTACAGGGCAAAGTCCTGGTCCTTGGGCGTGTCCCCCGGCTCCAGATCGTATTCCACCGTGCCCCGGAGGATGGCCGCTATGGCTTGGGCCAAGGCATAGGGGTCGTCCGTGCCTGGCAGCTCGTAGGGCTTCAAAAAGGCTTGGAACGCTTCCCGTCGGGTCTTGGTCAGGGTCACATAGGTCTTCTTCGCCCAGGCGGCGTAGGCCTGCTCCGCCTCGCTCCCCATGCGGGGCACCAAACGGTCGGGCAGGGACCGGTAGGCCCAGCTGTAGGCGGACAGTTTGCGGTCGGCCACGATATAGTTCTCCCGCACCTCTCCGGGAACGGCGGCACCCTTGACCACGGCATAGGGGGTGTACAGCAGCGACGTATCGGCGCCGCGGACCTCCAGCCACTGCCGGGGATCGGGCAGGGACCCGCCCAGGGTGAACAGGGATTCTCCGTCGGCGTACTCGCTGGTCAGGGACCAATAGCGGCCGTCGTACCGGCCGTAGGAGGTGCCCCTGAGATACAGCAGCCCGGTCGAGCTCGTTTTCACGTCCATTACATGCTCGCCGGTGGCCTTGAGTTCGCCCTCCCGCGTCAGGTCCTCCCGCTCTCGAACGTCCCTGTCGAAGAGACGGTTCATCCTTTCCCAGACGCTGGCCGCCTGGCGCATGACCTGTTCCACACGCTCCTGGGTGGACAGAGGCTCATATTCCTTTTTGGGGTAGATCTTGGTCAAGAGCAACACGGTCAAAAACAGCGCCGCCAACGCCAGGAAGGTGACCCGGCCGATGCCGCCGCCCCGGTGGAGCCTGAGTCCGCTGGTGAAGAGCACGCCGCCGTAATAGAGGCCCACCAGCACCCCGGCCCAGCCAGACGGCTGCATGTCCGTATAGATGAGGGCCAGGGCCACCAAGGGCATGGGCACCAGGAAAGGCAAAAACATGGACTCCCCGGACACCAGCCCCCAGCTGATGAGCAGGGCCACGGCCACCATGATCGCCCCCACGAAGAAACCGATGAAGTAGGCGTAGTTCTCCACGCCCGTCGGCATGGTACCTGGATCGCTGATGAAGGGGATGGTGCGGGCGAGGACGCTCTGGATGGTGCGGATGGCCACCACCGCCCCGCTGTAGAGTTTCCGCCAGCGGAAGATGCTGATGAGCAGCACAGTAGCGCCGAAGGGGATCAGCATGTAGGTCCCCAGCTCGGGCACGGTGAAGAGCAGCGTCATAAAGCCGCTGATGATGAGCGCGGTCAGGATAAGGGCGACTGGATGATAGGGCAGATCATAGGCCGTGACCACGCAGAGGGGTGCGCCCAGGGTGCCGCAGAAGACCAGCAGCCAGGTGCCGAAGAAGGCGAGATAGGGGAACTTTTTCATAGCTGCTTCGCCCCCTCTTTGGCCATGGGCCGGATGCTGTAGACCAGCTCATCGGGCTTGTTCCGGTCCACAGGTCCCCTGGATTTGTCGGGCCGGCGGGAGAGGATGGTCTCCATGAACTCGTCCAGGCTGTATTTATCCTTGATGTAGGCCTCCAGATGGGCCCCGAAGCAGATGCGGTGGGGGATGCCCTTCTCCACCAGGGCTGTACTCAGGTATAACAATTGATCCATCTGGCTTTCCAGCTCCTTGGGATCGGTGCTGGCCGTGATGGACAGGGTGATGCGCTTGCGCTTCATGAGCTGGGGCTCCCGGACGATGGTGTCGTCCAGCTTGGAGCTGAGCTTCCAGTGGATCACGTTGAGGGGGTCCCCCTGTCGGTAGGGCCGAAGCTCATGCTCCTCGGAATAGCCGCCGCCGGGCTTGGGCTTCAGGGTGATGGCTGAGTCCTGATCGAGCTCCGGCATGGGCTGGGGCTTCTGGGGGATGGGCAACACGGTGTACACGGCGGGGTCGCAGCGCCGGACGGGGATGGCGAAGATGCCCATATAGTCCCAGGCCCAGACCCGTCCCAGACTGCAGGAGATGACTCCGCACCGTTCGCTGGGCAGGGGCAGACTTTCCTCCGCCTTCAGCACGCCCCAGTAGCTGCACTTGCGCTTCTTCAACTGATCGCCGGTGAACCGGTTCTCCCCGCTGAAGGTCATGGACAGGCACCCTACGGGCAGGAAGCATCGGCTGTCCACCTTCAGCCGGGCGGCAGCGCTTTCGCCCCGGGGGGAGGCTCCGGAGGCGGACAGCAGGACCCGGACCCGCAGCATGGCGGGCAGGCTCACCAGCAGGGAAACGAAGGGCATCAGGATCAAAAAGCGCAGCAACAGAAAGGACAGATACTGTCCGTACAGGCTATGGAACACCACGCCCATGATAAGGCCGGTGAGATAGATGATCCGGCGGCTGCCCATCATTTGGCCACGGGGGCGGGCACGGATTTGAGGATGTCCTCGACGAGGGCCTCCGCCTTGCGGCCGGCGGCCTCCGCATCGGGGGTCAGGATGATCCGATGAGTGACGGTAGCGGGATAGATGAGCTTCACGTCCGCCGGCAGCACGTAGTCCCGGCCCTGGACCCAGGCCGCGGCCTTGGCCATGGAGGTGACCGCCAGGGACGCCCGGGGGCTGGCCCCCTGCAGGATGGCGGGGTTGTTCCGGGTGGCGTTGTTGAGACGGATGATATACTCCAAGATCTTCTCGCTGACGTAGGTCCGCTCACACTCCTGGCGCATGGCGGCGAGGCTCCCCTTGTCCGCCATGCAGCGGACCTTCTCAAGGGGGTTCCCCTGCTGCTTGCGGGTCAACATTTCCTTCTCGTCGGAGGGCTTGGGGTAGCCCAGCGACAGGCGGACCATGAACCGGTCCATCTGGGAATCGGGCAGCAGCTGGGTGCCGGAGGCGCCCACGGGATTCTGGGTGGCGATGACCACGAAGGGATCGGGCACCGGGTGGGTGACTCCATCCACGGTGACGGTCCGCTCCTCCATGGCCTCCAACAGGGCGCTCTGGGTCCGGCTGGTGGCCCGGTTGAGCTCGTCCGCCAGGAACAGGTT
>JAEEGL013216441.1_pt1 | contig 14131 bp, 9 predicted proteins | sample 9134231 | NCBI WGS metagenome assembly JAEEGL01 (sample SAMN16246548, study PRJNA631951) | gut metagenome | biome: gut microbiome; feature: rumen; material: fiber-attached | host: Bos | place: Iran: Karaj | collected 2018-10 | reverse complement strand
CCCAACTCATCGGGCGCCGTGTGCGTGAGACGAACACTTTTTGTGAGATATTACCATATAACAAGTTCCCTAAGGACGATCCTGACGTGATAGGTGTCATCCTCAGTGGTTCTCCTTATTCTGTTTATGACCAGAAGGCTTTCAAGGTGGAGCTTTCACAGTTCATGGGTCGCTATCCTGTGCTTGGCATCTGTTATGGGGCACAGTTCATGGCTTATATGGGCGGAGGAAAGGTGGAGCCTGCTGGCAGTCGTGAGTATGGAAGGGCACATCTGCGTCAGTTCGAGAAGGAGAATCCGTTGTTCAAGGGCTTTGAGCCAGATTCACAGGTCTGGATGAGTCATGGGGATACCATCACTAAATTGCCTCGTCGTTGTCGCAAGATCGCTTCAACAGATGATGTAGAGTTTGCTGCTTATGCCAGTGAAGAGGTACCTATGTGGGCAGTGCAGTTCCATCCTGAGGTGTTCCATAGTACACAGGGTTTCCAATTGCTGAAGAACTTCGTGGTGGATATCTGTGGTAGTCGTCAGGAGTGGAGTCCCGCCAGTTTCGTGGAAACCACAGTGCAAGAGTTGAAAGAACAACTTGGAAACGACAAGGTGATCTTGGGCTTGAGTGGTGGGGTGGACAGTAGTGTATGTGCTGTTTTGCTGAATCGGGCCATTGGAAAGAATCTGACATGTATCTTCGTGGATCATGGCATGCTGCGTAAGGGTGAGTTCCGCAAGGTGATGGAGGCTTATCAAGGCCTGGGACTGAATGTGATAGGTGTGGATGCCAGCGCCAAATTCTTCAGCGACCTGGCTGGGGTGACAGAGCCTGAACAGAAGCGCAAAATTATCGGACGCGACTTTGTGGAGGTGTTCAATGCAGAGGCAAAGAAAATCACCGATGCCAAGTGGTTGGCACAGGGAACCATCTATCCTGACCGCATAGAAAGTCTGAGCATCACAGGCATGGTGATTAAGAGTCATCATAATGTAGGTGGTCTGCCCAAAGAGATGCAGTTGCAGCTTTGTGAACCGCTGAAGTGGTTGTTCAAAGATGAGGTACGTAGAGTAGGGCATCAACTGGAGATGCCTGAACGACTTATCAAGCGTCATCCGTTCCCAGGTCCTGGATTGTCAGTGCGCATTTTAGGCGACATCACGCCTGAGAAGGTACGAATGTTGCAAGAAGCTGACGATATCTTTATCGAGGGACTGCATCAATGGAAGGATGTCGATGGCGTAGAACTCTACGACAAGGTTTGGCAGGCTGGGGCAGTGTTGCTCTCTGCTGTCAAGAGCGTTGGTGTGATGGGCGATGAGCGTACGTATGAGCATCCTGTGGCACTGAGGGCAGTGACCAGTGTGGATGCCATGACTGCCGATTGGGCACATCTGCCTTATGAATTCTTAGCACGAGTGAGTAATGATATTATTAATAAGGTAAAGGGTGTGAACCGCGTTTGCTACGATATTTCTTCCAAACCACCTTCGACGATAGAGTGGGAGTGAAGCCACGTTCAATCATGCAGGCGAGTATTATCTTCATGTAGGTTCAAAAAATAGAGAGCTTTACTGAAAAATGTGATTTTAACCATATAATATTATGTAAGTTAACAAATGAATAGACACAAATGTATAAGATTATTTCCATACCTCCCAATAATAAGAACCTTCTACGACCTCTTCAATTTTGTCTGGCAGTGCGTGAAAGAAATCATAGCCAGTTAGCGCCTCCACTTCATCGATGCTCATCGCATACGTATTCAGCGCACGGTGTCCAGCCTTATTCTCGAACACGAAACCAATGCCTTCATATCCCTCTCCTATCTTCACCAGCAACACCTTGTAGAAAGCATCAGGGATAGCCACACGGTTATCCCCTAAAGTGCCCTGCTTCATCTCCCCCACTATCGGGCCACACACTATCTGCACACTGCCATAACGCTGAGCCCAAGAGCGACACTTGTTCTCCAGCGTGTTCCAATCCCCAGCATTCAGGTTGCGGTTCTGAGGGCAGATATTCGTGAAGTAGCAAGACTCATGCATAGCCTCCTTGCTCCATTTCATGTCCCCCGCTGGAGCCATGTGTCCCCTATCCCATCCTGTATTTCGGTAGTCATTGTTGTCAGCCTGCGGAGCTTTGATATCAGGATCAGGATAGTACCCATTATCTCGTTTCACTGTGCCCACAGCCTCCTCAGAAGTCAGCTCATAAGCCACCCAGTTAGGGATCTTAGTGGCAGAGTTGAAAGATACTGTATAACCAGAATGAGGAAAAACAATACCACTATCAGGAGAGATTACATTTAATACAATCCTATTATCATAATCTTCCGTCTTAATAAGAGGTCTCTTTCCTCCCATACAAGAAGATACTGAAAAAGATAAAAGGAAAGAAAGTGTAAAAACGACCTGTATCTTATTTATATTCTTACCTGACATATTTAATCTATATCAATAATGCCAGGTTTAGGCATTATCTGAATTAGAAATCTTTGGTTGTTCTCATTAACTATAGATCGTGGTTTCCCCTCCCAATAGCCAGCACCAGCTATAACAATTTCACATGGATAATTTCCGAATGTAAGACTATCACTTTCAGGGAACCAGAACTTATACAAAGCTAAAGCTCTTTCATAGCTAAGTTGATTGTTGAGGGGAAAGCTGTCTTTTGAAGCTTGACCTTCTATAACTAACAAATAAGATGCATTTTTGTCTTTTGAAACCAGCACATCAAGAAATGAAGAAATACTATTCCTAACATCCAACAGCTCTCTCTTTATTGAATCTGACAAATCATTTATGTCTGAGCTTCCTGTCCTGAAATGTACGACTGTCTTTAAAATATGTTTTTTATACTCTGCATTGTATTCAAAATAGGTAGTATCTATATTTTGTATTGCTTCTCTAATTTCATTAATTTTCTCCAATTCAGCCTTAGTCGCATCTCGCTCTTTTTCGATATTCACGACCTCTCTATGCAATAAAGCTATTGCAAGAATAAATAGCATCAACATGACAAAAAACAAATTTGTCATAAGATCCGAATAACTTGTCCAAAAGTAGGACTCTTTACTCTGCCGTGACATTAGATAAATTGTTTAATAACGAAAAATGCACAAGTTCCTACAACAACAATACTTGTGAAACTACCAACTATCTTTACCCAAACAGGAACTTTCATTGATATCTTGGGAGGCATAACCGGCTCGACTGAAACAGATATATTATCTATACTTCTTATTAGTTGTTCCACCAATCCACTTTGCCTAACATTACCATTTACCATCTCCCTCATGATTCCTTTTACATCTTCGAGCAATGCTCCTTGTTTAGACGATGTTTCAAGAAGATCAGACATGCTCTTCTTCACATCTACGAGATTATGCAATTCTTCTAATAATTCAGAAGTTTCTTTCAATTTTTGTGACAAAGTATTTTGTTGTTCTTCTACAGCAGTTAAGAAATAAGCCTGTTCTGTTGCAGTAGCATCTTTCAGTTGTTGGTATTGTTCTTTTGCATGATCCTTTAATTCATCAAATGCACTAGCAAGAGAAGAGTCAATATCGGCAACAGTCTGATTAATAGCAAATTTCCTCTGTTCTACTTGATTAACTTCATCCATAAAGAACTGTGCCATGTTTTCAATGAGCCTGGTACGATCATACTGATTAGACAGATTATTATTCAAAGACTCTATACTTGAAAGATAAATTGCAGTTTGGTCAAGAAATTCTTTTAACAGATTTATTTTTTCCGTACATAGTTGCAATTCCTTTAGAACCCTTATATTAGCAGAAGCAATATCTCCTATCTTCAAAGAATTCACCCCATACAGAACTTTCTGAATCTCTCTTGATACTTCTGCCTGGCCTTTATAATTTTCCGTGACTCCATCAAATACTTGCTTCAGATTTGAAGAGTTTTTAGAAAATGTATCATTAAATTGATTAAGATTTTTCTGAAGTATATTAAGAGTGGTCATTAGGCTATTATCCATCTGAGGTAACAATTCAGATTGAATCCAACTAAGGAAGGTATTTTTCCTTTTTTCATTTTCTTCTGAAGATTGCTTATAAGTTGAAGACCCCCAAATCGTAAGAAACACACCAAAAAGAGTGGTTATCATAGCAACTGCTACCCCCTGTAACAAAGATTGAATTCCTTCGGCACCAGTCGAAGATGAGGTGGATAAAATATCATTTAAACTTCCCCCAAAGGCAAGTACTCCAATACCACAGACAATACCAATTAAAGTACCACATAACCCATAATATATTGGTACAGGTGTTACAGATTCTATTTGCTCTTTAAGAGCATCGCAATTTCTATCAGTTATGTCTTTAAGAATGGAGTATTCTGCAACACCCCCATTGTTTTGCAAATATGCATTAATACTACTAATAATATCATTAAAAATCCTGCTTCTATTATCATCTTTTAGCACAATCTCTACTCCTTTTTGAGCTTCATCCCTAACTATTAACAATTGTTGAGAGGGATTAGAAGGAAAGATGCTCTTCAATCTTATCCTATTAATCTGAGTTTTTCTAAATGACTTAAACTGAAGGAAGAAAGCACCGATGATAATAATAAAAGAAATAACGATACTCCAATTCATATTTAGCTAAATTTAATTTTTAACATTTTTACCACTTTCCAAATTCCTTCTTCAAGTAATAATTCTCCTCTTTCTAAGATTTCCATCTTATTGCCATAACCAATCTGTTCACAGCAACCAATAAGAAAATCTTTACAATCTATTATTTTATCTATAGCCCCTGCATACAAATCCAAATATGCCTCTAACTCATTATGGGGATTAATAGTTATCTCAAAAATGGTATCAGCAGTTGGTTTCTTATCAACATTAAAAAAACACTTAGACTCTGAATCGTATGCAGTTGCATATAATTTTAATGTATGTCCCAGAAAAGAAGGCTTTTCTTCTTTTACAATGACTTCTTCAATCTTTGGTTTCAAGCTTTCCTGTATATACTCAGATCTCACCAGTTCTTTCTCAACTGGTTTCGGTTTCTTTTGTTCATTTAGCTCTTTTTTCAGTGACTTTATCCTATTATCCCTGATATCTATTTGTCTATTTAAATCGCAACATTCATTCTTTAAATATATTATTTTTCTTCTCTGATATAGACTAATAGATATAAAGACAATCAACAATAGAACTGTAACTAACAAAAGTACAGTAATCAACAAAGCATGATTATTCAAATACAAGGAAACATCTTTCATATCGAGTATTATTAAATATCACTTGCTAATTTATTCAAAATGGGAACTAATGGATAGAAGAAGAGAGTTTCTTCTATCTCAGTACTCTTATCAAGGCCCCAACTTTCCAATTCCTCAAACTTCTTATTCAGCCCTTGTTTGGTATATTCCAAAAGATCTCGTTGACAAATATCCTTAGCCTTATTTAATGACTTTTGGTCAGAATTGAAACACTTGGCGAAGAAGCCCTTATTCTCCACATCGAGATTGAAGATGAAATCTATAAAAGCTTTTACATTGGAAGCGACCTTGACAAGTTCGTCTGAAGACAAGTCTACATATTTACTATCATTAATGAAACGCCTGTTGTCTGTGCCCAATAAAGATGCTTTAAGGCCTTCAACATCATCAAAGCTAAGATTGTCTTTTCTACTGGATATTCCACCTTTACAAGTCGACAGTTTTGGCTCTTCACTTAAAATAATCTCTAAGTTCTCACTGCCATAGCTTTGACCGAAAACTTTCTCAAAAATGAGCGTTGCGAATCTTTCTACCATCTTCTTCTCTGAGGACAAAACACTGATTGTCTTTGAACCATTTCCACTAAAAGCCAATGTTTGAGGTAACGACAGCCCTTTAGCTTTCATCATATTGGCTACATAGTAGAAGATTGCACCATAAAAAATGATGAAGACATATTTGTATTTTTCTTCATCAGCCAACATCTGTGAAAAATCTATCGGTATTGCAGCATTCTTTATTATTCTATTTGAAGCTAATGAAAAATAGAATGCTATAATATCGTTAGAATTATCAGACTGCTCTACTCCATCAAGAGCATTTAATATATTAGATACACCTTCAACATTGGTATTACTTGCTAATCTTGAGCGGACATTATCCTTGAATGCTCTTACAAATCCATTACTATCAACAGAGAAATTATATCCATCTCCAAAAATTGAATTAGCGGCAAACCGGAAAGAAGATAGAATTTTAGGCTTACCGTCATCTACGATGAACACATCTGTTGTACCTCCTCCTATATCGATTGTTACTGAATTAGATTTTAACCCTTGTTTATTCTTATAGTAATAATATGGTGCAACAGATTCTGAAATAACCACAAGGTTGTTTTTACTTCCTCCAAAATACTTAGTATATAGATCTCCCCATATCTTTTTGAACTCGTTAAATCTCCCTTGTGTCATACTTACAGGATAAAACCATATAATCCTTGTTGCAGTTACATCTCCTCCATTGAGCAACACCTTATTTCTCATTAGAAAGAAAAGATTCTCTATATAGAGTGTCACTCTTTCCCTTTCTGCATTTGACCATTTTATATCTGTTATAACTTTATTGTATGAAGGTATCTGAGCTTTTTCAAATCTGAACGGAACATTTGCATCCGAGAAACAATTGGTCGGACGTTTATAATCAATCTGTTTGTTTTCGGCTAATGCTGTTCGTATGGGAAATGTATATATATCCCCATCGTCAATAGTATCTGGGATAAAGGCATCTTCAAAAGCAAATTGTATGTCAACATCCGCTCCATAACTTTTATGCATTCGTTGAATTTGCTTTTCCTCTTGTTTTATATCGAATGATTTAGACATAGTACTTTTATCTTCAGAGTATTCTATGTGAGTATTTGTTGTGCCAAAATCTACAGCGAATGTAAATGATGCAGCATTACCCACTTCCTTAAAAATAGGTACTATCACATTTTTCACGCCATCTGTTTCTATCATTATCTGATTGAAAGACTCCTCAACAACGTATGATTCAATACTACAATTCGGCAATGCTTTTCTCCTTACAATATGAGATTTAACTTGGCATGGCTTTTCATCCTTCTTGAAGGACAATTCACAACCAGGTTCTTTTGAAAAGAATGCAATTCTATAAGAAGGCGTGCAAGAAGCACCTTCGTAATCTACCAACGGCATTACGCCTAATCCAAATTTCTTCTCTATTACACTTCCTTTGTTCTCATCCTCTTTTACAGGATTTCCGTTAATATATACCCTTCTATACTCCACATATTGATTATTCTGTATTGGAATACGCAAAATTACTTCTGCACTGCCAGCTGCTGGGGGAAGAGTTCTAATCTCAATCATCTTTTTCCCTCCAGGAACTACACCCATTAAATCTTTTATAGTGAAGAAGTCAAAGAATCGGTTTGTCAAAGGTAATAAGAATGTTTTTTTCTTTTCATTTATATTACCATCAAAGTAGTTTTCCGATAATTGATAAGGCATAGATATTAATGTCGGTTGTAAAAAGTCGCCAATTGTCAAATAAGGATAAGTTTCAGATGTATGGGGAAGCACCCTTTTGTTTAATGGGGCATTATCATTAAAAGGTGCATGATACTCTTTCGTCCAATTATCCTGAACATATCTCAACGAGACATATTCATTACCTGGCTTAACCGGTAAAGCGAGAGGAAGAACCCCTTTATATATTGAGGATTTAACAATAAAATCACTCACTACTTTATCTCCCTCAAATGAAGTATTCTTTCTCAACTTAAGACCTAACACCTCAACTGTATTTCCATCAAGAGACAAATCATCATATTGGTTTATACTTTCCTCTGTTAGCTTGTCTATCTTTCTTTTTTGATCATCTGTCAAGAAGCTATAGTTTTCATTTAAATACTCATTGAATTCTGGAAATTTGTTAGCAAAAATGGTTCTTCCATCACTTTCTCTTAATGCGTACAAATATTTCTGAAATGCAAAATCCCTTCTATACAAAGGGAAGAAATCATTATCAAAAGGCAAATCCTTTCCATTTGACTTTAAGTATTCGGAGCAATAGCTCAAATCATTCGCTGAGCTTACAAATAACGTTGAAGATGAAGTAGCCCCTAGGATATTCATTTGTGCTGGTTTGTTTGGCCCAATATAATTAAGGAGGTAAATCCTATCAAAATTGTCAAAGTTGTAAGCCTTCCTATCTTGATTAAGATACATAGCTAATGAATGGCCCAAAATGCGATGTTCTTCAGAGGGACTTTTCTTTAGCTTATCTAATTCTTTGTCTCTATCCCAAACTATAATTTCAAGTTTATCTGCGAACTTATCATAGTTAAAAAACAGTTCTGCCACATCCAAGCAATCTGAAACAATCTTATGATGAATGGTAATGCCTTCAAGATTCTTGGAATCAACAACTCGTTTAAAGGCATTTTTTGCTAAATCAAACCGCGCGAAGGGTGAAGGAATAGAAGTGATTTCTTTCTTATATGTCTCACCAGCAGGATCTGTCATCTGATTGATAACATCTTTCCCATACCTCTTGGATAATCCCCAATCAGTAATATTATCATTAGATTCTTTATGAAGTCTTAATACTTTTGTCATAACCTTACAATTTATATATGTCTTTAACCATTTTATCTGTAGCTCTATAGAAGGTTTCCATGAACTTCTCCTCACAAGATGCAGCTTTATTCCATCCTTTGAACTTAGAATTCAACCTATTATCAAACAATGCATAATTAGTAGTAGGTGGTATGATTGAATAAGCGCCTATTGACTTTCTGCCATTGATAAGGTCAAACAATGGTTTTCTTTTACTTATATTAAAAGGATTAAATGAACGCGTATTATCATTCATTTCTTCAAGCCATTCTTCGTAGTAGGAAGTAAACTTTGTAACATCTGAATAAAAGTCACCTGTGAAAAAAGCCTTGTCCAGTTTACTATCTATTGCCCAAGGTTGATGTAAGTACTCATCCACAAGCTTATTTTTAATGTATTTATGCATCAAAATAAACTGGGTCATTGGAATTTGAATACTATTTTTGGTATTATGTCCTAAATTATTGAACAAGATTGCTGTAATATCCTCATTATCAGTATCCAATCCATACTCAAAATGCTTTGTGTCCTCTGTCAATTCTGTATCATCCATACCTGCAAACTTCAAAATGGCAAGCGCCGAACATAACTCCACTATATGGGCATTATTTCTTTGCTCAGAGCCACCATCATGATTTTCGTATGAAGCAGGAATGTTATCACCTATATAAAAAAGTGCATTCACAGAGCCATTCTTGCTTATATTATTCTCATAGTAAGCTAATGCAGCCTTGGTTTTTGAAATGAAAGTGGAAGAGTCAACTCCACTATTATCATCTTGTCTTACTTTAAAGTAAGGCATTACTGTCACTGCCCCTATCTTGGCATTACTGATAAGATTCCAACTTTGAGAACTCTGATCAGATCGTAGGGTCTTTAATAATAGAGGAAAACCGCTTGCACCAGTACCTCCAAAAATAGAGCTTATAATAAAAATACGATCTCCTTCCTTAAAATCGTTAGCAAAATCCTTATAGTGTTGAGAATTACTAAACTGGTTCAATACAATGCTGCCTATATTAGGATTACCTTTAAAGCCAACCTTCATATCAGAATCTAAGTTCTTTTGAGAAAACAAGAGATTGACCAAAGCACGACTCGACTTGTCAAGTTCTTCTATTTTCATAAAGTCCTTAAAATAACAATCGCGAGTATTATTAAGAGGAAAGCCAAAGTTTTCCATTCCTACGACACTGCGTATTTTTGTAAAGAAGAAGCGATTATTATTAGCATCTGGAAATTTTAATTTGTTTCTAATAGACTCATATTTTTTCATTGCTTCGACTGTTCTTGTCTTATCAGCAGCTGAGTCGTCAGGATCAATAATAATAGGAACGATAGTATCACTCTTGCATTTTACACCACAAGCCAGCAACATAGTGAGTGCTCTTAGCACTCTGGAACCTGTTCCACCAATACCGAATACATATAATTTACTCATAGCTCTATCTATTATCTATTATCTTTTATTCCATGACTTCCATGGTGAATGTTTGCAATTCTTACTCCAATGCCTAAATAATAATGTGAGGATTAAATAAATCAAAGAAGCTAACACAGCATTGTAAATGCCAAAAGAGATGGCATTAATGGAGCCTATTTTGTCAGTAAGGCTTGGCGCTATATTACCATTTAAGATATCTACATTCACTACATTATATCCCCAATAAAATGACAATAAAACAATAACAATAAAATCAGTGAGCCAACACCACCAACGATTTAACCTTGGATGATTAATAATGTAGTAGTATAAAACAAAAAGAATAGCGCATATTAAAAGTACAGACCCTAAAATAGAAGGGAATTGATTGTAATCTGGATTATAGTCCATCATACTATCATCCCACCCTTTTAAGTGTTCAAATAACTCAGCTCCATAAAAGAATTTCAAGCCATAAATCCAATCGAAAAATTCCATAAAGTATTATTTTAAGTTTACATTCATTTCAGTATATATTCCTGAAGTTCTGGCTGTTAGACCTTGATGAACTCCATCAAAAAGATACTTCAATCCATATGTCTTTCTAGAATTAGAATCTGTTAAATCAGTATCATTATCATCTGTATATTGCGTGGCCCACAAAGGAGTGTGACATTGAAGAATCAATGTAATATCTCCCCGTGGAATATAGTTGTGTGTAATCAAGCTGATATTATGAGTAGCTGGTGATGTCGCAATAGTATTGCGTTCAATACGTATGCCTATATCTTCTGATAATTGCTTACTAATCAATCGTGCATAATTATCAGTGTTCATTAAATAATCATTTCCTAATAAAAGCTCGAGCATACTTAAATCAGCTGCAATTGTAAACATAAAATCTCCATTCTCATCTGGTTTTACTTTAGAAAGCCCTGTTTTACCATTTTTGTCAAAAGAGCCTATTCGTGGAGATGGCAAAATAGTGAAGTTAGGTTCCCTTAATGTTATAGGTGAAGCACACCAGAAATTTGAAACACCTGAGCCCTGAAATTTATGGTTAGGTATAGCTTTCCTTAAATTTTCCAAATGAAGGACATCACCCATAACCCATATATAATATGGCCGTTCTCCTGAATAATTATGTGGCTTATTTCGGAAGTCATAATATCTCCCATTAAAATTAGAATATAGCTGATAAACCATCACTCCAAAAGAAGGATGAGAAGAGACGTACTTAGCCATACTTTCTTTAATTCCAATCTGCTGATTGGTTAAATAAGCTTCTGGTGAAGAAACATTACCTGGTGAAAATATACAATCTGATATAAAAATAGATACTGTATCATTCGCCGTTTTCTCAAGAATCATTTTGAAAATATCCGACATGTCTGTTGTACCAGTTTGTCCACCGGCCATTCTGAAAGATGAAGGATTAAGCTTATTAATAAAATCAGACAAAACATTGTCATGTGGAATTATCTGGCTATTAATAAAAAAAAGGTTCATCTCAGAAGGAATTTGAGAAATATTAACATCGCTTAGATAATTGTATACATCTTGCTGGAACATGGTCTTCCCATTATCAACATAACCATTCATACTGCCAGAATTTTCCAAATACACATTAATCACAGGATGCTGAGAAATTGTTTCACTATTGATGATTGAAGTTGTCTGTGGATTTGAATTACTATCTGCCAACGTTTGTCCTCTATTTCCCCCTTTTCCTCCAGAACAACTGTTCATTAAAATTGCAAGGGCTAAGAAACAAAATCCAAAACTTTTCATAAGTATTAGAAATAGTTCTCACTCTCCAGTTCCAAAAGAAGTGACATCAAAAAAGAAACGTGGAACTGCAATGCCACCAATCAGTCTTGAAGGTCGTAGGAGAACCCGAATATACAGATTTGGGAATAGCAGCCCACGCTATAGCGTGAGAACCACTATGCTATCTCTGTATATTCATTTGAAAATTTCCTACGTTTTCAAGACAACAAGATAAGCATAACGCTTCTTAATAATTCATATGTTTGTAATAGCTAACGCCAATACACCACAAAGTTAAAAAGTAGTTTCGAAAAAACAAATATAAGATGATGAAAAATGTATGAGATATATTTATGAGAGTACGACTTGTTAGGAATATATCTAAATAATACGAAGGACTTAGCAATGTATTATTTTGTAATGTCCAATTACAATTATGAGGGTCGGGTTAAGTAAAAAAAGTGGTAGGGATATCATCTCTACGTTTAGAAGAGCTGTTTTTCCCTCCCCTTTTCCCTGTGTTTTGTTAATTTTTCCCTGTACCCTTAGAGATGGCTATCTGGGGTACAGGGAAAACTGCAAAAATGGGGTTTTTGTGTATTATATTTGCTTCGTCCTTAAGGGGCAAGACTGAAGTAGCAGTGAGAATATGAAAATGTGCAAAAACACCTCACACCTCACCTTTTTAGTGTAAATGGTTGTATGCTAAATAGTTGTATGGGTGAGGTGTTTGCGCAACACCTCACCACACCTCACCATACCTCACCTTCTTCTTATGGATAGATAATTAACTTTTTTATTAACCCTTAAAATTTAAAAACTATGGAAAAAGAAATTAATGAGAACCAAGAAGCTATTTTCGAAGTAGAAAGCTTTCTAAATGAGAACTATGAATTCCGTCGAAACTTGCTAAGTGGCAAAACTGAAATGCGAGTCATCGATGAGAAGGAGAAACCTGTGGAATGGAGCATCGCAACAGTAGAAACGGTGAATTCCATTATACGTAAAGCTAAAAAAGAAGGTATTGGTGGAAAATCTCCTAAAGTACACATAGAGGAGTTTATCTGCTCTGATGCCGTGAAGGATTATGATCCTATCAAGGAGTATTTGGAACATTTACCTACATGGGATGGACAGAATCATGTGGCACAGCTATTCAATAGAATACCAGGATTGACTTCTGAACAACTTAGTTGGTGTAGCACTTGGTTACGATCAGCAGTGGCGCATTGGTTAGGGATGGATATGCTTCATGGCAATGAGTGTGTTCCCGTTTTGATAGGTACTCAAGGATGTGGAAAAAGCACTTTTGCAGTGCGACTGCTACCTGTAGAGTTGAGATCATATTACTTAGATCACATCAATTTTGGGAATAAGTTCGATAGTGAAATGGCATTGACACATAATCTCTTTGTGAACATTGATGAGTTTGCTAATATGGGACCTTCACAACAAGGTAAACTGAAGCAAACGCTTTCGAAAGTAAAAGTCAATGGACGTCCGATTTTTGGAAAAAGTCAGGAGGATAGGCGTAGATATGCCTCATTCCTAGCAACCACTAATGACCTTCATCCGCTTTGTGATGTGACTGGAAGTCGTCGCTATCTATGTATTCAAGTGCCTGTAGGAAAGTACATAGACAATGAGACTCCTATGGATTATGAACAGCTGTTTGCTCAAGTACTCTATGAACTCAAAGTACAAGAGATTCCTTATTGGTTTACTAATGATGAGGTTCAAAGAATCCAGCAAGTAAATTTGCCTTTCTTCAAGAGCAATGATTTGGAAAGCATGATAGAACACTGTTTTAAAGTGCCAAATGAAGAAGAAAAAGGTAAATGGATGCTAAGTAAAGAAGTCTATGAGATTCTCCAGCAAGAGTATCCTACACTTCAAGCAAACCATTCCATGAAGGTTAAGATTGGACAAACCTTGAAATTCATGGGATGTGATGCGCAACATACTAAAAATGGAGTGAAGTATAGGCTTGTTTCCAAACTTGCTGCATGAATGAAAAGGTGAGATGTGGTGAGGTGTGGTGAGGTGTTAAAACAACACCTCACCCTCGTAACCTTCAGCTATTGAGATTGTTAGGACGAAAAGGTGAGGTGTGAGGTGTTTCTGGCATTTTTCGTCTGAAAGATAGGCATCTTTCACCCCTAGATACGTACGTCTTTCTACTCAGTCACAGGGATGACTGAGCTCAGTCCTAACGATGACTGACTTAAGTCCTAACGGTGACTGAGCTCAGTCCTAACGGTGGAGTTTTATTTAGATTTAATGGTTGTGACTCAGTCATCTAATTGACTGAATTAAAAGTATTAGAAAGTATT
>JAEEGL012215328.1_pt1 | contig 14131 bp, 15 predicted proteins | sample 9134231 | NCBI WGS metagenome assembly JAEEGL01 (sample SAMN16246548, study PRJNA631951) | gut metagenome | biome: gut microbiome; feature: rumen; material: fiber-attached | host: Bos | place: Iran: Karaj | collected 2018-10 | reverse complement strand
GCTCGGTACTCCCTTTGCCTTCAGAGATGGGGAGACGGCCAAACAGATTGTCTGATCTGACCGAGACTCATCCGCTACCAGCAGATCCGTCTGCAGAGGATCCAGCCCGCGATGAACGCATTCCACAGAGGCATAGTACGATTTGAGATCAATGCAGATATAGGTTCGTTCCATAAGATCTCTTCTCACACCTCTCTGAAATAATACGGATGGTTTAGTATTCCCTCATTTCCCAGTCGCTGAACCCTTCCCCCGTTGGAAAGTATATGTCGATGACGTCGTGGTGCCGACCGACAATCCTTCGTATCATCTCGACTCTGCATGCTGCGCATTTTACACGTATCTGGTTTTTCTTATTTCTGAATCCAGCAACTTCTTTTTTGCAGTTCGGACAATACCAGGAATAGATCGTCCAATCTTCCAGCATTTTATGCTCCTTCTCGATATCTTCTTGTAAGCGGGATAAGAACCTGGACCTCGTCTTTCTGATAACACAATTCGCGGGCCGCAGCCGCATATGCCGGGTGCCTGGTTACTTGTCCGCAGCTCTCACACTCCATCCAGCCCTCTGTCTCTTCCAAGTTGAGAGACTTGTTGACGGTGCCGCAAAAAGGACACCTCACATCTACAGCACTCAATGAAAACATCTCCCATCTGTTAGAATCCAACCCGGTTACAGAGCCTTGATGACATGGCGTGCGACGCCCTGCACATGGAAGCTTCTCACCTTAATGACTTCGCCGGGGTATTTCGCTTCGTTCTCATACGCGAGGAGGTAGCAGTCCTCATCTGCGTCATAACCGGCGTAACGCTTCAGTGTGTTCTGATTCTCTGGGTCCAACGCTACAACGATGTCCCCAACAGAAGCCTTACAATTCCGCTCAATGACCAACAGATCTTCTTCCTCGATGCCGGCGTCTACCATGGAATCACCCTTAGCTCGCAGCAAATAGAAAACGCCCTTGCCAAAGATGGATTCCGGAAGGCTGATATACTCCTCCACCATCTCCTCCTCCGTCTCTGGATTACCACAGGAGATACTGCCGACCAGCGGGGCGGAGAAGTAGCCTGTTTTGCACTTGGAAATCTGCTCGCTGGACTGCACCGTCTTGTTATAGGCAAGAATGCCTCGCTCATCCATCTCGACAAGGTAACGGTGCACTGTATTCCTCGTTACACCGACAGCATCGCTTATCGTCTGAGTGGAAGGGGACGTATGATGCTCTCGATAATACTTGTTGACGAACTCCTTGATCGCGTTCATCAGCTCAGGATTCTTGGATCTCATCAGCTCACTCCTTGCTCCTTGCTCTATCCATGACGCTCTGTATCTGATAGCTTTATTATACACATGAATACCCAAAACGCAAGGGGAAAAATGAAAATCCCCGGGGAGGTGTAAGCAATTGGTCACACCTCCCCGGGGATCAGGAGTTATTAATCGACTATCTCTGTATTTAATTGGTCTGAGTCTTTACATAGGGGTATATTGTCAGGTATTATAATCTTTATAGGCAGAAACTCATGATGCAACAAACATCATTTCGAAGTGTGCCTATGGTGACTGTTCCCTAGGCTGTATGATTATTACGGTAGTACGCTTCCCAAAGCCGCGCCATGATAGCTGCTGACCACAGCGATCACAGTAAGACTGGTATTCTCGTTCCATTGTTATTTCACAGCGAGGACAGCGGGGAAAAGAAACCGGTGGATGACATTGTGGAAAATAGACAATAGCTGTAACACGCATTGGTCGCCTATACGACAACTGCTCTAGGATATTCGCGTTCTCTTGTGTATCTTGATATTCGTCATCAATTGGCAAAGGAATCTGGGGCAACTTCTTAATAGCAACCACCTCATTTCCTGTTTCTTTATATTCTAATGGAATTGAGTTGGTGAAAAGTAACCAGAAAACTATAAAGGGGGACGGCATAAAAGAATGCCGTCCCACAAAACCAGATATTATGTCGCAATTACACTAGATGTTATAGAACCTTCAACGCCACTTCCACCGCTCTTTGCGCCATAATGTACAATTACTGCATAGTAGGTGTTTCCAGCGGTTCCTTGATAATCAATGCCACCATAAAAGAGCCAAGTATTTGTTCCAACAAGAAAACTGGTATATAGGGGGTTAATAAAGCTATATGTCTTGACTAAATACCCATTCTCATAAATCCGAATGTACTGTGCTCCAACCGTATCAAGCATACCGGTTCCCACTGTATTAAAATCCACACGAACCTTACCATTTCCAATTGCGGTTATCTGACTACCATATCTGGAGATATATTTATTTGACTGAACCGCTGCGTGGGCAGGCATGAGACATGTAGAAAGGATCATAAGCGCACAGAGAAACCCGCTGACAGCTTTTCGCATAGATTCTACTTCCCTTCGTAAATTGAGTCAAGTATATTCAGCAGCTCATCCTTACTAGATACTCCAGATATTTGGCAACTAATATTATTTCGCCTCCAAATCGCGGTCCACTCTCCCATATTAGCAAATAAATAATGAGATATATTCCCACGCTCATATATTTCTGGTTCTTCGTGGTCTTTTGGGTACATGCTCGATGTCGACTCTGTTCCAACACTAAAGAGAAGAAGAATTTCGCTTGATCCGCATTTATATATAGCGGAAATAACTGTGCCTTCATATGATGTCTGCTCAAAAGAATCTAGGAGCGTATATCCGTCAGGCAGATAGTATGGAACAACATTGTCAGTAACTCCATTTCTTGCCAGCGTTTGTCTTAAATCTTGACATGCATCATGAGAGAGGCCATAATCGTCAGATCTATTTTGATACCCGATAGTTACACCAAATGTTTTTTCTGTCCACCTTGTGATGGCGCTCCACACGTCGATCCCTGCAGCGCTGGCAATGCATGTAGTGACAGTGATGAGTGAAATAATGATGGCGGCGACAATACCAACACGGGTCAGGCGAGAGAAGCGAACAGGCTTATGCTTTTTGGTGGGATTATCCCGCTTCAGGAGTTCATCGTATAGCGGCATATCCTCGGAATGCTCCTCCATAAAGGACAGATATGCTTCTTTGGCATCAATCTCCGTTCCAGTGCGATCTCTGGATTCCAAAACAGCCGTGATATTTCGGATAAGATCCACGTCCGTATCATCAGACTCTACCTCTGCAAGCAGTATCTGACGGAGCTGCTGATCGTCCAGATTGGACATGAACGCACGGGATTTATTCGAGGACTGCTCCATATGAGCTCCTCCTTTCGAATATATATGGTTTCAAGAGCAAAAAAAGTAACCAGCTCATTTCAATTTGTCTGCGAGTTTTTTCCGGGAGCGGTATAGCCGCATCTTCATGGCATCCTCAGCTATGGCGTACTTTTCAGCTAGTTCCCTAATTGAGTACCCCATAATGTAAAACTCGTATAGCAGACTCATTTCCTTGCTGGTCCTGATGTCGTCACTTATAACAGTGTCGGAATTGTCTTCGTGATACGCAATGCTCTTAACATCAGTATCCAAAGCAAACCGACGTAAGGTCGCTTGCTTTTCCTTTAACATGTCCCGGATGATATATTTCAGCGTTTTATATATCCAGCCAACGGGACTTACACTTTCCAGTAGACTTTCTCTTTTCCGCAGCGCAATTACAAAAGTCTCCTGCACCGCTACCTCGCCAAGACTGCGACTTTCTAATACTGTCTGTGCCATGCGAAGCATGGATGCATATTCGCTGATATAAATCTCCTGAATGATCTTATCTGCCCGCTGCTGAAGATTATCCCTATCTCCCACACTTACTCACCATCTTCTTGGTATATATCTTTACGAATTGTTGAGACGATCTTGATGATCCCGTCCATCTGCTGATCGTTCAACCCTTTGGTTAGCCGCAAGAGGTGCGCTTGTCTGGTTGTCACACTGTCACCAAACACAAGACGATCCAGGCTGGCCGGCATCTTCTCTGATAGACGGATCAGCATCTCGACACTTGGAGATTTGTCTCCGCGCTCAATCTGGCATATGTAGTTGGTTGTGACACCAACCAGCTCGGCAATCTTCTCCTGGGAAAGCCCCATTTCCAAGCGAACAGAACGAAGATTTGCCCCCAACAGCGCATTGTTGTCCTTCGATAGCTTCATGATCTGTACCTCTGTCCAGATATCCAAATTATTAATAATAATTATAATAACAATTGGCACAAATCACCATTTACTATCAGGGTTTATAATCGCCCCTATTGGTTATATTATTGCGTTTGAGTAGCTGGTGTGGTCCTGTTTTCACTCTTTTTGATTGATCGGTCCGTATTCTGGGGCAACAGATACAGTAGAATTAGGACAATATGAGGTTGATTGCAAAAGTGAACGTCATATTTTTATGAAAATTTGAGGGTAAAACGAAAAAAGAAACAGTATGTCGGAGCGAGCGATTATTAGGGAGGAGGCGTTGACTATGGATTTAAAAAAGGTAGCACGCAGCGCAATTCTAGGAATAGCTGTTGCAGACGCGGTGGGAGTGCCAGTGGAGTTCTGCAGTCGTGAATCCCTTCGGCAGGAACCGGTCACCGGTATGCGCGGGTATGGTACACATGACCAGAAGCCCGGTACCTGGTCAGACGACACCAGCATGACTCTGGCACTCATGGATTCCCTGGCTGAAAAAGGTTTCGATATAGAGGACCAGATGCGTCGATATGTTGACTGGCTGTGGGACGCAAAATATACAGCCTGGGACGAGGTGTTTGACGTTGGCGGTACCGTCAAGAGCGCAATCTTTCGCTATTGCAAGGGTACTCCCGTTGCAGAGTGTGGCGAGGACGGTGAACTGTATTGTGGCAACGGATCATTGATGCGTACACTGCCGCTCGCTCTCTATCTACACGGGATTGGATGTGGATGGTTGAACGACGTCACCTCGGCGCTTATCCATGCGTCCTCCGCTGTGACTCATGCGAACCCTCGGTGTTTGATTGCTTGTGACATTTACTGTGCCATTGCGTTTGAGCTTTGCATTGGTGGAAGCTTACAAGAGTCAATCCAAAACGGTGTCCGAAAGTCTTTTTCCTTCTACAACACGAGACCGGAATATGAAGGCGAATTGAATCAATTCACCTCGCTGCTGACTATCGGTACATGGCCGGAAAATATGATCAAGAGCGGAGGATATGTTCTTGATACACTACAAGCGGCTCTATGGTGTCTCCTGAATACGAACTCTTACGCCGACTGTATATTAAAGGCTGTCAATCTGGGGGAAGACACCGATACCACAGCTGCCGTCGCAGGTGGGCTCGCAGGCTTGTACTATGGTGAAGACGGCATCCCGTCCAACTGGCTGGACGCCTTGGCAAAGCGGGAGTACATCATCCGAATGTCCGAAGCTTTTGCGGAGAAGTGCTTGGGAAGTATGACAGAAGATGCCGATGCTCTCTCCCACCATAATGATGGCAACTAACTCGAGCACAGTATTTCTGCAGAATAGCGGGCTTCGTGACAGTTGAGACGAAGTCATAGCCAAGTCGGCCGTTCGGGCTGGGATTATAAACACTTCGAGAAATGTCCGAAATCCTTCCTCATCGTTTGCAATATAGTATGCGAGAGAATCGTTCTGGCAATGACCCCAATACCGCAAGACGGATTTCGTCTACAAACAGAGGTTTTATAACTATGAAAAAATGGTATAATTGGCCGTACTATCTTTTAAAAGATATTTATTGGCGATTCATTCCTTTGAATTGCCGAGAGTGCTATTATCTTTCTATTTGTCGTACTGGTTTTTGGAAAGGACGTAAATGCTTGAATGGCTGTATAAAGCTAAAAATACTACGGGATCAAGGTGCGGAGGCAGATAGAGAGCAATATTTTGAAAGCTTATTAGAGTATGCGGAAATGCAAGAAAAAGGAAAAGGCGGTCGTGCCTGAATATTCGCAATTAGCGTAAAAAGGTGGGGGACGCTGTGGCGTCCCCCACCTTCCCTTATCGTGATATCCCTTACGTGATTCACCATCTTTAAGCACATATTCTAGGGCTTCAAGATACTGATCTTTCACGTTCATGTTTTTGGCGATAAGAGTATTACCCAAAAAAAATCTGCTACCATAGCTTGAGCCGAGTCGATTGATACAAGAATAAACTGCGTTATCTTACCTGTAGATTTACCAACCAATCCGTCCCGTCCCTTTAGTATCTCGGCTTGTTGAAGATCAGCCTTCTTCTTCCTCCTCGAGCATGCTGATCATTTCCTCTTCCCATTCCAGGATCTTATCTTCATCCTTCTCCGGGTGCTTTTTAGGCGCTCCAAACAAAAGACTCAACAGACACATACCGCACCATCCTTTCCGATCCGGCGTGATTGCCACGCCGGATCTCACTCGTCCTCCTCGTCCTCGTCATCCATGGAGTATCCGTTCTTCTCCAGCTCCTGGCAAAGGAGCTCGTCCAGTTCCTCAAACTGCCGGGCGTAGCGTTCCTCCGGGACGCACCCGGGGAAGTAAAGGTTGATGCCTGCGCCGCTGATGCGGTCACGCTCGGCAATCAGCGCGTCAAAATCTCCCTCGCCCCGGTTCAGCTTCTCGTAGACATCATACACGCTCTCTGTGGTGGCCTCGTGCAGAATGTCGGGTGCTTCACTTACCCATTGCGCATGGAGAAAAACGGTCTTTCCCTCATCGAGAACCGCCATCTCTGCATCCGCGGCGAGAACACCGCTAGGGCCGCATGCGAGCCCTTCGTTATCGTTGACCATGACACGCCTGCTGATTTCCTTCATATTGTTACTCATTTTTTCCTCCTCTTTCAATTCGAACGCCTCATTAATTCCACAATCTGATTCACGTAGTACTGAACCTGTGCCGAATAGTCCTCTGTGCCTCCGCTCCAGTAGTCATTACGCCAAAGGATAGTAAGACACAGGAAGCACTCTTCGAGAGAGGGCTTATCAATTAGGTCACAAATCTTGTGAAAGGAATACAACTCAATATAGTCCTGGTAGTTATATACACCCACGTTGTATTTCATTAGTACTCTTCGATAGTCCACTCCCGCAAGCAGATCTTTTAGAATGTCATCATGAGAAGCTGCGATGTTCTCCGAAAGCGGTAATTCGTTTCCAATGCCAATCGGGGTGGGGTGCAATGAACTCAGAAGGGGTGCTGCCCTCTCCAGAATCTCCCTGAGCTCACCCGGCAGTCGATTACGACATTCTTGCTTTAGCTCTTCCGGCACGCCGAAGAATGCCTCAGCGACGGCTCCGGCCATGTCCGCGATAGTGTCGCTGTCACCTCCGATAGACACCGCCGTACGGATAACGTCCTCAAAGTCGGTTCCCTCCAGGAAGGCAATAATGGCCTCCGGTACGGAACCCTGGCAGGACTCTACATGGTGATATGTGGGACGAATCTCATCGCAGGTGCGGTCCAGGTCATAACCGAACTGTTCCGTGATGAAAGCCTTGATGTCCTCCTTGGAACTGCCCGTCCTGGCCAGAAAGATGGCCGAGGCAACGGCTTGTGCACCTTTGATTCCCTCCGGGTGATTGTGAGACACGTCAGCCGTCAGTTTGGCCATCCGCAGCACAGTCTCCAAATCGTTGTAGAACCAACCGACGGACGAGACACGCATGCCGCTGCCGTTGCCGAAGCTATTGTAGGGAAGGGGACGGTCGCTGAACATCCAGCGAAAAAACCGCCCGCCGTATCCACAGTAGGGATACTTTCTGCCGATTGATTGCATGGACCGCACCAGCTCGGCGCGGATGACGTCATCGTTATCCTCCGATGAGACCTTCATCAGCGCGTCCGCCACAGCCAGCGTCATGACAGTGTCATCCGTGAAGGTGGACCTCCGGCTGAACAGGGGGAAGTCCTTGCTCTTACAGTTATTTGCGTCGAACTCGTAAGCCGACCCAATGATATCACCCAAAATCGCTCCAAACATAAATGCATTCTCCTTTTCTCGTTCTTCTTAATCCAATCTTATCACATTAGGCCGGGTTTGTCGCCAATCTTCCGTTGGCGTTTTTACTTTTTTCCGCGTTGCTCGAAGTCCTCCACAATTTCGGCACTCCAGCTTGCGTCGATATCTTCACCACGGCGCATCTTTCCGATGGTCGCGCTGACCACAGAGAAGTTCAGGTTGGTACCTTTGCTGTCACACTCATAACGAACGGCACGATCCTCTCGAATGCCGAATGTGCGTGCAGCCTGAATTGCGTCCATGTTCGCACCAAGGAACAGGAATTCCCAGCCGTACTTCTCCTGCTCATGTTTTACCATCTTCTGTACTTCCCTGTAGGTGTAGTGACGACTGGCGTTTTCCATACCGTCGGTGGTAATGACAAACACGGTTTTGCCAGGACGGTCCTCCTCCCGAGCGTACTTATGTACGTTAGCAATGTGGTGTACAGCGCCTCCGATTGCATCCAGAAGAGCCGTACAGCCACGGACCTCATACTGCCGGTCTGTCATAGGCTCAACCTTGTTAATGTCAACTCGGTCGTAGAGTACGCTACTCTCGTCATCGAATAGGACTGCTGACAGTAACGCAGAACCTTCTTCCTTTTTTTGCTTCTCCACCATGGCGTTGAAACCACCGATGGTGTCTGCCTCCAGCCCCGCCATGGAGCCGCTGCGGTCGAGGATAAATACGATTTCAGTCAGATTGTTGTTCATGGTGTGTTCCTCCTTGTTCTTTGATTTGTTGTCTGCATATTACCAGGTTTTCCGGTTTTTGTTGTCAAATTGCGTTTGACATTTTCCGAATACTCCAAATTAGCCCGGTGGATTCTCAGTGGCGATGCATCTCGGGACCGGTACTCACAAAAAAAGATTTCCTTGCCTCTGTCGGAAAGACAGAAGCAAGGAAACCGTAATTTGCGTTTAGGCCTATAGTGGCCTTTTCAGCTTGTTTTCAAAAGAGGTAGGTTGCAGTCATACAGTGCATCGTTGATCAGGTCGACGTCATATGTTTTCCGCTCGATAAAATATTGTATTACCAGATCCATCTTGCTGCTACGGGTCAGCTGGTATCCAGCCTTTCTCAACAGTGTTTGCGTTTGAGGCATGGAAAGCCTCAGCCCTATGGCCAACTGGATAGCAGTACCCTTTTTCGGCTGATAATATTTGTCGCTGATAATATTATTGAACCGCTGGCGACTCATTCTAGCCCTGTGATAGATGACAGAGTCTTTCTCGCCGCTCTCTTTCAACAGTGAAAACAGATACTCCGTGAATGTGATCTCACTTTGCTGTAAGAACTCACTCAAATCCATCCCTGATGAGGCAGCGTCTTCCGACGGCATCATCTGTGTGCCGTTGACCAGAACCAAATCCTCGTCATACTGAGCGATATCGTCAATATAATCCGCATAAAAGACAGCCTGGTTTTTGTAGTGCTCCTCCAGTTCTCTGTCTCTCCGGCGATGCAAGGCGTATTCTATCTTGTTCTGTTCGGCAACATAGTTATCATCGATGTAGCTTCTCAGATTTGCAAACAATCCGCCGGCTGCGGAGAATGCCTTTCCGTTGAAAACCACCAGATAAATCTGCATACGGTGATGCAAGGCAAACTCGGAGATGGCCTGAGAGGCAATGATCAAAGCAGTATCATGTGGGAATCCATAGCTACCGGCTGCCATCAGAGGAAATGCCACAGATTTGCACTTCAACTTCAATGCCAGTGCAAGCGCAGAGTCGTATGCTTTGCGTAAGAGCTCTGCCTCATGATGGTTGCCGTCTTTCCAAGCGGGACTCACCGTGTGCAGCACATATTTTGCATGGAGCTTATACGCAGGCGTCGCGACGGATTGGCCTATCGCTATGTTTCCGATCTTTTTTCTGGATTCCAGGAGCTCCGGACCGGCTGCTTGATGAATGGCATAGTCGGTACCGGCGCCAATTACCGGGCGAGGATTTGCCGTGTTGACAATGGCGTCAACCTCCATTTTGGTGATGTCGTTGCGGACTATTTCGTATGGCATACTATGTTTCCCTCATATAATAGTTTCACATGTATTACGTTGCGTATGGTAGCTGGGGAATAATGTTTATATGATACAACTCACTTTACAAGAACCGCCATCCCGTTCAGTTTATCCGCCAAGCGCCTGCTTGGGTGCTTGCCTCCATCTTTAGTAGCAAATGTATTTTCCAGAATAGCGGAACAATCCTCGTTAGATAGCGTAGTAACAACGTCCAGCCGTAGTCTAGCCCTGGAGGAACCGACATAAAACAATTGGACATAATTTTTTCCGAATGTTGCTTTTTCCAGATCCACAAGAATAACCGCATCAGCTTCAAGGCCTTTAAACTTTCTGCATGTAGAGAATCTGTATTTTCCGCGATATAGACCGTTTTTGACGGCAGGGGACAATATACTTGTGTTCTCCGTCTTGCATGTTAGTATCACAAAATCTTTGATTTCATCTGCTTTTACAGAGTCTATTATTCTGTCAATAGTTTCAAGCGCTCGATTGCCATCTGAGCAGAAATAGATCTTTGCTGGTGCGCCTTTAATACACCCCTCTTTCAGCATAGGCTTACGATCTGAAAGCGGGCGAAGTGATGTCGTGGCAATGTTCTGTGTATTTCTGCAATTCCGGTATAGTGTCAGTTTGCAGTCCGCCTCTTCCAGATATTTAGGAAGTGCCTTAGAGTGAACCAGTTGGAGTTTGTCATAGAACACATAGAAAGAACCGTTGAGACTCTCTGTATCGGAGATGATCATCCGAATCCGATCCAGAATCGCGGCTTCTTCGATGTTTTCTATGCCAAAGTCTTGTCCCTCGTCAATAACGACATGCTGATACGGGAAAGATTCCGAAAAGTACATGTCCTCCAATTTGGCCTTTAGCTTTTCGTAATCGGGAACACTGGTCATACAAAGCTTACATGCCAATCCGGGGATTGTATAAAAGTCAATTCCTTGCTCTGAATACTCTTTCTCCAAATGTTCCTTCAGCATGGTATTGAAGCATAGGAAGAGGACTTTCTCTCCTTTCTTTGCGTGACTTTTAGCCTTTTCGATTGCGATCATCGTTTTACCTGTTCCGGCAGCGCCGTTGATAACGGCAATCCGCTGTTCATCGAGGAAATCAAGTATCATAGATTGCTCGTGAAGCATGCGGTGGAAGACGACTTTTTTCAAATCATTTTCAAATGACGCGGTCGGGAAAATATTAAACTCCGGGCAAAGAATATCTCTGAGCAATCTTTTGGTTTCCTGTTCACTGACATCTGTATGGATACCGGCAGTAACTTCCAATTCAAATATCTTGTCGATGAATTGCTTCGGATTGACCAGTGCTTCTTTTGTGAGGATGATAGCCCGATCTGCTTCGGGCGGCAATTTCATCAAGTGCAAATCGTCTTGTGAAATAGAGGGGAACCATACTGCATGTAGGAACTTACAGTGTGTGATGATGCTCGACATCTTATGGTCCTTGATGTAGTTCATCAGTTTCCATTTGTTTGCACTTGCCTGATTAAACGGGCCGTCATTATCCATCGGTATTCCGCTGCCGTAATACCAACGTCCGTTTGAATATTTCACATGGCCTGCTTTTGCTTCAAGACATAGCAATCCCTGTTTGGGATGGAAGATAACGAAGTCGGTTTCGCTCTCATGTATTACGCCACTTTTAATATCCGAGATTCTGAAAGAGTGAAATACATAGTAATCATCCGGAAGCAAAGAAAGAGAATCAAACATAATTCCTTCTAAGCTCGCGTGATCAAACTTTCGAGGCACTTCGGGAATCATTATCGCCATGCTAATTCTCCTTTATCGCATTTAGAAGACTGTCAATATCTGTGTTCGGATCGTTCGCGAGGAAGCATGTCCAATCACTGCTTTTTGCCACCTCGTAGTCTTTTCGCTGAGCATCCGTAAACAGAAGAACTTTTGATTGTCGCCAAAGCAAATCACACAGGAACGTCTGGCCGTCACCAATACCGATCAATGTAAACTCGCAATCCTGTAGCGGCTTCTCTTTGCCTGAGAACCGTTCCGACAATTCCTCGAGTTTATTAAAGAATGCTTCCTCTACAGGATCCTCAGCCCATTGGAGTAAGTTCTGCCATATATCCCTGTAATCGGTGTCCTGCATATTTGTCCCTATACCGGGAACAAGAACAACTTTCCCGGAAGGCTTTTTTGTGCTATCGTTGCCATCATGCTCGTCGGGTTTTGTTTCATGTTCGGACTGTGCGATTCCAAACAACATTTCGGAGAAAAATCCGAAATCTCTTTTGTCATTTGTGCCGATCAGCATTCCTCGATCAAGAAAAACATTAAACTCCTCGCAACTGGTTTCCGGAATTAGCGTACAAGAGTAACAGGCTGCCAGATTAAGGGAATCTCGTCCTTGACCTGTGCTTAAACTGCACACGGGGTCGTTTGAGCACATTTCAGCAGATTCGATTGCCCGCCGGAATATGCTGGGGAAAACGTCAGCACGACCTTGTCTCACAAGACCACCCATTGTTCCCTCTGAGTCGCCGCTTGCGGTATAGATTAAGATTCCTTGCATTTCCTTCCCGATTTCCTTTTCGGATGAGTAGATTCGCTCTCTCAGAGAGGCAATACTATAACCGCACTCGAAACTTAACTGTTTGATAAGCAGGTGTGCAATGGTGTGTAGAAGGACAAATTTGGCCGTAATTGTCCGTGGATGTTGTTGTCCTATCACCGAACGGGAATAGTTTTCGTTTATGATGTCAATGCGATCCCTCACAGCTCTATTTGCATGTAGCCAGCGATTGATAGCATGGGAATCAAATTCAATAAAGATTCCTTCGCCCCGAACCTGGTGTGCCGGATACCAATCCGTCGTCGGTTCTTTTATGGACACCATGTTGTCCAACCGTGTAGATTCGGACTTATCCACGGGGTTTATCCTACTGAATCCTATCAGCGCATCGACTTCTCTGATTTTATGAATCAGAGCAACTTGCCGAATAAACGGAAGGCAATAGTCGTCAATTGTTGTCTCTTCTCTCAGAAAGTCTCCGGCATCATCGGTAGGAATTACGGTTGCTCCGCTAAGGGCTTCATACTCTTCTGCGCGATAGTTTATGCCCATCGCACTATACTCTTCCTGCTCTGGGGCTTTCCACTTTCTTTCCAGAACGGCTTTAACCTTTTCCTCGTCTGCGCTGATCTCTATTGCGATTTCCTTTGCATAGTTACTGATGTACCCATCGATTATTTGCCCTCTTAATTCCGGCGGAAACGCTGGGTTCTTCAGTGTGTCCGAGATTGTATCTTTGCATTTTGCAAAACTGATACTTTCCTCAATACGAGTTGTCAGAATACTTGAATACGGTGGAATAACCAATGAGCTGACCGTAACAGGAAAGTAGACCGAAGAGCTGCCCCTTTGGAGAGCTCGAGGGTATAATTCGCATGCCTCTGTTTTATGCTTCCACGGATGACGTCCTTGGCAATGAAACCGATACTCCCCGAGAGTTGCCTTATCCAGCACTTCGAATCGACCTGGATCAAAGGCTCCCTTTAGAGTTGCACGGGCATTGCAAGTCTGGCAAGCCACTTCCAGTCCCTCCAAGCCCTCTGCCGAGGATGCTCCCGTTTTAAATGTCAAGACCGGATTAGCACAGATTTTCTTATGGCCGCCCTTGTTTTGGCAATGGACCCATGCGACCCAGGGGAAATCACTGATATGTCCGTGTTCACACACGGTAATAACACGAGCCACTACCAGATCTTGGAAACACTTCGGACATTTCATGTGGGTAACCATATACGGATCTTTACTCACATCGTCCTTATGACCAAAATTTTTGTAGTCATTTAGCCAACCTGACAACGGCTGAAATTTCCTGCACTTGGGGCAAAAATACCATTCCGGGAACCTCACGTATGAAATACCGTCTTTGAACTTGATGTCATCCTTATTACCGGGGATGCCGAAGTGTGTCACACGCAAAGCGTGCTCCAAGCGCTCATCATGTATCACTTCGACCTGTTTATCCCAGTACTCCGGTGCTGCAGTCATTAGGGTCTGGTCCGGAAAATCGATCATGGCGCCGACCCCGTACTGAAGTACTGCTTGAGACGCACGGATCGCATGAGTTATTCTGTTTAGAGGAACTCTGTCCTTTTGAACATCGAGACTCATTATT
>JAEEGL012023727.1_pt1 | contig 14131 bp, 15 predicted proteins | sample 9134231 | NCBI WGS metagenome assembly JAEEGL01 (sample SAMN16246548, study PRJNA631951) | gut metagenome | biome: gut microbiome; feature: rumen; material: fiber-attached | host: Bos | place: Iran: Karaj | collected 2018-10 | reverse complement strand
TTCAATAAGTCCGAGCAGGAACTGGCCGGTATCCGTGCTGACATCAATACGGCACGGGAACTGGTGCATGATCTTCCGACCATCCTGGAAGATGCCAGAGGTGTTGTACCGCAGCTGCTGGAAGTGGTTCACCATGAGTATACAGCCGAGAAGGAGAGGGGCGTCTATCTGGATCACCTTGAGGTGGAGAAGAACCTGACTCTGATTTCCGGCAACCTGAAGCAGGATCTGCGTTCCCTGAAGGAAGGCGATCCGAAGGATGTTACAGCAAATCTGGAGGACTACAAGACCCGTCTGAACCAGATCGATGAAGCAATCAAGAACGAGAGCGCGAGCTTTGATGAACTCACGGCTGCAGCCAAGGAGACAGACCGTCTGTACCGGAGCAGCCTGGATACACTGGATGAGATCGAAGGCCAGTATGCAAAGGCAAACGTACGCTTCGGCCTGACGGAAATGCGCACGCATATCGATGAACTCCGCAGCGGTCTGACGGAAGTGGCTCCGGAAAAGGAAAGAGCCGAGGCGATGGCAGCGTCCCTGACAGCTCCGTGCAGTGAAAGCCTGATCGCTGTGAAGAAGCTGAACGAGCGCCTGCAGGAAATCCACGACGGCATCAAGGGCATCAAGACGGAACTGGATACCTACAGCGGAGATGAAGAGCATGCCAAGAAACAGCTGATCAAGCTGAAGGCAATCATGAACCAGATGCAGGTCTCCATCCGCAAGTACAAGCTGCCGAACATCAGCAGAGAGTACGAAGACGATATGAACCGGGCGAATGAGTACATCCGCCGCATCCAGGATCTGATCGACGAGACACCGCTGAATGTACAGCTGCTCAACGCAACGCTCACGGAAGCGATCGATTATATCTACAAGCTGTTCAACAATGTAAACAACGTTGTTGGCGCCGTCATTATGGTGGAGAATACGATTGTCTTCGGCAACCGCTACCGTTCGACGTATTCCGACATCGATTCCGAGCTGACGCGCAGTGAACTGTGCTTCCGCAACGGTGAGTATACACAGGCCCTCAATATTGCCATTGAGACGATCGAGAAGATCCATCCGGGCAATTATGAGAAGATGGTGAAGGAGAACGCCAAAGGTGCTGAAGAATAGAGTCTATTTCGACAGTTCCAGCACGACAGATATTCATCCGGAGGTACTGAAGGCATACATGGATCTGCTGCAGACACAGTATGCCAACAGTGAATCCCTCTACGATGAAGGCGCAAAAATCAACAGAAACATGGAAAAAGCCCGGTCTGCAATAGCCGGACTTTTAGGCGTTCGGGCAGAGGAGGTCATCTTTACCGGGGGATCCAGTGAATCAAATTCCACGGCAGTAAAGGGCGTATGCTTTGCACAGCCGCAGAAGAAGCACATCATTGTGTCGTCGATAGAGCACGCAAGCATCATGAACTGCTGTGATCAGCTGGAACGCTTGTTCGGCTACCGGGTAACGTATCTTCCGGTGACGCTGGAAGGAAAAGTGCGTCCGGAAGATGTACGCCGCAGTCTGCGGGAAGATACAGCACTCGTCTCCATCATGCATGTGAACAATGAAACCGGTTCCGTCAACCCGATCGACGAAATCAAGGAAATCGTAAAAAAAGAGAGCCATGCATATTTCCATTCCGATCTGACACAGTCCCTGGGCAAGATTCCGGTGGATCTGAAGCATATCGATCTGGCAACAGCATCTGCGCACAAACTGGAAGGACTGAAGGGAAGCGGTCTTCTGATCCGCCGGATCCATGTACCCCTGGAACCCTTGATCTGCGGCGGTGAACAGGAAGGCGGGCTGCGCGGCGGCACCAGCAACGCCGCGGCAGACATGGTCTTCGCCAGAACCCTGCGGCTTGCCCTGGAGAACGAAGCGAAATACAGTGAGCATATCCAGACACTTCATGACTATACAAAAAAGGGTCTGGAGCAGATGGAAGGAATAGAGATCAACAGCCCGGCGGACGGAATACCGTCCATCCTGAACTTCTCCTATGAAGGCATACCGAGCGAAGTTATGCAGAATGCCCTGAACCGGGAAGGGTTCATGGTATCCGCACGCAGCACCTGCCACAGCCGGTCGGCGAAGACAAGCTATGTGCTCAAGGCGATGGGAATGAGCGACGCCAGGGCATCCAGCTGTATCCGGCTGAGTTTCTCAAGGCAGAACACGATGGAAGAGGCTGACCGCTTCCTGGCCAGTCTGAAGGAGGTCATAAAGAACTATGGCTGATTATGATACAGTACTCATCCGCTACGGCGAACTGAGCACGAAAGGAAAGAACCGGAAGGATTTCATCCGTAAGCTGGATAAGAATATCCGGTGGATCCTCAAGGATCAGGAGAATCTGGAATACCAGAGGACCTATGACAGGATCTATATCAAGCTCAACGGAGCCGATCCGGCTGTAATCAAGGAGCGCCTGCAGAAAGTGTTCGGCATCAGTTCCTTCTCCTTTACGGAGAAAGTGCCGTCGGATATCGAAGAGATCAAGAAAACAGCGCTGCGCATGGCACAGGAAGCGAAGGGGAGCACCTTCAAGGTGATTGCCCGCCGGCATGACAAGAGCTTCCCGATGAACAGCGATACGATCAACCGTACAGTAGCCGGTGAGATCCTGCGCAATACCGACCATAAGGTGGATGTCCATCATCCCGATTTCGAGATCCGCATTGAAGTGCGGGAATATGACACGTATCTGACATCGGAAAAGATTCCCGGCGCCGGCGGCTATCCGGCAGGAATCAACGGGAAAGTACTGCTGCTGCTGTCAGGCGGCATTGATTCACCGGTAGCGGCATACGAGCTCATGAAGCGCGGTCTGAAGGTAGAAGCCATACACTTCGCATCCCCGCCGTATACGTCTGAAAACGCCCGGCAGAAGGTACTGGACCTGGCTTCCATTGTCAGTATCCATCAGGGCAGCATGCGGGTTCATGTAGTGAATTTCACGGATCTGCAGCTGAAGATCTACGAGACAGCCGGTGACCCTTACGCTGTAACCCTGATGCGCAGGATGATGTTCCGGATCGCGGAAGAGACCGCCCGGAGGCACGGCTGCCTGGCTATCGCAACCGGTGAAAGCATCGGACAGGTTGCGTCCCAGACACTGGAATCCATGGTATGCATCAATGATGTTGTTCATATGCCGGTGCTCCGGCCTCTTGTCTGCATGGATAAGCTGGAGATCATCCGCATTGCCGGACAGATCGGCACCTATGAAACATCCATTCTGCCGTACCAGGACTGCTGCACCATCTTCGATCCGAAGAACCCGGTGACCAGGCCGTCCATTGAAAAAGCAGAAAGCTACGAAGCCCGTTTTGATTACCAGGCCCTGATCCAGGAATGCCTGGTGGATACAGAGACCATTACGATGTATCCAGACAGCAAGGAAGAGGAGGATTTCCTGTAAATATGTTCGGTGGTAAAGACAAGAATGTTGCGGACCGGTTCGAAGAAATCTTCCAGCAGGGGATGAACCAATCGGAGAGTGAGTTTCTGGACAGTCTGAACATCATTGTACGCATGGTGGAAGTCAATGATGCATACAGTACCGGAAAGAAACTGAAGATCTACGAAAGGCTGACACTGCTGGCAAACTGCTCACCTTCGGACAGATACAAGTACGCAAAGAAACTGAAGAGAATACTCTGAAAAAGCGGGAAACCGCTTTTCTTTTACCTGACCGAAGGTGAGCAGAATACTCCCTATAATAAAAAGGATCAGTGATTTCACTGATCCGTTATGGCTTTATGCTCCAGATGATAGACCACCACTTCTGCATTGCTCAGGAAGCGGATGTCCCGTTCCCTTGTACCTGTTCCGGTGGAGATGTCCAGCGTGAACCGGCCGTCTAAGATGTGCTTTCCCCGGAAGTACTGCAGCGCACCGTCATAGTTCAGCAGTGATCCGAAGATCCAGTATACCTGGCCGCCGTGGCTGTGGCCTGCCAGCATGTACTTGGTCAGGTCGGCCGGCACATAGACTGCGGTATCCGGAGTATGGCAGACTACGATCGAAAAGATCAAAGGAGAGATGTTCGCAAAGGAACCGGTAATGTCCGAATATCCGTTTACACCGTTCTCTATGCCGACGATGGCAATGGCTTCTCCACTGTCGTTGTGTATGGACTGGCTGCGGTTGTCGATGATCTCGAAATCGCCCAGATACAGTACTTCCTCCACCGGCCGGCGCATTTCAGGTGTATTGTCCGTATCACCGAGGATGGCAAACTTGCCGAGCGGTGCCTTGATCTGTGCCAAGCGTTCCGATACGGCATTCAGCTTCTCGGTATCCTGCGGACCGACGGTTTCGTCGAATACGTCGCCGCCGAAGATGACCACATCCGGAGCGACTTCATTGATGGTCTCCACCAGCTTGTCCATCCGCTCCTCATCCATGAACTGTCCGTAGTCCAGATCACTGAAGAACAGAACATCCACATTGTCCATGGATACCGGGATATACATGGAGGAAATGGTCTCGGTACGGACAACAAAGCGCCGCGGCGCCGTATAAAAGGCGTCGTACAGCAGTACGCCGCAGAAGAATGCCAGTATGCTCAGAACGATCAGTATTTTATGCCAGATCTTCATTCCTGTTTAATGATAGCACATCCAACCATCCTTGGTATGGTATAATCACGGTATGCTGAGTGATACCTGGCTGATCTGTGAAAGCTGCCTGTGGAAGGGAGGAACCCTGCGGAAGGACGCTGCAGTCTTCCTGCGCTTTCTTCATGACAATGACTGTTCGTTTGTCATACTGAGCGAAGATACGGTACGTACCCGCGAGGATCAGGCTGTCCTGTACATTGATCAAGGGCTTTCCTTTATCACCAAGGATGATATTTATACCAGTGTGCTTGCCGCCACGGACCGTATCACTGAAATGACCCCGGGACACCGTAATGCCGGCGTCATCGGCAGTGCAGGCCTGCGCTCAACGCTCAGGGAGGCAGGATTCTCCCTGGATACGGACCGTGCGGACTGGGTGTTCGTAGGCTATGACCGGGAAGCAGAGATCAATGATTTCAATTATGCACTGAGGCTGCTGCGCGGCGGCGCCCAGCTGATTGCGACGGATATGCGTCCGTACCGGGAAACGAAAAACGGTCCCGCTGTCGGGGCAGGATCGTTTGTCAGGCTGCTGGAATACGCTTCCGGAAAGAAGGCTGCCCAGGTATGCTTTCCTTCTCCGTTCATGGTGAAGGGAGCCGTCAACTGGCTCAGTACGACAATGGACCGGGCAGTACTGGTCGGCAGTGACCTGCAGCGCGAAATCAAATGCGGCAATGATGCAGGCATGACGACGGTCTATGTACCGGCTTCCATGGAAGAGGATCTCTTCGAAGAATCCGTCCGTCCTTCCTATGTTGTCGTGGATCTTTACGGTCTTCTCAGATAAGCACGGCAGTCTTCCAGGAACATCTCGCCCAATGCTCTCTGGCGCTCATCCTGCTGGATGCGCTCCGGATGCCACTGGACAGCGATGACGTTGTCCTTCTCCATGCCTTCAATCAGTCCATCATCGGACCAGGCACTGATGGTCCAGCCCTCCGGGGCTTTTTTTACTGCCTGATGATGGGAACTGCTGACCGGCGCACGTTCACCGAAGACGCTGTAGAGGCGCGTGCCTTCCACGAAGGTGCAGTCATGCAGGAAGCCGTTGACAGGAATGCTCGGGTCCTTGAACTGGTTGTGATTGTGGAAGGAAGGGTTGTATTTATGGATATCCTGCATCAGGGTACCGCCTTCGGCAACCGCAATGAGCTGATGGCCTCTGCAGATGCCGAGTACCGGTTTGCCGAGGGCGCGGAATGCTTTGTACAGATAAAGATCGGTCGCATCAATGCGGGGATCTGTCAGGGAACAGTCCGTGTTCTCTTCTCCGTACATGGCTGGATCCAGATCTTCGCCGCCGGTGATGATCAGACCGGTGCACAGTTCAGCGGCTGCAGCCGCTTCCTCTTCACTGCAGATGGGCATCATAACAGGAAGAGTATCTTCTCTTCTTACTAAATTGAAATAGGTGTACAGATCCTGGTAGACCTCCATGCCGAGGGGATTGATGGAAAAGCGCGGTGTAATTGCAATCATCATTCGTTTCATAGTTGTTCTCCGTTTTCTCTATTATAGCGTGCAGACGGCTGTTTGCACCGCTATGCGCAGAATGATATATTATTGAAAGAGTCCGGTCTTCAGCAGATGGACCGGTCAGGAGAAGGAGAAAGGAAGACGGCAATGCTCGTCTTTCTGTGTATGTTATGCATCAGTATCTGTGCGATCATGAGCTGCATCCCGGTGAAACGGTGTACCTGGACAGGGATCAGGCACACCATGCGCTGAACGTACTTCATCTGGATCATGAAGAGATCCGTCTGATATACAACGGCAGGGCATGGTATGCGCTTGGTTTCAAGGACGGGAAGGAGTTCGCTGCAGAAGTGCTCCGCGAGGATCCCCGGAAGAATGAACTCCCGGTGCGCGTAACACTCTGCATGGCACTGATCCGGCGTGAGAAGATGGAACTGGTCCTGCAGAAGGCTGCAGAGCTCGGTGCGTCCAGGATCGTACCTTTTGTGTCCTCCCGCTGTGTGGTGAAGGAAAAGAAGGAGCGCAGTGAACGCCAGGTACAGCGCTGGCAGAGCATTCTGGAAGAAGCCTCCAACCAGTGCAAGCGCAACCGGGTGCCTGTTCTGGAACCGACCGTGGATATCAGGGAACTCGGACAGTATCTGAGCACGGACGGCTTTGTCGGCTACGAGAATGTATTCGGAGAGAAGCCGATGCTGGGAGAGGCACTGCAGGGGAATGATACAACAGTGGTCATCGGTCCGGAAGGCGGGTTTTCCGCCAAGGAGATCGAAGAACTGGAAGCTGCGGGATACCGCACGGTCAGCTTCGGCAGCCGGATCCTGCGGGCGGAGACAGCGGCCATCTATGCCCTGAGCGTCATCGGTGATGATGCGGAAAGGAGGCAGCGCTGATGCGTTTTTCCGTTATCAACCTTGGCTGCAAGGTCAATGCGTATGAATGTGAAAGCGTGGCATCCATGCTGGAGGAAGCCGGGCATGTACGTGTTTTGAATGATGAAGCGCGGGATGCGACGGTGGTTTTTACCTGTGCGGTAACGAATACAGCAGCCCAGAAAAGCCGCCAGCAGATCCACCGCATCCGGCGCAGATACCCGGACAGCATCCTGGCAGTTGCCGGATGCTACGCCCAGATCGATCCGCAGGCCCTGAAGGATGCCGAAATCCTCGTCGGCAGCGCACACAAAAAGCGGATACCGGAGTATATCGAGCAGTACATCATGAAGCGGGAACCGATCATGGATGTTGAGAAGATCGAAGTGGTTCCTTTCGAAGATCTGGTACTGGACCATCTCGGCACCCACAGCCGGGTATACCTGAAGATACAGGATGGATGCAACCAGTTCTGTGCCTATTGTGTAATTCCCTATGCCAGGGGAAGGGAGCGCTCCATGGAACCGGAACGCGTCGTACAAGAAGCCAGGAAACTGTGTACGAAATACCAGGAAATCGTCCTGACCGGCATCCATACCGGCAGATACGGAAGGGAATACGGCGTTTCTCTGGCACAGATCATGAAAAGGATTCTGGCAGAAGCGCCGGAGACGTTCCGGCTGCGGATCTCTTCGATAGAGATCACGGAGATCGACGATGATCTGATTGCTCTGATGAAGGAAGACAGCCGGGTAGCACGCCATCTGCACATCCCCGTACAGGCCGGCTGTGACGCAACGCTGAAGCGGATGAACCGTCCGTACACAACGGATGAATTCTACAATCGCCTGCAGGAGATCCGCCGGTCTCTGCCGGATGTATCTGTTTCCACAGACCTGATTGTCGGCTTCCCGGGAGAGACTGAGGAGGAATTCCATTCCACCCTCGGCTTCCTGCGGAAGTGCGGGCTGTCCTTCCTGCACGTGTTCCCGTTCTCCCTGCGGGATGGTACGGCAGCGCAGCAGCTGCCTGATCATATTGCCCCGGCAATCAAGAAGCAGCGGGCAGCGGAAGCTGCAGCACTGTCGGAAGAACTGTACGACGATTACCGCAGGAAATGGACAGGCAGGGGTGTGGACGTGCTGGTGGAAAAGTGCGAAGATGGTATCAGCTACGGATATACATCGGAATATGTACCGGCAGCGGTGGAGGGAGAATACCCCGTCGGCCGGATCGTACACGCCCATGCCGTGGATACGAAGGATCATCGTTTGATCTGTACAGGAGTGAGCTATGAAGCTGAGTGAACTGTTTGAAAATGTACCTGACATAGAGATCAGGAGCCTGATGGCGGACAGCCGGACCAAACGCCCGGATTCCATCTTTTTCTGCGTCAAGGGTATGATGTTTGATGGTCACCGTTTTGTGGAACAGGCTATAGAGAACGGTGCGAAGGTCATCATTCATTCCGAGACGATTGAGCGGACCCATGAAGATGTCGTGTATATCAAAGTGCGGGATGTCGTGGATGTCTTCAACAAGGTGGCGGATGCTTTCTACGGCTATCCGTCCCATACACTGCTTATGTTCGGTGTAACCGGCACCAACGGCAAGAGCTCCATTGCGAGCATCATCCGGAATCTGATGAGCAATATCCGTCCGACCGGCTATGTGGGTACAATCTCCATTGAATACGGCAATGTCAAGCTGCCTCCGCTGCTGACAACCCCGGATATTGATGATCTGCACGGAATCCTCCATGATATGGTCGATGCCGGCATCCGGGCCTGTGCGCTGGAGGTTTCCTCCATCGGCATTGAACAGGGCAGGGTGGATTCCATTGATTTCGATGTCGGTATCTTCACCAACCTGACCCATGACCATCTGGATTACCACGGAACCATGGACAACTACTTCCGGGCGAAGAAGAAATTCTTCGACCGTCTGAAGGAGAGCGCCGTCGCAGTAACGAACGCGGACGATCCGTACGGCATGAAGATGGTGGAGGACTGCCGGTGCAAGGTTGTGACCTACGGAATAGACAAGCCGGCGGACTACCAGATCCTGCGCTACCAGCTGATGGCTGACAGGACGGTATTCACACTTCGATGCAACGGCATAGACTATGAACTGGAGACCAATCTTGTCGCAAAGTTCAATCTGTACAATCTGCTCGGTGTCATTGCAGCACTGAACCAGAAAGGTGTATCCATCACCCAGATGGTGCCCTGGCTCAGGACCATTCCTCAGGTGGAAGGCCGTGTAGAGCGCATTGATCTCGGCCAGCCGTTCAACATCATCGTTGACTTCGCACATACACCGGACGGCATTGAACAGCTCTGCCGCTTCGCTTCGGAGATCACACCCAAGACCAGGCGGATCATTGCGATCACCGGCAGCGCCGGAAAGCGTGATACAGCCAAGCGTCCGGTCTTCGGGCAGCTGCTGGACAAATACGCAGATCTGATCATCCTGACGGAAGATGACCCGCGCAACGAGAAAGCGCTCGATATATGCAATGAGATCGCATCCGGCATCAGCCGCAAGCCCTATGTCATCATTGAAGACCGTGCACAGGCCATCATACAGGCTGTAGAGCTAGCAGATGCGAAGGATACGATCCTCGTCCTGGGCAAGGGAGATGAGAAGTTCATCTACCGGGAATTCGGCAGAGAACCGTATGAAGGGGACGATGATATCGCCCGTGATGCACTGAGAAAATACCGCAGTGAAGAACTGCAGAAGGAGAATGAAGATGAAGCGCAGTAAATACATTGACCATACTCTGCTGAAGGCGGACGCAAAGGAAGCGGATATCCGCACATTGTGCAGGGAAGCCATCGACTATGATTTCATGTCCGTATGCATCAATCCCTGCTGGATTCCGCTGGCAAAGGAAGAACTGAAGGACAGCGGTGTACTGGTATGCACTGTAATCGGCTTCCCGCTCGGTGCGATGCGTACGGAAGCGAAGGTCTTTGAGGCAGCGGACGCAGTGCGTGCCGGTGCGGATGAAGTGGATATGGTTGTCAATATTGCCAAGGTCAAGGATCATGATGAAGCCTATGTCACGGAAGAGATCCGCAGGATCAAGGAAGCTGCAGGCAACTGTGTGCTGAAGGTCATTATTGAAACCTGCCTGCTCACGGATGAAGAGAAGATCTTTGCCTGCCGGTGTGCAAAGAATGCCGGTGCAGACTTCGTCAAGACCTCGACCGGATTCTCTACTGCCGGCGCAACGGCAGCTGATGTCAGGCTGATGAAGGAAACGGTCGGTGAAGGCGTCAAGGTCAAGGCAGCCGGCGGTGTCAGAACCAAGGAAGACATGGATGAAATGATTGCGGCGGGAGCGGAGAGGATCGGAACCAGCCGCGGCAAGGACCTGATGTAAAGCGGTTGCTTTTTGAAAAACGGTCTGCTATGATAGACATGCTGTGTGAAGAAAGGGGGGAGATTCGGAAATGGCACGGGTTGTCGTAAAGGAAAACGAAAATCTGGATGATGCGCTGCGCAGATTCAAGCGTCAGGTATCCCGTAACGGTACCCTCGCGGAAGCACGCAAGAGAGAGTACTACGTAAAGCCGGGCGTCAAGCGCAAGCTGAAGAGTGAAGCTGCACGCAAGGCGAGAAAGCGCAGAAAGTAAGAAGAAGCGATATGCTTCTTTTTTCTTTCTCTATGCATTACAATGGTTCCGTAGGGGGAATTCTGCCTTGGAAGAAACAAAAAACATTAGCCTGAACGGTATGACGGCGCTTCAGGCCATCAGCCTGATCGGAACGGAAGACAGGAACCTGAAGACACTGTCCGACTGTTTCGGAAAGGAAATATCATTCCGTGACAATACATTCACGGTACAGAACTGTGATGATGTGATCTGCAGACAGATCACGGATGTCATCCATGCATTGTATGAAGTAGCGAAGAAGAACCAGCCGGTGACGGAGCAGGATGTCATCTATGCCTGCCGGCTGGTATCCAAAAGCGAAGAAGTCGGGTTTGAAGAACTCGGGAACACCGTCATCGGCAGAACCCTGACAGGCAAGACCATTGCGCCCAAGACAAAGGGACAGCTTGCGTTCGTACGCGCGATGGAACAGAAGTCCATCGTATTCGCCATCGGTCCGGCAGGCACCGGAAAGACCTACCTGGCGGTCATCAAGGCCGTCAGTTCCCTGAAGAAGGGAGAGGTCAAGCGGATTGTGCTGACCAGGCCGGCAGTGGAAGCCGGAGAGAACCTGGGTTTCCTCCCCGGAGATATGAAGGAGAAAGTAGACCCGTATCTTACACCGCTGTACGATGCCCTGCATGACATGCTCGGAGTCGAACAGACGGAAAAACTGATCGAGAAGGGAACGATCGAGATTGCTCCGCTGGCCTTCATGAGAGGCCGTACACTGGATGATTCCTTCGTCATCCTGGATGAAGCGCAGAACACGACACCCGCCCAGATGAAGATGTTCCTGACCAGGCTCGGCTTCCGTTCCAGGATGGTCATTACAGGCGATGTAACCCAGATCGATCTGAAAATCGGTACAAAGAGCGGACTGATCGATGCGGCAGAGATCCTCGGCGGCATCGATGAAATCACCATCCTTCATCTGACCAGTGATGATGTCGTCCGCCATCCGCTCGTACAGAAGATTATAGAGAAATACGAGAAGAGCCGCTAAGCATCCGCACGGATGCTTTTTCAAGCACAGAAAGGTATAATCGGAATATGGAGATCACACTCATCAACCGGACAAATACAGATGCAGACGCATTCCTGCCGCTGTTCATGAAGATCGCAGACCATGCGGAAACGATACTGAAGCTGGCGGATGACCTGCAGATATCGGTTACTTTCGTACGTTCACGGACGATGCATACCATCAACCGTGATTACCGGGGGATCGACCGTCCGACGGATGTCATCAGCTTCGCTGTACAGGATGAAGGTTTCATCCTGCCGGAGGAGATGAAGGATCTCGGAGATCTGTTCATCAACGTAGACTATGCCAAACGCCAGGCCAGAGCCTACGGACACAGCTATGAGCGGGAGACAGGCTTCCTGTTTACACACGGACTGCTGCACTGTCTCGGCTATGATCATATGACGGAAGAAGAGGAAGCGGAAATGTTCGCATTGCAGGATAGGATCCTGGATCCCATACTGCCCAGAGGAGGTACAAATGGACCGGAAAGCATTGATTGAAGAAGCGTTCAAAGCGCTGGAGAATTCCTATTCACCTTATTCGAATTTCAAGGTAGGCGCCTGTATCCTGTGCAGGGACGGTACATTGTTCTACGGTACGAATATTGAGAATGCGTCCTATCCCGTTACCAACTGTGCAGAGCGCAGCGCAGTGTTCGCCTGCTACTCCAGAGGATACCGGGAGAAGGACATCGAGGCGATTGCCATTGTATCGAACGGTGCACGCATTTCTGCACCGTGCGGAGCCTGCCGGCAGGTACTCTGCGAACTGCTGGAGCCGCAGACGCCGATCTATCTGTCCAACGGAACAGAAGAAATGGAGACCAATATCCAGCGCCTTCTGCCGATGCAGTTCAACAGGAAAGATGTGCTCGGATGAAGAGCGGATTTGTAGCGCTGGTCGGACGGCCCAATGCCGGCAAGAGTACACTGCTGAATGCATTGATGAAGCAGAAGGTCGCGATTGTATCGGATAAGCCGCAGACAACACGCAGTGAGATCCGGGGCATTCTGAACCTGGAGGATGCCCAGATCGTATTTACGGATACGCCCGGGATCCACAAGCCGGAGCATCTTCTGGGCAGCCGGATGAACAAGGAAGCTTCCAATGTTATGCAGGGTGTAGATCTGATCTATCTCGTGAGTGACGGTTCTGTACCGTTTTCACGCGGGGATGAATATGTTCTGCGGATGGTCAAGCAGTCCGGCATACCGGCGTTCCTGATCTTCAACAAGATCGACCGAATGAAGAAGGAAGATGTACTGCACTACCTGGAGCTGTGGCAGAAGAAGCATGATTTCGCAGAGTTCTTCCCGGTATCTGCTTTGAAGCAGGACAGCTATGAAGACCTCATCAGGACAACACTGGAATACCTGCCGGAAGGGGAGCCGTTCTATCCAAGAGAAACGCTTACGGATGCCGGAATCCGTTTCCGGATCGGTGAGATTATCCGGGAGAAGATTCTGATGTGTACGGAAGAAGAAGTCCCGCACGCTTCAGCAGTCTATGTAGAAACACTGAAGACGAAGAAGGAAAGCGCAGAAGTCGGTGCATTGATTCTCGTGGAGAAGCAGGGCCAGAAGGGCATTATGATCGGGAAGCAGGGTACTATGCTCAAGAAGATCGGCACGATGGCGCGCCCCGAGATCGAAGCGCTTCTGGGGAAAAGGGTGTATCTGTCTTTGTATGTCCGGGTGGAAGAAGAATGGCGCGACCGGGATAAACTGATTACAGAATACGGATACGGAAACATCGATGAATGACAGAACGGACGGAATTGTCCTGAAACAGAGCGATTATAGGGACAGCGCTGTACTCCTGCAGGTACTGACCAGGGAGTACGGCCTGCTTTCCTTTACCGCCAAAGGAGCGAGGAAGCTTACCAGCCACAATGCGCTGCATATACTGCCCTTTACAGAGTCGGAGTTCCTGTTCGACTACAAAGAGGGGAGAACCCTGTTTCCTCTCAAGAGTTCCCATACCGGGAAGATGTTCCGCCATGTTCATGAAGATCTGGAGGCCGGAGCAGCTGCCGGTGTCATGGGGGAACTCCTCACCAGGGTCATGGATACCGAGCAGGACGATTCCGTGTATGACCTCCTGCTGGACGCACTGGAACTGCTCGAGAAAGGAGCAGACAGCGCTCTGGTGCTCGATGTTTTCCTGGCAAGAATGCTCAGCATCCTCGGTACAGCGCCGCAGGTGGACTGCTGTGCCGTGACCGGTGATACCCGGGTCGCAGCCATCAGTGTCCGCGACGGTGGATTCATCAGTGAATCCGTAGCCAGAAGCGAGGGGATTCCCTTGTCCTCCCGGGAGGATCTGCGCGCATTCCGGCTGATCAACCATGCGTCCATGAAGGACTATGATATCCTTGCGGATTACGTCGAGGATGGACTGTCCGCACTGCATGTTCTGAGTGCTTTCCTGCGGGAATTCCTCAGCACGGACCT
>JAEEGL010111303.1_pt1 | contig 14131 bp, 7 predicted proteins | sample 9134231 | NCBI WGS metagenome assembly JAEEGL01 (sample SAMN16246548, study PRJNA631951) | gut metagenome | biome: gut microbiome; feature: rumen; material: fiber-attached | host: Bos | place: Iran: Karaj | collected 2018-10 | reverse complement strand
GTGGAACTAGGTTATGGTCAATTAAACCTTCAAGCCATGTTGAATCAGGATATGATAAACAACACGAAATATGTCATCCTTGAGCAACATAACCATTATCTTCATGATGATCCTCTTGAATCCTTGATTGTCAGTTCTGATTATCTTGAACAGTTTAAAAAGAGTCATATCAAAGTGTGATTTAGTCCGCCTTCAAGGCGGATTTTTCATTTACATCAAAAAGAGGGACTAGCTAAGCTAGTCCCAACGGAGAAAGAATTTATTTGCAACTCTAGATTCTTTTTTCAGTCTTCTGATCCATGAAGTTGATCAGGATATCTACCACAAGCAAGATAGAAAAAATAACAAGGAAGATAGTAAACAAGCTGCTGACTACAACAAGAAGACTACCATCATCGACAAAGAAAGGAACACCAGTACCTAAGTCAGCATAAGGATAGCAAGACATGAAGAGATGCTGTCCAACTCCTAAAGCTAAGAAAATCGTAGCAACAAGAGGTAAAAAACTGATTTCAGCAAAGGCATCAAATAACATCACCACCCCAGATAAGAAAGTGAAGATGAAGGTGATATGAGAAAGATCAGCAAAGGAGATATGTCCTCTGACAATCACACATTCCAGGATGAAGAAAACTAGACTAAGAAGAATACTTAAAGCACCAGAAGCAAACTTCAGATAGAAGGTAAATGGTCTATTCTTGAATGAGAAATTCAGTTTCATGATCTATTCTCCTTTTTCCTTTAACACATAGGTAAAGACCACATATAAGGAAATACCCGCTAAGGCAAATAGGCCAAGAGTGATATCTAAACTGATTAAAGCAATCTTCCACCAAGGCTCTTCGTTTTTGACTTCAGTGGTTTCATCCATACCATAAGCAAGATTGGAATTGACCATGTTATAGAAGAAACGTTTGGCAGAAATTCTTGCCTGTTTCCAGATATGGCCATCGCGAGCTTTGATCAACAGAGCTTTGACTTCAGTAGAGCGATCAAAGTCATTGTTGAACATATCTGTACCGGCATCAATGGCATCGGCAGTAAAGATATAACTTGCAGCATCCTTACTCGAGTCGGTGATAGAAATACCAGTGGCACCCCATTCATTTCTCAAAAGAGTGGTCAATAACGATTTGTAACTGGCAGTGGAAATGGCACCAAGTCTATTGTAAGCTGACATGTTGGACATGCCCGAACCGGATTGCAAGGCGCCTTCAAATGATCTAGTCTCATTCTGACGTAAAACCTGTTCCGACATAAAGGTTGCTACACCATGTCTATTTGTTTCCTGGTCATTGCCACAGAAATGCTTGAACATACTGATCAAGCCACCTTCTCTCATGGCCTTACCCTGAGCAAGACCACAATAGTAGGCAATAGTAGAATCTTCCGAATAATACTCAAAGTTACGACCGCCATAAGGCGTGCGATGCATATTGCATCCACCGCCATAAAGCATAGTAAAGCCAACGGCAATGGCATCTTCGGCCAAGAATTCACCTCTCTGTTTTAACAGTTCAAGATTATAAGTTGAGGCGGCAAGGTTTTCACTTGGATGTAACCAACCACCAGATTGTAAACCATCTGGTCCATCACCACCAGCTGACTTTGGATAACCGATGGCTTCAATAGCGGCATAGCCCATCTTATCGCCATAAAGAGTCGCTAAATCGCTAGGCTTTAGCTGGTCGATAAACTTATCCCACTTTTCATCATCCTCATAGGCGACACCTTTCATCTGAATGAAGGAAGTCGTGACTTCTTGAGAATACTTAAAGTCGCTATAGGATGGAGCATCATCTGGTTTGACATATAAAGGAGTATCTTTGGTGGAAGTCATGTATCTTCTAATTTCACCAGTTGGATCAAGATCGGTTCTTAATCCTTCATAAGGTTGAGGGAAACTAGACCAGTCACTTCTCGTAAGATACTTGATGGTATCCTTTTTGAAGTGGTTGAAATCCGTCTGTTCAAACTGGTTAGAAACCACCACGTCCTTCTGATAAGGACTTGTTGCCCAAGTCTTGTTGTCGTACTGACAAGATATGGTGACAACTTTGTTTTTATCACCAGTAACGGCATTTCCTTCCTCATCGATTAAATTGGTGTAGTTCTGACTGCTAAGAACATGATTTAAAGCATCATGGGCAGAATCGCCAATGGCAAAAGCGTAATCGCCTTCATCAAAGATGTAGCAGCCTAGTTTATTTGTATCTTTACCATTGATGGCCGTTTCATCATAAGTAGCAAAAAGATAATCGCTGACTTTGATGGTCAAAGTTTCACTCTCTCCCTTTGCTAACTCCTTAGTCTTTCCAAAGCCGATCAATTGAATCGCCGATTTCTCTTGCTGGTTTTCTTCCCAGGGAAGAGAGACATATAACTCGACAATATCCTTAGTCTTAAAGTCACCAGTATTTGTTACACTTACCGTGGCCGTTACTTCATGAGTTTCCTTATCCCAGGTCAGAGAATCAAGATGTTCATCAAAGGTGGTATAAGTAAGACCATGTCCAAAAGGATAAATCATCTCATCGGCATAATTCCAGCTTGTGTTGCTAGCAAATAGACCATAAGGTCCCGTGGCATTATTTCTGTTTTTCACCTGGTCAGAGTATCTTGTCTCATAATACTTGTATCCGACATAGATACCTTCCTGATAGATGACATAACGGTCATGATATAACGAGGTTGGCAAATCCTCAAACTTGAAATCGCCAAAGTTCTGCATAGCTGGACTAGAAAGAGAATCAGTAGCATAAGTATCCACTAAGGCACCAGAAGGAGAAGATTTACCAGCAAGCATTCTCGCAACACTTTGCATACCCTCTCCACCAGGAAAACCAATCCACAGACAAGCGTCGACATCATATTCCTCAAGCCAGCCTAAGTCCATGGCATAACCGGTATTCAATAAGACGATAATCTTGTCAAATCCGCCATTCTTGACCTTTTCCATGATGGCTCTTTCACTTTCATGGAAGGATAATTCCGCGACGTTATCTTGATCGACCATCTTCTTATAGGTGTTGGTGGTCTTATCAAATTCATAGCCGCCGTTCATGTCGTTGGCTTCACCACCATATCTGGCTAGGACAACAATGGCAGCATCTTTATAGTTAGCATAATCGCTTTCCTGATAAATGGAAGCATCCACTTCATCGATATGACCATCACCGCGCTTGAGATTTCTCTCACTCGCGTTCTTCTTGGTCTTTTCAAACACAGTCTCATTGATATTGAAGCCTTCATCCTTTAAGGCATCATGCAACGTTTTACCGGTGTTTGTTGGACCACCTGATCCACCATGGAAGACACTCGTGACCGAAGCATTACCAAAAAGGGTGACATTTCTTTTTCCTGCATCAGCAAGCGGTAAGGCATGATTTTCGTTTCTTAAAAGAACACTGCCTTCTTCCACCGTCTTAATGAAATATTCCTTTTCTGCTTCATGCATCTTTTCAACACTGGCATACTTTGAGCCTTCACCAGAACCGGCGGTGATGTTAAAGAAGCGGTTGATATCCGCTTCTCTGTCAAAAGCCAGTACAGACATGAAGGTGGTAATCGAGACAAGAGAGGCAAAAGTTGCCCCGAGTCCCTTGAATAAATTACGTTTATTCATAGCTTAATTCCTTACTTAGCAAAATTTAATTTGGTAAATTCGATACTGTGCGTCTTCTGGGCAGAGGTGACTCTCACTGAAGTAAACTTCTTAGCTGCTAAGAATTCAGCGCCAGTTTCATATTCCTTTTTGCCAGTTTCAGTCTGTGCACCAGTCTCAGTATTATATTCATAGGTGACATCAGCAGTATTCTTCTTCATATCAGCAGTCCAATTCTCCGTATCATAGAAGAAAAGAGTATCATCAGAGCCAACGATTCTATTAGGTTCAGAAAGTTGATAGTAGACGGTATCTTCATCAAGATCATCGACGCTTTGACTATAGGTACCATAATACTTGACCAAAGAATTACCTCTTTCATTGCCAGTGGCATCATTTCCTTCTTCGGGAAGAATGACGGCTGAGAAAGTAGAAGAAGAAGTAGTAAAGCAATAATGAGAATCATCTAATAATTCCAGGTTTTCAAAAGCAAAGGTGGTCAGATAATAGTTATAAGTAGGTCTCATATTGGAGTAGGAAAGATTAGCAGGAGATAAAAAACCATTAGCAATATTTTTATCGATATTGGTAGTCACGCTTGCTGGAGCTGAGCTATCAGCACTTCTATCTTTATTAAATAAATCCACAAATTCCAAGGTAGAAGTCTTCTTGGCGGTAGTCAGTTTTACCGGAGCAAATTTCTTAGCGGCTAAATATTCCTGACCTGTCGCATATTCTTTTTTGCCAGTGACAGTCTGTGCACCAGTCTCAGCATTATATTCATAAGTGACATCGGCAGTCTTTTCTTTCATCTCATCAGTCCAGTTGGCCGTATCAAAGAAGAACAGACTATCATCAGAACCGACGATTCTGGAAGGTTCAGAAAGATGATAATAGATGGTATCTTCATCAAGATCATCAACACTTTCACTAAAGGCACCATAGTACTTGATTAAAGAGTTACCTCTTTCATTGCCAGTGGCATCATTTCCTTCTTCTGGAAGAATGACAGCCGAGAAGGTGGAAGAAGAAAGAGTCAAGCAATACGTGTTGTCGGAATAGGTTTCCAGATTCTCAAAGGCAAAAGTGGTTAGATAGTAGTTGTAAGTTGGTCTCATATTGGAGTAGGAAAGGTGAGCAGAAGATAAAAAAGAGTTGGTCAAAGTTGGAGCAACAACACCACCTTCAGGAGTAGAAGATTCTGTTGCAGTAGGGCCACAACCAACAAGAGCAAAGCTGGATAAAGAGATAAGACTAAGACGTAAGATTTTGTTCATAATGTTTCTCCGTTTCTATAGCGCACATAGGGCTGCTATGAATTCAAAAAGAGTTTAATTCATTCGTTTTTCCATTAATAAAGGGCTTACAAATTCTGTTTCATGGTGCACAAAATTTGTAAGCCCGATAACAAATTAAGAAATTACAATGGTGTTTTTACCTTGATGAAGAGAAAGTGTTCTATCATTTAAGGATACCTCACTTCCATCAAGTGTAACCTGATTTCCATAACCAGGATCAAGAATCAGCATACCTTGATCATTTATGGCATTGACCGTGATCGTGGTTTGACCATCCTTTTGAGTTAACTCGTAGGATAAAAGACCCTCTGGAGTATAAGTCGAGGACTGATAAGAAGTAGAAACTCTTGCTGGGGAGATAGACCAGGACTGATAACCAGCACTAAGAGGCCTGATACCGGCAAAATATTTGCTCATGACGACAAGAGGACCACCTGCCCATCCGTGATTGATGGTTCCGGAGATTGCCTCTGGTGACCAGTCCTCCCATAAAGTCGAGGCCTCATGAGTGATCATGCCTTCATAGCGAGAAAGCATACGTGTTTTAGCTAGAGAAAATTCCCCCATCTCACAAAGCGCTTCTAAAACAAATCGTTCCATATACGGAGAGGCGTTTTTCACCGTAGAGAGAACCTGACTCATCAACGGATAATCTTCTATGTCGGCTAATCCAGATAACACCGCTAAGGCATTAGCGCGGTCATCAATACTTCTTCTTTCTTGTTTTTCCTCGTCGATAAGTGAGGCAAAGCCACCTTGTGTGAGATATTTGCTGTGGAAGATATTCTTCATCGAAGTTCTTCTTGCTTCAAATAGATTCTTGTCGCTTTCTTCAAGAAGCCCGATATCCTTGCCTAAAGACAAGACTTTTTCCATCGCCCAATAATACCAGCCTTGCTCCATGACTTCAGAATCATAGTCACTTCCCCAGTCAACCCAAGGGAAAGAGCCTGAGCGATATTCCACTGAGCCATCTTCTCTCATGTTCCACAGTTTCAGATATTCTTTATAGATTGGATAAATCAACTTCATCGTCTTGATATCATTTGTGTGAAGATAATAATCATAAGTGGTGATGATACAGGCAAGATTCTGCATCGGAATTTCATTGGTTGTCGCACTTGGCCAACGGGTAGGAATAATCCCATCATCCTTAACCCAGCCAAGAAGAGAGGTGTAAGTCTTCTTGGCTAATTTATAGCCATCTTCATCTAAGGAATATAAAGTCTCCGCAATCTGGTTTGCAGCATCGCCAGTATAAGGAGAACGTTCGCGCTCTGGACAATCCATATAATTGTCGCGCATACAGATTTTCATCGTGTTATAGGCTTTGTTCCACAAGGTATCAAGGTTATCATTATCGCTTTGATAAAGGCCTGTCTTTTTAGCATGATAACCCGTTTTCAGATATCCTACCTTTTTGATGGTCACACCAGAGGGAACTTCCATGATGAACTGGTATCCAGTTCGATAATACAGTTGCTGATAAGACTGACTTCCTTTTTTGGTGACATAGTCATCCATAAAGGAAGTCACCCCTTGAGTCGTCTTGCTATTGGTATAGAACGTGATGACTTTTCCTTCTTCTTCACTATCTAGTTCAAAATAGGGTAAGAACTGCTGGTTCTCATCAAGATGGAACGTCATGATGGTAGACTGATTGGTCTTTTGATTTAAAAATTGACCAGGGTCGCTCATCCAAGTGACTTGTTTATCGACATCAAATGGTGGTAAGTCACATAAATAGGTGTCGCCAAAAGGAAGATAACCTACTTCGCCGACAATACTAGCCGGTTCAAAAGAAGAATCATCATACTCGAGAGTAGTAAAGTCTTCATATAATCGGGAATCAAAATAGATATCCTGTTCCGCCAAGAAGGAAGAAGTAGGATGATTTGGATAATTTTCTTTTAATTGAGACTTGTTGCGATAGCTGGCAATTCGTTTTACTTTGACGGAGGTATCCGAGACAATATGGCTTTGATCATCAAGATTGAGATCAAATAATAGACCACCTTGGTTAGAGGAGATAGAGGAGTTAGCACTTCTTCCCCAATAATCCACTTCAAAAGCAAGCAGGTTTTCTCCCTTCTTCAAATAAGAAGTAATGTCATATTCGCTATAGAAGGAATCATACTCAGTCATTCCTCGTTTGATGTTGCAATCAATATAGGCTAATTGGCCATTGACAAAAATGGTGGCCTTGGAATCCGCGGATAAGGACAAGATGGCTTTACTAGGAGTCTTATCCAAATTGAATTTCTTGCGAAAAGCAAAATAACTATCCGCGGGATTCTTGCTATACCAAATCCATTTGGCGTTGTGCCATTCTTGTTTTTCCTTTTTTAGATCACTTAGTTTTTCTAGATACGGTAAGGAAGAATAATCCGCTCTTTCATCAAAAACATTCTCCTGTAAGGAAGAATCAATGATAGAAGAACTTGTTTCACTTGATATTACTGACGAATTATCTTTTGAAACACTCTCTGATATAGAGGAATTACCACCCCCACAAGATACCAGCATCAATAAGGCTAATGGAATCAATTTCTTATTTTTCATAATAAAGTCCTCGCTTTACTCATGTTTATTTTAAAGAAACAGATAGTTTTGATTATTTTGCCTACAAAATTTGCACTCTCAAAAACAAATTCTGCAGAAGGTATGTTCAATAAAGAGCAAACAAAGTAGTATAATAACTAACGGAGAACGAAAGACCATGGATATGATCAAAGTGGTCATTCTTGAGGATGATCAGACTCAAGTTGACCTGACAAAAAAATTTTTAGAGCAATATTCCCAAACGGAAAATTGCGTTTTTCACGTGCAAAGTTATAACTCCCCTTTAGAATTTCTCGAGACTTATGAATACGACGCCGATTTGATTTTCCTTGATATCCGTATGCCTGGACTTACCGGCATGGCGGTAGCAAGAGAAATCAGAAAGAAAGACGAAAGCGTCACCATCATTTTCATCACCTCCCTCACCCAATATGCGATCGAAGGCTATGAGGTCAATGCGGAGGACTATATCGTCAAGCCGATCAATTACCCCGAGTTCAAGATCAAACTGAATCGTTGCCTATCAAGAATCACTTTGAAGAACAGTCGTACTGTCACGTTCGTCACCAATGATTCCATCATCAAGTTATCGATGGATAGCATTACCTATATTGAGACGGATCTCCATCGTCTGATTTTCCATGACAATGAAAGTTTTACCTACGTCAAGCATCAGTCGATGAAGGAATGTGAAGAAGAATTCAAGGATACCGACTTTTTAAGAATCAATTCTTCCTACTTAGTCAACCTTCGCTATGCTAATAACATCCAAGGTGGAGATATGATTCTTTCAGATGGAACAAGGCTCAAGATTTCTCGTCCAAGAATGAACCAGGTCGTCAAAACCTTTTTAGACTTCAAGAAATAGAATATGATCATCGTCTATTATTTATCCACCCTTGGCATCTTCAACAATATCAATCAGATCATCTATATCATTGAAATCTTTCAATATCTTTTATGTACCTTTTTATTTTCCAAGAAGCTCCCACGGCGAAAATACTTCTTTATCATCTTGCCTATCGTTGTCATCTTCTATATTGCCTGGGCATTGCTATTAGGGTATCTAAGAAGTCTCTGGCCTGATTCGTCGATCTTCAAAATGCTGGCTACCTTATCCTTCTACTCCTTGACGCTCCTGACTTTAATGATCTGCTATAAGGAAAAACAATGGACAAATATTCTTCTTACCTGGGTCACAGCCTTAAGCATCAGAGAAATCGTGGATGTCACCTATACTCTTACTTCCATTTTTACTGGTAATAATCCTCGACAGTCTATCCTCATGCTTTGTGATAACATGTACGTCAACAGCCTCATCTTCGATTTATTCCATGTCTTAGTTGTTCTCTTCCTTTATTGGCTCTTCAGAAAGAAAATCAACACCATCAAGGATAAATCCATTTCCTTAAAAATCATCACCATTTCCTTGATGATGTTATTTGGCCTTGTCATCATTAAAACCTTTATTGTCATCTACGCTACTAGCAATCTTGAACTCTATACCTGTTGTGAAGCCTTGATGGGTCTTGTCTGTTTATTGCTGTTACTGATCAGAACCAACATCTTAAAAGAATCGAGTTATAAACTAGACCATCAGATCATGACTCAGGTTCTCATCTCCAACCAAGCTCAATATGAAGCCTTGAAGACCAATATCGAAGTCATCAACATGAAAGCTCATGATATGCGTCATCAACTTGAAAAATACCAAGATAAACTCACCCAAGAAGAAGTCAATTCCATTCAGAAATCTATCGACGTCTACGACAAGAACATCAATACCGGTAATCCGGTACTTGATACTGTGTTATATTCCGAATCTCTCATCTGTGATAAAAACAAGATTCGTTTCACTTATCTTTGTGAAGGAAAAGGTCTTGAACACTTCCCCTCAAGTCAACTCTATTACCTCTTTTCCAACATCATCGATAACGCCATTGAAGCCAGCAAGGATGTCGAAGAAGAAAACAAGATCATCTCCTTCAATATCAAATGCAAGAACAATCAGATTGTCATTGATGAATGCAATTATTTCAAAGGTGAAAGAAATATCCAGAACGGTCTTATCCACACCACCAAGCAAGAACGTCGCCACGGATATGGTATGAAATCTATCCGTATGATTGTAAGCGACAACAACGGAACCATGAACGTAAGAACTCAAGGTAATATGTTCTTCCTCATCATCAACTTGCCAATACCAAATTCAGTTACAAGCAAGTCTAAAATCAATAAACCAACTTCTCATGATGAACTGAAAAACGTTTTAACTGATTCCCTTTAAAACAAAATGACCAAGCAAAAAGGCTTCCTTGCGGAAGCCTTTTTAAAGGGGTTAACATTAATGAGCCAAGGTAGCCTTATGCTCGATGTTATCAGAGCCAGTGTAGCCAAAGGAATAGTTAGCAAAAGTCCAAGTGCCGACTTCCTCAACGTGATAAGCGGCAAAGGCAAACTTATATGTACCATCCTTAAGACAATCAAAGGTCATAGAGGCATTTTCGCCTTCTGCAACTTCCTGAGTGAAGCTGAATAAGACATCAGTATTACCTTCAACTGGAGTATAGTTTAAAGCGTTAGCAGCAGACCAGACAGCGGCAGAACAAACAAATCTGCACTTGAGTTGAGAAGAGACAATGGCGGTGTAATCAAAGTACAAAGTACCCTGGGCATAAGTCTTTTGTTCTTCACCACCTTCATTTCCACCAGATTCCTTTTTGATCAAAGCAGTGACATCTTCACAAACGAAGTTATAAGTAGCCTTATAATCGCCATAGATGGCTTCTTCCCAGGTCATGGAACCAGCATTATCAGTGATGGTGACAACATGGGCGGTACCATTTAAATTGATGGTCAAAGTTTCATTCTGATAAGACCAGGAGACAGGTTTGGCTGTTGGATAATAGCCCTTAAGGCTACCATCTTGATTCAATCTAGAACCGAAATTCTCACCGGTGTTATCTTCATATAGATAGATGCGTTCTTTCGTGGCAGTATCTTCAAATAAGGCAGCAAACGTAGTAGGAGCAGTAAACTTGTAGACCTTGGCAGTGATGAAGTCATTGGCAGTCTGATAAGCGGTAGGATTATATTCCAAAGTGACCTGACGACCAGAGATACCAAGCGGGACAGAGAAGTTGCTGATTGGAAGTGGAGTGACGCCATCAGTAGCATAAGAGATGGTGTAGGTGTATTTACCAGTTAAGGCTTCACCAGTCATGCTCTTGACACCTTCACAATAATTGACGACAGCCTTGATGGCCTTATCATCGTTATCATCGACAGATTCCGCCCATTTACCTTCATACCATTTGGTGAAGTTCTTATTGGTAGCGGAATCAGAGACATCTAAGGAATACATGGCATAGCCATAGCCATCCAAAGTGCCATCGCTATATAAGTTGAGATAGTAGGTATAAGCCATACCATAGGCGGCCATTTCGGTGTTTTCACCAGTAAACTGATAAGAGATGGTGACTTCATCCTTAGTAGAAGAAGTTTCTCCCTTACTGGAAGCATCAACAACACTACTGACTGGAGCGGAAGACTCTTCCACACTGGAAGGATTATTTCCACAACCGGCAAGGCCAAGAGAAGATAAGGTAGCAAGAGCGAACAGAGCTAATCTTTTGAGTTTCATCTTTTTTCCTCCTGTTTTTTTAAAAAATAAGATGATGCCTTCTTATGAAGAAGGCTAGAATTATCACGACAATTATTCCTTTTTGATGAGGACAAATTCAGCAACCATCAATCCCGCAGAGACAAGTCCAATGCCAAAGCCGACAAAAGTCATGACCTTAAGCAAAGTAAGCCACCAGGATTCCACAGCGACGATCTTACTAGAAGAAGCAATGCCGTTCATGGCAATAGAATGAGAAATAGAATAGATGATGCGTTTGGTAGCGGTGTGCATGCAGTGCACCATCGCTGGATTATTTTCATAGCCAACTAATGTACCAGCAGAACCACTTCCATCCCATAAATCCTGACCGGCAAGAACACCCATAGCGATATCCATATAACCGGCAAAGACAGAACAGTCGGTGATGGCAGCACCCTTCATGCCCCATTCCTTACGTAAGACATTCGTCATGAGGTTATAATCGCTACCAGCCCAGATGACACCAAGACGGTTAAAGGAAGTCATAACACCAGCACCACCGCCTAAGACACTACCTTCAAAAGCTCTTAAATAGAGTTCACGAATGGACTGTTCATTTGCCCAGGTAGAGAGACCATAACGACCGGATTCCTGATCGTTTAAGGCAAAGTGCTTGGTAAAGACATAAATACCCGTTTTCTGAATGGCAGCAACTTCTGGTTCAACGGTCTTGCTAGAAAGAAGAGAGTCTTCCGAATAGTATTCAAAGTTACGACCACAATATGGTGTTCTATGCAAGTTGCAGGCTGGACCATATAAACCAGCGGTCTTGATCGGATTATTCTTATCGGTAGCGGCACGACGACAATCCTCGCCGATATCCTTACCCATGTTAGCGACAAGTTCAAGATTTCTAGTCGAAGCCATGATATCTTCGGAAGTATAACCCATACCGGAGTTACCGCTGACTAAGGACTTGGTGTAACCCTGAGGGCCGTTTTCATCTAACGTAGCAGGTAAGCCAAGAGATGGAACTTCGTTAGTACGATGGAAGCCATTGGCAATCAATTTATGCATTTCATCAAAGGATGCTTGATTAACTAGATTGTCCCATGCTTCCTTATTTTCTTCAATGTCAGAATCTCTCATCATGACAGCAGACATGCCGTTATTTTCTTTCATGCCTTCCATCGTGGTAATATCAGAATAATGCTCAGCAATCATCTTTTCGACAATCGCCTTACGAGTCTGAGCATCTGCGGATAAGCCATCTTCCCACATCTTAGCATTGATTTTAAGAAGGTTATAGCTAGAAGGCATAGTACCTAACCAATCCTTACGAGTGAGATAGGTGATAGATTGATCATCCTTAGTTCCTTCATACTTGTTCAAGTCAGCATGATCAAACTGGTTGGTGATCTTATAGCCTGTTTCCTCACTTGTAGAGCAGGTCTTATCATCTAACTGACTGAGATTGAATTTCACGACGTTATTCTGATTACCTTCAGCGTCCATTTTTCCAGCGGTGGAAGAAGGAGTATAGCCTTTAGCAGAAAGAACGTTGTTGATGGCTTCATGAGCACCATTGCCAACGGTGAAATAATAATCGCCAGCATCAAGAATATAAGTCTTAGCCTGATTGGCATCATAAGAAGCGATATCTCTCTTCTTAATAGACATGGTTACGGTTTCACTTTCACCTGGATTGATGATGCCACTTTTACTAAAGCCAGCTAACTGAACCGCAGCTTTTTCAATACCATTGGTTTTATCGTAATCCGTATAAGGAGTCTGAACATAGATTTCAGCGGAATTCTTGCCGGCTAAGGAACCATTGTTCTTGATGGTGACTTTGACATCAAAGTTCTCACCATGTTCCTTGACTTCAAGATTAGAATATTCCCAAGTGGTATAAGACTGACCATAACCAAATGGATAAGCCACATCATCATAGTAGTGATAATCGCCAGCATTGCCGGAACTAGTGACATAGTCTTCATATCTTGTTTCGTAATACTTGTAACCGATATAGATACCTTCCTGATAGACGATGTAGTTTTCGTTACATTCATTGGTACCAGAAGCGGTGTTATATTGTGTCCAGCTGGTTTGATATTCGCCAGTCATGCCTTCAGCTGAGGAGTTGGTGTAGGCGTGTAAACCAAAGTTGATGGCAGCTGGAGAAGACTTGGTGTTGTTTAAAAAGGTTTCGGATAAACGACCAGATGGGTTCGTGTCACCAGCAAGAATCGAGGCGACACCTTCCATACCAGTGGTTCCTGGATCACCGATCCATAAGGCAGCATCAATGCCATAGGTATCCTTGGTCAAGAAATCTAGCTGAACCATGTTTGAACCATTAAGCAAGACGACAATCTTTTTAAATGTGCCGTTATCCTTATAGGCTTTTAATCCGGCTAACATATCCATCTCATTTTGTGAGAGGTGGAGATAATCGCCATTGATACCATCCTTGCACTGGGTCATTGGAAGGTCATTACCTTCGCCACCCGAACGAGCGATGAAGACCAAAGCGACATCGTTATAATCGTTTTTCCAGGATTCCTGCATGGCTGGAGTATTGACTTCAGACCATGGCGCTTCATTGATCAGATACTGGTCGATGGTACCGCCAGTGGTCTCAGCATTGACTCTGCGATACTTGGAAAGCGTATCATTATAATGATTGAATAAGGTGGTGTTGGTGCATTTGGCGTTGAAGTGTGTGTTCAGGGCTTTTCTGATGGTGATGGCATCAGAGATGTTGACCTGACCAGAACCAGTACCACCATAGACTGGATCAACACTGGAAGTAGAAAACATTGAGAATCGAGTCGATTTGGCTAAAGGAAGAGTGTGGTTTTCATTTTTCAATAAAACCGCACCTTCCGCCTCAAGATTGGCGCAAAGGTTTCTTTCATCTTCGGCTAAGGCTTCATCCGACTCATAGCTTGACTTGTAGTATTCTGTGTCTTCTTTTTCCGCGTTGGCGTCATTGACAATATCGAATGTCTTGACGTTCCAGGTAGTATCCAACTGTGTCTTGAACAGAGGTGAGATACC
>JAEEGL016720732.1_pt1 | contig 14132 bp, 6 predicted proteins | sample 9134231 | NCBI WGS metagenome assembly JAEEGL01 (sample SAMN16246548, study PRJNA631951) | gut metagenome | biome: gut microbiome; feature: rumen; material: fiber-attached | host: Bos | place: Iran: Karaj | collected 2018-10 | reverse complement strand
GCCAGCTGGACCTGTCCGACTGTTTGCAGCTTCTAACGGCTGTCTGCACGGACTGCGCGCAGCTCACGGCCCTGAATGTGTCCGGCTGCAGCGCGCTTGAGTTTCTCGCGGCGGAGCAGTGCGGGTTGCCTTCCCTCACGCTCAGCAGTCTGCCGGCGCTGAATTACCTGAACTGCAGCGGCAACCCGATGACCTCACTGAGCCTCATGTCCTGCCCGCTGCTGGAGACGGTGGAATGCTTCTCCTGCCGGCTGACCAGGCTGACCGTCAGCGGCTGTACCGGACTTCTGGAACTTTACTGCCAGGACAACTCCCTGACCTCGCTGCCAAGCATTCCCACCCTCGGGTACCTGAACTGCTCCTCGAACAGGCTCACGTCGCTCGGCTCCTTCCCGGCGCTGACGGACCTGAACTGCGCCGACAACCGCCTGACATCCCTGTCCGTTTCCGGGAACATCTGGGATCTGAACTGCAGGAACAATCTGCTGACCGAGCTGGATGTGAGCGGGCGGGAGAACCTGTACAGTGTGGACTGCGCCTTCAACCGGCTGACCAGCCTGAATGTCACCGGCAGCGAATCTCTGTCCCTGCTCGCCGCGCATGGCAACAGCCTGCAGGATCTGGATATTGCCGGCACCGCCATGGAGGAGCTGACCTGGGTCGGCGATTCGGAGGTGGACGACATACAGGTCAAGCTCAACAACGAATTCGGCGAGCTGACCTTTGATCCAACTGTGATCCTTCGCCGCGGCACGGAGGTCATCTTCAACCCCTACGCACAGCCGGTGCCCCTGCCAACCTTCTTCCTCCCGACCGAACTGACCACCATTGAGCAGGATGCCTTCTCCGGCATCGCGGCTGAGGCGGTGCTGATCCCCGCATCGGTGACGGAAATCGTCGGTGACCCGTTTGAGGGCAGCGCGGTGCAGGTCATCTATATCTACCCGGATTCGCCGGCTGAGTCCTTCGCGGCGCAGTGGGCTGACCGCTACACCTTCATCCGCGTCGACGGCGGCGACTGACATGAGAAAAGTGTAATACTATAAGGGCTGCGGAGGCACGGCGTCTTCGCAGCCCCTTTGCTGTGAATGCTTTTCCGGAATCAACCGGAGCACGCAGAAAAAGAATCACCCGGCATGGGATGCAGGAGTGAGAAAGCGCTTTGCAGCGCTGCCTCTCTCTCCACGCCGGTTGGCAGGGAGCCGAGGGTGAGGTCTGTGTTCAATGGGCATCGACCATTTCTTTACTCCCCGCCCAGTACGGGCCGCATAAAGCTTCTGATCAGCTGAATCGCCTCTTCGTCCTGTTTCCCGCTGAAGCCGTGCCCGCCGCCCGGAAGCTCGTGGTATTCGCACTGCCGGTAAACCGATTTTGCCCTGCTGGAGTAGCTGATGTCCACAACCCTGTCTTCCGTGCCGTGCAGCAGCAGCACCGGCCCATCATAGCCCCGGATCGCTTCAAAGGGGTCCATATCCATCACAGCCCGGGCATAATCGCCGCTCAACTTCATGGGCAGGTATCCCAGCACATCCGGCACATTGTCCGGGTCAAAATGATAGCTCATCATGCGGCCCTTCCGGGCGTCATCCGGGATGCACAGGGCCGGATAGAACAGTATCAGCCTGCGTATGGCGGCACTGCCAAGTTCCTTTGCCGCCAGCGCCGATACGAAGCCGCCCTGGCTGCAGCCCATCAGGGAAACTGACGCCGGCTGCAGCTGTCCCTGCACAGCGCGGATCACCGCAAGCAGGTCTTCTTTTTCCGTCAGCAGCGTCATATCGGCCGATTTTCCATCGCTGCGGCTGCCGAGGCCGCCGCCGTTAAAATCAAAGGTCACAGCCAGGAAGCCCTGCTCCGCCAGCGCGGCGGCATAGCCGCAAACAGTCTTCTCGTTGGCAAGAAAACCGTGGCTGACAATCACCGCGGGCATGCCCGGTGCCGCCTCGCCGAAAAGATGCCCGCGGATGGTCAGCCGGCCCCGGCTGCAGGAGAAAGGTACCTTTTTCATCACACCTCACCCGCTTTTCACAGTAGCTTTTCCTTCCACTCATCCTCATTGAAGCCGGTCAGCGCAAAGTGCTCGCCCACAATCAGCGGCCGCTTGACCAGCATCCCGTCAGACGCCAGAAGGGAGAACTGCTCCTCCTCGCTCATGGAGGGCAGCTTTTTTGACAGCCCCAGTTCACGGTAAGGTATGCCGCTGGTATTGAAGAAGCGCTTCAGCGGCAGGCCGCTCATGGCGTAGTACCTCCGCAGCGCCGCCTCATCCGGGTGATCTGTTCTGATATCCGCCAGCTCGTAAGCTACCTCGTGGTCATCCAGCCACTTCAGTGCCTTTTTGCAGGTGGTGCACCTGCTGTAGCAATATACCTTCAGCATGTCTTCGGCCTCCTGCCGTTTTTTTGTCCTGTGAGCGATTGGTCTGCCGCCCCCCGGTCCTTCTGATCTCGGCCGGGCCTGCAGGAGAAGCGCCTCATCTGGTGGCGTCAATCAGCTGCTGCACCGGTGCCAGGGCAATGTCCACCCTGCCGGCCACCGTGGTCGTGAAGGAAACCCACTCATCACCCCACACGAAGCGGGGATGGGGGTCGATGTGGTACGGGCAGGGATCCTCCGGCGTCCAGTTTTCCACCACCGGGTGGCGGTGAACCAGCTCGCACAGCTTCTTTGTATCGTTGTTCCAGAAGCGCACGGTGGAGGCGCAGCCCCGCCACCAGCTCAGGCCCATGGACTGACGGGAGCCATCCACGATGAAGTAGCGCTCATCCCGGGTGCAGTGGGCGTGCCAGGTGCCGTTGCCTCCCTCGATGGGGATATAGCACACAGCCTCCGGCTCATGGCTGCCCAGCCGGTCATGTACGATGTGGTTCTTGCTGCAGTAGTAGATGGACTTTCCGTCAGCGGCCCACCACTCGTGCGTGGCGTAATTGTTCAGGGGGCGGCGCATCTCCTTTGAGCCGTCCCGGTGGATCAGCTGCAGGCGGGGGTAGATGCCCTCGGCCGTGAGCGCGGGCGACATGCGCTTCCCCAGCGCGATGTTGATGGAACCCTCGTGGGCGGCCAGGATCGTGTCCCCGTCGGAGGGGCAGAACTGGGCATGGTTATAGGGTACGCCGTTTTCTGTGCGGTACCACTGCGTAAAGGCGCCTGTTTCCAGGTTGACAGTCCCGATGTACGAGCCGTAGGTGCCGTTGGGTGTCTGTATGTCCACACCCAGCTCCTTCCGGTCCGGTGAGAAGGTGAGGTGTGTGGCCATGGATGACCCCAGATGGGCCACCGCGTCCTCCGGCATGCGTGTGATGCGCACGGCCTTGTCCTGCGGGTGGGGCGTGCGCATGAAGATGCCCAGCGAGCTGCCCCAGTACAGGTTGCCGGTACACTCGTCCACCAGGCAGCTCTCCGCGCTCTGGGTGTAGGTGTCCGGGAAGAAGCGCACCTCGTCTGAGGCGAAGTCCAGCACACCGGCGCACTTGCCGGGGGCCGGCGGGAAGGCGCAGTAGAACCACAGATAGCGCCGGGAGGGCTCACAGGGTGCGTTGACAAAGTAGAAGTTCTGCTGCAGCGGCGCCACCCGGGTGGACAGCACGTAGAAGGTCATATGGGTGACAGGGTCCACATGGGCAGTAAAATGCCTTGATGTCTCCGGCGTAAACATGCGTGTCGCCTCCTGTATGCGGTTTTTGCGGAGGCCATGCTCAGGCGGCCTCCCTCTGACAGGCAGTATAAGGAAAATCCTTCCAAAATGGAAAAGCGCCAGCTCCTGCCTGTTACCTCACAGGCAGGATGATTTCAGCCTGGCCGATGCCCCCGGCGGATACCGTCAGCCTTGTCTCGCCTGCCACACAGCCTGCCCTCAGAACAGCCAGGGCACGGCCCAGATAGCTGGTGAATTCACCCTTGCTATAGTTTTCATCCGTGATGGGATTGGCGCTGCCAAAGCCCAGCAGCTCTGCCGTGCCGGTAGCTTCAGCTTTCATGCGCACCTCGGCGTCCGGAACCACATCTCCGTTTTCATCTATGAGCTCAGCGTTCACATAGCACAGCGATTCACCGTCCGCCTTCATCGCGGCCGTTTCCGCCGTGAGACGAACGCTTGTGGGTTGTCCCGTTGTTTTCAGCGTTGCGCGGGACACCTCCGCCCCGCCGGTATAGCTGACCGCCTCCACCGTGCCTGCCTGATACATTCCCCGGAACAGGAAGGTCATGGGCATGTCGTGAATCAGCGCCTCGCCGGCTTTTTTTCGTCCCAGGCTGACACCGTTCACAAGCAGCTCCACCTCCTCGGCGCTGCTGAACACGGCAATATCCACGGGCTTTCCCTCCTGTCCCCGCCAGCTCCAGCGCGGCCACACGCCGGGGAAGCCCCAGTTGGAGAGGGTTTCCGCCTTGCCTGTCACGGCGGGGTCATAGGAGAACAGCCCCGTTTCCCTGCTGCCCCACACGATGCGGCGGTACACCCCCTGCGGACGCAGATGGCCGGTGATGTCAAAATCCGCGTCATTGGCTGTGCGCCATGGGAAGGGCGACCCGGCGCCCCAGGGGTTGCCGATCAGTGGATCACCCGGCTCATAGAACATAGCCTTGCCGATGCCGGCTTCGCCGATGTAATCCCATGCCGTCCAGGTGAAATCACCGATGAGCCATGGCGTGCTTTCGATCACAGGCCAGTGAATGCCAATTTCCTTGGGATAGTTCTCGCTGCCCAGCATCACCCGTTCAGGGAACATTTCATGGTCCTTCCCGTACTTGCCCTCCAGGTAGTTGTAACCAACAATGTCCAGTCCATTGGCAAAGGCCTCAGTGTACTGCTCCCACAAGAGGTCCTTTTTGCCGCTGATGTCTGCGTTCTGCTGCCCGCCGGCCGCGCCTTCCCTGCTCTTGCGCAGCTGTTCCTGCTGCAGGTGATCGTCCAGCCCGTTCCAGAAGGAGCAGATGGCGTTGGAAACAGGGCGGCTCGGGTCCAGACGGCGGATGACCTCCGCCAGGCGGTCAGCCCACACATAGCCGCTGCCCAGGCCGGCTCGCTCGGTGATCTCGTTGCCGGTGGACCAGAGGATGACGCAGGGATGGCAGCGGTCCCGCTTCACAAAGGCAGTCAGGTCCTTCTCCCAGTCGGTTTCATAATACTGGCTGTAGTCACCGGGCTGCTTGCCCATGCCCCAGGCGTCGAAGGCCTCGTCAAACACATACATGCCCAGCCGGTCACAGGTTTCAATCAGCGCGGCGGAGGGCGGATTGTGCGTGGTGCGGATGGCGTTGAAGCCGAGCTCCCTCAGCTTGCAAACCTTCCGCGCCTCCGCGTCGTACACGGATACCGTGCCGATCACGCCATTGTCGTGGTGCAGGCAGCCGCCGCGGAGCTTCACAGCCTTTCCGTTGATGCGCAGGCCGTGCTTCACATCCGCTTCAACCGTGCGGATGCCAAACAGCACACTCTCGCTGTCTTCGGTGGGTGTTCCGGAGGGAACGATGTGCGTTTTATAGGTGCCCGCGTCTCTCACCGCAGCCTGCAGGCGGTAAAGGTTCGGGCTTTCCGCATCCCAGAGCAGGGGCTCGTCGACCGTCAGGGTCATGCGGGCTGTGCCGGAGGCCATGGGCGGGACCTGTGCCATGGTTTTGCCGGTTCTCACCGTTTCACCGGTTTTGTCGTCGATCAGGGCAAAGGTAACTTCCGCCATGCGGTTTTCGGCGTATTCATTGGCGATTTCCGCGGACAGCTGCAGATAGGCTGTCTCCGGTACGCCGTCCGCGCTGTATTCGATTTTCCTCGTATAGCCTTGCAGCCCGCCGAAGGCAATATGCAGCTTCGGCATGTGCGCCAGCTCAACGCCCCTGAACAGGCCCGCGCCAGAATACCAGCGGGAATTGGGCTGCATGCTGGGGTTCAGTGTGACAACGACGCGGTTCTTCTCACCCGGATAAACCAGCCGGGTGATGTCCGCCTCAAACGGCGCATAGCCGTAATGCTGCAGCACCGCCTTGTCGCCGTTCACCTCTACGGTGGCGTTCATCATGGCACCGTCAAAGCGCAGCACAATCCGGTCGCTTTCCCATTCTGCCGGTATGTCGATCTCCTTTGCGTAGTGCGCCACACCGGCATTGTAGTACCCGCTGGCCGCGCCGGAGGGCGCGCCCGCGTATACATCGCCCTCGATCATATAATCATGCGGCAGATTGACCGTACGATTCCCATAGTTCCCGCGCAGGCGGTCGCCGTGGTCCAGCTGGCCCAGTCCAAATTCCCATCCCCGATTGATTTTCATACTCCGCATGGCCGCTCTCTCCTCATTTCACAGTCCAGAATGTATACCTGCCGGGCCTGACCCGTTTTTCCTCCCCGTTCAGGCAGACCAGGGCGGGCACAGGTGTTTCCAGTTCATAGCGTATGCCATCCTCCTGGCACACCCACAGGGTGCTGACCGTACCGTGCCGCGTATCCAGCCTGGCCTGCAGCCAGCCCAGCCGCGCGTCCGGATGCGGCGCGTAAATCAGCTCCTCAAAGCCGGGCCGATTCTCGGCGTGCTGAATGCCCGCCGCCTGTTCAAAAACCCAGTCCGCCACCGAGCCGTAGGCGTAATGGTTGAAGGAGTTCATATCCCTGCTCCAGAAGGAGCCGTCCGGCCTGATGCCGTCCCAGTGTTCCCAGATGGTGGTGGCCCCTTGGGTCACGGGATACAGCCAGCCGGGATACTCGCGGCGCAGCACCAGATCCCAGGCCAGGTCAGTGTGGCCGTATTGGCTCAGCACATGCAGTATGTAGGGCGTGCCCACAAAGCCGGTGCGCAGCTGCACCCCATCCGCCTTTACCATATCAGCCAGAGCGTCGGCTGTTGCCTGCGGATCCTCCGCCAGGGCAAAATGCACGGCCAGCACGTGCTCGGTCTGCGTTTTATATTCCGGGAAGGCCCTGCGGAAGGCGGCCACGATGTCCGCATGCAGCTTTTCGTATGCGGAAACATCCCTGCCCAGCAGCCTGCCGGCCTTCACCACCAGCCCGGTGGAATGGGCATAGAACGCGCTGGCGATGAAATCCTCCCGGCTTGAGCCTTTGTAGCTGCCGCTGGGCGCGTCCAGGCCCAGCCAGTCGCCAAAGTGCTCATGTCCGGTCCACAGGCCAGGCGTTGCTGTCGCAGTCCCGATGAAATCCACCCACCTGCGCATACTGTCGAATTGGTCCTCCAGCACAGCTTTATCTCCGTAGGTCTGGTAGACCTGCCAGGGGCAGATGGCCGCGGCATCGCCCCAGGCGGCGCTGGTTTCGCTTTCCGGAATCAGGTCAGGGATTACCCTGCCCACCTCGCCGCTTTCCCGCTGGTCGGCAGCCAGGTCATGCAGCCATTTTCTGAAGAAACGCTCGGCGTCATACAGATAGCACGCGGTTTTGATAAACACCTGCGCATCGCCTGTCCAGCCCAGGCGCTCGTCGCGCTGGGGGCAGTCGGTGGGCACATCCAGGAAATTGCCCCGCTGGCCCCACACAATGTTGGAAAACAGCTGATTCAGCTCTGCGCTGCCCGATTTCAGCCATCCGGTGCGCTTCATGTCGGAATGCACGGCAATGGCGGTGAGATTCTCCGGCCCCGCCTCTCCTGGCCACGACAGCAGCCGGATATACCGGAAGCCGAAGAAGGTCAGCTGCGGATGCCAGCTCTGCTGTCCCTCCCGACAGATATACCTGGCCAGCGCCTTGGCGCCGCGGTAGTTCTCGTTGTACCAGTTGCCGTCCTGATCCCGCACCTCGGCGTGGTCGAACAGCACTTCCTCACCCGCGTGGGCAGTCAGCGTGATCTCCGCATACCCGGTGACCTCCTGGCCAAAGTCCACCACCATGTCCCCTTGCGGCGTGCGGAAAACACTTTTGGCCGCGATGCGCTCCGTTTCCCGGATGATCTCGCCTTCCTGAGGAATGAGGATGTCCTTCGGCCATGCCAGTGCCATCACCGGCTGCCAGTCAGCGGGCTCGATCCGCGCGTCGCAGGTTTCGCCGTCGTAAATCTCGCTGAAGCGCACCGGGCTCTCCGCCCACTGCCAGGTTTCATCCGTGAGCACGGTTTCCTCCGTGCCGTCATCATAGCAAAGGCGCAGGAAGGCAATCAGCCCGCAGGGCTGTGCGTACCGCCTCTTTTTGTCGTCAAAGTCCAGCCAGCCCGGCAGGGGTGAGCGGAACCAGCCTCGGCCCACGGTGACGCGCAGTTCATTCTCCTCCCGCAGCAGGGCGGTTACATCATATTGCTGCACCTGCAGGCGGTGCTCATAGCTCGTCCAGCCCGGTGCCAGTACAAATTCGCCCACCCGGCAGCCGTTCAGCACGGCCTCGTAGACGCCCAGGGCAGTGATCTCCAGGCTGGCCGACGCGATCCGCTTTTCCGAGGTGAACTGCCTGCGGAATACCGGGCAGACGTCTCCCGTGTCCCGCGACGCGGTGATCCAGCAGCTGTCCTTGATTCTCATGGAGGGACCTCCTCATGTCAGTTATTTCGAAATATGAACACACGCGGCCTTTTCAGCAGCTGAAGGCAGCACCTCACTATGCACCGGTTTGTTTGTCTGTTTCCATTATATACAAAAGTGGAGAATCTGCAAAGACAAAAATCAGCCCCCTGTGCCGGCCGCTTGGTGCGGCGCTCTGACAGAGTGCAAAAAAGGCGCCGCGTAACGCGGCGCCGGGATGGTTGGAAAACCTGTAATGTGTCACTGAGCCTGCCTGCCCGAGATCAGGGCCGGGAAGCTGCCTGTCTTCGCCGTCATCTGAGCTGTCAGCTGCAGGTTGACCTTCATTTCATCAGAGAGCGGTCCTTCCCCTGCATACGGATAGTACCGCGGTGTGGCAACGAGGCTGTCCCCATCCTGGGTCAGCGTGACCCTGACGATGTACTGGAGCTCAGAATAGATCACGCCTTCCGCATTCCCTTGCTCCTCGTACACCACATAATAGAACACCGCGTTCCCGTCCTCATCGTTATATGGGGCGTTCAGCGCGTCCTCCGTGCTGTAATCCAGGGTGAAGTTGAATGTCACCTCCTCGTTTTCGAGGCCTGCCGGATTATAGATGGTCTGCGCGGGGGCAGAGCGGACACCTTCAATGCTGATAGGCTGCAGCACGAAGGAAAACTCGTTGGCCTTCATGTCACGGCCCTTGAGGATCTTTTTGACGGGGATGGGGAGCTCTGTCTCCAGGGGATCATTGATCACCGTATACCGGAAGGTGATCACCTGCCCGTGAGGTACATAAGAGCTGTTTGTGATGGTGACGGTTGCGCCCTCCGTCTCACCCTGCGCGATGACAGCTGCGGGGGCTTCATTTACTACGCCCCTCGCGTCCTGGTCCCAGTTGAACGGATACTCCTTTCCGGAAATGGCTGTCCCGGTCAGATCAGTGTATTTGCCGTCCTCCGCCTGCACCTCTGCCTTCCAGAGGGTACTGTCCCCGGCATAGTACTTCGGGGCGGCGGTCTCAACAAGATAATACGTTTTGCCCAGCACCAGCTCATAGTCTTCGCCGCCCTGCTTCAGGCGGGCAATGCCGTTGCTTCCCGAGACCGCGGCGGCCACTTCGACATAATTGTGGCCGGTATTCAGCTCCTCTATCGCAGTGCCGTTTTCATCGTCCTCCATGTACAGCTTGAACGCGGCGCCGGGCAGAGGATTCCCCTCCGGATCCGTCTTTTCGATCTCCAGCGGCTTGGCATAGACGTTGATTGTGTGGGTGTTTTCACTGACGATGTTGTCCGTATCGGCGCCGTGGCTGCCGGTGCCTTTCTGGCCAGTATGGTAATTGGCAACAGAGGGGGCAAAGGGGATGTATTCGACTGTAAGCTCGTACTTCTCCACAGCGTCCCCTGTAACAGTTGTGGCATGCGGGCTGGGCAGCAGGTCTTCCTCGCCCTCCACGACCGTCTGCTTCAGCGAAAGCGTGATGGCGCCAGGAACATGTCCGTAGGCCTCATAGTCAATCTCAACGGACTCTCCGACGATCAGCGCGTTCCATTGCGCTTCGGTCACATCGCCAACCACGTCGGACAGCGGGAAGGTCTTCCCGGTCCTGCTCTTGCCGCTGCTGGCCAAATTATCCACCGATTGCGGCGAAAGCGTGTACACAAGGCTGCCGTTGTCCTTTACAACTTCGTAGACATTAATCGTGTCGATCAACCGCTGCAGCTGTGTTTTCGGGTCAACGCTCTCGCCGAGATAGACCGTCCATTCCGTGCTGTGTTCATCAAACAGCAGCTCGTCCACATTGACATAGGGCGTCTGGAAGGCTTTGACCTTCTCCGCGTCGCTGTTGGAGATCGTTACAACTTCACCCGTTCTGGGATTGATGTACTGAAGCGCCTCCACCTGGCTGCCTTCGCCGTTGGTCTCTATGTCGTTGCCGCCCAGGAAATCCTCCTGCGCCTTCACGTACACGCGGCCGTTCCAGCCGTGGGTGTCAATTTTCGTTTTGGTTGAATCCGTGTAGGTCGGCCAGTCGATCCGCTGGTTCTGCCACTCAACCTTCCATGTGCCGTTCACGTTGAGGACCTGTCCCACGGCGTCGGCCGCGCCGGCTGTCGTAACAGTTCCTTCCTCTGTGAGCCACGTTCCGGAGGTCAGCGGCAGACCCGTCGCCGGATTGACCGGATAGAAGCCCGCGTCAATCACGTCTGTCACATTGCCGGTCAGGTTCGCGTCAATCGTCAGGCCTTCGATGATCTTCGTGATGAAATGAACGACCTCTGTGCTCTGTTCCGCGCTGAAGGCGAAATCGGAATGGGGCGTCGAAGAAATATTGTAGAGTTCATCTGCACTCGAGCCCACGTTTTCAAGACTGAGGCCCAGCGTAAACAGGCGAGTGTTTTGGCCGAACGCGTTTGTCATTGCTTTCACGTTCGTCGCCGCGGTTCGAATCTCAGCCCATGTGTTACCGTTTGGAGCGCCGTCTGTTATCAGAACAACCGCTGTCTGGCAATTGTTCACATTCGAAAATTCACTGTTGAATTCAGAAATCGCTTTATTCAAGCCGTCGGCATGTCTGGTTCCACCGTCAAGGGCGATACTATACAATGCACTGATCAACTGATTTTCCTGGCTGGAAACGAATGGGCCATATGAAGCTGTCTTCTTGTTAAACGCAACCAGCCCGATCTGCGCATCCGGATCTACCGCATAAAGCACCTTGGCAGCCGCCTCAACGGCAATCTGCATGTAGTCAAGGCGTGACCATGGCCGTCCTGGAACCCTTTCATCCGCTGTGTAGATATAGCCGTCGTTCAGATTATTGAGGGTACTTGAGCCCAGCGCATAGCAATAGTTGCCAGTCCCCGGATAGTTTCTTTCATAGTTGTCAGGCGCATAATAACAGGAGGCATCAACATAATACCAGCCGGAAGCCATTGCACTGCCACTTTTGTAGACGGTCAGCTTACTCGCGTCGTGGTAGAAAATCGCCCAGTTTGTCGCCGCGCCATTCTTGTCGGTGATTACATAGTATACATTGTCCCTCTGACTGGAATCCAGACCATTAAAGAACGTGCGCAGGCCGTTCATGCTGGAATAGGTGACATCATTCCCGTTGACCTGAACCCGGTGCAGGTTTTCCGGGAAGAACATGGATCTGGAGGCGTCCACAACGAACTCCAGCGCCAGCGCGGGAGAGATCATATGATAGCCGGACGAGGCCATCAGGTCCACCTGATAGATCCTGTTTTTATAGTCGTAGACCTCAGCGGTCTTGTCCACCACCAGGTCCTGCGTCATCTCGCCCTTCCATTTGTTGATCAGCACGCTGATGTCGATAAAATCATACAGCTCCGACTCCGACGGGTCGGCTGTGAACGACTCAAAATCCGCAAAGAAGATCGGCGAGGCATCTTCTGCGTCCAGCGTGGTCCTGTGCAGCGTGCCGCCTTCGGCAGAAAGTGAATAGCTCGTACCATAGTAGGTAGAATAGATTTTGCCATTAGAGATGCTCAGCGTTCGCTGGGCAGTGCCAATTACCGCGTCCGGAGTCTGCGCGTTCTGCGGAAGCAATCCATTGTACGGATCAATATAATATGTCGTATCGGTGCCGTAGCTTGACAGCCTGCCGGTATGCCTTGTGCTGCTTACAACCGAATAGTTCCACAGGTACTGATTCAGATAATCCAGTTCCGTGGTTCCGGGGCCCATGAAGGCGACGGTGCCGTTCAGGTAATAAACCTCCCTGAGCGTGCCGTCATGCGCCACCGCGTAATACGTATTGCCGTCCTGCAGCAGCATGACATAGGGGGTGTTGGCAACGGTCGGCCAGCCGTAGGCGTTCGTCTCCGCCACCGTACCGATGACGGAGAAGCCATTCTGCTCATAGACAATCTCAGTGATCGGCCCCTCGGTGGTTTCAATCGGAATGATTTCCGTTTCCGCCTCGGCGAAATGGATCACCTTCAGGCTGTCATTTCCCGCGACCTCAATGGGATCCACATAGCGGATCTCCACCGTGACAGGCGTGGCCGGTTCAATTTTCTGCCCGTTTTCATCAATGATATCAACATCGAAGAATTTCGCAAAGGTCAGCCCGGCAAGGTAGCCTTCCTCGCTGTGATTCTCGTTCAGCGCCTTGATGGTCAGTTCATAACAGCTTTCATACTCCGCTGTGCCCTCCAGAATCTCTCTGGCCTGCAGCCCGGCGCCCTTCGGGATCATCGCGTCATCGTCATAGGTCACGGTGATTTCCCAGGTATCACCCTTTGCGTCAATCACCATTTTTTTGATCTGCCCGTCCGTCACCTTCACCGTCCACGCTTCGCCGCTCTTCATGGTCACGGTCAGCGTCTCTTCGGTCAAAAACGGCTTCAGGCTGATCAGTAGCCATTCCCCTGCGGGCACGGGGGAGCCGTCGATCTTCGCAATCTGCTTTTCCGTCAGCTCGGCGCTGTATTCACACACCAGCTCATGGGCGGACTTCAACTGCCCAACGGTGGTGTCTTCCTGCGCCTGTCCAACCCATACAAGGCTTGGATCTGAGAAGGTCACGCTCTCCACGCCCGCGAGGAACTGCTCCGCCGCGTCCGTGTCCTCTGTGCCGATACCAAGAGCCCCCGCCAGCTGATGCAGGGTGATGAAGCCGCCGCCCGGCAGGCTGAACTCGTATGTTTCTCCGTCCACGGTGTACTCAAAATCCACCGTGTAGGACAGTGCAAAGCCGGAGAAGCCTTCCGTGGAAAAATGGAGCGCAGTGATGTACCCGCCTTCCGTATCCACCTCCACCGGCAGCTCTTCCACTTCGCTTTCACCGGTCACATGGTACAGATGCGCGTTTTTGATCACAGCGCGGCTGGCCAGCCCGCTCACCTCAGGCGCTGCGGGCAGTTCAATCTGCGTATTGACGGAAACCTCCGCGCCGGTATGCACGTCTTCCCCGTCCGGGGACTGCAGGCCGATGTCCAGCCAGACGGTCACGGCGTTTTCCTCTTCGGCCGGAATGGCCGCCACGAGCGCCTCGGTCGGCTCAAAGGTACCGACGACCAGCGCCGTTCCGGCCGGTATTTCGCCCGTCGCGGTGAAGCTGCCGCTTTCCCCCGTCACTTCCTCGCCGGCCGGGATGACTGTCGCATTTCCCGGATTGTGAAGGATAAAGGTGTACGTTTTTTCCCTGACCGTGACGGTCAGCGTCACGCTGTCGAAATAATCGACGGCAGTCAGATACAGGCTCTCATCCAGCTGCACCGCTTCGCTGTCCAGCGAGGCCTCTGTCACGTTCCCGTAGATGCCGTTCATGCTCAGCAGATACGGCAGCAGCACCGTGTCGCCCACATCAGAGAAGGTGTAGTCCGCAGTCACCAGCACCAGCGCAGGCTTCCACCAGTCGCTGTAGTAGGTATGCCGCCTGCCCGGGTCATCCTCCGCGTCGATGGGATTGACGGACAAAACCAGTATGGCTGCCAGCAGTATCGCGGTGATCCGCTTCAGCTTCGCATATCCGTTCATCTGCCGCTCTCCTTGCTTGTTGTTCCGGTATGTTCTGTCTGTCTGACAGACTGTTGCAGGGGCCGCAAGCGCCCCCGAGCGTCAGTTCATTCTTCAGGTGCGCTTTGTACCCCCGCGCGCCAGCAGTAATCCCTGTTGTCCTCCGTATAGGTATACGTGAGCGTGCGGCTGTGCTCGTCTTCCACGGT
>JAEEGL016271462.1_pt1 | contig 14132 bp, 18 predicted proteins | sample 9134231 | NCBI WGS metagenome assembly JAEEGL01 (sample SAMN16246548, study PRJNA631951) | gut metagenome | biome: gut microbiome; feature: rumen; material: fiber-attached | host: Bos | place: Iran: Karaj | collected 2018-10 | reverse complement strand
GTTAGCAATGAAAGTAGTAGACTTTTTTCTTTTTTATGAAGTCGTAAGACAAAATAAAAAAGGCACCTTTACTACTTACAGTAGTTTGTAGAATTGGTGCTTAAATGGGTTCCCAAAGGCTCTCCTTTGGCACACAATCCTAGTTGGCATTATGCCGACTTGGTAGTGGGTTATTTATCTGGATATCCAGATAAGTAACATTATTATATAAACCACTATGTCATTAATTAACAATATTTATGTAAATTAGAAATGAAATAGCATTATATAATATTCTTATACAAATAAATTTAAAAGAAAACCAAGTATAAGAATTATAATTAAGACAAAAACATAAAACGAAGCAGATTTATTATCATCATAGAAGTTATTACCATCTTCACATACTTTATCACATGTATAGCTACTTCTACCATAATGTTTTTCATATTTATCGCAACTATATTGTGAACCATCTATATAAGCTTTATACTTTTCACAGTAATACTTACATCCACTTACTGCTCCTTCATATTTTTTATCAGTGTTTAAATATTTACAACTTGAGCAAGTCATATTATCTCCCCTTTCAGGGATTATAATATCATTCCAGTTAACTGGAGAGTCAAGTTACAAAAAAAATAAGTATTTTATTTATTTATAACCTATACTTTCATTTAGTGGAATAAAATATATTATTCCATAATTATCATTACTTATTTTTTCTAGATTTATGTTAAGCTTCACATAACAAATATATTAAAATTATTTTCCATTGCTTCACCACTTTATTATAAAATATTATTTTTTTGACACAAGTAGCATTATCGATATCTATTTGTTAAAATATCATTTAAAGAAATATCTTGTAATTCTCTTTGATAATCATTTATTTTATATCTTTCTTCCATAGATAAATCTTCCTTATTTAGTAACTCTAAATAAGAATATATATCTTCTTCATTTAAATATTTTTTTAATTCTTCTATTAAAATATTTATACCATAATCATGGATTTTTTTTAGTATATCACTATCAATATATAGCATTAAATCTCTTATATCAAATAATTCTCTACAATAAAACATAATCCTTTCCTCATCTGAAAAATCTTGTTGATTTAAAATATAATAATACTTTACTAAATTTGCATATAAATTTGGATACTGTTGATTATTAAATGTGGTATATAATTTACTATTTTTATCATTTAATTCAATATCTAAATTAATTTCATGATTATATTGAATAATATTTTGTTCTAATTCAATCAAACCTTGTGAATTAATTATTTTATTTACAAATAATTCACTACGATGTTTTTTTAATTCATTAATAAATCCAGTAGTATTTCCACTCATAAATAAATCATTTAATTTTTCTTTACCTATTATATTTTCTAAAGAATGTATTAATTCATTTTCATTTGTTATTAAATTTTCTAAATATAAACTATTGAAGCTGTCATCTGATAATTTAAATCCATAATTAAATGGCAATCTTATCGAACCATTACTTTTTTTACTAATATCTATTGTACTATTTAGCTTGTTTGTTAAATCGAATTCTTTTTCATAACCTATCATGTTGTCATTAAATGAATCTAAATATTGATAAATAGTTTCATCATCTAAATATTTCTTTAATTCTTCTATTAATAGTTTTATACCCCCATTATAGCAAATATCTTCTAATTTATCATAACCAATAATATCAAATAATTTTTCTATAGTATAAAATGGCTCATAGTAGAGTCTACTTTCTTGTGTAATATCTTTTAATAATTCAATATTATTTTTATAGTGTAAAAGTGTTAAACATTGTTAATATATATTTTTATATAATTTATTATTTACAGTATAAAGTAATTTATAATCTTTATTAATTATAGTTAAACTATTATTATTTTGTTGTTTTCTTTTTTTTATAGTATCTAAGAATAAATTTACCTCTATTCTTTTTGTATTTAATATCTCAGTCATATGTTTTAAAGCTGGATTAATTAATTTATAATTATCTACTTGATTAGAAATTTTTAATATGTCATCTGTTGCTTTTATAAAATTTATTACATCTTCCATTTTAGCATATTTACTTAATTCTTTAATTAATCCATTCAAATTAGCTCCCACGTATAATTGTTCCATTTTTTCTTTACCAATAATCTCTTCTAATTCTTTACAAAGAATTATTTGTTCTTTATATCCAGAATCATCAATCGAATAATAAAAATATCTATTAGTCATTATTTCTGTATAACCTTCATTAATTGATCTTCCTAATTCTAAAAAAGATATTTGAGTAAGGAAACCACTATACGACCCATTTATTGTTTTTATAGTTGTTGCCATATGAAACAATTCATGCATAACTGTGTTAGAAAAAGCATTAGATTTAATTTTTATTTTGTTAGTAATGACATTATATGTTCCTAAATAATTTCCTAATTTTGACTTTGTATCCATTACTAATTTTTGTAGATTTTTATACATATATAATAATTGATCTTTAGAAGAACTATTTTCTAGGGTATTTACAAATGTTAATACATCTTGTTCATATTGCTTATTTAATTGAGATAAAGTTATTTCTTGATATTTATTTTTATCAAGTATTTTTGGCCGCTTTATAACTTTAAGCATATTAGGTGTTAATGCTTTATATAGTTTATATGATGCTTCTCCAAATAAAAATTTATCATAATGTAAATAAGTTACACCTAGTTTATTAGTATAAATCACTACTTTTAGAAATTTATTTATAAAATCTTCTTTATGAGTCGGGAGTATTTTTTTAAAATAATCTTTTATATTACTAATAAATTCATTCATATTTTCACCTTAATTTATTATAATAATTATAAATAAACTTTATTTATATTTCCTTTTCTATTTCTGTTTCATATAATTTTTTATATTCTAAACAATTATTTAACAATTCATGATGTTTTCCTTCAGCAATAATCTTTCCTTTATCTAATACTAAAATTCTATCAGCATTCTTAATAGTAGATAATCTATGAGCAATTATAATAATTGTATATTTACCATTCATTTTTTCAATTGACTCTTGTATTTTATATTGTGTTTCATTATCTAAAGCACTTGTTGCTTCATCAAATAAAATAATCTTAGTCTTTTGTATAAAAGCTCGAGCAATTGCTAATCTCTGTCTTTGACCACCAGACAAATTAAGACCATTTTCTCCAATAATAGTTTGATATTTATCAGGTAAAGTATTAATATAATCATCAAGAACTGACATTTTACATGCTTCAATCATTTCTTTTTTAGTTAAATCTTTTTTTACCATTTTCAAATTATCTTCGATACTTGCATTAAATATATAAGGATTTTGACTAATTATTGTAATATTTCCTCTAATAGAATCTTTATCAAGTTCATTAATATTAAATCCATCAAGTAAAATTGAACCATTATCTACATTATACATTTTACAAATTAGATTAAATATTGTAGTTTTACCTGCTCCACTTTTTCCAACAATTGCAACCATTTCATTAGAATTAATTTTAAAATTAATATTATTTAGAACTTTTTTATCTTGATATGCAAACGATACATTTTTAAATTCAAAATTACCATTAACTGTCTTTAGATGAATATTACCAAAATTTTCTTTAGCAAATTTATCATCATCAATAACTTCTTTTAATCTTTCACATGATAAATTTACTTCTTTAATCATATTAAATAACGAATCAAGAGTAAAAATAGACCTTTTAACAACAGTAGAATAATTATATAAAATAACAGCCATAGTAGGAATAAAATAATTATTTAACATCAAAAACCCGAGTAATAATAGTAATAATAAATCTATTGAATTTTTAATAATATTAATCATTAATGTATGATTTAAAGCATGCGTTTTTGTTTTAAAGAAATAATCATTAGATTCCCCTATCTTGTTATCTAATTTACTAATAAAATCTTGTTCGCAATTTAACATTTTAATATCTCTAGTACCACGTACCATTTCACCGATAAATCCGGTAACATTATCATTATATTTTCTGTTAATTTTTTCTTCTTTCATTTCTTTATCAGTACATTTCTTTTGAATAATAAAGATTATAATTAAAGAAATAATCAAATACAAACATACAACTTTACTAACTAAGAATATGGCTACAAATACTCCTATATTTTTAATAACAGTAAATACATTACCTAAAAGTGAATCAAATACGCCAGATAAGTTATTTGTATCGTTATTTATTCTCTGAATAAATGTACCACTTGTATTTTTATCTAAACAATTATTTTCTATTTTTAAAATATCTTTACCTATATCAATTTTAATATTTTTTAAACTATTTCTTCTTATTTTATTACCACATATACTACATAAATAATTAAAAATATTAATTAATGTATTTATTACCATAATCATAATAGCTACTAATATTAATTGAGCAACCAAATTATTTGTTAAATTTATAATTACTTTTGCACTTAATATTGGTGATATTATATATAAAGAGACTAAAACAATATTTAAAAGTATTATAAAGAATAAGTATTTTTTATCTTGTTTAGAATAAGACCAAATAAATTTTAAATTATGAAAAAACTTCTTAAACATTTTATTCACCTTTAAATAAATCAGTAAAGTTTAAATATTCATGTTTTTTCATATCTAATATTGGATAATTATCATAATCTTCTAAATTTATTTTATTATACATTTTAATAGTATTATTATCTTGATTTAAATCAATAATATTATCAAATTTATCTAAAATATATTTACCATATTTATCAAGTATAATATCTTTACTATGAACTGATACATATACTTTATTTTTTTTATAACTTGCATTATCAAGTAAATCATTAAAATTAAGTATAACATTTAATGAATCCATATTATCTAAAATATAAGTAAATTTATTATTAGTACTAATTAATTGATCAATAAATATATTAGCTAAATCCTTAGTTTTATCTGCAATAATTATTATAGCTGTTTTGATATCAATATTACTTAAATCAATTTCATTAGTACATAATAAATTAAGTAATTGATCTTTTAACATATATAAATTTAATCTTTGTTTAACAACAGATATAATACTACCTCTAGTCTCATTTGGAGCAAAAACAATACCAGATAACATTGAATAAATTGCATCATTAATATTTAATTTTTCTAAATATGTTTGTAAATAAGTTTTATCACCTAATTTTTCTTCACCTTTATTCATCATTACTTGAATACTACCTAAATTAATATTATTAATATTTCCTTCTCTAAATAAAATTAATACTAATCCAACAAAATAATTAGCTGCCATATTAGTCCAAAAAGGATCTACATTAGGATTATCTTCTTTAAAAAATTCTAATCCAATCTTATTAATTAAATCATTACATTCATCCAATTTGTTTTCTTTATATAATTTATATGGTAGTAATAAAGGATTATATCCATTAGATTTAGTTGTATCATTCAAATTTAAAGTAATTATATTATAATTATTTTCTTTTAACTCCTCTGAAAATGTTTTAAAATATTCGTCTCTTGTATTAAATATACATAAATTTTCACCATTATTAATAGCATTTTTTACTTCATTAAAAAATATAAATCTTGTTTTACCAGTATTTTTCTTTCCAATTATTAAATTTGTATCTAACATATAATCACCTTCCTAATATAAAGATTTAACATAAGTATTTTTAGATTTAATATTTTTAGTAATTTTACCATTATGAATATTACTACGCATAACATCTAACTTTTTAATACTTTCATTAATATCTTCTTGTTTTTTTAATAATTCTTCTTTCTTTTTTAACATAATTTCATCAGAAAATTTATTCCAATTATTTTTAATTTCTTCTAAATTAAAGCCTATTTTTTTTAGTTCATTTATTAAATTTAAATCTTCTACCTGTTCTTCTTTATAGTATCTATAATCTGTAAATAAATCTATATCTGCAGGTTTAAATAAATCAATTTCATCATAATATCTTAATGTTCTAATAGGTATACCAGTTAGTTTAGAAAATTCTCCTATTCTCAGCACTACCAAATACTCCTTTCATATTATATATGTTTGTTCTTTATTTTATTAAAATAATATTCTTCAAGTGTTAAATCTTCTAGATATAATTTATAAGCTAAATCAACACCAACATATCGAATATGCCATGGTTCATATTGCATTTTAGTTATTTCTTGTTTATGTTTAGGATATCTTAAAATAAACCCAAATTTGTGAAGTATACTATGAATATATTTTGTTTCTTCATTACTATCATCACATATACCAGCCCAGTCACCATCTTTATAATAATCACAATCAATAGCTAGACCTGTATGATGTTCTGAATAACCTGGGATACTAATTCTATTTTTAGTTAAAGCCTCATTATTCCTTTTCAAAAAATTATTATATTTGTTTTGTTGTTGTTCCAATGATAAATATCCACTACATATATCAAATTGAATACCTTTATTAGTAAGAAATGTTTTTAATTCATTCCAGGCAAGTGCTGTTTCTTTTTCCAAATATATTTTTTTATCAGTAATACCAAATTCGTTAAAAAGATCTTCATTATCTCTTGTAAATTCTATTGAAACTAATGATTGTTTTATAGTTTTTTCTAAATAATCAAAATCAATTGGATTATCTTTATTAACTAATATTTCATAATCCATAAAATCACCTATTTCTTTATATAATTATTACCATACAAATCATAAAATCTTTCTTTAGAAATTATAGTTGTATAATTTGTAATTGGGATACCATTTTTTATCCATGCATTTTCTAATTTTTCGTATGGTAAAAATCCAAGTTTTTCTCCAATTGATTTAGATTTAATATTACCTTCATCATACCCACATAATATGTTTTCATATTCTTGATTAAATAAAAATTTCATTATCTCAATTAAGGCCTCACTAGTATATCCTTTTCTCCAATAATTAGGATGAGTATTAAAAGCTAGTTCTATAGCTTTAATATCTTTTTGTTCCCTATCTGCAGTTACATTGCCAATAGGTTCCATTGTATCTTTTAGATAAATAACCCAGTCATAAGATTCAGGTTCTGGTATTTCCCATCCCTCTATGTTTTTCGGATCCTGTTTTACAAATTCAAATTCACCTGCAACATCTCTTAATTTTCTAAAATCATATTCATATACTCTTTGTAAATCTTTTAACGTTCCTCTTTTTAATATAAGTCTTTCAGTTTCCAATTGTGGCGTTTCATACATCATTTTTATCTTACCTTTCTAAATAACGACTTAATTTTCATTTTAGGAATTAAATCATTACTATATATTTGATTAGCTTTACATTCTAATTGATAATTAATATGTATTTTTTTATACATTTAATAACTCTTTATATATTGTTATTTTATTATTCTTTTTCATAACTATCCCCCTTTCGATAGTTATCTTAACATTCTAGTTAACTAGAGAGTCAAGTATTATTTAAATGAAACTAATTCTAATTTAATAGGATATACCCTAGACATTAATACAATAGCTTCATCTTTATTTAGTCTTAATAATTCAAATGGTGTGATTAGTGGTGTATTATTATCTTTATTTCCACACCTATAACTTATCTCTTCTAAAGTACTATTATCTTGTGATAATAAATAAATTGTATTTTCAACACACATTTTAATTATTTCAGATTGTTCCAAACCATAAACATTTTTTAAATTAGTATAACTACTTATTGAAATAGTATAATTAATGTTCTTATTATTATTTATTAATTTAGGAAAATTAATAATTGGATACATAGTATCAAAATCAGGTAATACAATATGACACTTATCAATACTATTTAAAGTATTTATTTGATAAATTAAAATATTAGTTATACTTTTAGTTATTTCATTATCTCCTTTAATAAATATAGCAAATTTTTCATTTAATTTATCAAATTCTATATCATTATTATTTAATACATTAATTAGTCTCTCACTAGTTAAATATTTATTAACTGCTTGATTAAATACTGATATAATACTTTTTCTAGTTTCTGGTGGTGCAAGTAAAGTATTAGATAAAGATATATAAGCAGATGATTCTTTATCTAAAGAATTAATAAATTCGCCAGAATTATTTTCATCTATAAAATCTTGAATTTTTTTATAAATATTAGAAATACTTATTTTTTCATCACTTTGTAAATAATATATAGCCATACCACTAAATAAATCACGAGCAGAATTTAACCAAAAAGGATCAGAATTGGTATCCTCCTCAGGGAACAAATACATAATTATATCTTTTAGCATATTTATTGCTTTATAGTCTGATTCTTTATATACTTTCTCTATTAACTTAAACATATTATAACTCATACTAATATTTAAATTATTGAAATCTAAAATGATTGCTTTATAATTAACTAGTTTATCTTCAAAAGTTTCATATATATTATAATTATCTCTAACTATAAAACTATCTTCAAAATTTATAATATTATCTATATATGGAAGTATTATATTATTAATAAAATTACTTCCATTTGATCCTATAATTAAATTATTAGGTAAATAGCCTAATATATTATCACTAAGTGCTAAATAATTATTACCCTCTTTCTTTAAAGGTATACCGCATTTATTAGACAAAATCTTTTTTATACCATCATCATCTAAAAATTTAGAATAATTCATAAAATCTCCCTCTTTCTACTTCCATTATTGTATAAAAATAAGAATTATTTTAAACAATAGTTTTTAATTAAAATATAGTGTATAATGATATTCTTTACTAGTTCAGCAACTATAAATTCATATATTTCATACAATATAATTCTAAGTTTATAAATAATAATTTTAATATTTTTTAATTTAAAACTATATTTTTATATATATAATACATTATAAATCATATTTAACATATTCAACATTACTAATATTTTTATTATCATCAAATACTATTTTATAAATACTTGGATTTTTAGGCGTTCCATTCAAAATTATATTATCTTTAAATCTAATATCAAAATTTCTTCCATCAAATTCAAAATGATTACAAATTGTTTCTAAATATGACAACAAAATAATTTCATGCATTACTATTGCTATCTTATCATTATTATTATTATCTAATAAATCATTAATAAAAGATTTTAATCTATCATCAACTTCATTTAATGATTCTCCATTATTTACCCTAAAATTCTTATCTTCAAAAGATAGTTTAGTAAAATTATTAGGTAAATCTTTAAGATATTTCACACCAAATTTTCTCTCATTAATTCTATTATCTAATTTAATCTTTAAATTATTATTTTCTGCAAGATATTTTGCAGTTTCTATAGCACGAGATGAATTGCTAGCATATATTTCATTAATATCCTTTAATTCATTGACATTACATAATTTTTTTGCGTTTTCTTCTCCCTGTGAAGATAAAATCATACTTATATTATATTCTTCCCATAATACATTATCACAATTAGAATAATTATCAATTTCAACAAACGGTGCTGAATGTCTTATCAAGTATATTTTTTTCATCAAATCACATACCTTTCTTATATAATTATAACATGAAATTTAAATAATTCTATGTTATTTCAATTAATTCATATTCTTCTCCTAATTGTGAATATAATTGAGATCTTTTATTTTCATATTCTTCTTTCTTATTGTTATATTCAATAAGTTTCTTTTTTTGAAAGAAGAAAGGTTTAGTATCTTCTAAATGACTTATCAATGTTTGATAAAATTTAATTCTATTATCTATCATTCTCATATTAATATTTGAATCTTCAATAGCATATTTAATATTCAATTCTAGTAGTTTTTCAAGTAACCCATTATCATCATTCTTTTTTTTAGACATCTTGCACCTCCAATACATAAAGCTTTACTGCTGTTTTAATTATATCACATTTTCAGTAATAGACCCACACTATTAGTAATAATTTAATTATTAATGGGAAAATTATTATTAGGTGATAGCAGTATGATTAATAATAATTTAAAGTATTGTAGAGAAGAATTGGAAATGACACAACAAGAATTAGGTTATGTATTTGGTGTATCTAAAAATACAGTTTCTGGTTGGGAAAATGCACATGATACAATGCCATTTAATAAGTTAATTAGATTTTGTAATTTATATGATTTTTCTATGGACTTTGTAGTTGGATTTACTAGAAAGAATACTAAATATGATAAGATTAAAACTGATAAAAAGAAAATTGGTTCAAAATTAAAAGCTATTAGAAATGAGTTAAATTTATCTCAACAACAATTAGCAGATGATTGTAAAATATCTCAAACTACTTATAGCACTTATGAAACAGGTCGTTATCTAATTAATACGATTACTATCTATACTATTTGTAAGAAGTATAATATTTCAATGGATTATTTAGTTGGTAGAACTAATAATAAAAAATTAAGCAAATAAAAAAAGCGAGGATATGCTAAATAAATAAACATATTCTCGCTTTTATATTACATTTAATGAATAATAATAATAATAATAATCATATACATTTAATTGCTGATTGATTTTAGTATTTATTTCTTCATTTTTAAAATCATATTGAAAGATATTAAATAATAATTCTACTGAAAACTTTTGCTTTTCTAATAATGATAATTCCATATACTTTGCTGATATAAATAATAAGTTTTTATATTTAGCAAAGTTAGTTATTATTTTTTTAGATTCAGGATCTTGTATTTCCAATACTTCTTTTAATAATTTGATAAAACTTTCATCAAATTCAGTAGAAAAATATTTTTCTTCAAGTATGTGTATTGCTAATCTTACTTTATCAATACCTTTCAAATCATCAACCATATCAACTAAATTCATAACTCTTTCTGTATTACTATCCAATAGCATAAATCTTCCACCTTTCTAATTTGCCATTTAAAGCACTTTATTTTAACGAACAGATAAGAGATTAAACTTTACCTTAAAGCTTCAATATGAGCGATTAAATTGCGTTTAATCTCGTTTTCTTGTCTTTTTATTTATCACTCTGAAAGTTGAAAAAATCAAGAGTATTTTATCAAAAAAATTAAAAAGACCGAATCATCTTAAAAATTCAGTCATTTATACTATTATACTTGAATAGTTTCCAAAGAATTAAAGTATGAAATTACATTAGTAATTACATCATTTACTGGTATATTAATCCAATTACTTCGTGCATTATCCAATCTAGCAATAAATCTTCTATTATTTAAAATTGTTTCTAATCTTAATATTATTTCGTTTATTGTATTTTGATTAATATTTTTATCATTAATGATTAGTAAATCAATGTATTTTAATAATCTATCTTTATTTAAAATATTATTATTTATTAAATAATAAAAATCAAAAATATCTTTATATCTAGTAGAACGAATACCAAACTTTAATAAAGATTTTAGTTTTTCGCATACAATTTGTTCTGGTGAATTTATAAGAAGTGATACACTTCCATCAAGAATATCAAAATCAAATATATACTCGTCCTGTTCTAGTTCAAAATATTTATGTACACCTATATCTAATTTTGTTTCAAGAGAATTATTGTAGTTATCAACAATTAATATATTAACACGTTTACCATCATATAATTGATGATGTAATTTTTCAATTTCACCATTGGCTTTTATTAGTGTTTCTTTATCATTTTTATTTAATTCATTAATAAAATTTATTATTGAATTATCATCAAGAGAATACTTGATAAAATCTAAATCTAAATCTCGTGTTGCACGTCTTGTGCTTTTGCTTATATTATGCATTACAACACCACCCTTAACAGTAATATTGTGTGCATATTTACTTTTACCTATTTTATATAAAATCAAATCCTGACATACTTTAGATTGTGCGTCAGTAATTTCATATCCTAATGATAAATAATTGTTAACTAGGTCATTTAAGTTCATTAAAACACCTCATCTTGTATTATTTTAAATAACTTATCTTCATAAGGAAAATATGACAAATATTTTTCTATTTTTTCCATATCAAGATCATCGGCAATTTTTCTATAATTTGCTATTATTTCTTTATACATATCATATCCCATCCCGTTTTTACCTCTAGCAAGTTCAATAAGCATTCTTTCTTTGTCATATATATTAATTGTTATACCATTTATTTGAGTTTTAGTTATTCCAATATTAAATAATTCATCAGTTAATCTAACTTGTTTAACAAACTTTGATCTAATTTTATTATTTTTAGTTGTTGCTAAAACAACTTTTCTAGGAATAAAATCAGTAAGATTATGGTAGTAATATGCCGAATCGCCATATATAACGAAGTTTGGAAATTTTTTTGCAATTATTTCAATATAATCAGCATTTGGTTTATCTGAATATAACCCATCATCTACTTTGAAATATCGTTTTTCTTCTACCGCTTTTTGTATCTGATAATCAGATTTTAATTTTTCTTTTAATTCTTTATGAAAATATAACATTTTAATCACCTAATATAATTTTAGACTAAATGACACACTAAGTCAATAGTAAATGAGTCATTTAGTCTAATTTTATCTACTTAAATCAAAATCATCTTTTTCATATTCATAATCATCATAATCTCTAACTCTTTCTTTTAAATAGTCTGGTGCATCTACATAATCAAATAATTCATCTTGTTTAGTTGTCCCTCTAGATATTTTAACTACATCTCCCATATCAAATTCTTCTTCATTATAATAATCTTTAACAACTTCAGCAGTTTCATCTTTTGTATAATCATTACCTCGTTGTAATAGTTTTCTTAAAAACTTCTTAAATACTTCAAAAATATAATTTAATCTAAATAATAAACTTTTATTTTCTCTTTCTAAATTTCTATTTTTACTTTCTAAAGAACTAATTTCTTTCTTATATTTTTGATTTTCTTTTTCAAGTGTTTTATAACTATTTGCATAACTATCAACTTCATTGAATATTGTTTGTAGTTTAGGTTGTAATTCCATTACTTTTTTAGATTCACTAATAACATTATTCATACTATCAAAAGTATCTTTTTTAACTTTAACAAAATCTTTATCAATAATAAGTGTTTGTTTAGTAGTTTTCATTTTTTCTTCAAAATCAGCCATTGCTTTATCAATCCTATCATTTCTTACATTTAATTCTTGATTTAATTTTTTAGTCATCTTTTTATATTCTTTAATCTTAATATGCTGATTATCACTACCTTTAATGCCTCTTTCTAAATCATAACCTTTTTCAGTTAGTCTTTTATGATATAAATCTTGTAATTGCGATAATTGAATTTTATCTTTAATATATTGTTTTTTAGAAATAGTGTATCTTTCAGTATTTGTTCTTTTATCATATTTCTTAACTAATGGAACTACTACACAATGAATATGTGGTGTTAATTCATCTAAATGGATAGTTGCATGAAGTATTTGTTCTTTTTTATAACCTAAATCATTATAAACAAAGTCCATACAAGTATCAGCCCATTCTTTTATTTGTTCTCTAGACATATCTTTAAAGAAATTATGTGATGCAGTCATAACTAATTCATCAGCTACAACATTTTTAGAACTATTTAACATTTCATGGTATCTTTTCTTTCTATCTTTTCTTTCGGTTTTCATTCTTTCATCGTATTCTTTTTTATATTCTTTTGTTAATTCATCAAAGCCTTTAACATACTTAACATTTAATGGAACAAGTTCTATATTATTTTTACTTAATTCTATTTTAATATCTTTATTTGATTGATACACTTTCTTTTCTCGTTTTTTATGTAATCCTATTTGTGCTAAATCAGGTATAGTCATAATAGGTTCACTTCTAAATATTGCATAATTTAATTTCATATATCATTTCTCCTTTCTTTTTATACAACAAAAAAAGATATGTCGTTAAACATACCTTTAATAATTTCATAACCAATTACTTTTAAAATACTTATAAAAAAATTACTTATTTTAATATCAAAATGAGGACATTTATATATTAATTGATATTAAAATTTCTAAATTATAATCACTATCTACATCTTCTTTAGGTTTTATATAAAATGTTGTTCTTTTAATTAACCCTTGAAAATAAAGTAAATCTATATTTTTTATATTATTTGTCATTTGTCCTAGACTAGCTTTCTAGTTTGAATAGCAAAATAAGTTTGAGCTAAAGCAATTATTTT